>JGI24133J20442_1000061_pt1 | contig 28413 bp, 24 predicted proteins | sample BarGraNGADG00311_2_FD_20442 | JGI IMG/M metagenome (IMG submission 20442)
TCATCCCGGCAGCAAAATTACTTCCTGTTGTCCCCAGTACAACTACCCGGCCACCTGTCATGTATTCACAACAATGGTTCCCGACACCTTCAACAACTGCATTGGCACCGCTGTTACGCACTCCGAATCGTTCGCCGGCAACGCCCGAGATATATATTTCGCCTTTTGTTGCACCATAAAGCACTGTATTCCCGATTATTATATTTTTATCGGGTTCAAAAGTCGAACCGGCAGGAGGGACAACAATAATCCTTCCGCCCGAGAGTCCTTTTCCCAGATAATCGTTTGCATCACCTTCAAGATAAAGTTCAATTCCGGGTGAGAGAAAAGCCCCAAAACTCTGTCCTGCGGACCCGGTAAACCGGCATCTGATTGTTCCGTCAGGAAGTCCTGCCGAACCGTAGAGCATTGCTATCTTCCCTGACAACATAGCTCCAGTGGTTCTGTTGGTGTTATGGATGGGCCTTTCAATTATAACCGGTTGTTTCTCTGATATGGCTTTTTCAGCCTCAGCGATCAACTCTATGTCAAGGATATGATCAATTTTATGATCCTGTATGTCAACACAATGCATGGCGTTTTCAGCTGATTCTGCTGGTAATGACAGTAATCCGTTAAGATCCAGGTTTTTGATCTTCCAGTGATTAACCTCAGGATTTCTTTCCAGGAGATCAAACCGGCCGATTATATCATCCATTTTTCTGTACCCGAGTTCAGCAAGGAGTTCACGAACCTCTTCTGCTAAAAAACGGAAGAATGTTACAACGTTGTCAGCTTTTCCCCTGAATCGTTTTCTCAACTCGGCATTCTGTGTCGTTATTCCAACAGGACATGTATTGAGGTGACATTTACGCATCATCACACATCCCAGTACAATAAGCGCAGAGGAAGAAAAACCAAATTCCTCGGCACCCAGCAACGAAGCAATAATTATGTCTTTACCGCTTTTTAACTGACCATCAGCCTGTAGGATCACTTTCCTGCGGAGGTTATTCATTACAAGAGTTTGTTGCGATTCTGCCAGGCCGAGTTCAAGAGGCAATCCGGCATGCTTAATAGATGAAGACGGGCTGGCTCCGGTTCCACCTTCATATCCGCTTATTGTTATGAGGTCNGCACCAGCTTTTGTAACGCCTGCAGCTATTGTNCCAACTCCGCTCTCAGAAACAAGTTTCACACTAACTTTGGCTTTGGGATTAACATTCTTCAGGTCGAAGATAAGCTGTGAAAGATCCTCAATCGAATAAATATCATGATGCGGCGGTGGAGAAATCAGTGTTATTCCTGGTATTGAATACCTCGTTTTGGCGATAATCTTATCTACCTTATGACCCGGCAGCTGACCCCTTCACCAGGTTTAGCTCCCTGAGCAATTTTTATCTGAAGCTCATCTGCGTTTACAAGATACTCGGTCGTAACACCAAAGCGGCCACTGGCAACCTGTTTGATCTTACTTCTTACGCTGTCACCGTTTCCGAGAGGTTTGAAACGTTCAGGATCTTCACCACCTTCACCGGTATTGCTGCGGCCGCCAATTCGGTTCATTGCAATAGCCAACGTTTCGTGGGCTTCACGACTAATAGAACCATAAGACATAGCCCCTGTGACAAACCTTTTCAATATGTTTTCAACCGGTTCAACCTCTTCTATCGGAATTGGGTTAGTCTTTATTCTTAATAATCCACGGATAAATCCAGGACTTGCAGTATCTGCATTTACCCGGCTCGAGTACTCTTTAAACTTCTTATAATCACCTGTTCTGGTACTCCATTGTAACAGTGAAATGGATTCCGGGTTCCAGGCATGATGTTCGCCATATTTCCGGTAAGAATAAACCCCTTCGGTAAGCATATCGGGTTGTTGCTCCTGAATAAATGCTTTTCTGTGTGGTATGAGTACTTCTTCAGCAATCTCATTCATCCCTATACCACCTATCCTTGATATTGTTCCGGCAAAATACTTGTTTATAATATCAGGGTGAATACCTACAACTTCAAATATCTGGGAAGACCTGTAACTCCTGAGAGTACTGATCCCCATTTTAGACATTATCTTCAGGATTCCTTTATTGATTGCATTAACATAATTCGATTCTGCTGTCTGATAATCCAGCTGGATTGCCTTATCTTTAATAAGCTTGTCAATTACGGCAAAGCTCATGTATGGATTGATAATACTTGCCCCATAGCCAAAAAGCAGAGCGAAATGCATTACCTCACGGGGTTCTGCCGATTCCACAACAATATCAATCTGCATCCTCTTACGCGTTTTAATGAGGTGGTGATGAACTGCAGAAACAGCCAGTAGGGATGGGATTGGGGCAGCGCTCTCACTTATACCACGGTCGGACAGAATGATATAGTTTTTCCCTTCATCAACTGCTTTTTCAGCATCCATACATAATTGTTCAACTGCATCCTGCAAACCTTCAGAACCTTTTCCTGCATCAAAATGCAATAAAAGGTTTGCTGCTGAAAATCCTTTATATCTTAAATTTTTGACTATCTGAAAGTAAGTATTGGATATGACAGGATTTCTGAATCGTACCATTTTGACATGATCGGGTGATGTTTCAAGAAGATCCTTTTGCAAGGATCCCAGATATCCCGAGAGTGTCATTACAAGTTCCTCTCTGATCGGATCAATAGGCGGATTTGTAACCTGGGCAAACAATTGTTTGAAATAATTGAATAACCTGTATGGTTTCCTTGAGAGTACTGCAACGGGAACATCGTTACCCATTGAACCAATAGGCTCTTTTCCAGTTGCAGCCATCTCCTTAATGATCCTGTCGGTATCCTCCAGGGAGTAATTGAAGGAAGTTATATATTTATTGTACTGATCACCCATTTCAGGTGTCTCCTGGTGACCGGTCTCAATCTTTTCAAGTTTAACCATGTTCTGCTGGATCCATTGACCATAAGGAAATTCTGCAGCCAGTTCGGCCTTAAGTTCTTTATCATAGTAAATTTTACCAGCTTCAGTATCAACAAGAAGCATTTTCCCTGGTTTCAACCGTCCTTTCTCTCTGATCTCTTCTGGGGCAAATGTTTGTACACCGGCTTCTGATCCCATAACGATAAGATCATTTGTTGTAATGACATATCTCGATGGACGGAGTCCGTTTCTGTCGAGCATTCCTCCAATATAGCGACCATCCGAGAATATCAATGAAGCAGGACCATCCCAGGGTTCCATGAAAGTGGAATGATACTTATAGAAAGCCTTTAAATCGGCAGAAATCGGGTTTTTGTCATTTATTGATTCCGGAATAAGAATCGACATTGCATAAGGTAATGATTTACCGCTCATGATAAGAAATTCCAAAACATTGTCAAGAGATGCTGAGTCACTCTTGTCCGGCTCAATAATAGGATAAAGTCTTGTAAGATCTCCCAGTTTGTCGGATTTAAGTATCGATTCTCTTGCTTCCATCCAGAAACGGTTTCCCTTTATTGTATTAATCTCTCCGTTATGTCCCAGCATTCTGAATGGCTGGGCAAGATCCCAGCTTGGAAAGGTATTGGTGCTGAACCTTGAATGTACCAGAGCTATTGCGCTTTGCAAGCGCTCATCATTCAGGTCAAGAAAATACTCTCCAAGCTGGATTGATGTAAGCATACCTTTATAAACAAGTACTTTGGTGGAAAGGCTTGGTATATAGAAAAAACTCTTTTGCTCAATGTCCGAATTACGGATTATGTTTTCCGCACGTTTCCTGATAATATATAATTTGCGTTCCAGATCTGCCTGCGGAATATCGGCTCCCAGCAGAATCTGAAGTATTTCCGGCTCTGCTGCACGGGATATCTCGCCAATGACTGTGTTATTGCGCGGAACTTCGCGAAAACCAATAAGATTAACACCTTCCTCTTTTATGATACCAAGCAGTATTTCCTGACATTTAGCTGTATCAGAATTGTCCTGCGGAAAGAATATAAGCCCTGTTCCAAACTGACCTTCGGGAGGAAGTGAATAGCCCTGAATCAGGTAAAAATCCCTGGGAACCTGTATCAGTACACCTGCTCCATCCCCGGTTTTACTATCAGCGCCTTCCGCACCGCGGTGTGTCATATTTGTGAGAATGTCAAGCCCCTGCCTGATAATTGAATGAGACTTTTTCCCTTTGAGCTGCGCAACAAATCCAATCCCGCAATTCTCATGCTCAAATTCCTGACGATACAATCCCTGTTGTTTTGGGCGTTCTTTTTTCATAATGATTACCTTAATTTTTCCATTCTTTCTGTACAAAAAAACCGTTCTCTGTTTTTGAGAGAACGGTCATCCCTAATCCGATACCATATACCATTCTCAGTCAGTTCCAATTAACCTTTTAATGAGGCGTGATATATTGGATTTAAAAATATTCATTTATGTTAATATTAACCGACAAATATACTACTTATTCTTTCAGATTATCTTAAATACCAATATAAATATTAACAAAACTTATAAAATGTTTAAAAAGTTATAAACCTGTTAAATATAAATATGATAAAATGTCATCTCATTATTCCCTGTTGCCAACAACCATTTAATACATTTTATTGTTACCTTGTAGTTCTTTAAATAGATGGTATCGCAATTTCTATATTCTCTCATATGATCAGTTTTTTATGGAAAATCCTAAAAACCTTATAATTGTAATATTTGGAGCATCCGGGGATCTGACTTCAAGGAAGCTGATGCCTGCAATATTTTCGTTGAAGATGCAGAAACTCATGCCTGAGAAATATGCAATTCTTGGTGTTGGCAGAACAAAATTATCAACCGATGATTTCAGGATAAAAATGAGCAAAGCGATTGTCTCTTATTCGGAAGATAAGGTAACTGATCAGAACCTTGTTTCAGGTTTCACCATGGATATGTATTATCATTCAATGGATAATGCTGCTGAAAATGAGTACTCAAGCCTCATTACAGTATTAAATGAGCTTGATACTAAATACGGAATCGGAGGAAACATTATTTATTATCTGGCAACACCTCCCAAAATGTATGAGGTTATCTCAGTCAATCTGGCAAAGTCAGGTTTATGTAATCAGGAGAATGGATTCAGAAGGATTATAATTGAGAAACCGTTTGGATATGATCTGGAGTCAGGAAGAAAGCTTAACAAAACCTTACATGAGCTTATAACGGAAGATCAGATATTCAGGATAGATCACTATCTTGGAAAGGAAACGGTCCAGAATCTGCTGGTAACCAGATTTGCCAATGGGATGTTCGAACCTCTCTGGAACAGGAATTATATACACAGGATCGAGATTACTTCTGCTGAAAGCATTGGAGTAGAGGAGAGGGGCGGCTATTATGACTCTTCCGGTGCTTTGAGGGACATGGTTCAGAACCACCTGCTCCAAATGGTAGGATTGACAGCAATGGAGCCCCCTTCTTCCCTTGATGCAAATGCTATCCGTAATGAGGTATTAAAGGTTTTCCAATCGCTGCAGCCTATTAATGAAGAAGATGTACCGGAACAGGTTATCAGGGGCCAGTATACAGGATCACTTATCCGTGGCGAGTGTGTTACCGGCTACAGGTATGAGAAAGGGGTTGCAGCTGATTCACGCACAGAGACTTATGTTGCTATAAAATTTTTTATCAACAACTGGAGATGGGGTGGAGTGCCATTTTATATACGCACGGGAAAAAGGTTGCCAACCCGTGTTACAGAAATTGTAATTCATTTTAAGCAAACACCACACCACTTGTTTAGGAGTGAATCAGGGAAAATATCTGCTAATCAACTGATAATAAGGATTCAACCTGACGAGGGAATACTGTTGAAATTTGATATGAAGGAACCGGGAGCCGGATTTAAAACGAAGAACGTAAATATGGATTTCCATTATAAAGATCTTGCAGACATCAGAGTGCCATCCGCATATGAAAGGTTATTACATGACGTTATGTTGGGCGATTCTACTCTGTTTTCCCGTGATGACGAAGTAGAAACTGCCTGGAAATTTCTTGAACCGGTTCAGAAAGCCTGGNCAAATAATAAGGCAATCAAGGTATTTGGTTATCCGGCTGGTACATGGGGTCCGGAGCATGTCAATGACCTCATTGAGGGAGATGGACTTACCTGGAGGTATCCATGTAAGAATCTGGCAGATGATGAGTTGTATTGTGAGTTGTAACATGCTCATAATAAAGTGAACTTATTCCCTTAATTTCAACTTCAGCTCTAACTTTAACTTTAACTTTAACTATAACTTAAATCATTACTTATTATGAAGGTATTAATTACTTGTTTCTGTATTTTTTTCATTTGCGGAAATCTGGCTCCCGGTCAGCAGCAAAATGACTGGGAAAACCCTCTTATTAACGGAATTAACAGGAAACCTGCTCATTCAACTTTGTATTCATATGATAATGAGAACGATGCAAAAACGTGTGATAGGTCAAAATCCACAAGGATCTTGTCTCTGAATGGTGCCTGGGATTTCAGTTTTTCTGCAGTTCCGGAAAAAGCTCCCGCTGATTTTTATAAAACCAGGGTTACAGGCTGGAAGACAATTGACGTACCTTCAAACTGGGAATTAAAAGGTTATGGAACCGCAATATATACTAACGTCATATATCCCTTTAGAGTTAGTCCTCCTTATATTGATCATTCAGATAATCCGGTTGGTTGTTACCAGAGGGAATTTGAGGTACCTGCAGGATGGTCAGGAATGGACATTATCCTTCACTTCGGAGGAGTCAGTTCCGCATTTTATGTCTGGGTAAACGGAGAATTTGTCGGATATAGTGAGGACAGCTGCCTGCCTTCCGAATTTAATATAACGGATAAGACTAAACCAGGTAAAAACACAGTTTCCGTAAAAGTCTTTCGCTGGTCCGATGGTTCATACCTTGAAGATCAGGACCACTGGAGACTCAGCGGGATACAACGTGAAGTACTGTTGCTGGCACAGCCTGATATAAATATAACCGATGTATTTGTTCAGGCTCCTCTTGACAAGGATTACAAAAATGCCAGTTTACAGATCCGTCCTAAAATCAGCAATGCGAAAAACCGGAATATTGAGGGAGATACCCTTGAAGCAATGCTGTACGGTCCGGATGGAAATGCAATTCTGCGGCAGCCCCTGAAAAAAAATCTATCTTCTATCATTAATGAAGTTTATCCTCGTATTGACAATGTGAAATTTGCATTGATGGAGGCACAGATTGAGGATCCTTTGAAATGGACAGCTGAGACACCTAATTTATATGTACTGGTCTTTTCACTGAAAGACAAAGACGGAAAACTCCTCGAATCAAAGAGCACATATATTGGATTCAGGTCAGTTGAAACATCCGGTGACGGTAAGATTTTGATCAACGGAAAGCCTGTTATGCTCTATGGTGTGAACAGACATGATCTTAACAGATATAAAGGAAAAGCAATAACCAGGGAAGATATGCTTGAAGATGTTCTTTTAATGAAACGCTTTAATTTTAATGCTGTACGTACCTCTCATTATCCGAATGATCCTTACTTCTATGACCTTTGTGATATGTATGGTATATACGTTATGAATGAAGCAAATCTTGAAACACATGGTCTGGGAAGTTATTTTTCTAATCAGCCTGAATGGAATAATGCTTTCATGGAAAGAGGAATACGTATGGTGGAAAGAGATAAGAATCACCCTTCAGTGATCATGTGGTCCTTAGGAAATGAATCGGGCAGGGGTCCCAACCATGCTGCAATGGCTGGATGGATAAAGGATTATGACTATTTACGCCTGATCCATTATGAAGCAGCCCAGGGTAATCCACGTGTGACAGGCTATATCAGACCTGGTGATCCCAATTATCCCGACAGAACCGTCACCCTGAAGGAAAATCCTATCGACCAGCCTTGGCTTGATGTACTGGGAAGATTTTACCCGACTCCGTCAATGGCTGAGGAAGTGGCAAGGCAACCAGGCGATAACAGACCGATAATCTTCTCTGAATATGCCCATTCTATGGGTAACTCAACAGGCAACTTTAAAGATCTTTGGGATGTTTTTCGCTCTGAACATCGCATTGCCGGCGGATTTATCTGGGACTGGATCGACCAGGGTCTTGTAAAAGTTGATGCCTCAGGGAAGGAATTTTATGCCTATGGAGGCGACTTTGGAGATAAAATTAATGATGGGGATTTTTGTATCAATGGAGTGCTTTTTCCAGACAGGACACCAAAACCTGCTTTATTTGAAGTGAAAAAGGTTTTTCAACCTGTTGTTATTTCTCTAAAGGATCAGGAATCTCTGACTTTTAATGCCTTAAACAGACAAATTTTTACGACTCTGGATCAGTACATGATATTATGGGAGTTGACTGAAAATGGAAATGTAATTTTAAATGGGAAACAGAATGTGCAGGAAGTGCTGCCGGGTGAGAATTTTACATTCAGGATTCTTTTACAGAAAGAGACAAGGATCAAATCAGGTGCAGAATACTTTCTGAAAATCGATTTTGTTCTTAAAAAGGATCTTTTGTGGGCAAAAGCAGGCCATTCAGTTGCCTTTGAGCAATTCAAACTTCCCTGGAACAAAGAGGTAATAGCTACTGTTCAGAAAAAACTTCCCCCGGTTATAGTCAATAAAGATGATGCCGGCAGCTTTGTAGTATCCGGTAAAAATTTCAGCGTTTCGTTCGATAAGATCTCAGGCCTGATAACTAACTGGACTGTTAATGGGAAAATTCTTATTTCCGGCAATGGACTTTCTCCTTCGTTCTGGAGGCCTCAGACTGATAACGATTTTAGAGGTTCAAAAACTCATATCAACCTGAAAGAGTGGAAAATGTCTGAAACTGAACGGTCCATTAGCTCTTTCACTTCAGCAGATATGACAGATGGTTCCAGAGAAGTTACAATAGTCCATAATATTCTTGGCGGTAAAGTAAAATGGATCAATAATGTAAAAATCTCCGGAGACGCAACTATTAGTGTGGATGCGAAAATTGAAGCAGATAACAGCTTACCGGTAATGCCAAAAATAGGGATGCATATCAGGATTCCGGCAGAACTTAAGGATATTAAATGGTTTGGTAAAGGCCCCCAGGAAAACTATATCGACAGGGAGACCGCAGCAATAGTAGGACTTTTTGAGATGAATATTAATGAGTTTATTACCAATTATATAAAGCCCCAGGAAAATTCAAACAGGACGGATATACGGTGGATGAGATTTACCGGAGAAAATGGCGTCGGGGTGGAGGTAAAGGGTAAGGACCTATTAAGTATGAGCGCATGGCCCTGGACGGTTGACCAACTGGAGAAAGCAAATCACCCCAACGAACTGCCTGTAAATGATTTTATTACAGTAAACATCGATCTAAAGCAGATGGGTGTAGGAGGTAATGACTCCTGGACACAACGTGCCTTTCCCCTTCCGCAGTATCAAATAAAACCAGGCAATTATTCGTATTCATTTACCCTGAAGCCGGTATTGACAAAATAACTTAGGAAAATGGCATGTCCCTGTCTGGAAAACTATTATTAATTCAATGATAAAAGTATAATTGGATAAGAAAGTAATAATATTTTCCACACCCTGCGAGCTGGCAGAGAATTTTGCCAGGGAACTCGTAAGTAAGATTAATGAATCGGCGAAAAAAAACAAACCCTTCACCGTTGCATTATCCGGAGGTTCCACTCCTGAACTGCTATTTACGCTGCTTAGTGATAATTATGCAAAATCTGTGCCATGGTCATATGTACAGATATTCTGGGGAGACGAAAGATGTGTCCCCCCTGACAATACCGAAAGTAATTTTGGAATGACTAAAAGAAAATTGCTTGGCAATATAGAAATACCTTCCCGGAACATTCACAGAATAATAGGAGAAGATGATCCTGAAAAGGAGGCATCGCGTTATTCGGAAGAAATATCATTGCATACAAGGTCTAGAGAAGGTGTACCTTTGTTTGATCTCGTCATCCTGGGTTTAGGGGAGGATGGACACACTGCATCTATTTTTCCCGGACATTTGGAGATGCTGGATTCTGAAAAAATCTGCGAAGTAGCTTTTCATCCTGTTACTCTGCAAAAAAGAATAACTCTTACAGGCAGGGTGATTAACAATGCCGATTGGGTAGCATTTCTGGTAACCGGGAAGAAAAAAGAATTGGTTGTGGAAAAAATTCTTAAAAATAATCCGGCTTCACTAAACTATCCGGCATCCTTTATTGTTCCTGCTTACGGTAGGTTGTGCTGGTTTCTTGATAAGGATGCAGGAAAGTTTTTATAGCCGGTGATTTCTGCCAGATTGTAAATTTGATATGAGTATTGGATGATTTTTTCTATATTTGAAATAACTTTTTATTAACTTAAAATAAATAGCCATGTCACACGAAAAAGCTAAAGAACAGACAAAGAACAAAAAAGAGCCCACGAAAAGTCTGAAAGAAAAACGCCTTGCAAAAAAGGCTAAAAAAGAAGAAAAGAAAAGACAATAAAAATTGTCTTGAAGTCGGAGTGTCGTAAATCCTTTTTATCCTAATAAAAAATCCCGGTCGTACGACCGGGATTTATTAATAAACCTTGGTATGAATAAACTAAGCTAGTCTTACGTCTACTGCATTAATTCCTTTTTTACCTTCCTGAAGTTCAAATGTGACTTCATCATTCTCTTTAATCTGATCTTTCAGACCAGATACATGTACAAAATATTCATTATCCGAATCTGCATCTTTAATGAATCCGAATCCTTTTGATACATTAAAAAATTTTACTGTTCCTTTGTTCATTTTATTCTGTTTTAAATTAATGGCGCAAGTTATATAATTAAATTGAAATAATCTATAATATTTTATAATATTCTGATATTTAACTGAAGTCCGGTGTCCGAAGTCAGTAGTCAGAAGACTATTACTTCCGGCTTCCATCTTCCGGTCAGAATACATAACACTTGAATAAGATACAATGTTTTCAATTATGGCATAAAAATATTTCTACTTTTATTGCCTGATGTATTAACGAGTAGTCAACTATGAAAAGATCTTTAAGTATTTTGATAACATTATTATTAACAACTGTGAATTTCTTCGGTCAGGTAAAATTTCAGACTGTAGCCGAAAAGTCTGATTATAAGTCTACTTCAAATTATAGTGATGTAATGTTCTTCATTAATCACCTCAAGAAATCCTCACATTATATAAGGACTGAGTATATAGCCATTTCGGTTGAGGGAAGGGAAATCCCTCTTTTGATCATCGGAAATCCCTTGCCAAAGTCACCACGCGACCTTGCCAATGATAAACGGAATTGTTGTATATATCCAGGCGGATATTCATGCTGGTGAAGTTGAAGGCAAAGAGGCTACTCTGATGTATGTCAGGGATTTACTTGAGGAAAAGAATTCTGGGATCCTTAAAAATGTTATTCTGTTGGTTTGTCCGTTGTTTAATCCCGACGGTAATGAGAAGATAAGTCCCCTTAACAGAACTTACCAGAATGGTCCGGTGAATGGTGTGGGAGTAAGGTATAACGGACAATTTCTCGACCTGAACCGCGATGCCATGAAGGCTGAATCTCCGGAAGTAAGAGGGGTATTAAATAATGTTTTTAACAAGTGGGATCCCGCTGTATTTATGGATTGCCATACAACAGACGGATCGTATCATGTGGAACCGACAACTTTTACCTGGATGGTTAACCCTGACGGCGACAACTCATTAATTTCATACATGCGTGAGAAGATGATGCCTGAATTATCGAAGACTCTATCGGGTAAGTATAAAGTTGAAAATTGCTTCTATGGTGAATTCTATGATATGATGGATCCGGGCAAAGGGTGGGTTCTGGATGCTTCCGAACCACGCTATATGAGCAACTATTACGGAATCAGGAACCGGTTGGGAATCCTTAATGAAAATTATGTTTATGCTGATTTCAAGTCTAGGGTTCTTGGTTGCTATTATCTGATCCATTCATTGCTCGATTATGCCTCTGTTCATAAAGCAGAAGTTAAAGACATGTTGAATGAAGTAGATAAAAAGACTATTAAGCGTGGAACTGATCCTGCCGTAACAGATTCTTTTGCAATTGAGTACAAAGTACGACCCATGACCCAAAAGGTCACTATCAGAACCTTTGAAGCAGAACCTGTTAACGATGTCAATGGACGAAGGAACTATAAAAAAAGTGATCGTCAGAAGGATGTAACCGTACCTTATTATATTGATTATTTTCCAACAAGAAAAGTAAGGTTCCCCTTTGCTTATATTTTAACCACGAGTGATCCTGAGATAATTGGAAACCTTAAGACGCATGGTATTAAATTGGAAAAGCTGTCAGCAGATACCAGAATTGAGGTTCAGCGATTTGAAATCAGTGAACTTAAGGGTGCCACAAGGCTTAACCAGGGGCATTATACAAATACTATTAATGGCAGCTATTTCAGTGGCCCGAAAGATTTTCCTGCCGGGACAATAGTTGTCAGAACTGCACAGCCACTTGCAAACCTGGCAGCGTATCTTCTGGAACCGGAGTCGAATGATGGTTTGGTTGTATGGAACTTCTTTGACCGTTACCTTGTGCCTCAATGGGGAATGGGATATAATCCGTATCCGGTGTATAAAGTTCTGAATAACACGGATATTAAATCAAAACCTATTATGTGATTTGGATTATTTTGCAGGGACCAGTCGTGACCGGTCCCTGCCGTTTCCACGAAGACACACTAAGTTTATGAATAAAAATGGATAAATTCATGTTATTTTAATAACATTGTAAAAATTACATTTTTTTCTGACCTTTGGCACCTGTAAAACAAGGCAATATATCTGAACATGAGAAAATGGAGAGTAGAAGATTCAGCTGAATTATATAACATAAACGGATGGGGAGTTGATTACTTTTCAATAAATGAAAAGGGACACGTTATTGTTACTCCTCAGAGAAACGGGATGTCAGTCGATCTGAAAGATCTTCTTGATGAACTGATCTTGTCGGACGTATCCACACCTGTACTGGTTAGATTCCCCGATATACTGGATGATCGTATCATCAGCATATCGAAATGTTTTAAATCGGCTTCAGAGGAGTACGGTTATAAAGCTCAGAACTTTATAATCTATCCGATCAAAGTGAATCAGATGAGACCTGTGGTTGAGGAGATTGTAAGTCATGGGAAAAAATTCAATATAGGTCTGGAGGCAGGCTCTAAACCTGAACTTCATGCCGTAATTGCCATTAATACCGATCCTGAGTCTCTCATAATCTGCAACGGGTATAAAGATGAGGATTATATTGAACTTGCTCTCCTGGCACAGAAGATGGGGAAAAGAATATTCCTGGTTGTTGAAAAGCTCAATGAACTGAAACTTATCGTTACAATCGCAAAACGTCTGAAGGTGAAGCCAAATCTTGGGATAAGGATTAAACTCGCCAGCGTGGGTAGCGGTAAATGGGAAGATTCAGGAGGGGACATCAGCAAATTCGGATTGACTTCGAGTGAATTGCTTGAAGCTATCGATTTCATAGAGAAAAGCAAAATGAGAGACTGCGTAAAGCTGATCCATTTTCATATTGGCAGCCAGGTCACAAAAATACGCCGGATAAAAATAGCTTTGCGTGAAGCTTCTCAGTTCTATGTTCAGCTTCGGCAACTTGGCTTTAATGTTGAATTTGTGGATATCGGAGGTGGTCTGGGTGTTGACTATGACGGTACCGGCTCATCGAACAGCGAAAGCAGTGTCAATTATACAATCCAGGAATACGTAAATGACTCTATAAGCACATTTGTAGACGTCAGTAATAAAAGCAATATTCCTCATCCAAATATTATAACTGAATCAGGCCGGTCGCTTACAGCCCATCACTCAGTTCTGATTTTTGAGGTTCTTGAGACCACAACTCTGCCATCGTGGGATTCGGAGGACGTCCTGAATGAGAATGACCATGAACTTGTTAAAGAACTATTCCCACTGTGGGATGACTTTAATCAGTCGAGAATGCTTGAAACATGGCATGATGCCCAACAAATAAGGGAAGAAGCTCTTGACAGGTTCAGTTTCGGACTTATTGACCTGAAAACCAGGGCTCAGATCGAAAGGCTTTTCTGGTCAATAGCACGAAAAGTTTATCAGATGGCCAATGTAACCAAACATGTTCCTGATGAGTTACGTCAGATATCCAGGATACTGTCTGACAAATATTTCTGTAATTTTTCACTATTTCAATCGCTCCCTGATGCATGGGCTATAGATCAGATTTTTCCCATTATGCCAATTCACAGACTTAATGAGGAACCATTACGGACTGCCACAATACAGGATATGACATGCGATTCTGATGGAAAAATCGACAATTTCATTTCAACCCGTAATTCTTCGCACCACCTGCCCGTTCATTCATTACGAGGAAAGGAACCATATTACCTGGGAGTCTTCCTTGTTGGTGCATACCAGGAAATTCTGGGCGACCTTCATAATCTGTTTGGTGATACTAATGCAGTACATGTGTCTGTTGATAGTGAAGGTTATAAGATCGATCAGGTAATTGATGGAGAGACTGTTGCGGAGGTACTTGATTATGTGCAGTATAACTCAAAAAAAATGGTAAGAACAGTCGAATCATGGGTGACAACATCTGTCAAGGCTGGTATAATAACACTTGAGGAAGGCAAGGAATTTCTTTCTAATTACCGTTCAGGTCTTTATGGGTATACCTATCTTGAGTAATGAAAAGCTGATTTTCTGTCAAAACTTACCGATTTAAAGAATAATTATTTAATTTAGAATCTTAAATTTCAATTTCCTGATCGTAAATTAATAACCTATTAATTCTTTAAACTATGAGTGACAGTAGCTTTGATTTTAATCTGTTTATTAAGGAATCCAAAGATGTCCTGATAAATCCGAAATCTTACTTCTCGACCATGAAAACCACCGGTGGTATGGCCGAACCCTTGATTAAGGCAGTAATTTATGGTGCTATCGCAGGGGCATTAACATTCATATGGAGTCTTCTCGGTATGGGTGCATTAGGCGGTGCAATAGGCATAATGGCTTTTATCTGGTCAATTATTACCGCTATTATCGGAGTATTTATTGGAGCCGTGATAGTACTGGTCATATCTTCAATTTGCAAGGGAAATACAGATTTCGAGGCAAATATGAGAGTAACAGCAGCTGTAATGGTTGTTATGCCCATAAGTGCTTTCTTTGGCTTTGCAGGTCACTTAAATCTTTATCTTGGTATTATTATTGGTCTGGCAGTTTATATTTTTGCCCTGTGGCTGCTCTATAACGGCCTTGTTGAGGCCCTTAAAACTAACGCTGAGACCACAAAAATTGTATCATATGTGTTAATCGCAATTATTGTTCTGATTATGTTGCTCGGGTTTAAGGCCAGAAAATACATGTATCAATTTAACGATAATATGAAAGAGCTTCCAATGGAAATAAACAAAAATTAAGTTTTTAAAATTAATAATTCAACGCCAGGTTACGGGGGTACTGTTCTTACCGGATCTGGCGTTTTTATATGCCTTTTGATATTAACCGATTAGATTAAAAATAGAATTTAAAGTCAGGAATAATTGTTAATATTGGAAGATTAAAGGTTCGAACCTTAAGCTTTTATTATGAAATTGGCTGTTTTGATATTGTCATTATTTGTCAGCGTTGGTATGAATGCCCAGAAAGGAAATCTGAATCTGAGCAAATGGCACCTCAGTAATGAAGTAAAAGCATCTGATTATCAGTTCATCAATAAAGTTAAACTATATTGCTTTCTTTCAAATGACTACGACAATATTTATATTGATCTGAAGGTTGAGGATGCTGAAGTGCAGGAAAGGATTTTGAAAGAAGGACTCACGATTTGGATAGATATGGATGGTAAGTCTGCAAAACAAATGGGAGTAAGATATCCGATTGGTTCGCAAAATCCTGTAGGCCGTAAAAAACCGGATTATTCTGAAAATACAAATAATCCGTCTGGCAGTATTGTTGCCTCTCTTTCACTTGCAAATACAATCGAACTTGTCGGGTTCGTTAATGAAGAGGTAAGGCACTTTCCATCTGAAAATGCTGATAACTTCGGAGGATCGGTTAAATTTGATAAAGAAGGGATTTTATATTATAAATTGGTTATGCCAATTGCAAAACTACCACTCAGAAATTCCAAACAGAGTAAAGGGGCGATGCCTTTTGCGCTTGGTATTGAATATGGTTTGATCTCTCCCGGTAATAAATCCGGTAACCACATGAATCCTCCACCCCCTTCAAAATCCCGATCAGGTGGATCACGTAGCGGGTCAGCAGGGGGCAGATCAGTAAGAAGTGAGAGCGCACCTGACAATTCCTCCGGAACCCGATCAAACTCATATCAGCCGGTAAAAAAACCGGTACTGAATTGGATAAAGGGAATCAAACTTGCAACTTCAAAGTAGTTTTTATAGATTTATCTCTTCAATAAGTTTTATGATCTTCTCAGGTCTGATGAAGTTAATGAATGACAATAAATAATATGAAAAACTGGGTATTCTCCAGAAATATTTTTGTAGTTCTTATATACAGGATACTACTCATTATGTTCCTGTTCTCACTATGCAGAATTGGATTCTTCCTGTTTAATTACAAAATGTTTCCGGGAGTGACAATAAGTCAATTATTGACAATGTTAAAAGGTGGCTTAACCTTTGATATTTCTGCTGTGGTATATATTAACATGCTTTTCATCCTTTTACACATTGTTCCGTTAGAAATTCGTTATAATAACCTATATCAGGTAATTCTGAAGTACATCTTTTTTATTACAAATGGTATCGCAATTGCCATGAACGGGATGGATTTTGTTTATTACAGGTTTGTCGATAAGAGAGCAACAGCGGATGTTTTTAAAACTTTTGAACATGAGAACAATCTGGTGAAATTATTTTTCAGGTTTCTTTTCGACTACTGGCCGGCAACGCTGTTCACACTCTTTGCCTGGTTTCTGATGGTTTATTTTTATAATAAAGTCAGGACTGAAAAACCCGGACCTGTTAATAAGATACCCTATTATTCTGTAAATATTCTGATGATCCCTCTGGTCATTGCACTTTTTATAGGCGCAGCGCGTGGTGGATATAAGCATTCAACTCGTCCGATTACCATAAGCAATGCCGCCCGCTATGTTGAAACACCAAGAGATGTAGCTATTGTTCTGAACACACCTTTCAGCTTTTTCAGAACTTTCGACAAAAAAGCTCTTGTGAAATATAAATTCTTCAATGACGAAAATCTGAACAATCTTTACAATCCGCACTACAAACCTTTAAATACCAAACCTTTTACTAACGATAACATCGTAATAATTATTCTCGAGAGTTTTGCCAGGGAGTATATCGGATCTCTTAACCGCAATCTTGAGGGTGGAACATATCAGGGTTATACGCCTTTTATGGATTCTCTTATTAATGTCAGTCTTACGTTTGATGTCTCTATTGCCAACGGAAAGAAATCTATTGATGCAATGCCTTCGATTCTTGCATCTGTGCCTTCTCTTGAAACACCATATACTATTTCTCATTATGCTAATAATCAGATTAATGGCCTCCCTACGCTACTTAAGAGGAAAGGATATTATTCTGCCTATTTCCATGGCGCACCTAACGGATCAATGGGTTTTGATTCATTCGCAAAAATGGCGGGATTTGATGACTACTTCGGGCTAAATCAGTATCCGGAAAAATCAGATTTTGATGGTATATGGGGAGTTTGGGATGAACCTTTCTTTAAATTTTTCGGAGAGAAATTGACTGGTTTCAAACAACCATTTTTAGCCTCGGTTTTTTCAGTTTCATCTCATCATCCGTTTAAGGTTCCTGAAAAATACGTTGGTAAATTTAAAAAAGGTTCTGCTCCAATCCTGGAAGTGGTAGGTTACACTGATTTTTCATTACGTGAATTATTCGATGAGATTTCTAAAACTCCATGGTTTAAGAATACTCTTTTTGTTATCACAGCAGATCATACAAATGAGTCAATACATAAAGAATTCCAGAATAATTTTGGCTCTTATAGTGTTCCAATAATATTCTATAAACCAGGCAGCGATCTGACAGGTATTAAGAAAAGGATAGCACAGCAGATTGATATTATGCCAACTATATTAAGCTATCTTAATTATGATGAAGAGTTTATTTCATTCGGAAATAATCTTTTAGACGATTCATATGAATCATTTGCATTCAATACCTCAGGCAGCACCTATCATCTATATATGAAAGATCATATTCTGGAAATGATAGATAATAAGCCTATTGGATTGTTTAACTATAAAGATGACATCTTTCTTGAGAAAAACCTCCTGGGTAAGGTCCCGAAACTTCAGTCGCAGATGGAGGATAAACTGAAAGCTATCATTCAGTCATATAACGGCAGGTTGATAGATAATAATATGGTTATTAAAAAATAGGAATAGGATATCGGAATAATTTGTTTTTCATAATTTTGATAATAAAAATAAGAGTATGAAGTCACGTCGTCAGTTTCTTAAGTTAGCAGGAACCGGAGTTCTTGCAGCAGGAGCCTCCTCTTTGCATGCCATTCCGGTTATGCCAGTCTCTGCAGATAAAACAATCAACACTTTCAGTATTGGTATGGCTGGATATACCTTCAGAGAATTCACCGTCGAAAAGACCATTGAGATGATGAAGAGAATTGGAGTTAAAAACCTGTCCCTGAAAGATTTTCATATGCCAATGAACAGCACACAGGAGCAGATCAACGCCGTTCTTGAAAAGTTTAAAGCTGCAGGAATTGATGTTTACACTGTTGGTGTAATTTATATGAAGACGCAGGAGTCTGTTGATCAGGCCTTCGAATATGCAAAAATGGCCGGAGTTAAAATGATTGTTGGAGCACCTGATTATGTCTTACTGCCTTATGTAGAGAAAAAGATTAAGACCTACGACTTTAAAATGGCAATTCATAATCATGGTCCTGATAATCCGCTATACCCTAACGCTACAGACATATGGAATCATATAAAAGATCTTGATGCCCGAATCGGAATTTGTATCGATATCGGACATACCACACGCGATGGACAGGATCCTTCAGTTGATATAATGAAATATAAATCAAGGATTTATGATATTCATATCAAGGATGTTGATAAAGCTGCAAAAGAGGGAAAAACTATTGAGATGGGTCGTGGAATCATTGATATTCCAAAAGTTGTTGACACTCTTCGCAAAATCAAATACTCCGGATCCTGCAGCCTTGAGTTTGAAAAAGATATGAAAGACCCTCTTGCAGGTATCGCGGAATCCATCGGATATTTCAAAGGAGTTACAGTTTGTAAATAGAGATATTATGGCTGACACAAGAAGAGACTTTCTAAAAAAAGCCGTAGCCGGAACCGTGGGATTAACGGCTGGCAGCAAAATTCTGGGTTTGGATACCCGCAGTTATGAAAATATTTCAGGGGCAAACGAAGTAATAAGGGTTGCCATAATGGGATGTAACAGTCGCGGTGCTTCTATGGCAGGCACATTTGCCAGGCAGAAGAACGCCGAAGTTTTATATATCTGCGATGTTGATGATTTAGCCCTGCAGAAAGGGATTAAGTCTGTTAAGGAAGTCACAGGGAAGGAGCCAAAGAGTGTAAAAGATTTTCGCAAGGTGCTGAATGATAAGGACCTGGATGCTGTTTATATTGCTGCCCCCGATCACTGGCATGCACCAGCGTCAATATTAAGCCTTAAGGCAGGCAAGCATGTCTATGTAGAAAAACCACTAAGCCATAACCCATATGAGGGAGAGATGCTTGTCGAAGCTGCAGAAAAGTATAAACTTATTGTTCAGATCGGAACCCAGCGACGTTCCTGGCCAACTCTGACCCAGGGTATATCAGAACTTAAGAACGGAGTTATCGGAAAGGTTTATATGGCTAAAACATGGTATGCCAACACAAGGGGATCAATAGGGATCGGGAAAGTTGTATCTGTGCCATCCAATCTCGATTATGAATTATGGCAGGGACCTGCACCACGACGTCCTTATAAAGATAACCTTATTCATTATAACTGGCACTGGTTCTGGAATTGGGGCACAGGAGAAGCATTAAATAACGGCACACACGATATCGACGTTGCCAGGTGGGGACTGGGTTTGGATTATCCACTTAAAGTCAATTCGGTCGGCGGACGATATCAGTTTAATGATGATTGGGAAACACCTGATACGCAGGTTATTACGTTTGAAGCTCCTGGTTCAACAATTATCTGGGAAGGACGAAGCTGTAACGGGAGTTACAATGATAACCGGTCAAGAGGAGTCATTTTCCATGGAGAAAACGGATCGCTTCATACAGGCGATAATAGTTATATCATTTACGATAATAAGAACAAGCTGGTGAAAGAGGTTAAATCCGATATTGTTATCAAGGAAGGACTTAACACAACCAGTCCGGGTGAAGAACTTGATGCTGTTCACGTGGTAGCTTTTCTTGAGAATATCCGGAATAACAGAAAGCCTTTTGCTGATGCTCTGAATGGACATAAAAGCACGCTGTGGATGCAGCTGGGGAATATTTCACAGCGAATAGGACATACTTTGAATATCGATCCTTCAAATGGGCATATAATCGGAGACAAAGAGGCAATGAAACTCTGGACAAGGGAATACGAAAAGGGCTGGGAACCAACTGTTTAATATTTTTTCAATAAATCAAGCAATTTGCTATCCAGTTTGTGCCCGTACCAGTCGGTATAATTAACATCGGTACGCCCTGAATCGAGGATGCCAAAATCACCTCTGAAGTTCCAGAGAGCATACCCTATACCATTTTTTGTAAGGATATCAACAATATCACCGAACCATGCCAGAAATATTTCATGAGGTGTTTTCTTCCAGCATCCACATTCCCCGCAATGTACACCTACGCCCTTGCCGACAAGGTCAACCCATGGTTTGTAGAACTCTTCCAGTTGTTCCCGGCCATAATACTTGCCTTCCATAGTTCCGGGCCAGGCCGGAGCCGGAGCCTGGGAAGGATCTTTCCAGACCCATGGAGCCTGGTAATGCGAAATCAGGTGGGGCCAGTATCCTCTGCAGCTTTGTGCAATATTCAGATCAATTAGTTCCGGGATGACATTGTTCCCTCCGCTATTGCCATCTGCGACTATCAGGCGTTTTGGACTGACAGCCCTGATTACTTTTGAAGCACCTTCAGCAACCTTGTGATAGATATCACCGGGAACCGGACCTTTTTTAGCGAACTGGTCATTCATGTCCTCTATATAGGCAGGTTCGTTGAGCAGGTCAAAACTTAATTTGTCAGATGAAATGTTTTTGTAGTGTTCAGCCCACATACCCCAATGAAAATTAAAGGCATCCTGAGCCTCTTTATCCTTCCAAAGATTGAATGGTTCGTGGAAACCGGCATTTATGCAATAACCCGGGCCCCTGTGCAGGTTCAGGCTCACATGTAAACCATGTTTCTGAGCCATAAATATCAGTTGATCAATATCATCAAGAACTTTTTGGTCAGTCTTATATACCTCATCTATTGTTATATCTTTTGAACGGTCAAAAGAAAGGTATCTGGGGTAGGCCATTGGTAGCCTCACAAAATCAAATCCCCAGTCTGCCATCCATTTGAAATCATCCTCTGTTGTCTGATTTGCTTCTGCGTTTATGGGCGGTGAAGGTGAAAAATAATCAAGAAGGTTAAAGCCTTTCCATCGTGGTAACGGGTTTTTAAAAGGTGATGGATTCCCGGCTAAAGCCGTTTTTCCAGTCAGGGTGAGGGCAGTGGCTGCTAATGTCGTATTCCTGATGAACAGGCGGCGATTAATTTTTCTATTGTTCATGTTATGCTGTTTTATACTTATAAAATTATATTAATATTTCGGAATAAAGTGTAAAAACCGGTGAAAATGCATCAACAAATACTTATTGAAACGTCAGAGCTTTGGCCTTTCCAGGCCCCAAATGAAGATGATTGTATTTTGAGCCTTGTTTTTTTGTATCTTTGCACCATGAAAAATGAAATAGATATACCGGTACTTAAACAGGAAGATTTTGTGGCAGCCAATATCCGCAGAGATAACTATTCACTTATCAGGGATAAACAGGCTATGGAATTCAATGGAGCTATCGCAAGCAGACTTCTGGCAAAAGATAACAAACAGGTTAAATGTGAAAAATGCGGTAAAGAATTTACTACTGAATCAGATGCAGAAGGTCCGATGAAGTGTTCTGAATGTAAATAAGGTCAAATATCTTATTTAACGTTAAGTTTACAAAATTCGAAAAAACAGGGATTTAGTAAGGAACAGGTATACCCTGGAGCAAGTTCTAGTAACGTGGATTTGTAACTTTGTTTTCATTTAATCTCGCCCACCTCAAAAAGTAGTCCATAAATGTGATGGTCGGATTTTAACAAAACCGTTCATCCGGTCGAGTTGTTGATGTTTATACAAAAAATGACATTATTTACTGCAATTTTGCTATTCAAAGACCTGGAATTATTTCAAAAAGCTAGATTCTGATCCTAATAATTAAACTGTTTGTCAAAATCGAAGTTTTTCTTTTCAATTAGAGTATAGTTTTTTATTATTCAGAGAATCAGCGTTTTAGATTGTTAAATAACTTTTTGATTCTCTTCCCTTACAGATTCCTGATAAATTCCGGCTTCATTTTGACGAACTATATCTTTTCGGTACATCAGGAATTGATTCATGTAAATAATCCACCATTTTTAAAAGATAAAGAGTATGTAAAACATGTATACTTGCCCATTAATTGGGCATTATCGACTTGACATAGTTATTCTGGTATCTTATCTTTACAGTATAACTATCGACTAAAAAAGTAACAAAAGAACCTTAGAAAAAATGGGAAATTTATATCTTATTCCGGTAGCCTTCGTTGCCATCTGTGTATTTTATCTGATCAAAGCGTTATTTCAGATGTTTAAAAGAATCTGAAGCTATTCGCTTATGCCAGGAAGTTGTCAACACCAATCCAGGACGCATTTAAATCTTGTGGTCAATGCGTCCAGCTTTTCAATTGTACTCCTGTTTTATACTTCTATTATATCACCTGTATTCATCGTTTGAATCTTCCTGCACATCCAGCCCTTTATATACCGTAAGTTGTTTTCTCCCGTACAATGGCCGGTATAGAATACCGGATCTGTTTTACTTAACGCTTCAGTAAGCCTTTCAATATATTCCGGACTTTCATTCTTTATACTTACAGGATTATTAATATGGAAACCACCAAATGTGGCCTTGATTCTCATTTTTTTAGAAAAGAGCTTTACCTCTTCTATTATATTTATAATCCCTGAATGCGAACATCCGGAAAATAATACTATTTCGTCATTTTCTATCAGCAGCATCGCTAATTCATGGTTAAATTTATCAGCAATAAATCGGTTTTTAGTCTTTTCAAATAATGTTTTATTTGCTTCAGGCTGAGGAAAGACTTCTGGGAATCCTTCAAGAAGTATTATTTTATCTTCAATTTGCGTGTCTTCCTCAATGAAATAAATTCTACTGTTTTGAGCAATAATCTTTTGATCGAGACCCACATAATAAGGGATAAACCCAAAGATCTTTGTATAAAATTTATTTGCTGCACCAATGTGCAAAAATATTTTTGCCTTTTTATTAATTTTCAGAAAGTGTTTTAAGCCACCTCCATGGTCAAAATGTCCATGGGAAATAACGAGGTAATCGACCTGTGACATATCAATCCCCCTTTTCTCAGCATTATGAATAAATAAATCTGATTGGCCGGTATCAAATAATATTTTTCTTTCATAAAATTCAATAAACAGGCTTAATCCATGTTCTGATTTAATATTCAATGAATTTGTTTTACAAACTGAATTTTCTGCAAGTACCGTTATTTTCATTTTCTTATATTCTGATTGTATATTATGTTTATTAAAATACAGGTCTTATATACTCTCCATCCATTTTATAATAATTTCAGATCCTTTTAGCACTGTTGATTTTCCATGTGAACCACCGTTTATGATTTCATAATTCCTATTGTGACCTTTCCAGGCAGAGTAAATCTCATCACATCCTGCTTTATCCACAATCATGTCATTTTCACCATATAACAGCAGTAACGGATAATCTGCCTTACGTGCGTTTTCAAACATAGCATCCATTATCTTTTTTGATTCAGACATATAATGCATACTGAAATATTTCACCAGAAGCTGATCATTGTTCCTTACCTCTGATTCTTTTCTGTCAATCTCATTTTCTATTAGTAATGGATCTCCTGCCATATTTACTACAGGTACATGTGGTGCAAAAATAAAGTAGCCAATATATTTTAGATAGTCTCCGACCCCAGGGCTCATTCCTTTTGCTGATTTTAATTTATATGGAGGATTTACAAGTATAAGACCATCTGTTTTCTGTAATTCATTGGCAACTTTTACAGCAATTGCGCATGACATGCTGTGTCCAAATAAGATTATTTTTCGGTTACTGTCGTGGAAATATTTGTCACCTTTAATAATCTCCACATAGTCCCCAATAAAATCCGACAGATCCGAGTTGTCTCCTCTCGTGCCCTCTGAATACCCGGTGCCGCGGGGATGAATCACTACTACACGATTTTTATTATTGCTTAATCTCTCAATTATATCTTTTTCGCTCTTATGGTTTATTCCTGTAATACCTGAAACAATGTAAATTGTGTTATTAAAATCACCTGAAGGAACGTACTCATAAACGAATATTTCTATTCCATCTCTTACAGTTATAAAGGAGCCTTCCTTATTGTCTGCAAGAATGGGGCGGTTAAAGTTTTTCATTTCGCTGCAGGAGATTAACATAAGTGATATTAAAAACAATGCAACTCCTGTTAATATTGAGTTTTTATTCTCTTTCTTGTTTCTTAACCTGTTCAGGAGATTTATCATTTTATGGGATTGGCTGTTATAACTATTTTCACCGGGCAAAAAGCAGTAGCTTTTTCTGTATCTGTGACTACTACTCTGATAGTGAGTTCACCAGCTTCTGCCGGTGTGCCTGAAAACGTTCTTGTTCCGGGACTAAAACTTATCCACGAAGGCAATTGATTACCGTTTAACAACGTTGCGGAATAAGTCAGTGCAACATTACTGTCGTCATCAAAGAATATGTTATCAGGTATGATAAAAGTGAATGGTTGTCCAGTAACAGCAGTCTGATTGTTTATTAATGATTTAATATATGGACTTAAATTTGTATGTTTCAGACTATCAATAATACCATCTATACGAACCCAGTATACATAAACATCTGAATAATCCGGTTTTGTACCGGTAGAATAAAACAGGTATTTGTTATCAGGAGTAACCCATGGGCCCCAGCATCCGAGTCCAAAGTTTATTTTCGGACCAAAATTTCTCGGGTTTGTCCAGCTGCCATCGTCTTTTCTGTAACTTATACCTAATCCCGGACGGTTAGTTACTATCATATATGATTCGTCCCGTGAAACAAAGAAATCGAGATTTTCCCCGCCGGTATTCAAGGGTCTTCCCAGGCTTGATGCTGTTGTATCTGCTCCTGAAATTATAACCTTGCACCAGTCATTTAATCCGGTTCCATTTCCGGCTATTGACGAAATATAATTATTCCCCTTCTTTGTAACCTGGTAATAATGAGCTTTATCAAGTCTGGTTAAAATCCTTTTTGGATTGCTCCAGCCTGATCCGCTTTTGACAGAAATATACGTCTCGGATTTTTTCTCAACATCTTTTCTTTCAAAATACATTGTATCTCCCGTAATTGATAATGCCGGAGCATAACCCTCAAACAGATCAATGGGCCCTGTCCATTTGCCGTCTGAGAAGCTATACTTTTTGATGTTTTCTCCTCTTAAGGGGTAGTACCCTTTAATCTCTGAATAATAAATATCCCTTCCATCATTTGAAATCGCTATCCTTTCGGCGGCGAAGAATCCCTGGTTTACAAACAAAGGAAGTGCTTTTGGTGTATTCCCCGAAGGGGTTTGGCCCAGGTAATGGCTTCCGGCTGGTATTGACTGCGTGAAACAGGTAGTTACCAGCAAGGAAAAAACAGCTGATAAAAGAATTGATTTCAATCCTGTTCCAATTTGAAGATTACTATTTCTCATCATTTTTTAAGGATTTGGTTGTACAAAAAACAAACTCAAAGAAAATAATACAGCAGACTCAATCAAAGAAATGTATGATAAGCGGTCATATAATGTGTTATGTGGTTTTACCGGATTGAACGACCCGTCCGAATAACCTTCGTCGGGGCAGACTTCAAAACTGCCCGACTTCGTCAGCCAGGCAGATCTTTCGGTAGTTGGAGTTGTCACGGGTTTTGTTTTAAATCACAGGTTTGATCCTATGATAGTCAATAAGTATTTTGGCTTGTAAAATATGGCATTTCCCTGCTCGCCTGTCTCATAAGAGCATCGACCAATCGCGCTGGAGAACCTAAAGAAGATGAAAGTTTATGATCAAAATTCCAGATCATTTTATTTGCACTCTGATCATGAATTGACAATGAAACTGTAGCTTCATTTGTCGCACCCCAGAAACCTACCAAAAGAGCGGCAGCAATTGCAGCACCTTCCGACATAGGTTTTGAGAGTGAATAATTTGAAGTCAAAATTCCATCAACACCAAGAATATTGCACATATCAATTGGTGTCAGTAGTTGTCCATTATTAAATCCAGCATTCGCAAGCTTTGCATTTGTAGTCTCAACATCTTGTACTTCAACAGTTATGGTCCCTTGCATTTTTCTTTTGAGCATCCAACTATACATCTCTCTCTGGAAATTTACTGATTCAGTTTTTTGTTGTTCAATCAAAGCATTACCATCGATGTTTTTTCTTGCAGCAATTGCAACTTTGGGAGGAGCAATTGCTATTACTTTTTGAGCTCTGGCAAGTGGTGTAGCATCAGGTGAGTAAAAGATTTTAGCACAGCTTTGCAATAAGAAAGTTACTGCTATCAAAAAAAATAATGACTTTTTCATAATTGTTAGTTTTTAGTGATTAATTAATGAATAATAGCCGCAAAGAAAACAATGCAACAAGGTAAATCAAAGGAAAAAATGATTAGCGGTCAGATAATATGATAAGTGGTTTTGACTGACTGAATCTCAGAAGGTTTGAATTCAATATTTAACACATCAGAATTGCTTTTGAAGCAGGCAATTGTTGTTTACGATGTGTTGTGGATAATCCGTTTATCAGTCCATTTTTATAAGTGGCAGAATATTTAATCTGTCCGTTTTCAAACCAATTTTTAAATAAACCCTCTTTTCTGTTTGAACTATAATTACATTGGCTCCCCTCTTTTATATTCTTATCAAACAAGCTGTATAAAGCATCCATTTGTATCTGTCCATTTTCAAAATAATCCTTAACGTGATATATTTTGCTATTCTTATCAAACTCAATGATTCGTTTATAAATAATCGTATCATATTTAGATACTCCATATTTCAAAAAAAAAGTATCAATATCCTGAGCATGTATCAGTCCCACGCTAAATATCATCAATATAATTGTGGAAGCCGGTCTCATTGTAATGAGCTATATTGTGTGTTGTGCTTTTGTTATTTTTTATAATCTATACCTTTATTACTATGTTACCTCTTTTGTTTCCTGTTTCATAGTATTTGTNGGCTTCTGCTGTCTGTTCCAATGGAAAACATTTATCAATTACCGACTTTATCTTTCCTTCTTCAATAAGTTTTTTTATGAAAATCAAATCTTCAGTTTCTGGGGTCGCTATAGCACAGACTACTTTCTTTCCGCCTTTAATTGATGTCCATAGCATTTGAAGAAGTTTCTTCGACTTGAAACTTGATAACAAATAAACCCCGGTTTCTTTAAGCGATTTTTTGTATTGTGAAAAAGAGCCTTTGCCCAAAATGTCAAAGATAATGTCATATGTTTCTTCGAATTGTATAGAATCTTCTTTTGTGTAATCAATAACCTTATCGGCTCCCAGGTTTTTCACAAATTCTAATCCTTGTGTACCACAAACACCTGTAACTTCTGTGCCAAAATAATGTTTCGCAAGTTGCACGGCCGCTGAACCTAAACCTCCAGAAGCACCAATTATAAGTACTTTCTGTCCCTTTTGTATATTTGCTTTTTTAAGTAAATTCAAAGCCATAATTGTCCCATAAGGTATAATCGAAGCTTCTTCATAAGTCATATTTGAAGGTTTGACAGCAATTATACCATTTTCAGACATACAAAGATACTCGGCATATCCCCCCATTTTTTCTCCTGTATAGCCAAAAACTTGTTCACCTTCCTTAAATTGTTTTACATCATTTCCAATCGTCTCAATTTCACCCGCGAATGTATTTCCTAATATCTTCCTGTATATTAAGGACATCAGGCTCACCATATTCTGTGTAAACTATTGCTTTCATTTTTTCCATATTATCTCATTACTATTTTGGGATTAGTTG
>JGI24133J20442_1000062_pt1 | contig 28347 bp, 22 predicted proteins | sample BarGraNGADG00311_2_FD_20442 | JGI IMG/M metagenome (IMG submission 20442)
AAACCATCACGAAGCCATTGAACAACTGCACCGGCAATGAAAATACTTCCTTCAAGTGCATATTGTGTGTCGTTGCCGATTCTCCAGCCTACAGTTGTGAGAAGTCTGCTCTTTGATTCTATGGGTTTATTACCTATGTTCATCATCATAAAACAACCTGTTCCATATGTGTTTTTTACCATACCGGGTTCAATACACATCTGTCCGAACAAAGAGGCTTGCTGGTCACCGGCTATTCCTGCAACCGGTATTGAGGAAGCAAACTGGCCTTCAGTTTTCCCATATACTTCACTTGAAGACCTGACTTCAGGCAACATACTTGACGGAATATCAAAAATTCTGAGCAACTCTTCATCCCATTTAAGAGAATGAATATTAAAAAGCATTGTCCTTGAAGCATTCGAAACATCAGTAATATGCAGTTTCCCACGCGTAAGATTCCATACCAGCCACGAATCGACTGTTCCAAAAGCCAGTTGCCCATCTTCTGCAAGTTTTCTCGCGCCCTTTACGTTATCCAATATCCATCGCACTTTAGTAGCAGAAAAGTAGGCATCTATTATGAGACCGGTTTTTTCCATAATCGTCCTGCTGTGTCCTTCATTTTTTAAATGGTCACAGAAATCCGCAGTACGTCTGTCCTGCCATACTATTGCATTATAAACCGGTTTCCCTGTTTTTCTATTCCAGACAACCGTTGTCTCACGCTGGTTAGTGATCCCTATGGCAGCAATGTTGACACTTTCGAGTCCGGCTTTGGTAATCGCCTCAAGTGCCACTCCCGCCTGTGTTGACCATATTTCATCAGGATCGTGTTCAACCCAGCCGGGCTTAGGGAAGAACTGAGTAAATTCCTTTTGTGCAGTTGCCACAGAAAGACCATTCCTGTCGAAAACTATTGCACGCGAGCTCGTTGTTCCCTGATCGAGCGCTAAAATGAATTCTTTCATATTTTTTATATGTTATTAGTTTTTACCACGAAGGTTCACAAAGGACTTTTAAACAGAATTGCAATCTGTATTAAATATAATTTCTAACTAATTGTTTATACGATTCTACCTGTTCTTTCTGCCATATCTGATCGTATCCGAATTCCACAGCCATCATAGACGCTACTTCAATTGCGATATCTGCACTTGCGCGGGCATTAAGAAACAGGGAACGGGTCCTTCTTGCCAGGATATCCTCCACATTGAAGGGCATTTCATTTCTGCAAATCCAAAGTATCTCAGCCTTTGTATAAGGTAATCTGGGATCAATAGGAATCCCTAAGGCCGGGTTTTCAGCCATCATCTTTTCAATTTCTGCATAGTGATCTCCATAGATATACAACCGGCCTGAAGAATTACTTTTTGAAAGAGTTGTCAGTTTAAGGTTTGATGTAATACATTTTGTTCTGATAAGAAGGCCCGCCTTTATTGCTCTCTCAATAGTCTCTTCCGCCATCCTCCTGTAAGTGGTCCATTTACCGCCAATAATAGTAAGAAGTCCTGAATGTGAAAGGGTTATTTTGTGCCTTCGTGAAACCTCTTTAGTAGAAGCAGGGTTGTCGGGATTGGCTGCCAGAGGACGTAATCCGGCGAATATGCAGAGGATATCTTCTCTTCTCGGAGGTTTAATAAGATATTTTTCAGCAGTCTGCAATATAAAATTGATCTCTTTTTCAAAAGCAACAGGTTCTAAACTGATTGTATCAAGCGGAGTATCAGTTGTCCCAAACACAACCTCGTTGTACCATGGTATAGCAAAGAGAACTCTCCCATCGTCCGTTTTTGGGATCATGATAGCCGAATCGCTCTGAAGGAATGATTTATCTAGAACAATGTGTACTCCCTGACTTGGTCTGATAGTAGGTCTTGATCCGGGAATGTCCATTCTTGCCACTTCATCAGCGAATATCCCGGTAGCGTTTACAACAAGATTAGCATTCAGGTTGAATACATTCCCCGAAGCAACATCTTCAGCTCTTACTCCATTTATTTTCCCACTTTCATTCTTCAGTAATCCGGTAACTTTAAAATAATTCAGCACTCTTCCGCCTTTTTCAACACATGCCTTTGCAAGGGCAAAAGCCATGCGGGAATCATCAAACTGTCCGTCGTGATAAACGACACCACCCCGCAATCCTTTTTGCTGCAAAAGAGGTAAGCGGGAAAGAGCTTTCTTCCTGTTGATAAAATAGGATTTCCCCATACTTAAGCGTCCTGCCAGCAGATCATAAAATTTTAACCCGACAGTGTACATAAAAGCGTCCCACAGGGTATATACCGGAATAACAAATTCCTGATTAAATGTCAGATGAGGTGCATTTTTAAGCATCAATCCACGCTCTTTCAAAGCTTCCATAACCAGAAGTAAATCGCCCTGGGCCAAATATCGTACACCTCCATGCACAAGTTTTGTACTCCGTGATGAGGTGGCCTTGGCAAAATCTGATTGCTCTAATAATAGTGTTTTATAACCTCTTGAGGCTCCATCAAGAGCAATCCCCAGACCAGTTGCACCACCACCGATAACAAGAATATCCCAAACTGTTTCCGATTGATTTTTTAATTCTTCAACAAATTTCCGGCGGTTCATAAAATCTTTGATTTTGATAATAATTATACGGAGAAAATTTGGGATTATCAATAAAAACTATTACGGATTTCTTTCGTTTAGTAGATCCCCCTCTGCCGCTTCGCGGCATCTCCCCCAGAAGGGGAGAAAATACTCGTCCATTCAGTGATTTTCTCCCCCCCTGGGGGGAGTGGCCGAAGGCCGAGGGGGTGCTTCTGTTACCTCAACATGCCCTTTATATGTGCCGGATCCCCATCGTTTTTTGCGGCTGAAATATCGAGGATTCTGCAGACCAGGTTATAAATATCGATGTTATTAAGTTCTCTGAATTTATAATTCTTTTTAAATGAGGGACCTGCTGCATAGAAGATAGAAAACATGTCGGAATTTGAATTATCATAGCCATGTGCACCTCCCCTTATAGAAGAACCATCGGATCTGGTACCTATACTCCATGAACTATCGGCAACAACGACAATTTCAGGGATACGAGGATTAGTGCCATAATGCCATTTTGGAGGAAGCTCTGATTTACTCCATGCCTTTAGCCCTTTTGATCTGTTAAGCAGATAAAGGACACTGTCTTTCTTCCCTTCCGAGGGATTAATCAGATAGACAGGATTACCACCTGATATTGAAGCAATCATTCTGTTCGGTACAAGCGACTTGATATTGACATATCTGGAAGGCGAAACGGCAGACATTCCGTGATCAGACAATATAATAAGATTAATTCTTTTTGCTTCAGGTAATGCCGAAAGTTTCGTCCTCATTACCCCTATAAGGCTATCAAGTCGTTCCACAACTTTACCGGTTTGAGGTGAAACGGGTCCGAAAATGTGACTGGTTGCGTCCGGTTCATCAAAATAGAGAGTAACCAGTTCAGGACGTTTCGGGACCGGGTAACCTAGCCACTTTATAACTGTATCTATTCTAGCTTCATATGTTACAGTCTCATCATATTTTTTCCAGTAGGAAGGCTGGATCCCATCAACAGGGGCTTCTGATCCTACCCAAAAGAATGAAGCTGATTTTACTCCCTTTTTCTCAGCTGTCACCCATACTGGTTCTCCTCCATAAAAAGCCGGGTTCTCAACAGCATTTCTATCACCCATCCTGTAAAAAAGTCCAAGATCAGGTGCCGGAAAACTGTTGTTTATAAGACCATGATGATCGGGATACAGACCTGTTATAATTGAATAATGATTAGGAAATGTAACTGTTGGGAATGACGAATACATTCTTTCAGCATTCACGCCATCTTTAGCCAGTTTGTTTAGATTCGGAGTATTATACAATTTACTATAATCCCATCGGAAGGCATCGAATGATACAAGAAGCACGTAGTTTTTATATGGTTTTCTGGTGTCCTTCCTGAAACCGGGTAAAACGATCAGAATAGCAATCAATAACAGAATTATAATCTTTGATGCCTTTTTCATAATAAATTACGGCCAAATGTTAATTTAAAACTTCAAACACGCAGGAGCGTCCAGTTTAAAATCCTCCATATATTCGGGAATTCCTGTCTTATCGTCAATTTTGAAAAGTGATATATTTCCTGATCTTTGATTTCCAACCAGAATAAATTTACCTGAAGGATCAATCACAAAATTCCTTGGCCAGTTACCTCCGCAAGGTACTCGTCCTGAGAGACTCAGTCTGCCGTCAACCCCTATCATGAAAACTACAATTGTATTTTCACCCCTGTTTGATCCATAAAGATATTGCCCGTTTTTCCCCAGGTGAATATCTGCACAAAAACTTTCACTATTAAAACTATCACTTAGAGTTGTCAACGTCTGAATCGACTTAAGTCCTCCATTTGAATCGATATCAAAAACAGAAATAGTCGAATTAAGTTCACATATAACATACATTTTTGTACCTGTAGAATTAAATACAAAATGCCGGGGACCTGAGCCACTGACAAGATTTACAATACCGTTCTCCGCTTGCTTAAGATGACCGGTATTAGCATCAAAATCATATATAACAATCCTGTCTAATCCAAGGTCAGTCAGATAAACTTTCTTTCCGGCGGGATCAGATGAGATCATATGCGGATGAGAAATTTTCCCTTCATTTTCCGGGAACGAAATTGTGTCTGTCACTCTTTCAGGGATCCCGTTATCATCGAGTTTTACAACTGCAATGGAACCGCTCGAATAGCTAGCAAAAAATAAAAAATCTTCTCCTGTAGACAAAGATATGAAGCACGGTCCTCCGTCAGGGACAACAAGTTCTTTAACTTTTTCAATATTTCCATTTTCAGGAATGTATCTCAATGCGGTCACCCCCCCACCTTTAACACCATTGAGTTGCATAACTTCATTTGCGGCATAGATCAACTCCCTCTTTTTCGAAATACAAAAATATGAAGGGTTTGGCCCGGCATCTGCATCAGATAATAATTTGAATGTTCCTGCTTTCGGGTTAAGATCAAAGACAAATAAACCTTTCTCCCCTGCTTTGCTGAATTTTGAGGCAAATAACCGGATGTTCTGACTATGGCATGAGGTTAATAACATCATTATTAAAATAATTGCACAAATTATATTAATGNTTTTCTTCATAATAAAACTTTATTAACTCGTTTGTATCTACCTCATCCCACGATAAAGCTGTCACATTCGNGGTAAGCCTGAATAACACGGGCTTCTCCTTCTTTTGTCCTGTCGTGCATGCCGTGTTCCATGCAAAGAACACCTTCGTACCTGCGACTNTAGATATATTTGAATACATTTTTAAAGTTGATCTCCCCTGTGGTCGGTTCATTNCGTCCNGGNTTATCTCCCAGATGGAATGCAGCTATCTCGCTCCATGCAGCTTCAATATTAGGAATAAGGTTACCTTCGGTGATCTGCTGATGATAAATATCATCAACAATCTTACAGACAGATCTGTTTACAGCTCTACAAATTGCATAAGCCTGGGGTATACCTGTCAGAATTAGCCCCGGATGATCATGAAGCGTATTCAATGGTTCGATAACAATGGTCAGGCCTGCCGGCTCCATAACATCACAACAATACCTGAGGTTATCAATGATATTTGCTGTTTGAAAATCTCTGTGGAGTTTTTCATCGTATCTGCCCGGAACAACCAGCGCCCATTTTACGCCGGTCCGTTTAGCCACTTCAACCCCCTCTTTCATTTTGTTAACCAGCATTTCACGGATTTCCGGCTTGTTCAGGACAAACGAAGTCACAGAAAAGTCGGCATACAATACAAAAGGACCAAGTTCCATCCCCAGTCGATGCATTTCATTGGCAATCTTTACCTGATCCTCCACAGGTCTTCCCATTAGTCCGTTATCGAACATTGCCCTGAAGCCCATATCGTAACAAAACTTAATATTATCGATAAGCTCTTTACCTGCATGTTGCTGAAACATCCCAAAACCCGGAGCATATTTCAACCTGAAAGGAGTTGTCGCGTCGGTCGCTTTTTGTTGCTTCGGATAAGCACCGGTACCAAAAACTGCAGAAGCAGCTAAAATAGCGGCTCCTGTAGCAGTGGCTTTTTTTATGAAGTTTCTTCTCGAATGATCCATATAATCAGTTTTGAGAAATAACCATTATTTTGCAGCAGATTCCGGAACATAAGCCAGTCCGGCTAATGGTACAGTTTTGTCAACGTCAACCGGGCCAAATGCAAATACCTTTGGACCAAGTTTGAGGTCGGAGTTCATCATTTCTTCATAAGTAGTTTCCTTCCCTGTGTATGCTGAAATACGTCCCATAATAGCAACCATTGTTGAAATAGCTGTATTTTCTGCTTCATTTATGGGTTTAGCTGTTCGGATTGCAGTAACGAGATCAATATGTTCCTGAACATAAGGGTCAACGCTTACGCTTGTGGTTGGCTTACCATCTTTATCCTTTGGATACTCATATTTCCAAATCTCAGCTCCGGCAAGGTCAAGAATGGAATTTCTGCAATTCGAAGAACCTTTTGTCCCCTGGATTCTTTCAGATACGTTGTCTTTGCATCCATTAATCTGCCGGCACATGCTATGGAAATGTATTCCATTTTCAAAAGTAAAATCAACGCTGAAATTATCATATTGGTTACCTGTAACACGGCGCAGTCTTGAGCCCATTCCCACCGCTTTTACAGGATGGGTCCCCGTGAACCAGTTCATTACATCCAGATTATGTACATGCTGCTCAACAATATGGTCACCTGAAAGCCATGTCCAGTTAACCCAGTCACGGATCATCCATTCCATTTCTGTCCATTTTGGATTATTGTCGCGATGCCAGAGTTTACCTCCATTCCAATAAACATTACCTCCGACGATATCACCTATGGAGCCCTGAGCTATCTGTTGCCATGTAGAGAGGTAATCACGCTGGTGACGACGCTGGGTACCTGTTACAATACATAATTCCATGCCTTTTGCTTTCTGTGCCGAGGCCATCACTGATCTGGCGCCAACCGGATCAACACAGACAGGTTTTTCTGCAAAAACATGTTTTTTAGCCTGAATGGCAGCTGAAAGATGATCGGGACGGAAATATGGAGGTGTGGCAAGAATAACAATATCAACTCCGGCATCAATAACTTTCTGATATGCATCGAAACCTACGAAACATTTGTCAGGAGACACTTCCTGTCCTTTTTGTTTTAAAATCTCCTCTCTGCAGGAATCTACACGATCCTGGAAAGTGTCACCCAATGCAACAATTTTAAGATTAGGGCCGGCACTTAAAAAATTAATTGCTGCCCCGGTTCCACGACCGCCACAACCAATGACTCCGGCTTTGAGAACCGGTCCGTCAGGTGCCTGGTCAAGCATTGCAGCAATTGGAACAACCTTTTTTGTTTCTCTTGCACAGCTGGTTATAATTGAAGGAACAATCACTCCTGCTACTCCAACCGTCGCAGCTTTACCAAGAAAATTACGTCTTGAAATACTTGATTTTTTCATATGTGAGTAGGTTAATGAGAACTGATAAATTTATTGTTCGGTAAGTTAGTTTTCGAACATAACCAAATATAAAGATAGGCTTTTCTAAAACCAAATATTTGTATCCTTTTAATGATTTTTAACTTAAACAAAACGGTAAAAACACTACTGTCCCATAAAAATATTTCCTGTTTTTTCATCATATTCGCATACTACTCTGAACCCAACATTGAAACAGTCGGAGTACCACCAGATGCTCTTGGGCATCTGCGGGTCGGTTTTCAACCACGAATCTGTCCTCGTATAATCTCGGGCTGCACTTCTCAATGAACCTGCCGTATTTAAAAATGAACCTCCCCGTACAACATGTTCGTTTCCGTCTTCCGGACCCTTTGGATCTTCAATAATCCCTGTTGAGTATCGCGAATACGCATCCGGCTGGTACCAGTCGGAACAGAACTCACTCACGTTCCCGGCCATATTCCTTAATCCAAAGGGATTTGGCTTTACCCTGTCGGGGGTTTGTGTTTTTGTCGGACTATTACCTTTATATATTATATAGGTATTAATTAAGGTTGTATCGTTTTTCGAGAGTTTAGCCTTTAATCCGCTTTTCTCAAACTTTTTTGGATCGCCCGGAAAGAAATAGGGGCCGGTCGAACCTGCCCTGCAGGCATATTCCCATTCTGCTTCGGTTGGAAGCCTGTAAGTCTTACCCGTAACAGAGGTCAACCATTTACAATAAGTTTCTGCTGCATGAAAAGAGAAAGAGATTGCCGGCCTCTTTCCCAGCCCCCATCCCTGGTCAGGTTGTCCATATGGTGGTGTGGCTCCTGAAATGGCATCAGTCGCTGATGCCTGATTTTTTCTTATTCCTTCCGAATCGGTGGAACGACCTTCCGCAGCTGTCTGAACGTAAAACGCGAGATACTCATCCCACGAAACTTCGATCTCAGCCATAAAAAAAGGACTTATCTTAACTTCCCTTACCGGCCCCTCATCAACTTTTCTGAAAGGCTCTGAATCGGAACTACCCATCCTGAAGGTTCCACCAGGTATTGCAATCATGTTAAATGAAACCGGAGATTTTGGGATGCGCTCTGTGAAATTATTGAATTCGCTAACGTTTGTGGGTTCTGTAAATATCTCTTTCGCTGCCGAAGATGTATTTCCAAAAGTAGAATTGCTTCCGTGAGTATATCCCTCAATAAAATGACCAGCATTCAGGTGACAGTTTATACAGTGAAGTTCATCGGTTTTTTTTGTCTGTGTATAATAAAGGTGTGCATCTTCACCAGCTTTTGTAAGCTTTGCAGGAAAAAGATTTTCGTGACATTTGATACAACTGCTTTCATAAACATAACTTCGGGCAAGCTCAAGACGTCCCCTGTCCTTCCAGCCAAACGAAGCGGAATCTTTTGTCCACTTGCTCCACAAATCGCGTAAACCTGTTTTCCCTTTTGCCCAGAGGTAACCCTTGCCTTTCGGAGGAAGATGACATTCAACACATGCTATCCGGTATCCCGACCGCGTATCGTAATGTACAGACTTTTTCCACGAGGCATCTGCCATTGGATGAATATGACATGAGACACAATAATCGTTGGTTGATATCAGATGCAGGGCTTTTCCTCCGCCAAGGATAATCAAAGCACCGATAACTAACCCTGGAAAAAACCACAAAAGNAATCTCTTCATAAATCAAAATTTGCGAGGTTCAAGATAGAAAAATATCTAATATTTGATGCATATACTAATCATTTTCATATAAAAAATTATGATGAAAGATATGCTGAGAAAATCTGCGTAATCTGCAGGAAAAAATTTTAAAACTGCTCCTAAAATTGTTATTGGTTATATGTATTTTTGCAGCCAAAACTATTAAACCATTTAATGTTTTAAAGGCTATGAAGGCATTAGTGAAAATTTGCGTTAAAAATGATTTCAATTAAATTTTTCTTTCAGAACAAAAAATATTTTGCCTCTGCTTTTCTATATGCATGCTTCAGTCTTATTTTCAGCACATGGGTAACATACATTCCTCATATTGCTGAGAAAATCGGAATCACTGAAGGCAGGATAGGAAAGGCAATCTTCTTTTCTGCTCTGGGGGCATTTTTCATGATCCGCATTTGCAGACATTTCATAGACAGGATAGGTGTTGGCAGGTACACTTATTTTGCACTGCTAACATATTGTATTTGCTTTTTTGGTCCATTTCTGGCTTTTAGTTATGTTTCTCTTTGTATCAGCTTGTTTATCTTTGGGATGGCAGGGTCCTCGTATGCAATTTCATTAAATTCATTAACGGCTACCATTGAAAAACAAGATGGTGTTTACATTATGTCGGGAAGCCATGGTTTCTGGAGTCTTGGCGGTATGATTGGCTCAGCAACAGGGAGTTTCATAGCTGTTTTGGTGCATAATCCGATTTTGCATATTATTGTTCTCGTTCTTGCTATACAGATAATTCAAATCAAATTAAAGTCACAATACTATTTCAGAAAAGGGGTACAACCCATAATAGAAAAACACCAACGTAATAAAATAATGCCACTTTTTATAATTGCTCTGGTTGGTCTGGTTGTTATGGTGTCGGAAGGTGCAATAGCCGACTGGAGCGCTTTGTATCTGAAAAAGATTATACTTCTTGATATTAAGTATATTGGGTTCGGTTATTCAGCATTTTCTTTAGCGATGATGACCGGNCGTTTTACAGGCGATTCGTTAAGTAAAAAACTTGGCTCCTGGCAATTAATAACTTATTCCAGTTTAATNGCTATTCTCGGCTTTTTACTGGTTTTAATTCTCAACCCGATCTTTACGATNNCTGGNTTTTTTGTAGTCGGGCTTGGCTTTTCTGTTATTGTACCAGAAGTATATCGACTTGCTTCAAACGTTGATGGAGTAAAAACTGCCGATGGTGTTTCATTTATTGCTGCTACCACAAACATTGGATTTCTAGTAGGTCCTGTATTGCTCGGCTTCATAGCGGAATTCAGGTCGCTGCACCTTAGTTTTATTGTACTAACTATTTGGGTGAGTTTTGCTTTTATTCTTGCCTTCTGGAAGTACCGAAGCAAACAAAAAATCCTTTAACTGCAAAGTACGCAAAGTCTCCCTTTCCCCCTGTCTCCGATTCTCCCCTTCTATTTATTGTACTCATCAAAGAAATCATTCCCCTTATCATCCGTAATAATAAAGGCAGGCATGTTCTCCACCCGAATCTGTCTGATAGCTTCCATCCCAAGTTCTTCGAAATCAACCATCTCCACCGATTTTATGTTCTCTGCAGCGAGTATTGCGGCCGGACCGCCAACTGATCCCAGATAAAATCCTCCGTATTTTTTGCAGGCATCGATCACTTGTCTGCTCCGGTTCCCTTTTGCAAGCATAATCAGGGACCCTCCAAGGCTCTGGAAAAGATCAACATAAGAATCCATCCGTCCTGCCGTTGTCGGACCGAAGCTACCCGATGGCATTCCCTGAGGTGTTTTTGCCGGACCGGCATAATAAATCGGGTGATTTTTAAAATAATCAGGCATCGGATTGCCTTCATCTATCATCTTTTTAATTCTCGCATGAGCAATATCTCGTGCTACGATTAAGGTCCCGGAGAGATTCAACCGGGTCTTAACGGGATATTTTGAAAGTTCGGCAAGTATCTCTTTCATTGGACGGTCGAGATTGATCTCAACAGGTTTTTCCAGTTCAGGAGCTTTTTCAGGCATAAACCGTGCAGGATTTCTCTCAAGTTCTTCCAGGAAAATTCCTTCTTTAGTTATATGGGCCTTAATGTTTCTGTCGGCACTGCAACTTACCCCAATTCCAACCGGGCATGAGGCCGCATGACGGGGAAGCCTTATAACCCTTACATCATGAACAAAATACTTTCCTCCGAACTGTGCCCCTACACCATATTCATGACATATTTTTTCAATTTTCTTTTCCCATTCAATATCGCGGAATGCCCGTCCGGCGACATTGCCTGTAAGAGGAAGCTGATCGAGATATCCTGCCGATGCCTCTTTTACTGTTTTAAGTGTAGCTTCTGCGGAAGTTCCCCCGATGACAAGAGCAAGATGATATGGAGGACAAGCTGAAGTTCCAAGATCTTTAATCTTCTCCTTAACAAATTTTACCAGTGCCTCTTCATTAAGTAACGATTTGGTTTGCTGGTATAGAAATGTCTTGTTCGCAGAGCCACCGCCCTTTGTTATGAAAAGAAACTCATATGAATTGCCTTCGGCAGAATAAATATCTATTTGGGCAGGAAGATTAGTTCCTGTATTTTTTTCTTCAAACATTGAAAACGGGACTATCTGTGAGTACCTTAGATTTTTATCTTTAAAAGTTTGATAAATGCCTCGTGACAGGTATTCGGCATCTTTGGCTCCAGTAAATACGTTCTCTCCCTTTTTCGCAATCACAATAGCGGTGCCTGTGTCCTGACACCCCGGAAGATCCTCTTCTGCTGATACCACTGCATTACGGATCATCATATATGCCACAAAACGATCATTATCAGTTGCTTCAGGATCTTCAAGTATTGCTGCCAGTTTTTCAAGATGGGATGTTCTGAAGAAGAATGAGATATCGGAAACAGCTTCTCTTGCAAGAATCTCCAGACCTTCAGGATCTATTTTAAGTATCTTCCTTCCACCTTCTTCAACTAATTTAACATACTTTTTTGTCAGAAGTCTGTAGCTAGTTGAGTCCCTCTCCATCTGAAAAGGTTTCTCGTAAATAAAATCTGCCATATATAATTTGTGTTAATTTTTTTCAATGTGTCACTCTGCGTCAGTTCTATAAATATAGTCTATTGAAGAATCTTTGAAAAATCAAATTTTTCTTTAGCTCTGATACCTTTGGGTGTTATTTCCAGATTGCAGCATTCAACATGCTCATCGTGCTGAAAAACAAATATATAACGACCATCCAAAGCTTCATTTAGAAGCTGTTTTTTTTCTTCAATTGTTTTAAGAGACTCGATATCATAACTCATGTTCCAGATAAGAGGAATATGGGCGACCGTAGGAATAAGATCTCCTGTATATATCAGTGTTTTATCATTGTGTTTAATTATCGGAATCATCAGTCCTGGTGTATGTCCGTAACATATCATTATAGAAAATCCGGGAAATAGTTCTCCCTCTTCATCCACAAGATTAAGATGGCCGCTTTGTCCTAAAGGTAAAATATTTTCTTTGAGAAAGGAATCAGCTTCCCGCAGATTATTTTTCAGAGCCCACTCCCATTGGGTGCGACTGACATGATAGGTTGCTTCCGGGAAAGTCAGTACAAAGCCATCTCCTCCTTCCTTTCTCCGAACCCCTCCTCCGCAATGATCAGCATGCAGATGGGTCAGGAAAACATCGGTTATATCCTCAGGTCTGTACCCTCTGCTTTTAAGTCCGCCGATCAACCCTTCACCCCCATGCAGATTCACATGCCGGAAGAATTTCTCATTTTGCTTATCTCCCCATCCGGTGTCTATAAGAACCACATGTCCTGCTGATTCAATTACCATCGACCTGAGAGTTAAATCGATAAGGTTATTTTCATCGGATGAATAAACACGCGACCAAAGCGCTTTGGGAACAACTCCGAACATAGCACCGCCATCGACTTTGAAATTGGATATATTAAAGAGATGCATTCTCATAGCGTCTTTATTTATAAAACAGATCTCAATTGAATTTTGTTCCCGTTTTTAATCATTCAGTAAGGTGTCCGGCCTATTTTCTACCTGCTATTTTTCATAAGGGTCAATAGTTCCGGCATACCTGGTGATAGAATCAGGAATTGCCACCCTGAAATGTGATTCAGCAAGTTTCGTCATATCTTCCCGGAGCTTTAAAGTTATATCAATGGCATCACTATAGGCGTCATCATAAGATTTTCCCTTTCCGAGCAACTCTCTCTCCTTCAACTCAGTGGTAATCGAATATTCTGTCTCCTCACATGAAACCTGACCATCAATCCATATCTCTCCTTTTGGATTGAATGGATATCTCTGTTCATTTCCTCCGTACTTGAATGAACTGAAGATTTTCAGTCTGACCTGGTTCCCATCGACAATCCATATATTATAATTCTGTTCTTTCCCCATAAAATACCGATATACGCCATCTACCTTATTATGATTGTCACAACCAATAATTATAAGGTTGATTGACAGGATTAATAATACTTTCTTCATAAGTAAATTATTAATAAGTATTAAAAGTAAACAAATTTCGTAAGTTTTAATTTAAATCCCCTATACCTATTATCCTGGATTTAAGAAGTCAGGGTTCCGCAAACAATAAAAAAAAAGCACCACCAAGACAATGTGGTTTCAAAAAAGTCCTTTGTGTACCTTCGTGATAACCTTTGAGCGCAAACCTGCCTGCCGGCAGGCAGGGGATCACAAAGTAAAACTTAAGAATTTACGTAAATCAGCTTATCCTCTACTCCCTGTTGCTATTAACCGCTTATTTATATAATTTAGCATCTACAGTTTTTTAAATCTGTGTTATGACTTTAAAAGATTTTGCATTCTTTAAAGAACGTTTGCCCGGGTTGATGGAAAGTATGGCCTCGGTAAAAGACCTGAATACCCGTTTCAGCGTTGAAGAAACGACCTGAAGAGATTCAGTATCCCGCTTAACATTAATAACTTAGAATAATTCAAATGAAATTCTGTAAAAACTGGCTACTATGAAAAAACTTCTTTCAATTGTATTACTGTCGGCTTTTACCTTTTGTCTCTATGGGCAGACCGGAAAAGTCAAAGATGATCTNACTGTTCCGAGTAAAATTTTAAATATGGACCGGAAATACGCAATTTATTTACCCCCTGATTATGAAACTTCCCAGCGAAGTTATCCTGTGCTTTACCTGCTACATGGAGCGGGAGACGACCAGACCGGATGGGTTCAGTTCGGTGAAGTTCTGAGAATTGGTGATGAAGCAATCAAATCCGGAACAGCTACAGCGATGATCATTGTAATGCCTGATGCCAATACCGGAAAACGTGGTTACGTAAATGATATAAAAGGAGAATGGCGTTATGAGGATTTTTTCTTTCAGGAATTTATGCCTTTTATTGAAAAGGAATATCGTATAAAAGCTGATAAAAGATACAGGGCAATTGCCGGTTTATCAATGGGTGGTGAGGGTACATTCATCTATGCCCTGCATCATCCCGAATTGTTTTCAGCAGCATGCCCGCTTAGCGCAGCAACTGGTCCCAAAAGCATTGCTGAATTGAAGGATTACAGATTATGGCAAGGAGTTGAAGGAATTACAGATGCCGAAAAGAAATNATATTTTAATCGTTACAGCGTTTTGAGCCTGATTCAGAATATGCCGGATGATNAGAAAAAAGCCGTAAGATGGTATATTGATTGNGGTGATGATGATTTTCTCTATGAAGGCAATTGTCTGGTGCATATTGCCATGCGTCAGAAAGAAATACCGCACGAATTCAGGATCCGTGANGGTGCTCACAACTGGACATACTGGAGGGAATCATTACCAAAAGTACTGGAGTTTGTATCAATGGGATTTCATCAGTTCTAGGGATAATTTGGTTTCGACCTTTTTGCTGCGAGTGCAAACATCAGTCTCATCATAATTCTTATCATCTGGTAAGAAAACCAGTCTGTAATCTGAAACAGCCATGTTTTCCGGTGAGTATAATCCTTAAAGGTTACCTGACGGCAATCATTCTTAATGATCTCCAGAAGAATTTCTTCAAACATTTCGGCAAACTGTGTATCAAGTATATCTACATTCATTTCGATACTTCCATAATCGCTGAGGTGATTCAAATTATAACTGCCGATTGTACTCCAGTTACCATCCACAATGGCTACTTTAGCGTGCAGGTTCGACGGAAGGTACTCATAAATTGTTATGTTGTTGCGAAGAATAAAATCATATAGAAAATTGGTTGCACGTTTAAATACAGGCGCATCTGATTCTGCCGACAGCACTATTTTTATATCCACTCCACGACGGCTTGCATTCCGAAGGAGTCTGCGTTCATTTCTTCCGGGTAAAAAATAACTTGCAAATATTGTCATCCTGTTCTGTGCATGTTTTAGCGCAGAACGATAGCTCTTCAATATTTCAATTTTATTTCTGTACCAGTTGTTCTGAATGACTTTTAATTTCACATCGTCCACATAACGAACAGGATGGTGCATAGTCTCTCTAGAACGTTCCTTCCTTGAGATGAAGGCTTTATTCCAGAGTTTCTTAAGAATAAAAAGGACATGTGCACACTCCGGTCCCTTTATCAGAATGGCAAAGTCGAGCCATGCTTTTAAACCTGTTTTGCCATGATAACGGTCAGCTACGTTCATCCCACCAATGATCGCGGTAAAGCCGTCAATTAGCAGAACTTTATGATGTAACCTGAGACTTAACTGAAAGTCTTTACTTATTAATGCCGGAGAAAACATTCTGAAAAGAATACCTGCTTCTTCAACTTTGTTTATCAGCTCTTTAGAAAAACTGTTCCCACCATATGCATCAAGCAGAAAATATACTCTTACTCCTCTTTTTGCTGCCCTGATAAGTGCATTTACAATCCGTCTGCCAGTCTCATCGTCATCAACAATATAGGTCTGAAAATGGATATAATGTTTGGATTCATCTATTACCTTTTCACATGAAGCAAAAAAGCTTTCTCCGCTTCGAAGCAGTTGTATCGAATGCCCGCCTTTATAATCGTGTTGCGAAGGAATCTTCATAAGATATACCGGCATTTGTATCACTGACACAAATATAGAACATAAACATCAAGAACGTTATTTTAGAGCATGATACAATAATTTTATTTAATCAATTTACTCGCTTTCCCGGGGATTGTCTAAAAGACATTATTAGTATTTCCTTAGCGTTACTTTGTATTTTACTTTGTGTTCCTTTGTGGTTAAATGAATTAATATTACCACGAAGGTACACAAAGGTTATCACGAAGGCTCACTAAGGATTTATTCAACAGTTTTGTGGGCGTGGCGCATTGAATAAAATGGAAGATATACAAAAAATATTTACTATTTTTAAACTGAATTTTCTAAGATTATAAACCATGAACAGAAGAAAAATGATAGGAAATATAGCAGGGGCAGCAGTGGTGACTGCCACAAGCCCGTTAAACAGTGTTTTTGCGGGAGTTGGCGGTGTAGCAACACAGCTTAAAGGCAATATCCATCATTCAGTAAGCCAATGGTGTTACAATGATATTCCTCTTGAGGATTTTGCAAAGGCATGCAGGGAGATGGGTATAGAATCTATCGAACTGCTTGGTGAAAAGGACTGGCCAATAGTTTCTAAAGCCGGACTAAAATGTGCAGTGGGTTATGCAACAGACTGGGGTATTCCTAAAGGATTTAACCGGATTGAAAACCATGAAAAGCTTATCTCTGATTTTGAAACCATGATACCTAAAGCATCTGCAGCAGGCGTTCCAAACCTTATCTGTTTCTCAGGTAACCGTGAAGGACAGAATGATAATGAAGGTATGATAAATTGCGCAAAAGGACTGCGCAAACTTATACCGTCAGCGGAAAAATACGGTGTAACCATCATCATGGAATTACTTAACAGCTATGGCCATAAAGATTATCAATGCGACAAAACAACATGGGGTTCAGCACTTTGTGAAATGGTCGGATCGGAGAGATTCAAACTCCTCTATGATATCTACCATATGCAGATAATGGAAGGTAACATTATCGATACAATTACAAAGTACAGCCAATTCATTGGCCATATTCATACCGGAGGTGTTCCCGGAAGACACGAACTTGATGAGACACAGGAACTCTATTATCCTGCAATAATGAGAGCACTTTTAAAAACTGGGTATAAAGGTTTTGTAGGTCAGGAATTTGTTCCGGCACAAAAAGATAAACTGGAGTCATTGCGGAAATGCATCCTGATATGTGACGTTTAGCATGAAAGTACATTTTATTGCAATTGGCGGAGCAGTAATGCATAACCTTGCAATTGCTCTACATAATAAAGGGTACATAGTTACAGGCTCGGATGATGAGATCTTTGAACCATCCAGGTCGAGATTAGACAGGTATGGACTCCTTCCCGAAGAGTATGGATGGCATCCGGACCGGATAACTGCAGAGATTGATACTGTTATCCTTGGGATGCATGCAAAACCTGATAATCCGGAACTGATCAAGGCACATATACTAGGGATAAAAATCATGTCATTCCCGGAATATCTCTATAAACAGACAAAAGATAAAAAACGGATCGTTGTTGCAGGCAGCCATGGCAAAACCACAACCACTGCTATGATAATGCATGTTCTCAGATTTCTTGGAGTAAAATTCGACTACATGGTTGGTTCTCAGATTGATGGATTTGAGACTATGGTAGGATTATCGGATGAAGCTCAGATTGCTGTTTTTGAAGGAGATGAATATCTGACGTCGCCACTCGATAAAAGACCCAAGTTTCATCTTTATATGCCAGACATTGCTNTACTTAACGGTATCGCATGGGATCACATGAACGTATTTCCGACTTTTGAAAACTATATTGAACAATTCAGGATTTTNGTCGAAAAAATTTCTGAGGGAGGATCTCTGATNTATTTTGATGGTGATNCNGAAGTAAAAAAAATTGCCCTTGCGTCAGGAAAAAACATAANAAAGATCCCATATAAAGTTCATGGTTACTTTCAAAATAAAACCGGATTCTTTGCAGCAACACATAACAGGGTTATACCGGTTAAGATTTTCGGAGAACACAACATGCAAAACCTCTCTGCTGCCAGGGAGGCTTGTCTTGCTGCCGGAGTTTCCGAGGATGATTTTTATGAAGCAATTAAAAGTTTTGAAGGTACCTCACGACGACTACAGAAACTGAACGAGAATGAAAATGGATTGGTGTACCTCGATTTTGCTCATTCTCCATCAAAAGTTAAAGCCACCGTTGATGCGATCGTTTCAAGGTATCCAAAAAGAGAGATCATAGCATGTCTGGAGCTTCACACCTATTCAAGTCTGAGTAAAGACTTTCTGCCCCTTTATAATGGAACACTTGCAAACGCTTCAACTGCATTTGTCTATTTTAACCCGCATGCTATCCAACTTAAGAAGTTGAAGTCACTTTCCAAAGAAGATGTCAGCAAGGCTTTTGGCGGAGAAAATATCAGAGTATATGACAACTCTGAAGAAATGTTTTCTTTTATAAAGGCTCAAAATTATGCATGTCCGGTTTATCTTTTTATGAGTTCAGGGGATTTTGACGGATTTGACATTAACCGGGTATTAGAATAGAATTCCCCAATTGATCCGGCATTTTTTAGGTCAAAATATTTTGCAGATCAAAAAAAACATCCTTTCTTTGCATCCGCATTTTAAAGTTCTTTGCACGGTCCATTCGTCTAGTGGCTAGGACGTCAGGTTTTCATCCTGGTAACAGGGGTTCGATTCCCCTATGGACTACAATTTTTAGAGTTTGAATAATTCATATATACATGGCAAATCATAAGTCGTCGGAAAAAAGGATCAGGCAGATCGAAGTAAGAAAAGAGAATAATAAGTATTATGCCAAAACTACGCGTAATGCTCTTAAGACCATTCGTGCTACAAGCAATAAGGAAGAGGCTGCAGTTCTTCTTCCAAAATTAACTTCAATGCTCGACAGGCTGGCAAAAAAGAATATCATTCACAAGAAAAAGGCGTCCAACCTTAAGTCATCTATTGTAAGGCACGTAAGCAGCTTATAATATTCTTATTAATATATCCGGAGGCTGTATCATAACTATGGTACAGCCTTTTTTATTATAAGGTGGCATTAAAAAGACCTTTGTGACCCTTAGTGATAACCTTAGTGTCTCTTTGTGGTAAAAGTTAAAACATTTAACCACAAAGGATCACAAAGTACTTCACGAAGGAACACAAAGGAGGGAAGTCAAAATAAACAACTTTTTCAACATTTCTGATTTTTTTTGCTATGTTGCCGACTTTGATTACCTTGCATATGCATTTCAAAAATTGTTGCTAGATGTCTCTTAAAATTACTGACTGGGCTGTTGAAGACAGACCCAGGGAAAAACTTATTCAGAATGGTACTGCCAGTCTGAGTGATGCTGAACTACTTGCAATACTGATAAATTCGGGAACAAAGGATAAATCGGCTGTTGACCTGGGCCGTGAATTATTAGGTTTTGCAAACAATAACCTGAATACTCTCGGAAAGCTGACAATTTCAGACCTTAAAAAGCTTCGTGGCATCGGCCCGGCCAGGGCTGTAACGATTGCTGCCGCGCTTGAACTTGGTCGAAGACGGAAACTGGCTGAAGTTCAGGATGTTCCTCAGATAAAAAGCTCAAAAGATGTTGCTGATATTTTTCAGCCGCTACTCTCCGACCTTCAGCACGAAGAGTTCTGGATACTGTTCCTTAACAGATCAAATAAAGTGATCAACAAGATGAAACTGAGTCAGGGTGGTATCAGCGGTACTGTTACCGATGTGCGAATGGTGATGAAAAAGGCTATAGAGTATCTTGCTTCGGGCATAATAGTATGCCATAATCATCCCTCAGGAAACCTTAATCCAAGTGAATCTGATTCCAAGATAACCCAAAAAATAAAAGAGGCAGGGAATCTGATGGATATTCAGCTGCTCGATCACCTTATTATCTCGGATAAGGATTATTACAGCTTTGCGGATAATGGGATGCTTTGACTACCTCTTCCCCCTTGCCCCCTTCTCCCAGGAGAGAAGGGGGTAAAAGTGCTAGATTATTATTCTTAGCCCCTCCCACTTGGGGGAGGGGTTGGGGAGAGGTAACCCCATAAGGATTGGGACATTTTTTATCTAAGGAGTTTTTTCACCTCATTTTGATCCTCGCATGATTCCAGCAGCTCAGCTAATGACTTATTCAGAACCGGATGAATCATTTCAGAATCAATTTCACACATAGGAACCAGCACAAACTTCCTCTTATGCAACAATGGATGCGGAATTTTCAGACTTTCCTCATCAACTATTATATCTCCATATAGCAGGATATCAATATCGATCAGTCTTGAAGTGTACTGCTTATTATCCCTGACTCTGCCTAATAAAGATTCTATCATGAGGATTCTTCCTAATATTCCTGAGGGGGTCAGCTTTGTTCCAATCTTCACAACTATATTGAGAAATTCCTCCTCAGCCTTAAATCCCCATGGTTCAGTAATATAGATTGAAGAAGATTTTAAAACCGGACCAATATATTCCACTATTCGTGCAACGGCTTGTTCAAGATTGTTTTCCCTGTTACCAAGGTTCGATCCGACACCAAGAAATACTATTTTCATAATCAGATAAATCGCTTATCAAATGTATTAAATACATACATACCTTTACAAATTCATTTTGTTTTTTATATATTTAGAATTCATTTCATTAAAGCGTTTATAAGATGAAAAATTTTCTTAAATACACTCTCGCAACAATAACCGGAATAATTGTTACCTCTATTCTATTCTTTATTGTTATGCTTGCAAGTTTTAGTGTCATAGTTTCTTCTGGCAACAAACCCGTTTCAATAAGTAACAATTCAGTATTGGTTTTAAAAGCAGGAGTATCGATTCCCGACAGGGGAGATCAAAACCCGTTGTCCGGAATCGATCTTTTAAATTTTACACTTTCTTCTGCTCCGGGATTGAATGAAATTCTACATAACATTGAAAAAGCTTCAGGAGATAATAAAATAAAAGGCATTCTGATCGAAAACGGACTTCTTCCATCCGGATGGGCAACAACTGAAGAGATAAGGAATGCTCTTATAAAATTCAGAAAGGACGGGAAGTTTGTCATTTCCTATTCTGATTATGTTCTTACCCAGGAGTGCTACTATCTGGCGACTGCAGCAAATAAAATCTATATTAATCCCGGATCAATAGTTGATTTCAAGGGTTTGAGCAGTGAAGTTATGTTTTATAAAAAAGCTCTTGAAAAAATTGGGGTTGAGGTTCAGGTAACCCGTCACGGGAAATTTAAAGGTGCAGTAGAACCATTTATTCTGGATAAATTAAGTGCAGAGAACAGGGCCCAGATAAAAGATTATGCCGGATCAATATGGAATCAGATTATTGCCGACATATCAGAATCGCGGGATATTCCGGCTGAAAAACTCAACAGGCTCGCTGATAATCTTGACGGGAACTTTGCTCCCANAGCNNTTGAANGCAAACTTGTTGACGGACTNATGTACCGCGATGCACTAATAGANACNCTTAAGGTTCTGACCGGAGTGAACAAAGATAAAGATCTCAACCTGGTATCTATGACCAAATACAGTAAAGTGCCNAANGCNAAGATGACTTTTTCTGCAAAAAACAAAATAGCAGTTGTTTATGCTTCAGGGACTATTGTGACCGGCAAAGGAAATGATGGCAACATCGGNGGCAATTACTATGCAGATGTGATAAGGAAGATAAGGCTCGATACTGCAGTTAAGGCAATTGTTCTGAGGGTTAACTCTCCCGGAGGGAGTGCAACTGCTTCAGATATTATCTGGCGTGAGCTGGATCTTGCTGCCAGGGCAAAACCNGTGGTGATATCGATGGGTAACTATGCCGCCTCGGGAGGATATTATATCTCTGCCCCCGGCACAAAAATCTATGCAGATCCAATGACCATTTCAGGATCGATTGGTGTCTTCGGTCTCTTACCAAATGCAGGTAAATTATTGCAGGACAAACTGGGGTTGACAACTGAAATTGTCAATACAAATAAGAATTCAGATTTTCCTTCAATATTCAGGCCAATGAATAACTATGAGAAAGAGATAATGCAGTTGAGTATTGAAAAGATCTATAACGATTTTGTAAGCAAAGTAGCATCAGGCAGAAAGATGACAACTGAGTCGGTTGACAGCATCGGACAGGGAAGGGTTTGGAGTGGTAACAGCGCACAGAATATCGGACTTGTGGATGAAATCGGCGGGTTGAAAGATGCGATTAATGGTGCAGCAAAACTTGCAGGCGTTGAAAACTATTCAATAAGAGAATTACCAGTAATTGAAGACCCATATACCAGAATACTTAACCAGCTTGGTGGAGAGTTAAGGATGAGTATCCTGGAAAAGGAACTGGGAGAATCTGTTAAGTATTACAATATTGTACAGGAAATAAAAGATATGTCAGGGATACAGGCACGACTTCCTTATTTTATTGACATTCATTAGGAAGAAAGTTTGGAGTGCAAAACTTTTAACCCCCCTTTAGAGCTTGTCCCGACCTTGGTCGGGAGGGGCAGGGGGGCAAAACCCAGGCACTTTAGGCACTTTTTGAGTATATGATACACATAATAAAAATATTTCTGTATCCAATTTCTCTCTTATATGGATTGATTACCAATATCAGGAATTTATTGTATGATGCCGGAATACTTTCATCTGTAGAGTTTCATTTTCCTGTGATTTGTGTAGGAAATATCACTGTAGGAGGAACCGGTAAAACTCCGCATACTGAATACCTTACCGGATTGCTCAGGGGAACATTTAAATTAGCAATCCTCAGCAGGGGTTACAAAAGAAAGACCCGTGACTTCAGAATTGCCTTATCATCATCTCTGGTAAGGGATATTGGTGACGAGCCTTTGCAGATTTTCCATAAGTTCCCTGAGGTCCTTGTCACAGTTGACAGAAACCGCGTTCATGGAGTAGACAGGATTCTGAAAGAGTACCCGGAAACCGAAGTGATTATTCTCGACGACGCTTTCCAACATAGAAGAATTACACCCGGATTCTCAATACTTCTTTCTGATTTTGACAGGCTTTTTGTGAGAGATCATATGCTGCCGTATGGCAATCTGAGAGAAAACAAAGTAAATATGAGAAGAGCCGACATAATACTGATCACCAAATCTCCGGAAAACATATCCCCTATCCAGAGAAGGCTGATAGTAAAAGAAGTTGACAAGTCTCCTTATCAGAATCTCTATTTTACCTCATTTAAATATGACCCGCCGGTGCCTGTTTTTGAAACACACAAACATGAAAATACTAAATCACACATATCAGAAACCAACGGTTGTGGTATCGTTCTTATCACAGGAATAGCCAATCCTCAGCCTCTAAAAGAGTACCTCCAGCAGAGTTACAGTGAAATTATTCATCTTGTCTTTCCGGATCACTATAATTTTAAAGAAAAAGATATAATCAGTATTTCAACTGCTTTTAATAGACTGAAGTCAGAAAAAAGGTATCTTTTCACTACAGAAAAAGATGCAGTGAGATTGCGGGAATTTACTAATATTGCAGAACCGATCAGATCGGCATTGTTTTATATTCCTATCGGAATACACTTTTTAAATGATGACAAAGAAGAGTTTGATAATCTGATAATTGACTATGTTAGAAAAAATCATCGAAACAACAGAGTTTCTGAAAGCAAAAGGGATAATTAACCCCGATGCCGGTATAATACTTGGAACCGGGCTGGGGGAACTTACTTCTAAAATTGATAAACGAATTGAAATAGATTATAAAGATATCCCGAATTTTCCTATCTCAACTGTTGAAGGTCATGCTGGCAAACTCATATACGGGGAATTCGGCAGGAAGAAAATTGTCGCAATGAAAGGCAGGTTCCATTATTATGAAGGTTATGGTCCCGAGCAGGTTGCATTACCGGTGAGGGTATTAAAATACCTGGGAATTAAGTGCCTCTTTCTCTCAAATGCAGCAGGGGGAGTAAATCCTTCTTTTCAGATAGGCGACATAATGGTAATTACAGATCATATCAATCTTTTACCAAATCCGTTAATCGGTCCCAACGATGACCGGATAGGTGTCAGGTTTCCCGATATGGGGGAGACCTATGATAAATATCTTATTAATAAGGCATTACTTATTGCTGAGGAACAGAATATCAGAATTCATAAAGGTGTTTATCTCTCTACAAGTGGTCCTACTTTTGAAACGCCCGCAGAATACAAATATTTCAGGATCATCGGTGCAGATGCAGTAGGAATGTCAACCACTCCTGAGGTTATCATTGCCCGCCATATGAATCTGCCTTGTTTTGCGGTGAGTGTAATTACTGATCTGGGAGTTGAAGGAAAAATTGAATATACTACACATCAATCTGTTCAGAACGAGGCAGCCAAAACCGAAGCCCGGATGACTACTATCATGACGGAGATGATTTCGTCTTTATAGGAAACTAATTTTACCACAAAGAGGTTGAGGTTAAGGCTGAGGTTGAGACTGAAGTTGAGGTTGAGAGGCTCTTAACCTTAACCTTAGCCTTAACCTTAGACTCTACTTCCTAATTACGGTACAAACTTTCTTCCATCTGGCTGTTTTACCGGTATCGTCATAAAGAGTTATAAGTATTATATAGATCCCGGTTTTGACGAGCGAACCATCATCAGCTGTTCCATCCCAGATTACCGACGCTTCTGCCCCTGCAAACAGGTTTGTTGCAATCTTCCTGACATAGTTGCCTGATTCATCAAAAACCGTCACAGAAACCACATTTCCATTTCCTGTAAGGTTCAACATGATTTTCAGGAAATCTTCATTTCCATCATTGTCAGGGGTTATTTTCGATGATGAAAAAACTACTTTGTCGGAGGTACCTGGCATTTCGATAAATACCGAATTAGGTGCGCCCGGAGTACCCCATCCCGAACTCTCCGATGCAGAATGCCAGCTGGCTGCTTCTTCAGATTTATTTTTTGGTATAGTCTTTTCCAGGGCGACACCCTCATTTGTTGACAGTAGCGAATAATGCATTTTCTCATTGTAAAGTACCTCATCGATCCTGTCCAGTTCTCTGTTATACAGGATCAGGTGCCCTTTATCATCTGGCATCGAAGGAAGTGATCCGCTCTCAAAAAGATGATCAGGATCTGTAGAAAAATATCTTTCTGAAATTCTTTTTATATCAGTTGTAAAAGCATAATACTTCCCTGGTAAAATACACCTCTTTTCGTCTGAAACGGCTACTACTTCTGATGTATCACCGGTAGCATCATTGACTGAAACGAGCTGCAGGCGTGATGCGTCAACAACTTTCTCTGAGCAGTTAAACAATTCTATATAATCCTGATCCCCAGGTAACGGATTGAAGAGAAGCTCGTTAAACAGAATATCACCTTTTTCTGCAGGTTCACTCAGGCCAAAATTAAAATTCCATTTCTGAATACGGTTTCCGGCGAAATCCGAAATACCATCGGAAATATCCAGCTGATGAACCTCTGACCTGTGAAGAGGTTCCGATAATTTAACTATGAACTTGCGGAACAAAGGATCTGTCGGATAAAGATCGGTAATACCATTCCCTTCGATTTTTATGCTTGATATTTCCCCGGTAAGAGTAAAAACCGGCTCTGAAAACCTGATATGGATTGTACTGCTATCATCAGGAAATACATTCCGAATTCCATAAAATGAATTATCGGAATTACTACCCGACACTGAATTGCATGACCCTGGAGTTCCTCCTTTCTTCGATTCTGAAGCTCTCCAATTGCCTTCGTCGTAAAACGGGTATCCGGTATCTATCATTTCAAGTGACCACCCTCCTTTTGATTTTAATTCATTTCCGTACCAGTCTGAAGTATATTCCACACCATGAATCAGATTGCCGGTGCTGTCTGCCAGATAGATGAGCCTTCCGCCATCTGTAAGAGAAGGAAATTGCTTAACTCCTGTTACATTTCCAAATTTTGTAAAAAGCAAAGTATCCTGTGTTGCACAGATTATTTTTACACAGGAAGGCCCGATTATCGTTTCGGGGAAAAGTGCATACTGGTCTTCAGTTGAGAGTTTCCAGTTTTTAAGGTTTAACGGATATTCAGTTCTGTTTTCTATTTCAATATATTCTTTCCCGGGTAACGAGACCTCTGGTAACGGATCGGCCATAATTTCTGTTATCACAACATCTCCTGTCTCAGCCCAAACAGGAGTAAATCCTATTTGAACAGTCAGGGAACAGTTTGCCGAATTATCACATAACTTATTTATAGTCAGATTGTTTAATGTTTTATTGTTGAACACCTTAGCAAATTCAACTTTATATGTCAGAATATTTTTCTTAACAACAGATATTGATTTGTTTTCTCCATTTAATGAAAAATTCTCAGGCACCATTATTCCGTTTAAAGGTTCCTCACTTAATGTGATTTCTACTGAATTCTTTCCTGATATTACGCAACCATTAATAACAGGAACTTCATTATCTTCATAAAAAATCCCTTCAATACTTATATCATCGAGCCAGAGAAGTCTGTCACGTGTGGATGAGTACCTGTAATATACTCCAAACCAGCCCATGCTGAATAATTCGGGATCAGTACAAAAAGCTGTTCCGATTATATTCCCATTCAATCTGCTGACTGTAACGGTCCAACCTCCAGATGGTGATCTTTCGACTACAATTCTCACAGCATCATTTATTCCGATATTTGTCTGCCAGTTTATCCGGCAATTTAATATAGATGTTATGAGATTACCTTTAACTTTCCAGAGACGAAGAGTATCGTCTGATCCGATAAAATTTACTCCGATAGCATATCCATTTGTTCCTCCATCAGCTGACAATCCGGACGGACCGCTGTCAGACATGAGAAATACCGACCAGTTATTCGATGATGAAGGATCATAGCCATGTCTGACAAGAAATGACCATCTAGTCAAGCCCTGGGATGGATGAAGGTTTTTGAGTGGTATTCCAATCCGGTCAATTCCGGCATCAGGATTGTCAAATATATGATGCAATGAAAATCTTCCGGAAAGGCTTGCTGTTGTATCGGCTTTCCAATGCCCTTCAGTACTTTGTATCCAATTGACAATAGCACCACCCTCGAAGTTTTCGACAATCTGGCCAAATACCATATGAGGCATTAATAAAGCCAGCAAAATAACTTTTTTCATGCAGCGGGACGAATTAAAAAAAAAAGTTAATTTTGACAGTTTTAACGTCACAGTAAATTTAAACAATAACTTAATTTATTCCAAACAAAAACTATGAAAACAGCTGTTGTAGGAGCCACCGGAATGGTCGGCCGGACAATGATGAAAGTACTTGAGGAGAGAAATTTTCCTGTATCACAACTATTTCCTGCAGCCTCAGAGCGTTCGGTTGGTAAAGATGTCATTTTTAAGGGAAAGGCTGTTAAGGTAGTTAGTGTTATGGAAGCAGTTGAAGCAAAACCCGAATTTGCTATTTTCTCTGCCGGAGCTTCAACATCAAAAGAGTGGGCTCCGGTTTTTGCCAAAAACGGGACTGTTGTAATTGACAACTCCTCTTACTGGCGTATGGATAAAAATGTTCCGCTCATTGTTCCCGAGATCAACAGTCATGTTATAAAGAAGGGAGACAGAATAATTGCCAATCCTAACTGTTCAACAATACAGATGGTTATGGCCCTGGCTCCGCTGCACACAAAGTACAGGATCAAGCGTCTGGTAGTTTCAACATATCAATCGGTAACCGGTACCGGTGTTAAAGCTGTTACCCAGATGGAGAATGAAAGATCGGGAATAAAGGGTGAGATGGCATATGCATATCAAATTGATAAAAACTGCTTCCCGCATGGCGGAACTTTTCAATCCGATGGCTACACCAGTGAGGAGCAGAAGTTACTCGACGAAACCCGAAAAATACTTGAAGACAATACTATCCAGGTAACAGCGACAGTGGTAAGGATCCCGGTTATCGGAGGACATTCAGAAGCTGTAAATGTTGAGTTTGAAAAAGACTTCAATATCGATGATGTAGTACGTTTATTAAATCAGTTCCCTGGAGTTGTGGTTTATGATAATCCTGCAGAAAACAAATATCCGATGCCAATCCTCGCTCATAACAGGGATGAGGTTTTTGTTGGAAGGATAAGGAGGGATT
>JGI24133J20442_1000063_pt1 | contig 28219 bp, 29 predicted proteins | sample BarGraNGADG00311_2_FD_20442 | JGI IMG/M metagenome (IMG submission 20442)
CGCTGGAACAAAGAGATCGCCTGCGTATGCCACAACCCCGTCCAGCGGGTGATCGCGTCGTTCTTCAGGGGCCTGAACAAGATCATGGTGCCCATCGCGATAACCGTCAGCATCGAGGACGCGGTCGCCTGGCTGAGGCGTATCGAGAGCGGCGAGGAAGGGCCGGCAGCAGGGGAACCCGCGGGCGACCCTCTTGAGAAGGTGATGGACGCCATCTGCGCCATGGCCGCTGGAGACTTCGGCAGGCTCCTCGAGCACCGCAGGCGCGCCGAGGACGAGCTGGTCGCCCTCAACGACCGGCTGATCGCCATTATCTCCGAGCGCGAGCGGATCGCGGACGAGCTCCAGATGATCAACACCGAGCTCGAGGGTTTCGCACACGGTCACGCACGACCTCAAGGCTCCGCTCGCGGCCATCGGGGCCGCCAGCCACATGCTCCTCCACCTGATGGAGCTGCCACAGACGCCTGACGTAAAGTCCGACACGCGCGAGGTCCTCGAGATACTGCTTCGAAACGTCGACGAGGCCGACGTGCTGGTGGAGGACACGCTCGAGCTGGCTGAGGCGGGGCAGTCGCCCAACATCCTCTGCACGGTCGAGGTCTCCGGCATAGTGGACCGCGTGCTCGAGGAGCGCGCCCTGGACATCGTCACCAGGCAGGTCAAGACCATGGTTGACGACAACCTGGGAGCCGTGTTCGCCAACCCGACGCAGATCTACCAGGTCTTCTCCAACGTAATAGGCAATGCGATCACGCACAACGACAGCCCGGCGCCGGTGGTTGAGGTGAGGAGGCTGGATAACGGGGGGCATGAGGCGAAGCGCTACGTGGTGAAGGACAACGGCTCCGGCATCGCGCCGGACCAGCTTGGCAACATCTTCAAGCCTTTCCGCAAAGGGCCGGGGGGAGCCACCGGCGTCGGGCTGTCGATCGTGTCGAGGATACTCGAGGTATACGGCGGGGACATCGTAGCGAGCAACGACGGCGGCGCCCGCTTCGATATCACGCTCAGGGACTTCGAGCACGCAGAACCGCTGCGAACCGGGCTGGTCTGAGGCGGTCCACCCGGCGTACTGACCCCGGTCAAGTCGTTCGATATTGCACTTTCTTTACACTCGGAAAACACACCACGTTGTCAATTGATATACTGTCCTGATTCAACGACTGCTTGGAGGAAACATGAAGCGGTATGACCTCATCGTCGTGGGCGGCGGCCCCGGCGGCTCCGTGGCGGCGAAGACGGCGGCCGAGTCCGGCCTCGAGACGATCGTGCTCGAGCGCGGGGTCAAGCCGGGCGAGAAGAACGTGTCCGGCACCGGGCTGTCTCCCAAGTGCTTCCGCGACTTCGACTTCATGAGGGAGATGGACCTCCCGCGCATGCGGGTTGCGACTATGGCGACCCTGCACTGCTCCGACGAGGAGAACGTCGAGAAGCTCAACTTCTCTTTCAGCCCTTCCGCGCGGGCCCCCTACCCCGAGGCGCGCGAGTTCCTTACCAAGAACGTCTACCGCAGCGAGCTGGACCCGTGGCTGGCGGAGCTGGCGCAGAAAGCCGGCGCCGAGTTCCGCACCTCCACGCGGGTGTCGACCGTCGACCGCGGCGAGGACGGCAGGATAACCGGTGTGGTCACGGACTCGGGCGAGAAGATCGCCGGGGACCTGATAATCGGCGCGGACGGGGTCATCTCGACGGTGGCGAGGACCTCCGGCATCAGGGAGCGGTGGGACCCGGGCGAGGTCGCGATGATCCTCAACGTGGACTACGGCGCCACCCGGGAGAGCATCGACCGGGCGATCGGCGGCAACGCGCTGCACTACTGGTACTCGTCCCTCTTCCCGGTCGGCTACACGTTCTTCTCAGCGGAAGGCTTTCACGCCGGCCTGGGCAACTACGTGAACTGGTGGAAGAAGAGCCCGCACTACTACCTCAAGCAGATGTTCGAGCTCGAAGGCGTGCAGCGGCAGATCGATCTGTGCGGCGGCAAGCCCCGCGAGTTCCAGAACCACATGGTGACTTTCCTGCTGGACCCGAAGACCACTTACGGCGACTCGGTGATGCTGGTCGGCGACGCCGCCGGCTTCGCCTGCCCGTTCGAGGCAGAAGGCGTCTACTACGCCATGTACTCGGGGATGCTGGCCGCGAAGGTCGCCCTCGAAGCCCACGCCGGCGGCGACACCAGCGCCTCTTTCCTGGGGCGGTACGAGAAGGCCTGGCGCGATTCGCCCATCGGCGAGGAGTTCATCGGCGGCGATGCTATCGACGGTTTCGTGCGCGGGATCGGCTTCAACCCGGACGTGGGCCGCTGGGTCGTGCCTCTGCTCAACGACGCGGCTTACGGCCTGTTGAACGTCGCTGAGTCGCACACCGCGAGCGCCCGCAACCTGGTGCCGACGCTGACGCCCTACCTGCCGGTCCTGGTCGAGACGCTGGTCCGCGACCTCATGCCGCTTGCGAACAAGATAGCAGAGCCGCCTCCGAAGAAACCGTCGCCGAAGGTCGAGCGCCTGCTGAGGCGGGTCCTGTCGCCGGTGTTACCGTTCCTGGCGCGGCGCGCGGCCCGCGCGAAGAAGAGCGCCTACGGCGAAGTGTTGAGCGACGTCGTGATGCGCGACTTCGTGCAGACGTACGTGGATGAAAAAGCGAAAGAGGCCGGGGGGGCGATACGATGAACGCAAAAGAGCTAGCGGGCCTGATACACAAGACCCTTCCCGAAAGCGACTTCCTCTCAGTGGACGAATCGAAGTGCGAAGGCTGCGGCGATTGCGTCGTGGTATGCCCCGTCTTCATCTGGTCGGTCGACGCCGGAAAGGCGGTGCTGCCGGACGACTACAGGGAGCGCTGCCTGGAGTGCGGCGCCTGCTGGCAGGTCTGCCCGAGGGAGGCGATCGCCTTCGATTTCCCGGAGTCGGGGACAGGCATAATAGTCTTCTACGGCTGAAACGCCGGGGACGCATACCAGTCATTGACGCTTCTCAAATGCCTCGGCGCTCATCGGTAGTAACATGGAATCACGAGACTACGTTCATGTTAGAGTTGAGAGAGTCCGGCGATTCGAGATCTGAGGAACATGGCATCAAAGAACGCTAGCAAGCGCAAGGGCAGGATGACGAAGATCGTGGTGCTGGTCGTCATCCTCGCGATGGTCTTCGGTGGGGTCGCGGCCAGCCTGGTTGCGCTGTTCGCGGGGCACGGCTCCGTGGTCGGCACCTACAAGTCCAGCGACGGCAGGACGCTGGCCCTCAGCAAGGTCGACAAGACAGGGCAGGGACTCGCCACCATCACCCTGTCCTCGGGCGGCCAGTCCGCCCAGGCGCCTTACAAGGTGTCGGGGGACTCAGTCGTCATAACCGCTTCCAGCGGCAGCGGCAAGAGCCAGGACATCACGCTGAAGATACAGGGGCAGGACCTCACCATGTCGAGCGGCGGCCAGACGGAGACCTGGGTGCGCCAGTCCCAGTAAACGCAAAATGGGGACAGGCACCGTTTTGCATTTGATCCGTCACTTCAATGCGACCATCTCATGTAGCGTCGTACCCGAGCGCTCCAGCGTCTTGCCTTCGTGCTCCAGGAGCAGCGAGTAATCCGAGTTGAACCTGAAGTAGCCCGGCCTTCCCACCAGCCTGTTTATCACGGGCTTCACCAGCCGGCTGCGGACGACCGGCAGGTCCTCGACGAAGTCGTGCGCGTCGATCACCTCTTTCACGTCCAGCCGCAGCCGGAGGCTTCCCGGCACCACGATATCCAGGCTTGAAGGATAGTCGCGGTTGCCCGCCGCGTTGAACACGGTTTCCCCGGCCTCGAGCACCATCTCCCCCGTGCTGAGGACCACCCGGTCCCGGAGCGCGAGCATCAGCGGCTTCGAGCAGGCGCGGCCGTAATGCTTCCTGGTCATCACGTACGCGTAGAGCAGGGTGACGTCTTCGGCGTAGATCCGGCCCCAGTACCAGTAGTCGATGATGCGTTTCATGTCACCGGCGCCCCAGTTGTGGTCGTGGTAGCCGGTTCCGGAGGCCGCAAGCGTGACGTCGCCGTACCTGATCATGCCCTCCACCCTCGCGCGCGGGGCCGGCACCACCCACGCGAAGAACTCCTCATCGCCGTACATCGTCCTGCCTCCGCCGGGCTTCCACCCGGGCAGCTCGCTCGTGAAGGTGAGGTCGAATGCCATATCGTCCTCCGCCAGGTGGACCCGGTGGACCGGCAGCCCGCCGGCTGGAAACTCGGCGACGCACCTGTTGTCTCCAATTGACATGTCGCATTTATCGCGCGACGCCCGCACGTCCGGCTCGGCATACCCCTTCACGATCGAGAGCTTCTCGCCGCCGGGTTTGTACACGTGCAACTCCACCCCCGGCCTGCGGGTTATGAGCTCGGACGCCTGCAGGAAGGCCACTACCACGTGGCCGTCGTCCAGCTTCGCATCGAAGTACCAGTGCTCGAAGTAGTTCTTGTGAGGGCTCGGGTGGACCGCGTTCTCCGAGGGCTCGAGCGGGACGATCACTTCGTCGGTGTCGCCCGGCCCCGTCCAGGTCTCGACCGCTTTTACAGTGCCCATCTCACACTTCCCCCGCCCCGCAGGCGATTCTTGACATAGCAGAATATCGATTTCAATTATAGTATTGCAGGACAAGCCCAATACTCACCAGGAGGATGCTCTGATGTCCAGTCGCAAGAAATACATGGCCGGCATCTCGATCGCGCTTGCTGTGACCGCCCTGGGCGCCGCCGCGCTCACCGGTGGCTGCGGCTCCAGCCAGCCGGTGGTCAAGGACGTGGACCACATCGCCACGAGCACGAGCCAGCCCGAGCAGCTGTTCACTTTCTTCACCGGGACCCTGGGGCTGCCCGCGGCGTGGCCGTTCGTGCAGTACCCGGGCTTCGCGACCGGCGGGGTCTACCTCGGAAACGTGAACATGGAGACCCTGCTCCTCGAGGGCGTCAGTGCGCCGGGCAGCCCCGCGTTCTTCTTCGGCATCGTCTTCGAGCCCTACCCGCTCACCAAATCGATCCCGCTGTTCAAAGCCAATGGCGCGGACCCCCAGAAGCCGACCGTGCAGACCCGTGAAGAGAACGGCAAGCAGGTGCCTGTGTGGACGAACGTCACTCTCAAGGCGCTCTGCACGAAGGACTACATCGTCTATCTCTGCGCGTACACGCCGGCAGCCAAGGCACACCTCGTCAGCGTCACGTCCGCGTCGAAGCCGCCGCTCGGGCCGCTGGGGGTCACGTCGGTCAAGGAAGCGGTCATCACCTCGACCGACCCTGAGGCCACCATCAGCACCTGGAAGAAGGCCATGGTACCGGTCTCGACGTCCTCGGACGGCACGATGACGTTCCAGAGTGGCCCGGCCATACGCATCATCAAAGGCTCTACGGACATGATCGCGACCCTGATCATCGAGGTCGCCTCGCTTGATACCGCGAAGACGTTCCTCCAGAAGAACGGTCTCCTTGGAAAGTCCACCGGGAGCGAGCTCACCATCGAGCCATCGAAGGTGCAGGGGTTGGATATCCAACTGGTCCAGCAGGCGGGCAAGTAGTCGGCGAACCGGATCGCCGGCGGGCCTGACCCCAGTCAGTCGCGCTGGTAGACGGTCACGCCCCCGACCACGGTCCGCTCGACAGGGATATGCCGTATCTCCTCGGGAGGAACGCTCGCGGGGTCGGCCCCCAACACGACCAGGTCAGCCCGCTTCCCCGGAGTGATGCTTCCCTTGACCCCGTCCTCGAACTGCGCGTATGCCGCGTCTATGGTGTACATGCGCACGGCCTGGGCGGGTGTGATCGCCTGCGACGTCTCGAACCCCTCGCGCGTCACGCAGCACTCGATCGCGTGCAGGACGTCGACCGACTCGACCGGCCCGTCCGAGGCACCCGCCACCCTCACGCCGGCTTCGAACAGTGAGCGGAACGGGTAGGTCCAGGGCCGAGTGGAGACGGACTCCGGCGGAGTGCTGAGCCAGGTCGGACGGCTCAGATGCCGGAGGTGGTCTGCGATGTCGACATCACCGAGCTGGTCCGGCGGATTATCGAGGAGAGAGAAGAAGCGATACGTGACAAGGGCATCAAGCTCTATGTCGACCGCGACCTCGGAACGGTGACCGCGAACCCGACGCACGTCTACCAGGTCTTCGCCAACATCATAGGCAACGCCATCAACCACAACGAGAGCGTCAACCCGGCGATAACGGTCTCACGGCTCGGTCAGGGCGACGGGGGCGGCACAACTTTCCTCATCAGGGACAACGGCTCAGGGATACCGCCCGAGCACCTGGACAGGGTCTTCGAGCCTTTCTACAAAGGCGAGGGCGGGGCGAGCGGGCTGGGCCTCGCGATAGTGAAGAACATCGTAGCCGTCTACGACAGCGACGTCCGGGCTTACAACGACGACGGAGCCTGCTTCGAGTTCACCTTCAGGGGCATCACGGTCTGAAGCCGCGCTGATTTGGTATCATAGCCTTGAGGCCTCGTAGCTCAGTTGGATAGAGCAACGGTTTCCTAAACCGTAGGTCGTCGGTTCGAGTCCGACCGAGGCCTCCACCACCCCCACCCCGACCCTTCCCCCTCGAGGGGGAGGGAGAAAAACCCCACGACTCTCGCCTCAAGGGAGAGAATATCAATCGAACTGCGTGGGGACCTTCTTGACGTTCTCCATCAGGAGGTTGACGGCCTTGATGTACTTCATGATCGTCTGCATGTTGCCTTCGAAGGTGAGCTTCTTGATCATGATTGCCTGGAGCGGGTCCTGCCGGCCTTCGACGATGTCCTTCCAGACAGCGTAGTCGCCCTGGACGGTGTAATCGCACTTCTTCTTCTCGTTCGCGTGCACCTCGAGGACCTTGCCGTCCTTCATGTGGGTCCAGAATGGCAGGTCTCCGCGGTCCCGCGCGCCCTCTATGATGAACTGGATGGTCGCGTTGAAGCCCTTGCCCGCCTTGGGCATCTCCTTGTCCGAGTTGACCGCGGCCTTGAGGTCCTCAGCCCACTCCTCGCTTGCAAAAAGTGCCATGCTGCCTCCCCTGCTCCTCTTCCGCCAGTACCAGGGCAACGTATAACACAACCTCCGGAATCATGTAAATCATGCCGGAGGCCGCACGCTGCGCCAGAGTTTTCTGTCTTTTAAATAATCTCGCGGAAGTGACAGGAGTCGGCCGCAAGGGGTGGAAGTAGGACTCGCGGTAGCGGTAGGCGAAGCGCAACTCGACCCGGGGAACGGTGAACGCCGTGTGCGCGCTTGACCTGATGCGTGTGCTGGCCGTCGAGGACGAGCTGNAAGACGGCGGGCATATCNAGGACGAGCTCGAGTCCAGGCTCGAGGCCGAGGTGGTNCCGGTCACACAGCTNGCGGAGGCCCGGCGTCTCCTGGATTCCAACGACTTCGATCTCATCACCCTGGATTGCATCTCCTGCCTCGAGTGGCTCCAGGAGCTGGCGCAGGACCGCGGGCTGCCGCCGGTGGTGGTCATCACGCGCCAGGGGGCCGAGGCGGCCGCGGCGCATGCCTTGCAGTCGGGGGCCTCGGGTTTTGTGGTCAAGGCGCCGGGCTGGGGAGACCAGCTCGCGCAGGTCGCCGAAGCGGTCGTGGCGGACTCCCTGCTTCAAAAGGCGACAGATGTGCTGGACGAGCGGTCCGCCTCTGTCGCGGCCGCCGTCGACGAATCTGGCGAGCTCTTCTTCGTCTTCGACCGCGAAGCGCGCCTGGTGCGGTGGAACAAAGCTCTGAGAAGCCTGATGGGTTACAAAGACGACGAGATGGTCGACCTCGACCTCGGCCACTTCTTCCTGCCCGAAGACGCACAGCGCCTCGAGAACGAGTTCCCGCGGCTTTCATCTAACGTCACCTCGCTATCCCTGCGGCTGGTCCCGAAAACCGGAAAGCCCATCCTGTGCGACGTCCGGATCGGCGCCGTCCGCGACTTCTCGCAGCAGCTGGTGGGTATATTCGGCTCGGGTCGGGAGTCCGAGCAGGAGAGCAACATCGCTGCGCTTACCGGTCTCGTCATCGCCCAGGCGGACGAGAACGGCGTGGTCACGTATATAAATGACGAGGCCCTGGAGTTCCTGGGCAAGCAGAGGGATGAAGTGCTGGGGAAGACGGTGGTCGAGTTCATGCACCCCGACGACGTCGGCATCTCGTTGGACGCGTGGCGCGAGGCGGTCCTCGGGAAGACAACCAAGGTGGGGGTCATCAGGACCAGGACGCCCCTCGGGTGGCGCTACGTGGAGTGGAACGGGGTCCCGAGGTTCGACGGCACCGGCCACTTCATCGGGTTCCAGGTCACCGGGAGGGACGTCACCGAGAGGCAGCGCTCGGAAGAGCTTCTTAAGCAGATGAACGCCGAGCTCGAGGCGTTCGCGCACACCGTGTCCCACGACCTGCGCGGGCCCCTCGCCACGATGATGATGGCCGCGGACACGCTCCATCAGTTGATCAAGGACAGTGCCGACGACGAGGCGGACATGACCATCAGCGAGCTCGCGCAGATGATCAGCGACGGGACCGCCACTGCCGGGGCCCTCATCGAGGACCTCCTGAGGCTCGCCGAGAGCGGGCTTGCCCCCAGAGAGGTCGAGCCCGTTGACATCGGCGAGGTCGTGGACCAGGTGGCCCTCGACCACCTGGCGCTGATCGAGGAGCGCCATGGCAGGGTGAGCCACGAGCCGGCCCTCGGGTACCTGGTCTCGAACAGGACCCAGATGTACCCGGTCTTCTCGAACCTTATCTGCAACGCGTTCCGGCACGGCGGCGCGGAGCGGCCCGAGGTGCAGGTCTCAATCGTCAAGAGCTGGCCGGGGGGACATCTGTATCGGCTCAGGGACAACGGCGCCGGGATCCCGGAGGACGAGATAAGCGAGATCTTCGAGCCGTTCTACAAGTGCGAGAGCGGAGGGACCGGCATCGGGCTCTCCACCGTGCGCAAGATCGTGAAGACCTATGGCGGCAGCATCAGGACGTACAACGACAACGGCGCCGTGTTCGAGTTCTCACTGAACGACTACCACCCTTGAAAACAGGAGGTGGTGAAAACGAGGGGGTCAGGCACCCGTTTTTTTCATTGACCTGTCAGAGAAGCCCCTCCTATCATATATCTGCGTTCTAGATGAAAAACACGCTTGCACATCGGAGGCAGCGCTTGCGAAGAATAGTGAGGGCATCGATTTCTATCGCGGTAGCGGTAGCGTGCGTTCTCGCGCTCGGGGTCACTGCCTCGGCTGCTGGAGTAAATCCCGTGACTCCCACGCGCTGGAGTGCCTCAGCCGCAAAAGGCGCCCCGATACTTCCCGGCGCGAACTACGTGCCCGGCCGGGTCCTGGTGAAGTTCAAAGAGGGTGTGGGCGCGGGCGGGCTGGATTCCGTTCGAAAGCTGGTCGAGGCGGGTGCGGCCAGGGTCCTCACTTCTACCGGGATCGAGCAGCTCACCCTGCCGACCATGGACGTCCCGACGGCCGTCGCCCTTCTGCGTGCCTCTCCCCTCGTCGAGCTTGCAGAACCCGACTACATCAGGTCGGCTGGTTTCGCCCCGAACGACCCAAAGTACACTGACCCCGCGAACTATCAGTGGAACCTGAAGAACCCCCCGGCTAGCGGCGGCATCGACATGCCGAACGCCTGGGACGTGGGCACACTGGGCGGCTCCAACCTTGTAGTAGTCGCGATCATCGACACTGGCGTAGCTTACCGGGACGGAGGAGGTTACCATCAGGCTACGGACCTGGCTGGCACCCACTTCGTCAGCGGCTACGACTTCGTCAATAGCGACCCGTACGCTGACGACGACAACGGCCACGGCACCCACGTCTGCGGCACCGTCGCCCAGAGAACGAACAACGGGCTGGACTGCGCCGGCATCGCGTTCAATACCACCATCATGCCCGTCAAGGTGCTGGACAAAACCGGATATGGTGACGACTCCCAGATAATCTCAGGCATCACTTTCGCCGCCGACCGCGGCGTCGAGGTCATCAACATGAGCCTCGGGGGCAAGGAGCCGAGCACGGTGCTCGAGGACGCCTGCAACTACGCGTTCAGCAAGAACGTCGTGGTCTGCGCGGCCGCCGGCAACTCGGACCGCGACGGCATAGATTATCCCGCCGGCTATCCTGCCTGCATCGCGGTTGGCGCGTCCAACAAAGCTATGGGTAAGGCTTCCTACTCCAACTACGGGGCCGACCTCGACGTCGCCGCGCCGGGTGGGGAATCGAGCGCGCCCATCTACCAGCAGACCTACCGGAAGAACACACAACCGACCAGCGGAATCTTCCGGGCAGAACCAATGACCGGCACCTCGATGGCGACTCCACATGTGTCCGGCGTCGCCGCGCTGGTCAAAGCCGAGCACCCGACCTGGACCGCGAGCGACGTCCGGGGCGCCATCGCCTCGACCTGCCATGATCTCGGCGCGCCGGGGTGGGACCCGCAGTTCGGATGGGGCTTGATCGATGCCAAAGCCGCGCTCGAAGCAGCAAGACCCTCGGCGGTCACGCCTTCGGCGACGGCAGTCTCGCCCGCGCACGCCGCCAGCGGGGCGAGCGCTCACCTGACGGTCACCGGCAGCGGGTTCACGCCCGACGTCAAGGTCATCCTCCAGCGGGAGAGCGAGGCCGGTCTGAGCGGCTCGTCCGTGTCCGAGTCGGGCGGCAACCGCATCAACTGCACGATGCCCCTGGCTGGCGGCCAGCCGGGCCTGTGGAACGTGCTGGTCGAGAGCAACACGCTTCGCGCGGGCTCAGTGGACGGCGGGTTCATGGTCGATAACGCCGACAACAAGACCTGGTACCTGGCCGAGGGCTCGACCGCACACGGCTTCGAGGAGTACATCCTTGTCCAGAACCCGAACACCGCGGCCGCGAACGTGACTGTAGCCCTGATGGGACCGGACGGGCCACTCGCGCCGCAAAGCATGTCGGTGCCCGCGAACAGCCGCGCGACGCTGCGTGTCAACGACGTGGCGCCCGACACTGACGTGTCCGCAGAGGTCACTGCCGACCAGAACATCATCTGCGAGCGCGCGATGTACTGGAACAACCGCATCGAGGGGACCGATTCCATCGGGGTGCAGTCGCCTTCGTACACGTGGTACCTCGCTGAGGGGACCACCGACTACGGGTTCGAGACGTTCCTGCTCATCCAGAACCCGACCAACATCAAGACGACCGTGCAGGTGACGTATCTGACGGCGTCCGGCCCCGTGGACAAGCCGGCGTTCACCATAGACGGCAACTCGCGGTACAGCATAAACGTCGCCGACGACAACGAATTCCTTCCCTCGAAGGAGATGTCGTTCAAGGTCGTCGCCGACCAGCGGGTCATCGCCGAGCGGTCGATGTACTGGGACGGGCGGCGGGGCGGCCACGACTCCATCGGCACGGACCTGCCGGCGGAGAAGTGGTACCTCGCGGAGGGCTCGACCGACTGGGGCTACGACGAGTACGTGCTCATAGGGAACCCGGGCTCGGAGACTGCGAACGTGACTCTCACCTACATGACGCCGACCGGCCCGGTGACCGAGCCTGCGATGAGCGTCGAGGCCGGAACGCGCGCGACCGTACACGTCAACGACGCGCTGCCGAAGAAGGACGTCTCCGTGCAGGTGAGCGCCGACCAGGGCGTGGTCGCCGAGCGCGCGATGTACTGGAACAACGGGACCGGCAAGGCGGGGCACGAGGCGATCGGCGTCCCGCAGGCGCGTGAGCAGTGTTTCCTCGCCGAGGGCTCGACCGACTGGGGCTTCGACGAGTGGATCCTCATCCAGAACCCCAACGCAACGCCGGCGAACGTCGGGATCGATTACATGACCGAGTCGGGCCTGGTCCCCTCGAATGCTTTCACGCTGGCGGCGAACAGCCGGGTGACCGTCCACGTGAACTCTATCGTGCCCGGCGTGGACACCTCGGCGCGCGTATACTCGAACCTCCCTGTGGTCGCCGAGCGCTCCATGTACTGGAACAACAACGGAGCGGGCCACTGCTCCACCGGCCTGATGAAGTAAAATGCACCACTGGGGTCAGGCACCGGTGGTGCATTTCTTGGAGTAGGCTCGTTATCAGGTGAAAAATGCACCACCGGTGCCTGACCCCAGTGGTGCATTTCTATACAGGCAGGAGAGCAGCCATTGCTATTGAAGATTCCCTGGGTCGACCGCACGAAGTGCAAGCGCGAGGCAGACTGCAAAGCCGCCGCGCAGTGCAAGAAGAAAGCGTTCAAGGTGCAGCCGCCCTCTGAAGACGAACCGGGGCTCGCTTGCGACTTCCCGCTCGTCGACCTGGAGATGTGCAAGCAGTGCGGCGACTGCGAGAAAGCGTGCCCCGAGCACGCGGTGAAGATGGTATAGAATTGGCTGGCGAGGCGGCGACCGCCTTGGCGGATGGTAAGGGGGAAAGATGGCGGAAGTGCTTGAAGTGACCGACCAGAATTTCGAAGCAGAGATACTCAAGTCCGAGGTCCCGGCGCTCGTGGACTTCTGGGCGCCCTGGTGCGGGCCGTGCCGCATGATGCACCCCGTGATCGAGGGCCTCGCGAACGAGTTGGAGGGAAAGGCCGTGATCGGGCGCTGCAACGTGGACGAGAACCAGGCGCTCGCGCAGAGGTTCGGCGTTTCGGCGATCCCGACTATGATCGTCTTCAAGGGCGGCGAGCAGTCGTCGACCCTGATCGGCGTGAGCTCCGCCGAGGACATAAAGCAGAAGCTCTCCTGATTAACCGGCTGGTGCCATTTGCTTGAGATAAAAGGCTTCATCCCCAACACCATGCTGGATTGGGAGGGGATGCTGGCTTCGACCCTGTTCCTTCCCAGGTGTAACTTCCGGTGCCCGTTCTGCCAGAACGCGGAGCTGGTCCTGCACCCCGAGAGGCTCGAGACCGTGCCGTTCTCCGAGATCGCTGACTACCTCCAGGATCGCACCGGCTGGGTCGAGGGTGTCTGCATCACCGGCGGCGAACCGTGCCTGCAAGACGAGCTCCCCCGGCTGTGCGAGGACCTGCGCGCGCAGGGGGTGCGGGTGAAGCTCGACACTAACGGCAGCATGCCGGACGTCCTGGAGCAGCTGCTTGTGGACAGCATGATTGACTACGTCTCGATGGACGTGAAAGCGCCGGTCGAGGCCGGGCCCTACCGCATGGCGACCGGTATAGACCAGCCGGATGTGGTCGAGTTGGTCGCCCGGAGCATCGACCTGCTCCGTTCATCGGCCATCGAGCATGATTTCCGCACCACGGTGGTGCCACTGATGCACGGGCCGGCGGAGGTGGGCAGGATCGCCGAGTACCTCAAGGGCGAGCACCGGTTCGTGCTCCAGCACTTCGCCCCCAGGGACACGCTGGACCCGCGCTTCTCGGGCCTGCGGCCGTTCACCGAGGAGGACATGAACCTGATGCTCAAGCAGGCGCAGAAGTACATCCCCGGAACGGTCGTNCGAGGAGCCCCGGCCCAGATGCAGTCATGAACATCCTTCCCGATTGCTGGGTCTGCGCGATGAGGCAGGCGCTCGGCGCCGCGAGGCTGGTGGGCGGAGATTCGGAGTTCCAGCACCAGGTCCTCCAGGAAGCCGCGAAGCTGCTCGCGGCCAGCGAGCGGGACATCACACCCCCCGAGGCCGGCGAAGGCCTTTACGCGTTGATCCGCGAGATGTCGGGCAACGAGGACCCGTTCGCCGAGATGAAACGCCAGCAGAATGAGGCCGTGCTGGCAATCGTCCCCTGGCTGCGCGAGACGATCGCGGGCGCGGACGACCCATTGCTGATGGCGGTGCGGCTGGCGATCGCGGGCAACACCGTGGACCCCGGCGCTCAGGCTTCGTTCGACCTGGAGAAGAGCGTGATGGAGGCCGTCGAGGGCGAGGGCACGCTCGAGCACTTCGAGGCTTTCGCCGAAAGGCTGGCCGGCGCGGACAGCGTGCTCATGGTGGCGGACAACAGCGCGGAGATCGTCTTCGACCGCGTGCTCATCGAGACCATGCGCGAGTTGCGCGGCGACGAACTGGACGTGGTGGTCGCGGTGCGTGAGGCTCCAATCATCAACGACGTGACCGAAGCCGAGGCCCGCGATGTTGGCATCGACAAGGTCGCCCGCATAATCTCGAGTGGCTCACAGATGCCGGGGACGGTGCTCGCCCGGTCAACGCCGGAGTTCCAGGAGGCATTCGAGGACGCCGACCTGGTCATCTCGAAAGGACAGGGGAACTGGGAGACGCTCGAGGACTCTGAGCGCGAGGTCTTCTTCATGTTCCAGGCGAAGTGCCCGGCGGTCGCCGCCTACAACGACTGCGAAGAGGGCGCCCTTCTTCTGCTGTCCACTTAGTTGTGTAGCGCCGGCGTCCCGCCGTTTCTCTCGTTCGTAGCGCCGGCGTCCCGCCGTTTCTCTCGTTCGTAGCGCCGGCGTCCCGCCGGCATCCGCGCTAGGAACACTCGGTGACGAGTTCCAGCAGGTCTTTCACTTCAGCGAACTGCGAGAGGTTCTGCTCGCACCAGGGGCATGACGTGACGAGCAGGCCGGCGCCCGTTGCCGTGGCCATCTCGGCTCGCTTTCGACCGATCTCCTGAGCGAGCTCGGGGAAGGCGGTCCAGACGCCGCCTCCCGCTCCGCAGCACGCCGAGCTCTCCCTCGTTCGGTCCATCTCCACGAGCTCGACCCCTTCTATCGCTTCCAGCACGCGGCGCGGCGCGTCGTAGATACCGCAGCCCCGTCCAAGGTGACAGGGGTCGTGCCAGGTGACGACAAGCGGCTCGGGGGCGGCGAGCTTCAGCCGGCCGTCCTCCACGGCTTCGGCAAGCACCTCCGAGATATGGCGCACCGGGATGTCGAAGTCGGGAAAGTGACCGCTGTAATCCCGCAGCGCCTTCAGGCAGCCGGGGCAGACCGTGACGATCTCGCCCACGCCCGCGGCCTTCAGCTTATCGACGTTCTCGCGCGCGACCTCCAGAAACAACTCGCGCTCCCCCACCCTGAGCAGTGGGCTCCCGCAGCAGACCTCTTCGCCACCGAGAGCGACCGGGTTCAAGCCCACCGCGCGCAGCGCCTCGACCGCCGCCTTCGCCACGCCCGGGGACAGGTATGCGAGTGAACACCCCGCGAAGAAGACCACGTCGGGGTCCTCGACGTCCAGCACCCCGAGCCCCTTCGTCCACTTCTCTCTCGCCCGCCTCGGCTGCATCCACGGGTTGCCGTAGTTCCTGATGCCCGAGACCATCGGGACGTGTTCCTCGAGCGGCAGCAGGCCTTCACCGGTCGCCCGCGCACGTAGCTCCTCGACGAGCTCAGGCGTCTCGATGCTCAGGGGGCAGCGCTCGACGCACGAGCGGCATGTCGTACAGAGAGGCAGCCCGCTCTCCACCGCCTCCGCGAGACCCTCGATGCCTGAGATAGCGCAGACCCCCCGGCCGCCCAGCAAGCCCTGCGCGCCGTACTCGGGACCGACCACGTCGTAGGTGGGACACTCGAGCAGGCACGCGCCGCACCCGATACATCGCAGCGCCTCGCGAAGCGTTTCGTCCTCGAGCAGGCGCCAGCGGCCGTTGTCGATCATGATGACGACGATGTCCGAGGGCCCGTGGACGCCGTAATAGAGCTCTTTTTCGATGTCGGCGGTCTTGCTCGGCCCGCCCACGACGCGGATGAAAGACGTGATCGGCTGGCCCGTCGCGTAGAAGGTCTCGAGCTCGACCATGTTGATGGATTCCTCGACGTTGGGGTAGACCTTCTCGGGGACCGCGAGGACTATCAGCTTGCCCGGGCGCTGGCAGACGAGGTCCAGGTTGCCTTCGTTGTGGCACCACACGAGCGCGCCCTCGTCGGCGGCGATGGCGTTCACGCCCGTCAGGCCGACGCTGGATTTCTCTATAGACGGCAGGATGTCCGCGCGGACCGCCTCGATGAGGGCCGCGGGGTCGGGTTCGACGTCGCGCCCGAGGTGCTCGGAGACAATGCGCGCGATCTGGTACCTGTCGAGGTGGGCGCACGGACCGGTTGGATGGACCGAAGGCTCACCGGCGAGCTGGTTGATCCTGTCCCCGATGTCGGTCTCCACGACCTCGACACCGCTCGAACCGAGCGCCGCGATGAGGTCGATCTCCTTGGAGAGGTTCGACTTGGATTTTACGAGGACGGTCTCGCCGCCCAGCTCCTCGAGCACCATGGCGACGGCCTCAGCCGCGTCGGAGGCCTCGCGAACCCGGAACCGGTTGGCCTCGAGGTTGGCAACAGCCCGGTCGTAGAGCCCGCGGTTCCCAACGGACGCTTCGCGAGTGGCTTCGAGGCGGTCGAGCCGCGCCGGGAGGTCGCCCATGCGACCCTCGTTGGCGGCCTGTTTCTCTATGACTGAGCGGAAAGCCGCGCGCATCGGCTCGAGCCGACCGGTGCTCTCCAACGATCGCTTGATCCTCTGGTTGAGTTTTTCTGCCATGGAATTACTGTAGCACAGCGAAATGCGCCACCGGGGTCTGACCCCAGTGGCGCACTTGTTATGCGATGCCGGCGGGACGCCGGCGCTACTAGAATACGAACAACTGGTTCGGGTCCACCAGGTCGCGCAGCACGTGGAGCTCTTCGGCGGTCGGCTTCTCCGTCTCGTGCACGTCCTTGTCGATGAGCAGCTCAAATCCGGTGAACTGCTGGATGATCTCCGGGTTCACCCCGGGGTGGTACGACAGCAGCTTCATCCGGCAGGTCTCCTCGTCGAAGCCCATCAGTCCCAGGTGCGAGATGACCCTCCAGGGCCCTCCGCCGATCAGCCCGGCTTTCTCGCGCGCGCCGGGCCCGTCGAGGAACCCCGGCGACGTGATGTAGTCGACCCTCTCGGGGAACCTCTCGGGGAGGTGCAGCCCCAGGAAGATGATTCTCTGGCACAGCGACGCCATGTCGTTCGCCCCGCCCGAGCCGGTAAGTCGCACGGTCGGCTTGTCGTACGGCCCGATGGTGGTCGCGTTCATGTTCCCGTACATGTCGACCTGCGCCCCGCCCAGGAACCCGACGTCCGCGTACCCGCAGCGCGTGTGCCCGAACACCGACGACATGGAAAGGATTATCGGCGCCTTGTAGAAGGTCAGCGGGTCGGCCACCGACCAGGGTAGAGCGGTCGGCTCGGGCCCGATCGACCCGCCCTCGTAGATCGCCATCATCTGCGGCGCGTGCGTCTTGTGCGCGAGCAGAGCGCCGACGAGGGGAAGGCCCGTGCCTACGAACACGCTGTCTTCGTTCCGTATCAGCCTCGATGCGATAACGGCCAGCAGTTCTCTCGGTGTGTATTGAACTTCATCACTCATGTCTTTCCCCTCCTTTAGATCGCTCGCTTGGCGACTTCTTCGTACTTCCAGTCGCGCTCGCCGCCGGTGCCCCATACCCCCAGCCCGAAGTACGCCGCCGAGCACGCGAACTGCTCGAGGCTCTTCACGTAGTCGAGCACGTTCATGCCCTCTTCCTCGGCCGCGAGCTGGATCATCTCGTAGAGGTTTTTGGTCCCGTAGATGTTGGTCTCGACCCACTCTTTTGTTGACTCGCGCGTCTTCCAGTCCACCCGGACCACCCGCTCCTGCAGGGGCCTGTCGAAGTAGTACATCCCCGGCATGTCGCCCGGCCATGCGCCGTAAGGCAACTCGCAGACCGCGTCGACGCAGTACCACGGAATGATGACGTTCGACGCGTTAGCGCGGATGTCGAGCGTGTCGACGATGCGCTCGCAGGTCACGATGACCTTGTGCGCCGCGGCGACGATGGCGGTGTCGTTGACCGAGAGGCCCCAGATCCGGCCGTTGCCGTACATGTCAGCGTGGTGCACGTGGAATATCGCCACGTCGGGATACATCGCCGGTATCAGGCACACCGGCTCGCCCGTCCAGGGGTCCTCGCCGAGCTTGACGTAAGGGTGGTCCTTCATGATGTCCGAGCCGAGCATGCTCTTGGAGGCGACATAGTTAACGCCCTGCTCGGCGGCCCTGAGCGACAGCGACAGCGCGCCGTGGCTCCATTCCGAGAACACCTTCAGTGTGCCGGCCTCGACCCCGCGCCTGAACGGCGCGATGAGCCCGCGCATCTCGACGCCGACGTATGCAACGTGCGCGCCCTCGACGCCCCCGAACTCGTGCCAGAGGTTGTTGAGGCCGCCCGGCGTGAATATTCCGACCAGGTCCTTCTTCTTCTGTCTTCCGATCTCCCAGTAAGCTCCAAGCGGCCCCCGTGCGTAAGCAAACCCGGTCTCGACGAGAGAGTCTCCGTCGTCGACGTACTGGGCTATTGCGTCCTTGAGGGGCATGCGCTTGTCCACGAGGGCGCGGGTCTTCTTGAGCTTGGTCTCCCGCGCCAGTTGATGATCGAAGAGCCGATCATTCGCATGGGCCATCTAAAGCACCTCCTAGTACCTGCCGTTTTCACAATCGAGCAACGTCTAATTCTATATGAACGGTGCGGCGGAGTGTACGTTTCAGTCGCATTTGGCACGTGAGGGCGGGTCACGGCGCCGGCCTGACAGCCTCTCCCGCTCTCTTTACTACCACCCCGCCCCGTGACAGACTGTATGTTACTCGGACATCCCTGGAGGCACTGGGCACCCCGGACGTCGAAAAGCGATACCGCAATACCGACACGCGCCACGCCTTCAGCCGAACGTTCGAATCTGACAGCCGCACCCACGTTCAAGCGGCACATGTCCTGCGGGGGGGTCCCGACAGGGGCAGGAGAGAAAGGAGTTGCTCCGATGGGTGACGACACGATTGGCGGCATGCTCAAGCCGAGGGTCGAGAAGTACGGCGACCGCGTCATGATGAAGCGCAAGGTGGGTGACGCCTGGAAGGAGATCTCCTGGAACGAGTTCTATGACAAGGTCAAGAAGCTCGGCCTCGCGATGATCTCGAGCGGCATCAGCCCCGGCGACCGCGTAGCGATATTCTCCCCGAACAGCCCCGAGTGGCAGATGGTCGACATGGCGGTCGTGTCCATCGGCGCCGCGGACGTCCCGCTCTACGCGACCATTACAGCAAAGCAGGCCGAGTACATCATCTCCGACTCCGGCTCCAAGATCGTCTTCGTTGGCACGGAGGACCACATGAAGCGCGTGCTCGAGGTGCGCGACAACCTCCCCGAGCTCAAGAAGATAGTCACCATGGACAACACCACCTCCGACCACCCCGACGTCATCACCTTCGAGGACATGCTCAAGCTCGGCGAGAAGAACGCCAACCCGGACCAGTTCTTCGAGCGGCTGGACGCGGTCAAGAAGGACGACCTCGCAACCATCATCTACACGTCGGGCACCACGGGGGACCCGAAGGGCGTCATGCTCGTCCACTGGAACCTGATGTCGAACGTCCAGACCGCGTCCAGCATCATCGACGTCTTCGACACCGACATCTGCCTGTCGTTCCTGCCGCTGAGCCACTCGCTGGAGCGGATGAGCGGGTACTACACGTCCGTGTACAACGGCGTCACCATCGCCCACGCGCGCGGCATCGACCAGTTGGTCGACGACATCGGTGACGTGAAGCCGCACTTCATGGTCAGCGTCCCGCGGCTGTACGAGAAGATATACGCGGGCGTGCTCGCGAACATCGACTCCGAGCCTGCCATCAAGCAGAAGATATTCCACTGGGCCGTCGGGGTGGGGCGGCAGGTCAGCGCCCTCAAGGTCGCTCACAAGCCGGTCCCCGGCATGCTGAAGATGAAGTACAACGTCGCGAACAAGCTCGTCTTCTCGAAGATCTACGAGAAGATGGGCAGCCGGCTCAGGTTCTTCTTCTCGGGCGGCGCGCCGCTCGCCCAGGAGATCGCAGAGTTCTTCCACGCCATGGGCATCGTCATCCTGGAGGGGTTCGGGCTCACCGAGACATCGCCGGTGCTCACGGTGAACAAGCCGGACGCGATACGCTTCGGCTCGGTCGGACAGCCTATCCCGGGCGTCGAGATCAAGATCGCGGAAGACGGCGAGATACTCGCCAAGGGCCCCAACGTCATGAAGGGTTACTGGAACCGTCCGGCCGAGACGGCCGAGGCCCTCGAGGGAGGCTGGTTCCATACAGGCGACATCGGCCACCTGGACGAGGACGACTTCCTGTTCATCACCGACCGCAAGAAGGACCTCATCGTCACCGCCGGCGGGAAGAACATTTCCCCGCAGAACATCGAGAACACCCTCAAGCTGGACAAGTTCGTCGAGATGGTCGCGGTCATCGGGGACAAGCGCAAATTCATCAGCGCGCTGATCGTGCCCGCCTTCCCGGAGCTCGAGGCCTGGGCCAAAGAGCAGGGGATAGACACGAGCGACAGGGCAGCCCTGGTCGCCGACGAGCGTGTGAACAAGATGATGAAGGAGCGCGTGGACGCGGCACTCAAGGACTTCGACCGCCACGAGCGCGTGACCAAGTTCGTCCTGCTGCCCGAGGAGATGACCGAGGACTCGGGCCTGCTCACTCCCACCCTCAAGGTGAAGCGGAAGGAAGTAAACTCGCAGTTCGCCGGCCAGATCGAGGGCATGTACAAAGGCGGCGACTGAGTAACGAAACGGCGCTAGTCTGAAAATGCACCACTGGGGTCAGGCACCGGTGGTGCATTTTTATACTCGGCGCGATTATGCGGTTGAAACGCACCACCAGTGCCTGACCCCGGTGGTGCATTTTTGCTCAAAGTAGGCTGCAGGTCGTTGTGTTAATATTTACGAAAAGCCACCCGGGAGGCATTTCATGAATCGAATCGCACGCGCACTCCTAGTGCTTGCGCTCCTTGCGGCGAGCGTCGCAATCGTCGGGGCAGCCCCCGCTCTTGCAGCCCCCGCGCCGCACATCAACACCGTCACTCCACAGCAGGGTCCCTCCGGCACTCCCGTGCTCATCACCGGGTCGAACTTCGGGGCGCCCAACCCCTTGAGCACCGTCACTTTCAACGGGGTGCAGGGTACTCCGACGATCTGGCAGGACGGCCTCATATTCGCGCAGGTCCCCGACGGGGCGACCTCCGGGCCCGTGGTCGTGAGGACGCTGGCCGGCCCGAGCAACGGGGTCCAGTTCACAGTCACGAACATACCTCAGCCCGCACAGACATGGTACCTGGCGGAAGGCTCGACCGCGTGGGGGTTCGAGACGTTCATCCTCATGGAGAACACCACCGACGTGGACGCCACCGTCAACGTCACATACAACACCGCCCAGTACGGGTCGATACCAAGGGTCCAGCCCCTGAACATACCTCCCAGCTCGCGGGTGACGCTGCGTGTGAACGACGACATCCCCAACGTGGACGTAGCCACCGAGCTCGCCTCCTCCCAACCGATAGTCTGTGAGCGCGCCATCTACTGGAACAACCGCATCGAGGGCACCGACTCGATCGGGACGACCCAACTGGCGAAGACGTGGTACCTCGCCGAGGGCTGCACGCTCTACCCCTTTGAGACCTGGGTGTGCATCCAGAACCCGAACCTCACCACGGCCGCGAACGTCGACATCACCTACATGACCGACAAGGGCCCCGTGGAGAAGCCGACGTTCCAAGTCGGGGCGGGACAGCGCACCACCATAGACATCTCAAAGGACGTGGGACAGGCGAACGTCTCCACCCGCGTCGTGAGCGACCAGAACGTGGTCTGCGAGCGCTCGATGTACTGGGACAGCCGCCGGGGCGGCCATGACTCGATCGGCGTCAGCGCGCCATCGACCTCCTGGTACCTCGCCGAAGGCTCGACCGCCTGGGGCTTCCAGACCTGGCTGCTCCTCCAGAACCCGAACGACAACGCCGCCAAGGTGACCGTCACCTACATGACCTCAGCCGGCCCGGTGAAGGAGCCCGTGCTCACGCTGGCCCCGAACTCCAGGCAGACGATAAACGTGAACTCCAAAGTGACCAACATGGACACTTCCATAGAAGTGGCAAGCGACACCGAGGTGATCGCCGAGAGGGCTATGTACTGGAACAACGGCACTGGCAAGGCGGGCACCGACACCGTGGGCTTCACCGCGCCGACCAAGACGCTCTACCTCGCGGAAGGCTCGACAGCCTGGGGCTTTGAGACCTTCGTGTGCATACAGAACCCGAACGACAAGCAGATCGCCGTCAACGTGGTCTACCTGACCAACAACGGCGCGCAGGCCGGTGGCGAGGCGGTAGTCCCCGCCAACAGCAGGGTGACCATCAACGTCGGCAACGCGCTCCCCAACACCGACACTTCCATCAAGCTGACATGTCCCGATACATTCATGGCCGAGCGGGCCATGTACTGGAACAGCAAGGGCGCGGGGCACGTATCGATAGGCTGGGTCCCGACCAACGATTGAGCTGGCGGCGCCCGCCTCGCAGGCTCTACCTGCTATCATAGTCAGCGGAGCAAGTCAGGCAGGCACCGGCTCGATGCGGCCCTGATGGGAGCGGTTGAAGTTGGAACTACTTTCCGGGCTCGCGGCGGACGTGGCTCGCCGCCAGCTCTACACACAGCTCAAGAGGTCGCTGGTAAACGCGAGCCGCACGGTGGACAAACCGGCGGCTGAGGTTTCGGATGGAGAGGTGGTAAGCATGATCCTTGAGATGATCGGTCGTGTCACGGGCACCATTATCGGCTACGGGAAGCTCCTCTCCGGCACCATCGCGTCGATCCCACCCAGGGTGGTGGCGGACGCCATCAACGACAACCCGGAATTCCTGGGCAAGCTGATAGAGCAGATAGACCCGGCGGTCGTGGTGGGGGCACTGGACGGGAACCCGCAGGTCCTGGTCGATTATCTGAACGAGATCGATCCCAAGCCCATTGCGGACGCGCTCAACCTCAGCCCCGACTTCCTCATGAAGATGATCGACGCGCTTTCCCCTGATGTGATCGCCGAGGTGGTCTACGACACCCCCGGCTTCATCATCGGGCTCATGCGTGCGCTCGACCCGGAGGTGCTGGCGCGGGCCATCAACGAGAACCCCGACTTCGTGGTGCGCCTGACCGGCAAGATATCCCCGGACCTGGTAGCGGAGGTCACCAACAGCAACGCCGCCTGGGTGACCGCTTTGCTGAACAGGATCGACCCCAAGGTGATGGCCTCGAGCCTGAACGCCAATACCGGCTGGCTGGTGGAGGTCATCAACGAGATCGACCCGAAGGTCATGGCCGAGACCATCAACGCGATCGGCGACTGGACCGGAATGCTCATCAAGCAGATCGACCCGGCCGTAATCGCAGGCTCGATCGACGAGGTCGCCGCATTCATGGAGAAGGTGCTCGATTCGGTGAGCCCTGAGACGCTCATCTCCGTAGTAAAGAGGGTAACAGCGAGCAAGGTGCTGGCGGAGATTGCCGTGGATATAAACACATCGGTGCCGATGCGCCACAAGTACATCCCGATAGAGGCCCAGATCGTGGGCGCCCACAGGGTGGACCCCAGCCGGAAGCCCAGGACCAACAGTCGGCCGACGGTCCTGCCCGAATTCAAATAAGACGGCCGCCTCGCGGGCGGGACATCCAGGTCAGGAGAGATAACCCTTGGACGTCTACCAGGCACTCACATACGAGACGGTCCGCCTTACGATCGGCCCGCTCGTCAGCGCCATGCTCCGGCTCAAGGGCGAAGGCGAGGATAACATCCCCGCCGAAGGCGGGGCGCTCATCGTCATCAACCATCGAAACCCCATCCTCGACCCCATGTGCGTGGCGCTGCGCTCCGAGCGCATTATCAACTTCGTGGCCGCCTCGGTCGCTTTCGGCCTCCCGGTGGTCAGCCAGCTCTTCAAGGGCGTGGGGGCGATGCCGCTCGACGTCTTCGGGGGCGAGAAGTCGAAGGAGGGGCTGGACCACGTCGTCCAGATGGTCCAGGACGGCGAGTTGGTCGGGGTCTTCCCGGAGGGCGTGCACACCATCGCGCACCTGCACTCCGTGTCCAAGATACGGACGTTCCGGACCGGCTTCGCCCGCATCGCACTCCAGGCGAAGGTGCCCATAATCCCCGTGGCGGTGATCGGTACGGGCGAGCGCAACCTGCCCACGATCCCGCCCTCGCTGGTCAAGCCTTTCTTCGACCACCCCGAGTTCAGAAGGGCGTCCAGTGGACGTACTACAAGCGGGCGTTCGTGCGCATCGGCAGGCCGCTCGACCTCTCGGGCTACTTCGACCAGGATATGACGAAGGAAGAGATAGACCAGATCAGCGGCAAGGTGCGCCGCATCATCATAAAGCTGTATGACGGGGAGGACCGCGAGCGCTTCGTCACCGGCGAGCTGCCCTTCGACATCGCCTACGACCGGGTCTGAACGGTGAGGACACCGTGAAGTTTTTCGAGATGCCAAAAGTGAAGATAAGGATATCGGCTTTGACCTACGTGGTCATCGGGCTGATGGCGGCCGAGGTCATCCTCTCCATCCTGTGCCTGAGCATGCCGTGGGGCAACACCGCGTCGGGCACCGACATCCGGTTCGGGATCGCGGGCCTGCTGCCCTGGTTCGGGTTCGTGCCCGTCCTCCTGCAGATAGGCTATCTGGCCGTCGAATCGAGCACGCTCCGCGGGCTGTACCTGGTCATAAACTTCCTCATCGGCGCGTTCATCATCCTCGTGCAGTACCTCACTTACCTCCGCTTCTCGAGCTTCAAGCCCGGCTTCTACCTGGTCTTCGTGCTGGGAGGTGTGGTCCTGTTGACGGGCGTGGTCTGCCTCATCGAGAAACGCGCCTACGGCAGGCTCGAAGCCAAGGGACGCACCAAGGAGATACCTGTAACCTTCGGTTGAGGAAGGAGTGGCATGGCGGTCCTCGATATCCCTGAAAACGCCGAGAAATGCATTTGCCGAAGCTGTCCCAGCTACCCGCGCGGCGGGGACCCCATCCTCTACTGCGCCAGGGGCAAGAGCGAGAAGCAGGTCACCAAGGTGACCTGCACCTGTCCGGGTTGCCCCGTCTGGCACGAGAACGACCTCTCCGGCCTCTATTTCTGTGTCAACGGCAAAGCGCCCTGAGCGCTCGTAGCGAAAGGAGCGACCGATGCCCGCAGTCCCAGTGAGCGACGAGATATCAGACAGGTGCATCTGCGAAACCTGCCCGAGCTACCCCGGCGACGAGCCGTGGTTGTACTGCGGTCGCGGCAAGAGCCCTCAGGAGATCAACCAGGTCACCTGCATATGCCCGGGTTGCCCCATCTGGGAAGAGTACGGGCTGTCGCGCACCTATTACTGCGCCGAGGGAGTCGAGGAAGACTGAGAGGCGGCGCGGTCAGACCGCCGCGAGGCTGCGTACGCGTTCACCCGCGAGCACTGCCGAGTGGTTTCGCTTGAAGAACATGAGCTGCATCTCGGAGAGGATGTAGCGCCCGTCGATCTTCGATGCGGTGAGCTTGCCTTCCATTATGAAGCGCCAGACCTCGCTTGCCTCCAGGCCGAGTTCGTCTGCCGCGTCCTCTATGGTGAGCAGCCTTATGACTCGTTCCATGACTTCCTCCTTCATGCTTCAATTCAAAGACGGTGGAAGAGCGCGTTTTCTTACGCCGCACCACCAGGGTCCGGTCACGCTGGAGCGTGTTAGACTCATGACGTAACCCGGCACAAGGGGTGAGATGGAGAAGGCAAGCAGGTCCGTATATCTCGATAACGCCGCCACGACATATCCGAAGCCCGAAGGCGTCTACCGGGCGGTCGAGCGATTCATGCGCGATATCGGAGGGAGCGCCGGCCGCTCGGGCCACTGGCGCGCGGTGGAGACCGGCAGGATGGTGTACGAGGCGCGGCAGGCCGTCGCGGACCTCCTCGGCGCCCCCGACCCGCTGCGTGTGATCTTCACGAAGAACGCCACCGAGGCCCTCAACATAGCCATCCAGGGGCTGGTCAAGCCGGGCGGCCACGTCGTCACTTCCTCCATGGAGCACAACTCCGTGATGCGGCCGCTGGAGGCCGCGCGCGCGTCAGGCGCATCATATTCGGTGGTCGAATGCGCCCGTGACGGGAAGCTCGACCCGCGCGAGCTCGAGAAGGCCCTGACGCCGGCGACGTCACTGGTCGTTCTCAACCACGCCTCCAACGTGACCGGGACGATCCTGCCCGTTGATGAGGTCGCCGCAATCACAGAGAAAGCGCGCATTCCCCTGCTCGTGGACGCGGCGCAGACCGCCGGGCGGCTTCCGATCGACGTGGTGGACCAGGGGATCGACCTGCTCGCGTTCTCGGGCCACAAGGAGCTGTTCGGCCCGCAAGGAACTGGCGGCCTCTACGTCCGGCCGGGGCTCGACCTCGAACCCCTGTGCTACGGCGGGACCGGCAGCAGGTCGAGCGAACTCCAGCAGCCCGCCGAGTATCCTGACCGCTTCGAGAGCGGCACCCTGAACGCTCCAGGCATCGTCGGGCTCGGGGCGGGCGTGACGTTCGTATCGGCCACGGGCATCGACCGCGTACGCGAGCACGAGGTCCGGCTGCTCGTCCAACTACAGGAAGGCCTGGGCAGTCTGCGGGGAGTCACGGCGCACGGACCCTCGGAGGTCCAGGCGCGCATCGGAGTAGTGAGCCTGACCCTTGATGATTATCAGCCGCCGGAGGCCGCCGAACTCCTGGACACGCGTTACGGGATTGCGACGCGCGCCGGCCTCCACTGCGCCCCGACCGCGCACAAGACGATCGGGACCCTCGAGACAGGGACCCTGCGCGTCTCCTTCAGCTACCTGAACACTGAAGCCGACGTCGATTACCTGCTGGAGTGCCTGCGGGATCTGAAAGGCTGACGGGCGCGCAGCCGTCCATGCAACAAGGGGTCAAACCACTTGTTGCATCTCTATTTGGAGGTTGCCGACTTTGCCGCCTCGGGAAGAACGATGGACACCGGCTGGTTGAATCCGCTGAGGTTCACGGTCACCTCGCCCGTCGTCTGGCCCGACTCCGCCACCGACGGCATCTTCATGTCCAGGTGCACCCGCTCGATGAGCATGGTGTCCTTTGCGATACTGTAGACCGCGCTCATCTTCAGGTCCTTCAGCGCTTCGGCAGTCTGCTTGCCGACTTCCGTGTCGCGGTCGGCGCCACCCAGCAGGTCAGAGTCCTTCAGTCCCTGCTCGCCCACCTCGAAGGCGACCTCGTACTGATCTCCGTTTCCCGCAAGCAGCCGCACGTTCCTGGCTCCCGCGGCGATCTCCTTGAGGTCCTTAGGAGCGAGGGCCGAGGTCCCTTCGGCTTTGACTTTCTGCCACTTGCCCGAGCCGGTCTCGGTGTAGACGTACCCGCCTGAGGCGTAAGCGTTTATCGTCGTATCGCCCTGCTTGATCATGGTGTGTGCCGTGGGTCTCGATGGATCGGTCAGGTCCATCTCCGAGGTGTATGTCACCTGGACATCCGGGATCGAGCTGTCCTGCGACTTCATGCCGTTGGAGCCTTTCTCCTTGACGGACTTGAGCGCGGTGGTGGCCGAAGTGGATTGATTGAGGACCTGCTGCGCCCTTGCCTCTGTCCCCGAGCCGCCGCATCCGCCGGCCATCCACGCGACCGCACAGAAAACCACCAGCGCCGCGACCGCAGCCATAGTTCGCCTCATCTCCACCTCCAAGAGAAAGGGGCCAGGCAACCGCCTGACCCCTGTTTCGGTCTCTACATCCCTGCTCTCAGAGTCCCAGCCCGGGGATGCTCGGTATCCCGGACGGCCCGGGCTGAACCTCGCGCGCGTTCTGCGCCTCGGGCGGGAGGGTCACGGTGACCGGAGCATTGTAGTCGCTGAAGTTCGCGGTCATGTCTGCCGTCATGTCGCCTACTATCGGGGCGCCCTTCATCGACATGTTGATAGTCGAGCTCTGAGCGAGCATCGAGTTCTTGTCTATCTTGTAGACCACACCCATCTGTATCCCCGCCATCATGTCTTTCATGGTCTGGGCCAGTTGCTCGGCGGCCTTCTGGTCTTCGGCGCTGCCGGAGCTCGGGCTGGTGTCCGTGCCGGCTGTGGCCTGGTCGATCAGCTGCTGGAAGTACTTGGGGCCCACGTCGAACGATACGGTGTAGGTCCCGCCCTGCACGGGCTCCAGCTTCATGTTCGTGGCGTACTTGCTCAGCTCGGTTATTCCGCTCGGTGACAGGAGGCTGCTGGTGGCGTTCCCGGACGACGACGTTGCTTTCTGCTTGGTCCAGCCGGTCGTGGGGTCGTTGGTGTACACGTACCCGCCGAGCATATACACCGCCGTGGCCTTGCCCGCGGAATCTTTCGCGACCATCTGCATCTCGACGTCGTCCTTGCTTATGATCTTCATCGAGGCGTCGAAGTCGTAACTCTCCTTCTTGACCTCGGACTGCGGCGTCAGCACGTTGGCCTTGCCG
>JGI24133J20442_1000064_pt1 | contig 27538 bp, 26 predicted proteins | sample BarGraNGADG00311_2_FD_20442 | JGI IMG/M metagenome (IMG submission 20442)
GAACGGCAGCTGGATGAAGACGTTCGAGGCGCCGACGAGCCGCATGATGCCCGTCTCGCGTTTCCGGCTGAGCGCGGACAGCCGGATTGTCGTCGTGATCAACAACGCGGCGGCGAGCAGCATGATCGCGGCGAGCCCGATCGAGAGCAGCGTCGCCTGGGTGAGTACGCGGAACAGCGGGTCGAGGATCTTGCGCTGATCCTCGACACTCTCGACTCCCGGCCGGCCCTTGAGCACGTCCGATACGAGCTGGTACTGCCGCGGGTCGGACAACTTGACCCGGAAGGACGTCTGCATGTCGTCGACCGTCGTCGACTTGGCCCACCACTGGTCGCCGAGCCGCTTCTGGAAGGCCGCGAACGCCTGCTGCTTCGTCTCGAAGTAGACGTTCTGGACGACAGGCTTGAGCTCGGGTGAGCTGAACTGCGCCTTGATCGCCGCGAGCTGGTCCGCCGAGACCTCTCCGCCGGAACAGGACGCCACCGGGGAGTTGCGTGGGCAAAGGAAGACCGAGATCTCGACCTTGTCGTACCAGTCGTCCTTCATCTTCCCGATCTGCATCTGGAGCAGCGCGGCCGAGCCGACGAAGGTGAGTGACACAAAGGTGACGAGGATGACCGAGATGGTCATCGAGAGGTTCCGGCGCAGGCCGAGACCGATCTCAGACAGGATGAACTGCAGTCGCATGCCCGGATCCCCTCAGCGCGCCGAGCCGTAGACGCCGCGGCTTTGGTCGCGGACCATCTCGCCGGTGGAGAGCTCCACCACGCGCTTGCGCATCTGGTCGACGATCTCGTCGTCGTGCGTCGCCATCACGACGGTCGTCCCGGTCCGGTTGATCCGGTCCAGCAGCCGCATGATGCCGATCGATGTCGTGGGGTCGAGGTTTCCGGTGGGCTCGTCCGCGAGGAGGATTGCCGGTCGGTTGACAAAGGCGCGCGCGATCGCAACCCGCTGCTGCTCGCCACCGGAGAGCTCGTGCGGGAGGCGCTTCTCCTTGCCGCTCAGGCCGACCATCTCCAGAACGTCCGGGACGGTCGTCATGATGTGGTGCCGCGGCTTGCCGATCACCTGAAGCGCGAACGCGACGTTCTCGAACGCGGTCTTGTTGTTCAGCAAGCGGAAGTCCTGGAACACCGCACCGATCTGGCGCCGGAACTGGGGCACCTTCCACGTCGAGAGCTTCGAGAGGTCGCGGCCGGCCACGAACACGTTCCCGGCGGTCGGACGCTCCTCGCGCAGGATCAGCCGGAGCAGCGTCGACTTGCCCGAGCCGGAGGCGCCGACGAGGAACACGAACTCGCCGCGCCCCACGTCGAGATTGACGCCGTCCACTGCCGGACGTGCGCCTCGGGCATAGAGCTTGCTGACGTTCTCCAGTCGAATCACAACGTAACCGCCGCGGCCAGTCTCGATGATGGGGAAGGTGGTGACACCTGGCTGATTCGAGACTATGCACGGGATCCGCGCGCGGCGGAGAAGACACGCCGCGCGCCGTCCGCGGGCTGGTGGACCCGCCGGCGGCCCCTTCGGACCGACCGTGCGCCTAATCGCCGGCCGCGGACCGGATTCGTGAATCCGTGATCGGCGCCCGCCGGCGCCCGCCGAGGGCGCGCATCGTGCCGACCGGGTCGTACAGCAGGTCCGCGAACGCGACCTCGGCCCCGCCGAGCAGCTGGGCATCGGCCCCGAGCTCGCTCCGGACGATCGCGACGTTCTCGAGCATCGGGCCGAGAGCCCGCCCGACGGCGGAGCGCACCGAGGTCTCCATCGCCGGGTAGAGGCTGCCCAGGCTGCCACCGAGCACGACCACCTCGGGGTTGAACAGGTTGATCAGGCTCGCGAGACCCAACCCGACCCACTCCCCGATCCGGCGCAGGCCGACCAGGGTCCCGCGGTGCCCGGCCGCGACGTCGGCCAGGACGTCGTCGATGTCGGACACCCCGGGGTCGCGCCCGACGGCGCGGACGATCGCCGCGTTGCCGACGAGTGCCTCCCAGCAGCCGCGCGCGCCACAGCGGCACAACGGACCACCCGGATCGAGGATGAGGTGGTGGACGATGTCCGAGTTGTCGCACCGGGCGAGGTCCTGGTGGACGACCTCGATGCCGAGGTCGTTTGCGTGCGCCGGGTCGGCGATGTCGCCCCGTTCCCCCTCCAGGTACAGCTCGCCCGAGTCGAATGGGTAGATCCCGGCGATGCACTTGCTGAGGGTGGACTCACCGGCGACCTTGCAGTTGCCGGCGTCGATCTTGGGCTTCAGCTTCTCCATCGCGCTGCTTGAACAGGGTCGCGTTGTTGTCCGTCGGCGAGCCGTCCAGCAGCGCGATGTTGGCCTTCGTCTTTCCGTCGTCGGTGAGGCACTTGATCAGGCCGCCGCCCTGGAGGCGGCCGACCGCGACGTTGTCAAAGGACACGTAATATGCCGCGGAGCCGCCGAGCGTCAGGCGGTCGCAGTCGATCGTCGCAACACCCTGGGACTTCGCCTTGTCGAGCACGGCCTTTCCGGAGCCCGAGTCGAGGTTGACGATCACGAGGACGTTGACGCCATAGTGAGCAGCTGGTCCGCGGTTTCCGACCGCGCCTAGGACTTGCTGTCCGGCAAGCTGACGCCGATCTTGGCCTTGGCGGACGAGGTCCCCCCATTGCCGCCCGTGCCGGTCGAGCCATGGCCGGCGAAGATCAGCGACGATGCCGCCAGCGCGGTCGTCGCAATCAGAAACCTCTTGCGAACGTCGCAACCTTCCCTGGACGTCGCTCCGTTGCGGTCGTCCGGCCATGCGGGCGACGAGCGCCTTCGCTCGGACCTTGTTGCGCGCCCGAGATATTGGTTTCGGGTGCTGGTCACAACCGCAGAAAGCCCGAAATGTCCGGACTCCGGCCACGATCTCGTAACGGGAGCGCTCCCATCACGGTGGAACTCCGCCGACCCGGCTCCAGGCCCGGAACGGCGCCCGACGGGCGCGCCGAGAGTCCCCCACGGACAAGGCTGTGGGCCGGGGCATGATGCCCCGGCCCACAGCCGGCGATACTCGTTGCGAGAGAGCGGACTCAGGCCTTGAGCGCGCCCTCCATGATGCCCTTGACGATCTGCTTACCGGCCGCGAACAGCAGCAGGATCAGCGGGAGCGTGGCGAGCAGTGAGCCCGAGATCACGATCCGGTAGTTGACGTAGTTGCCGGAGGCGAGCTTGCTCAGCGCTACACCGATCGTCGGGTTAGGACCCGCACCCAAGGTGATCAGCGCCCATTGGAACTCGTTCCAGGTGCCCACGGCCGTCAGCAGACCCAGCACACCCAGCGCCGGCCGGACGATCGGCAACACCAGGTTCCAGTACACGCGGAACGTGGAAGCACCGTCGACCCGCGCGGACTCCACCAGTTCGTCAGGCACCGAGTCCTGGATGAACTGACGCATGTAGAACACGCCGAAGGCCGAGACCAACGCCGGCACGACGACCGAGATCAACTGCTCCTGCCAGTGGAGTCGCACCATGACGATGTACAGCGCCACGACGCCGAGCTGGTTCGGGATGGTCAGCGTGAGGAGCACGATGACCATCAGCGGGTCGCGGCCCTTGAACCGCAGCTTCGCGAAGGCGAACCCGGCCAACGAGCAGAAGAAGAGCATGCCCGCGGTCACGATCGCCGTCACCAGCACGCTGTTGACGAACGCGTTGCTGAAGTCAGCGGCCGAGTAGGTCCGCCCGGTGGCGCTGTCACTCGTCATGCCCAGGACGACCTGCACGTTGTGCTGGAGGTTGGCGAAACTCTTCGGCACGATGTCCGGCGGGATGTGCGCCAGGGTCGCATCCGTGCCAGAAGAGATCACGAACATCCAGTAGATCGGGAACGCTGAACCGAGGATCGCGACGACCAGGAACACGTAGTTCCAGATGCTTGCCGGCGTGTCCTGCGGTGAGCGCCCCAGGTACGCGGCCTTGGCTCGCTTGAGGGGCGGGGGGGCCCCCGGAGCCGCCGCAACGTGCTCTGCTGCGGCGCCCTTCGACTGTGCCACGACGCTCTGCGTCATCGACTTCCACCTCCCAGGCGGTTCGCGATGAGCGCGTTGAATCCCGCGAGAATCACGATGATGAAGAACATTACCCAAGACATGGCTGCGGCGTAACTGAGATCGCCGACCTTCCAGCCTGTCTTATAGATGAGTTGCGCAACCGTCTGCCATTGCCCGTGTGTGCCACCGGTGGCCGCTTGCGCATTCTGCTCGAAGAGCATCGGCTCGGTGAACAGCTGGAGGCCACCGATGGTGGAGAGGACGACCGTGAAGAGAACCATCGGTCGAATCATCGGCACGGTGATCTTCCAGAGCTGCTTCCAGGCACCGGCACCATCGAGTGCGGCGGCCTCGTAGACATCTTTCGGGATCGACTGCATCGCCGAGAGGTAGAGCAGAGCGTTGTACCCGATCCACTTCCAGTTCACCATCGTCGCGATGGCGGTCCAGGACGAGAGTGAGGTATTTCGCCAGTCGATACCGTTGAACGCCCCCGACGGAGTTGTGTGGTGGATGCCGAAGTTCCCGAGGAACGAGTTGATGATTCCGTGGTCACGACCGAAGACCTGCGCGAAGATCAACGTCGAGGCCACGATCGGCGTGACGTATGGCAGCAGGATGCCCACCCGGAAGAAGTTCTGCGCCCGGAGGCGACGGTTCANCAAGGCGGCCAAGATCAGNGCGAGCAGGAGCTGTGGCACGGTCGAGAGCAGGAAGATCCCGAAGGTGTTGCCGAGCGCGNGCCAGAAGCCGGCGTCGCCGAAGACCCTCGAGTAGTTCGTGAAACCAATCCAGCCCTGGTTGGTGAAGCCCGTCCAATTCTGGAATGAAACTACACCGTTGTAGAACAGCGGGTACAGCCCGAAGGCGGTGAACAGGATGAAGAACGGCGAGATGAGCACGTAGGGAATGACCTTGTGCTCGAACCTGGCGAGGAAATCGCTCAGCGCGGTGGGCTCCTTGCCGAACCCAGATCCTCGGAACGTGCCGGTTGCCTCGACCGGGGCGCTCTCAGCGGCAGCCGCTGCTGCCTGAGCGCCACCCGTGGCTGACATGGGACCTCCTGAGTGTGCAATGGGTGTACGTACAACGTGTGGAACCACTATCGGGCGCGGGCCCGACACGGCGCCGACCGGGGGCAGGCTCTCAGCCTAGCCCCGGCCGGCGTGTGTTCCACTTCAGACGGATCTAAGACCTACGGCTCACTTGGCCGCAGCCGTAGCACCCGCAACCGCAGCTGCCCATGCGTCAGCTCCAGTCTTGACGTTACCTGCCTGAATGTCGTTGAGCACGTTCTCCACCGCGACGCGGACCGGACCGTTCTTGCTGCCCAGGTACTGAATGGCCTTGATGTCCAAGGCCGTCTTGGAGAAGATCTGACCGATCGGGGCGTTGTTGAAGAAGGGGTCCTTCTTGTCCTTGATGCCCGGGTCTTGGTACAGAGCGGTCTGAGACGGCAGGTTGCCGACCGTGTTGAAGATCTCGATCTGCTGAGCCGGCTGGATCAGCCATTCGACGAGCTTGTACGCAGCGTCGATGTTCTTGCCCTGGGCCGGGATGGTCCAGAACGAGCCGCCCCAGTTACCACCCGGGCCGGGGATGTCAGCGATGTCCCACTTGCCGGTGGTGGTCGGAGCGGTGGTCTTGATGTGACCCATCATCCACGCCGGGCAGGCGAGCATGGCGAAGTCACCGTTGAGGAATCCGGCGTCCCACTCGGGCGAGAAAGCGGCGATGCCAGCGGACAGACCAGCGTCAATGATCTTCTCGGTGGTCTCGAAGGCAACCTTCGGGCCGCCGTCCATGGCGAGCTTGTCGGCGGGCGTGAAGAAGCCGACAGCCTGCTGGCCGAGGATCGGGTTGAAGACTTGTGTGGCGTTGTCGATGAACTTCTTGTGCGTCTTGGCAACGTACTCCTTGCCAAACGTGATGAAGTCATCCCAGCTGGCGCCGATCGCCTTCGAGACCGCGGCGCGGTCGCTCGGCATGCCGGCTGCCGTGAGGAGGTCCTTGCGGTAGCACATGGCAAGACCGCCGACGTCGGTACCAGCACCGATGTCGACCTTCTTGTCGGAGGACAGCATCTGGTTCCACTTCCACTTCAGGTACTTGGACTCGTACTTGCCAAAGCCCTTGTCGAGCAGGTTGATGAAGCTACCCGCCTGGTGGGAGAACTGGACGACGAAGCCCTCGTCGACCGCGGCGACGTCCGGAGCACCGGAGCCGGCGATCAGCTTCTGCTGCAGGTTCTCGTGCTGGGCGTTGTACTCACCCTCGGAAAGCCTGAGCGTGACGCCCGGGTTCGCCTTCTCGTAGATGGGCTTGAGGGTCTTCAGACCGAAGTCACCCCAGTACGCGACGGTGAGCGTCACCTTCGCACCAGCCGGCGCGGAGGTGGTTGCCTTCGGCGTGGTGCTTGACGAACAAGCTGTGAGCAGCAGAGCGGATGCTGTACCGACGGCGAAGATGCTCGCCGTTCGGGTTCGAGACCACTTCATGCCATATCCCCTTTGGTGGCTGTGCGACACTCCCTCGTTGGAGTGCCTGCCCAATCTAACGCCGCGGGGTCCGGGCCGAAGTCGCGTTCGATCACGACTTCATTACGATCGGGTTGCGATGTGGCGTGCGTCACACCTGGTCGCGAGGGGCGGGGCCGGCCCTCCGCCGTTGCCGACACCGCCGCGACGCGGGGACTAGCGGGCGACGAGCTGGTTGGCGCTGCGCAGCACGAGCGGGCCTGTCAGAGCGGACGCGTCCACTGCGGCGGCCGACCGCACCGTGAACACGGCCGTCTCCCCCGGCAGAAGCGAGACCAGGGCCTCGTCCACCTCGGCATCGGCCGCGAGCCGGTCGGGCAACAGCGACAGGTCCCGCACGACGCCGCTCGCGGTCACGTGAACGCGGTACCCGCCGTCGACGACCTCGACGGCCGTGCGGAACGGTGCGGCGTCGTACGCCACGTCCTTGTCCGCCGCGAAGAAGTGCAGCGCGCGGACATCGTCGGCCTGGGCGACGATCAGCTCGCGGCTGACCAGGCCCGGAGTCTGCACCGCGGCCGGGATCTCCAGGGTCGCCGTGCCCCGCGCCGGAACGGCAAACTCGAGCTCGGCCGAGGCCAGCTCGACGCCGTCCAGGTCGATCCGGCGCAGCGACACCGTCGCGGTCCAGTCCTGGGCGGAGTCGTTCCCGACGACGAGCGCCTGCACCTCGCCGCGCGGCTGGATGGTCAGCACCCGCGGTGCGTACGCCTGCCGCAACGCGTACCAGAGCGGCTTCCGCCGGTCATCCCCGTCCACCGCCGCCCAGGAGGTGACCGGCCAGCAGTCGTTCAGCTGCCAGACGACGGTGCCCGCGCAGCGCGGCCAGTGCGAGCGCATGTGCTCGATGCCGAACTTCACCGCGCGCGCCTGGTTGAGCTGCGTTGTCCAGTGCCAGTCCTCGAACGTCGTCGGCTCCGGCAGGTGCGGGGCGTAACCGCGCGCGAGCTTGCCGTTTCCGTCCTTGGCCTTCTGGTGCAGCAGGAACGCGGGCGAGCTCGGGGTGAGCGGCTCGTCATGGACGGCGCGGGTCAACGTGGACCAGGTCGCCGGGCCCTGGAAGCCGAATTCCGAGCAGAACCGCGGCACGTGGTCGCGGTAGGCCGAGTAGTCCACCTTGTTCCAGACGTCCCAGATGTGCATCGAGCCGTGGTCCGGGTCGTTCGGGTGCTTCTCCTGGTGCGAGTACCCCGGCGAGACCGGGCTGCCCTCGACGTAGGGCCGCGTCGGGTCCAGCAGACCGACGAGGTCCGGCAGGATCTTCGTGTAATAGGACAGTCCCCAGGTGGCGCCGTTGAGCTTCTCCGCCCAGCCCCAGTCGACGTAGCCCGAGAGGTTCTCGTTGTTGCCGTTCCACAGCACGAGCGAGGGGTGCGGCATGAGTCGGATGACGTTCTCGCGCGCCTCGGCCTCGACCTCGGTGCGGATCGGGTCCTCCTCCGGGTAGCTCGCGCAGGCGAAGAGGAAGTCCTGCCAGACCAGCAGCCCGGCGGCGTCGCAGACCTCGTAGAAGTCCTCGGTCTCGTAGATGCCGCCGCCCCAGATGCGCAGCAGGTTCATGCCGGCCGAGGTGGCCTTACCGATGCTGCGCTCGTACTGCTCGCGGGTCACCCGGGTCAGCAGGTGGTCGTCCGGGATCCAGTTCGCGCCCTTGACGAGGATCGGCCGGCCGTTGATCCGGAAGGTGAACGCCGCGCCGAACTCGTCGGGGTTGGTGTCCAGCTCGACCGTGCGGAAACCGATCCGGCGCTGGTACGTGTCGAGCACCGCGCCCTCGGTCGTGAGGCTGACGGTCAGGTCGTAGAGCGGCTGCTCGCCGTGGCCGAGCGGCCACCAGAGCTCCACCTCGGGCACACTGACGACGACGACGGCGCTGATCTCCCCGGCAGCGACGGTCACCTCGGCGCTCGCGCCGGCGACGGCGGCGACGAGGGTGAGCGGGGCGTCGTCGCCGGCACCGAGCCCGGACCACTCGATGGTCACGTGCACCTCGACCCGGCCGGCCGCGCCGTCCGTGGTGACCAGCGGGCGCACCTCGGCCAGCCGCGCGATGCGCCAGCGCTGCAGCTCGACCGGCTTCCAGATGCCCGCCGTCTGCAGGTCCGGCCCCCAGTCCCAGCCGAAGGAGCAGGCCATCTTGCGCACCATGTTGAACGGGTGAGCGTAGTTGTGGACCCGCTCGCCGATCTCGTGCTCGACGTCCTCGGCGTACTCGAGGGCGGACCGGAAGTCGACCGCGAGGAGGTGAGCGCCGTCGACCGCGGTGCCGGGCCGGGCCAGCAGCTCGCGCACGTCGAAGCGGTAGGAGCGGTGCATGTTCCGGGTCTCGCCGATCACGGCACCGTCCAGCCACACGGTCGCGACGGTGTCCAGGCCGTGGAAGACCAGGTCGACGCGCTCGTCGTCGGCGGGGGCCTCGACGGCGACGGCGGTCTCGTACCGCCAGTTCGCGCGATGCGCCCAGACGAGGGTCTCCTCGTTGAGGTCGAGGTACGGGTCCGGGATGAGGCCGGCGTCGAGCAGGTCGGTGTGCGCGCTGCCCGGGACGGTGGCCGGAATTACCTGGCCGAGGATGTTCTCCGGCAGCGGGCCGCTGACGCCGCGGAGCGTCCAGCCGTCATGGATCGGCGTCACGGCGCGGTGCAAGGTGGGCATGGGAGTCTCTCGCGGGGGTGTGATCGGGCCAGCGGCGCACCTGTCGAATCGATTCGGTAGCGGCCTGAGACAGTTTCTCACGCGGGTCGGCCTCGGCAGAAATCGCGTAGGCTGTCCTGTTGTGGCAAATGTCGAATGGCCCCTTGAGATCCGCGCGCTCCGGAGCACGCTGGAGACGATCAGCGCCGTCAGCGACCCCGATGCGCTCCGGGCCCGGATCGCNGATCTCTCCGCGAAAGCCTCNGTCCCGNACCTGTGGGACGACCCCAACGCCGCACAGAAGGTGACCACCGCGCTGTCCCAGTCGCAGGGCGAGCTCGAGCGGCTGACGAAGTTGACCGGGCGCATCGACGACCTCGAGGCCCTCGTCGAGATGGCGACCGAGGCCGGCTCCGCCGAGGCGGTGGCCGAGGCCGAGGTGATGGCCGAGGCCGAGGCCGAGTTCGCCAAGCTGCGCAAGGACCTCGGTGAGCTCGAGGTGCGCACCCTGCTCAACGGCAAGTACGACCAGCGCGAGGCGGTCGTGACGATCCGCTCCGGCGCCGGCGGCGTGGACGCCGCGGACTTCGCCGAGATGCTGCTGCGGATGTACCTGCGCTGGGCCGAGCGGCACGGCTACCCGACCGCGATCCTCGACACCTCGTACGCCGAGGAGGCCGGGCTGAAGTCCGCGACCTTCGAGGTCAAGGTGCCGTACGCCTTCGGCAACCTGTCCGTCGAGGCCGGCACGCACCGGCTCGTCCGGATCTCGCCGTTCGACAACCAGGGCCGCCGGCAGACCTCGTTCGCCGCGGTCGAGGTCATCCCGCTGATCGAGCAGACGGACAGCGTCGAGATCCCGGACAACGAGATCAAGGTCGACGTGTTCCGCTCCTCGGGCCCCGGCGGCCAGTCCGTCAACACCACCGACTCGGCGGTCCGGCTGACCCACATCCCGACCGGCATCGTCGTCTCGATGCAGAACGAGAAGTCGCAGATCCAGAACCGCGCCGCAGCCCTGCGGGTGCTCCAGTCCCGGCTGCTGCTGCAGCGCCAGGCCGAAGAGAGCGCCGCCAAGAAGGCGATGGCCGGCGACGTCAAGGCGAGCTGGGGCGACCAGATGCGCTCCTACGTGCTCCAGCCGTACCAGATGGTCAAGGACCTGAGGACGGAATACGAGGTCGGCAACCCCTCCGCCGTGTTCGACGGCGACATCGACGGGTTCCTCGAGGCCGGCATCCGCTGGCGGCGCGGGACGGACAACCAGGCGTAGCCGCCGCGCTCGGCTGCGACGCTCGGCTGCGACGCATGGGCCGGGCTTCATTCGCCCAGCGAGACTCGCGCCGCTCAGCTACCCCGTTTCCCAGGCCCGCGCCCGCGCCGTCACCCGGAGCCGGATGCCGTCCGACCACGGCGCCGTGACCCAGCTGATCAGTGCCGGCTTCGCGGTCGCGCCGAGGGTCACCTCGGCGGTGCGACCGTCGGGGGTCGATGCGTCCACGACCACCAGGCCGTCGAACCGCTCGACCAGCGCGTGGTGGCGCGCCAGCCGGTCCTCGACGGAGGCGCGGACGCCGTCGTCGGTCAGTGAGAGCACGGCACCGGGCACGGGCTCGGGCAGCGCACCCCGGTAGAACGCGTCCTCGTCGATCGCGTCCGCCGCGTCGGCGGCGAGTGAGTCCGCGAGAGCGAGCAGTCGCTTCCGCTCGATGTGAATGCTCGACGCCGAGACGACCACGGTGACGAGGAGCAGCGCGATCACGCCATACGCGATGGAGAGCAGCAGGACCTGGCCTCGGTCGCCTCGCGCATCCCGGGTCCGGCGCGCCAAGGTTCGCCGCGCCGCGTCGGTCCATCCGGTCACGGTCCACCCCCCCGGTACGGCGCAAGCGGTGCGATGCTCTCCGCGCTGACCCGGACCGTGAGCGGGACGACGTCCTGCACGAAGGCCGGCACCGCCGGTAGCGGAACCTCCACCGTCACGCGCACGCTGACGTCGTCGGCGGCGGTGTCACAGCGCGGCGTGCTGCACGCGAAAGCGAGGGCCCGCGCCGCATCGACGTCGTGGAAGCCCTGGTCCGCGAAGGCCAGCTCGACCACGGTCCCGGCCCGCGCGGCTGCGGCTGCGGGGTCGTCCGCGGTGGCCAGCACCCGAGCGGCCTCGCGCGCCGCTCCCTCGGCCGCGAAGGACGCCGCCTGCAACCGCCCGACGACGAGCACCAGGTACACGGTCGGGACGAGGAGCAGCAACGCCACCCCGAGGAACTCGACGACGGCGCTGCCGGCGTCGCCGCCGCCACTCACGTCCCGTGCGCACGGTCGCGGTCGCATTCTCACGGCCGCTCCCGAACGGCGTGCCCGCGGACCGTCAGTGCACCACCGGGGCCGAGCAGCCCGACGAGCGGGAGCGGCGCAATGACTCGAACCTCGACCATCTCGATACCGTCGATCACGACGTCGTCGGCCTCGACGTCCTCGGCATAGCGCGGCGCAAGCGACATCCGGACGAGCTCACGGGTGCGCGCGGCGCCGTCGGCGGGCCCTCGGTCCGCCAGCGCGCCGACCCGGGCGCCCTCCGAGGCGCAGTCCGTGAGCGTGTTCCGGATGTGCTGGACGAGTGCGAGCTGGACGACCCCGACGAACAGCAGCGTGACCAGGCCGGCGACGAGGACGAAGTCGACGATCGCGGAGCCCGCGTCGCGGCGGGTTGCCCGGTTCACACCCCGGTGACGCGATCGATCGCGGTCTGGAAGACGTCCACCAACGCAGGCCCGGCGATGGCCCAGAGTGCGATCACGAGGCCGGCGGTCATCAGCGTGACGAGCACCCAGCCGGGCACGTCCCCCCGCTCGCGGTGCTTGCGCTGCTCGCGCAGCTCGCGCAGCTCATGCAGCGCACGCCCGATGCGGGGACGTGCCCGGGTCCTCTCGACCGGCATGGCGATTGTCGACATCAGTACCTCCGCGTGTTCGTCTGGACCGTGGATGGGGCGCTTGGGGTGGGTCTGGAATGTTCGCGTTTGTGGCGGTTCACAGGCCGACCCGCAAGACCTCGAGACCCGGGAACACGGCGAAGGCCACCGTCACCGGGAGGATCAGGAACACGACCGGGACCATCATGAGGACCTCCTTGCGACCGCCGGCTTCCATCAGTGCGCGCTGACGCGCGTCGCGCACGTCCTGGGCCTGGGCACGAAGCACATCGGCGAGTGGTGTGCCGCGGTCGACGGCCACCGCGACGCCATCGGCGAAGCGTCGGACCGCGGAAAGTCCGGCTCGGTCGGCCAGCCGTTCGAGCGCCATCGTCAGCGGCATTCCCGACCGGGCGTCCGCGAGCGTTCGCTCGAGCTCTGCGGCGAGCTCACCGCGGGTCGAGCGCGCGACGCGCTCAAGGGCGCCCACCGCGCCTTCGCCGGCGCCGACCGAGAGCGCGAGCAGCTCCGCAATGGTCGGGAACTCCGCCGAGATGCGCTCCTCGCGCCGGGCGACCTGGCGGGTGAGCGCTTGATCTCGGAGCAGCACGCCGGCCAGTCCAGCCGCGAGCACGACGACGGTGAGCGATGCCGGGTTCGCACCCCGGCTCGCGATCAGCGTGAGTGCCAGCGCGAGCGATACGCCGAGGCCGAGCACCCCCCAGACCACCTGCTCGGCTCGGAACTGCTCCACGCTCGTCCCGCGCCCGGCGCGTTCAAGACGTATTCGCACCGTGGCGGTCGGCGACCCGACGCGCTCGACGAGACGCAGCGCATCGGCCATCACGGGGGCGATGAGGCGTTCGAGCGTCGGGAACGGCGTCCGTGCGGGCATCTCTCGGAGCAGTCCGGACGCCGGCGAGCGGACCCGCAGATACGGGGCGATCCGATCCGCGAGCCGAACCCGACGCGACGCCAGCGTCCAGACGACGAGCCACAGCCCGGCTCCTCCGAGCAGGCCGATCGCGGCGCCCGACGCCGACGCGGAGAGCCCGGTCATCGGAGCACCCGGGCTTCCTCGGGCAGTCGCCCGATCCGGACCATCGCGAGATAGGCGACCACCGACGCCGTGGCGCCAAGGGTCAGGACGACGACCCCGGTGACGGTGTTGTACGCGGCGACGGCCTCCGGCCTGCTCGCGAGCAACGCCAGCACGATCCAGGGGGCGGCGACAGCGAGTCTTGCGGCGTTCACCGTCCAGCTTTGTCGGGCCTCGAGCTCGCCGCGGGTGCGAGCGTCGTCTCGCAGGAAGGTCGAAAGGGTGCGGAGCAGTCGCCCGAGGTCGGTCCCGCCGACATCGCGGGTCAGCCGAAGCGCCTCGACAATTCGGTCGGCGACGGGGTCCGCGAGCCGGGTCTTGAGCGCATCGAGCGAGTCGCCGAACCTGCCCGTCGTCCGGTAGTCGGCCGCGAAGGCGCGGAACGGTTCACGGAGCTCGACCGGACCGCGCTCGCCCACCTGCGCCAGCGCCTCGGAGAGCGAGAGCCCTGCGCGGATGCCGGAGGCCAGGTTGTCGACGACCTCGGGCCAGACGTCGCGCAGGATCGCGCGGCGCCGTCGGGCCCGGGAGCGGACGAGGGTGGCTGGGGTCGCCGCCGACGCCGCGGCGAAGAAGAAAGCGATCGCCGGAGAGCGGCTGAGGAGCGCCACACCGGCGAACGTGACCGCGCCGATGCCGGCGCTGGAGGCGGCGAGCGCTGTCGGTGTCACGGCCGGGGAGCCTGCCTGGACGAGGAGGTCCTGGATCCCCGCCGACCAGCGCGCCGGGCGACGCCTGCGCTTCTCCGCCGGCTCCCAGCACGACCACCAGATGGCGAACATGCCGGCACCGAGCAGGAGTCCCACGACTGTTCCCATCAGCGCTCTACCTCACGGCTCCGCGCGAAGCAGCGATGGGAGGTCCAGCCCGAGCCGTGCGAAGCGCTCCGGACGAGGTGCAAAGCCGTCCGCGCGCACGAGCGCGTCGCCGAGCCGGTGGTAAAGCACCGACGCCTCGACAACGCCCTGCTCGACCCGCCCGGGAACGGCGAGGATCTCCGCAACCCGACGTCCGCCCGCTCGGTCGAGCTCNAGGTGCACAACCAGATCCACTGCGGCCGCGACCGTCGGGACCACGAAGCGATCCGAGACGTTNTCGCCGGCGAGAAGCGGCAGCGTGCAGATCTTGGTCAGCGCCTCGCGCGCCGAGTTCGCGTGAATCGTGCACATCCCCGGGATACCGGCATTGAGCGCCACGAGCATGTCCAGGGCCTCGGCCTCGCGGACCTCGCCGATGATGATCCGGCTCGGTCGCATCCGCAGCGCCTCCTTCACCAGGCGCCGCAGCGGGATCTCACCGGTCCCCTCGAGGCTCGGCTGGCGGCACTGCATGGCGACGACGTCGCGGTGCGGGATCTTGAGCTCGAACACCTCCTCGCAGGTGACGATCCGCTCCCGCGGCGGGATCGAGCCGGCAAGCGCGTTGAGCATGGTCGTCTTGCCAGATTGGGTCGCGCCAGAGACGAGGACATTCAAGCCCGCGCGAACGGCGGCATCGAGGAAGTCCGCCGGGCCCTGCGGGAGAGAGCCGAGGGCGACGAGGTCGCGCAAGTGCGCCGCGCGCACGACGTACTTGCGGATGTTGACGACCCAGTGCTGGCGAGTGACGTCGGGGATGACGGCGTGCAGGCGCTCGCCGCCCGGCATCGAGGCGTCGACGAACGGGCTGGAGAGGTCGAGCCGCCGGCCGGAGACCTTGAGCATCTGCTCGACCAGGTCGCGGACCTGCGTTCCGGTCAGCAGGATGGTNGTGAGCTCAGGCTCGCCGTTCCGCGCGACGAAGACCTCGGTCGGCGAGTTGATCCAGATCTCCTCGATGCTGTCGTCGTCGAGAAGGGCTTGNAGTGGTCCGAANCCNGCGACGGCGGTGACGATGGCGTGCGCAGCGGCGTCCGGGTCAGTCAGNGCGGGGACGGCGCCGTGAAGCGAGCGCTCGTCGTAGTCCGCGATGGCGTCGTCGACGAGCGCNCGGATGCCGTCGACATCGCGCAGCGGGTCGAGACCGCGCCGGCGGATGAGTTCACGGACCTCGCCCTCGAGGATTGCCACACCCTCCATCACGCCTCCTCTGGCTCGGCACCGGACCGACTGCGCGAAGACCACGCAACTAGCGGTGACACCAGAGACTAGGACAAACCAGACATGGCCCGCAGGCGGTTGTGGACGAGAGCGAGTGGTTGGTGCGCTAGAACGGCGGCGGATCCGCGCCCGCGAGGCGACTCGTCGTGGGCGCCGGATATACCTGGCCGGTCGGCGTCGTCCAGGCGAACTCCCCCGGCACACGCTGTTCGAGCCGCCAACCGGCATGCGTCTTGAGCAGGTGGTGGTGGCGGCACAGCGGCCCCAGGTTGCCGGGCGACGTCGCGCCACCCTGCTCGAACGGCACGGTGTGGTCGAGGTCGCAGTACTCGGCGCGGGCACCACAGGTCGTCATCACGCAGGTGACGTCACGTGCGCGCACCAGGTCCGCCAGCTCTGCCGGCGGGCGATAGACGCGGCGGCCGAACTCCAGCACCCGAGCCGAGAATGGATCCGTGACCAGTCGGCGCCAGGTGCTCTGCGGGTCAGCCGCGATGCGGCGTGCGTCGGGGGCACTGATCGCGCCGTAGCCTTCGAGGGTCGCCGCGACGGAGTTGTCGCCCAGCAGCACCGAGAGTGGAACGGTCACTCGGATGCTCGGGCTGCGGCGCACGGGCCGGGCGCCAGCCGCGAGACCGACCATTCGCGGCATGCTCGCGGCGGCGCTCGCGATGGTCGAGCCTGCGACGAGCGTCACGAACGTGTCGGCGCGCAGCTGATCGACCGTTCGCCCGTCGCCTGCCGCGCGGGCAGTGCGCGCGACGTCGTTCAGGGCGGTGTCGACAGCCACGGCATCGGCGGCGGGTAGGACCGCGTAGATCCCGGCCATGCCGTCCGGAAGCACGGTCGGCCGGCACACCCGCCGGTCCTGCACCGCCGCCGCGTGCCGGTGCGCGGCGTCCAGCTCGTCGCACTCGATCAGCGCGCGCTGGACGTCCGCGCGGAGCTGGCCCGGCGTACGTTCCGGGGCTGTCGGCAGCACCCGGTCCTGAACCTCGAGAGCGACCGGGATGGCCACCCGGGCAAGCCCGTCGACGACGACGCGCGCCTTGGCCTCGTCGATCAGCCCGCGACGCAGAGCCTCGCCGGTGTCCGCGAGCTGGCGGTCGAACGCGCACGCCATCCGCACCATCGACTCGCCTCGATGCCTCGAGACGCGCAGCCTCAGCGCGAGCTCATCCCCCGCGATGCCGAGCTCACGCTGCCGCGGTGAGACGCTCGCCGCCGCGGGCCAGATGGGGTTCATCGACGGGCGCGTGGCCAGGACCGCGACGGCCTCGAGCTGCCGCGCCCGGACCCAGGATGCGACCCGGTCCCACGCCGCGACGAGCTCTACGACGGCCTCGTCGTCGAGCGGCTCGGGCGCGACCGCATCAAGAGCTCCGACCAGGTCGGGCCCAGGCGCACGCCGCTCGAGGCCGGCGAACCACGAGTTCTCGGTTGACGGCGCTTTCGACGGAACCGACCCGGACCGCGTGACCAACGACCACGGTGCGCGGGACAACGCGGCCGGACCACCTGACCGGGAGGAATCGCTATCGAACATGTGTTCGACTCTAGCGTCAGCCGCTGATACAAATACGGACAGATGTGGTCACGGTGGATCATTCGGCACTGGGATCGACTGTGGATGGCTTGCCGGTTCCTGTGCGCGCCAGCAGGCGGCTCCCGTACGCGCCAACGAGCGGCGATCCGGCAGCGAGCAGGCCCCGGGGAGGCACCATCCGCCGCGCCTTCCCAACCCCACGTCTCGCTCCCCTCATCTAGCCTGACCTCGTGACGGACGACATCGCGCGCCTCGAGGACGAGCTCCTCGGCGGGCCGCGCACGCTCTCCCTCCGCGACCTCGCCGAGCGGGCCGGCGTCGATGTCGACGAGGCCCGAACCTTCTGGCGCGCGATGGGCTTCCCCGCCACCCCCGCGGACGAGCCCGTCTTCACCGCCGACGACGCCGCCGCGCTCGAACGGTTCGTCGAGCTGATCGGCTCCGACCGGATCGGGCGCACCACCGCGATCTCCCTGACTCGCGCGTTCGGCCACTCCTCGGAGCGGCTCGTGCTGTGGCAGGTCGAGGCGCTCGTCGAGGACGCCGCGATCCGCCTCGACCTAGACGACACGAGCGCCCGGCTGCTCATCCTCGACCGGCTGCACGAGTTCGCCCCGGTCCTCGAGGCACAGCTGGTCCACTCGTGGCGCCGCCAGCTCGCCGCGATGGCCGGTCGGATCACGGCCGAGTTCGGCGACGCGCACGCCACCGAGAGAGCCGACCAGGACGCCCTCCCGCTCGAGCGCGCCGTCGGCTTCGCGGACATGGTCGCGTACACCACGCGCACCGCCGAACTCGGCTCGCACGAGCTCGCCACCTTCGTCCACCGCTTCGAGACCACCGCGCGTGACGTCATCTCGAGCCTGGGCGGCCGCGTCGTCAAGACCATCGGCGACGCCGTGCTCTTCGTGGCCGACGACGTCGAGACGGGCGTCCTGATCGGCNTCGGCCTGGCGCGCGAGATGGGCACCGACGACGCGAGCCCGCCGGTGCGGGTGGCCGTCACCTGGGGTCGCCTGCTGTCCCGGTTCGGCGACGTGTTCGGTCCNATCGTCAACACCGCCGCGCGGCTCACCGGCATCGCGGAACCCGGGACGGTCCTGGTGGACCCCCCGACCGCCGCCCTGCTCGAGGGAAACCCGCGGTTCGTGCTGCGGCCGCTGCCCGAGCGCGAGCTGGCGGGCCTCGGCACGATGGCGCCGGTGCAGATCAGCGAGGCGTGACGCCCGCGATCCGTTCGATCAGCTCCGGACCATTCATCCCGACCCGATTCACCGCGGTCGACACGGGCTCCGCGACCATGGCCGGGCCGGCGTCCGCGAGCAGCGGCACGGCCTCGTCGACCCCGACCGCCGGGTCCAGCCACACGTCCCACACCTCGGGCAGCAGCCCCACCGGCCGGCGGTCGTGGATCTCGGCAAGCGCCCCGCTCGCGGCCGTGGTGATGATCGTCGTCGTGACGAGCCACGGCGCAGCCGCGGCCGACGCTTGATCGCGCCAGAACTCGTACAGTCCGGCCATCGCGAACAGCGAACCGTCGGCCGGATGGATGAAGAACGGCTGCTTGACCGCTCCCGCGCCCGGCGCCGGCGCCTGCCACTCGTAGTACCCGTCCGCGACGACGACGCACCGCCGCGCCGCGAGCGCCCGCTGGTACGCCGGCTTCTCGGCGATCGTCTCGGCGCGCGCGTTGATCATCCGGTTGCCGATCGACGGGTCCTTGGCCCACGGCGGCACCAGCCCCCACCTCGCCGTGCGCAGCGCTCGCCCGACCTCGCCCGTCACGGGGTCCGCGCGCTCCGCGACGATCCGCACCGTCGTCGTCGGCGCGATGTTCCAGGACGGTGGGAGCACGGCGACATCCGGCGCGACCTCCTCGATCGCGAACGTGTCAGCGATGTCCTGGGCCTGTCGGAACGAGGCGTAGCGTCCGCACACGATGCCTAGACTGCCGTCTTTCAGCCCCGCCTGTCATGATCATCGGGTGGGATCCGACGACGTCTCCACCGTGGAGGCACCTGTGGACGCTCCGACCCGGTCCTGGTTCCTTCGTGCGACCGGGCTCGACGCGCGCCGCGCGCTCGCGGGCAGCGGCCTCGCCGTCATCGTCTCGACCTTCCTGTTCGCCGCGGCCATGTGGCTCGGCTTCCCCGGGATCCAGCGGGATGGCCTGGACGCCTTCGGCCTCTGGCTCACGTTGCTCGCCATGTGGGCCCTCGCGACCACGGTCGGGCCAACTCTTCTCGCCTGGTTCGCCGGGATCCCGCTGGACCGGTGGAGCCGCCGCGGGAGCGAGATGCGGGCGGCTGTCTGGTTCGGGCTGCTCGGCGGTGTGCCGGGGGTGGCCGCGGGCGTCGCGGTCTGGTTCGTCTCGCACAGCCTGCCCGCGAGCATCGTGTTCTTCGGCCCGATCTGGTTCGCGTCGGGCTTCGTGGGCCGGCTCGGCGTCCCCTCGATCCTGCGCCGGCGCTGGCTGCTCGGGCTCGTCGTCGCGTCCGCCGCGGCGATGGCGTTTGCCGCGCTCGTGCTGCTCCTGGTCAGCGGCGTGAACCTGGTGTGGGACTGAACAGCGGCGTGAACCTGGTGTGGGACTGAACAGCGGCGTGAACCTGGTGTGGGACTGAACAGCGGCGCGACCCCCGCCTGAACCCTGCCCGCGGCGTCGAGCCGCGCCGCGCGTGTCAGTCGGCCCGGATGTGCCGGACGTCGCCCGCCAGGACCTCGTGCCTGACGCCCGCGTCGTCGACGATGATCAAGGCGCCGGAGCCCGACAGCGCCTCAGCCAGACCGGTCAGCACCTCTCCGCCCGGCCGGTCGACCGTGACTCGTTCGCCGAGCGTCGCGCACAGCGCTGAGGTCTCCGCCGCCAGTCCGCAAGCCGCCGCGTCGCCGCGCACCTCGCACCAGCGCCGGTATCGCTCGCCCACGGCCCGGAGCAGCGCGCGCACGAGTGCCTCGCGGCTCACCCGCACCGAGGCCGCCGTCGCGAGCGAGATCGCGCTCTCCACCGGTAGCTCGCTCGGCGTCTGCGAGACGTTCACCCCGATGCCGAGGACGACCGCGGGCCCGCTCGGTGTCGCGACCGCCTCGGCAAGGATCCCCGCGATCTTGCGCCGATGACCCCAACCCGCAAGCTCCTCGAGCTCTGGTTGCGCGACGAGCACGTCGTTCGGCCACTTGACCACCGCGGGGACCTGAGCGACCTCGCGGATCGCCGCGGCCGTCGCCACGCCCGCAAGCAGTGGCAACCAGCCGAACGCCTCTTGCGGCACGCCCGCCGGGCGCAGCACGACACTCAGCGTGACCGCGGCTCCCGCCGGCGTCGCCCAGCTCCGCCCGGACCGCCCGCGGCCGGCCTGCTGATGCTCGGCGATGAGCACCGAGCAGTCGGGCCAGTTCTCGGGGTGCGCGCTCAGCGCCGCGGCGAGATCCGCGTTCGTGGACCCGGTGGCGGCAACGATCCCGAGCCGCGAGAGCGGGCCGACCGGGAGCAGCAGAGCGGCGCACAACGCGTCGCGGTCCAGCGGTCGGCGATCGAGCGCGGTCCACGCGGGCCCGGGGTCGATACCACCAGGGGGCGTCTCCAGCACGGTGCCAGGCTAGTGCGGCCGAGCGGGGTCGGCGCGGCGGAACGCGGTCCGGCCGAGGGCATGAATCTTCCCCGCGCGGCCGGACGAACTAGGCTCCTGGACAGTTGCCCTTCGAGACCACCGCAGGAGACCACGTGAGCGACGACGCCGCGACCACGGCCGGAAAGATCGCCGACCTCGCCGCCCGCGACGAGCAAGCGATCGGCGATCCAGAGGTGAACGCCGCGGAGAAGCAGCACGCCCGCAAGAAGAAGACGGCCCGCGAGCGGATCGACGCCCTGCTCGACCAAGGGTCGTTCGTCGAGCTCGACGCCCTCGCGCGGCACCGGTCGACGAACTTCGGGCTCGAGAAGAAGCGGCCGTACGGGGACGGCGTCGTCGTCGGGCACGGCACCGTCGACGGCCGGCAGGTCTGCATCTACAGCCAGGACTTCACCGTCTTCGGCGGGTCGCTCGGTGAGGTGCACGGCCAGAAGATCACCAAGGTGATGGACCTCGCGCTGCGCACCGGAGTGCCGCTCATCGGTATCAGCGACGGCGGCGGCGCGCGGATCCAGGAGGGCGTCGCCGCGCTCACCCAGTTCGCCGAGATCTTCCGTCGCAATGTCGCGGCGTCCGGGGTCATCCCGCAGATCTCCCTCATCCTCGGACCGAGCGCGGGGGGTGCGGTCTACTCCCCCGCGCTGACCGACTTCATCGTGATGGCCGACGGCACCTCGCACATGTTCATCACCGGCCCCGACGTGATCCGTGCGGTGACCGGTGAGGACGTGGGCTTCGAGGAGCTCGGCGGCGGCCACACGCACAACGCGAAGTCCGGCGTCGCGCACTATCTCGCGACCGACGAGGACGACGCGATCGACTACGTCCGGACGCTGCTCGGCTACCTGCCGACGAACAACCTCAGCGACCCGCCCCTCTTCCACGCCGACGTCGAGCTGGAGATCACCGAGAACGACCTCGCCCTGGACGCGCTCGTCCCCGACTCGGACAACCAGCCCTACGACATGCACGAAGTCATCGGCGCGGTCCTCGACGAGGGCGTGCTGCTCGAGGTGCAGCCGCTGTTCGCGCAGAACATCGTCGTCGGCTTCGGGCACGTCGAGGGGCGCAGCGTCGGGATCGTGGCGAACCAGCCGATGCAGATGGCGGGCACCCTCGACATCAACGCGGCCGAGAAGGCGGCCCGCTTCGTGCGGACCTGCGACGCGTTCAACATCCCGGTCCTCACCTTCGTCGACGTGCCCGGCTTCCTGCCCGGCACCGACCAGGAGTGGAACGGCATCATCCGGCGCGGCGCGAAGCTCATCTACGCCTATGCCGAGGCGACCGTCCCGCTCGTCACGGTCATCACCCGCAAGGCCTACGGCGGCGCGTACATCGTGATGGGGTCCAAGCAGCTGGGCGCGGACGTCAACCTCGCCTGGCCGACGGCGCAGATCGCAGTGATGGGTGCCTCCGGTGCGGTCAACATCCTGCACCGCGGAGCGCTCAAGGCTGCCGAGGACGCGGGCGAGGACGTCGAGGAGACGCGTGCGCGGCTCGTCGACGAGTACGAGGACGCGCTGCTCAACCCCTACCACGCCGCCGACCGCGGCTACGTCGACGCGGTGATCCGACCGTCCGAGACGCGGCTCCAGATCGTGCGTGCGCTGCGTGCCCTGCGCACCAAGCGAGCCAGCCTGCCACCCAAGAAGCACGGGAACATCCCGCTGTGACCGAGCCCGACAACCGCGGTCACGACGGCGAGGCCTCGGCGCACGTCCAGGTGGTGCGCGGCGCACCGGACGACGCCGAGCTCGCGGCGCTCGTCGCCGGTCTCGCGGTGGCCGCGGCCAACGCGGACGGCGAGGATCCCGCCGCGCCGACCTCGGCCTGGACGGACCGCTCGCGCACGATGCCCGGGCGCCGCCCGGCCGTCCTGAGCCGCGGCGACAGCGCCTGGCGTCACTCGCTGCGGTAGGGCGCCGACGATGACCGAACCGACGTCGAGAACGCCGCGCGGCTGTACGGAGACGTGGACGCACTGCTGCTGAGCGGCGACCACAGCCGCCTCGACCACGACGAGGTGACGTCGATGGCCGATATCGCCGCAGAGCTGGGCGTGCCGCCCGCGGCGATCGTGCTCGACTACGCCGGATTCGAGTCGCACTCCTGGTGCTACCGGGCGCGCCGCTGACAGCGCTGCTCCGGCGGCCCGGCGGTTGCGCCGATAGTGTCGCTCCCCGTGACTCGCCTGCTCCTCGCCTCCGCCTCGCCCGCCCGCCGCGCCACCCTCGCGACCGCCGGGATCGACACGCTCGTCGCCGTCTCGGGAGTGGACGAGGACGCCGCGCTGGCCGCGGCCGAGCAGCGCTACGGCGCGCTCGACCCCGACGCGGTGGTGCTCGTTCTCGCGCGGGCCAAGGCTGAAGCGGTCGCGTACGAGCACCCCGACGGACCGTCAGGCGAGGACCCGGCGGCGCAGGGAACGATCGTGCTCGGCTGTGACTCGATGCTCGAGCACGACGGCGAGGTGCTCGGCAAGCCCGCCGACGCGGCAGCCGCCGTCGCACGCTGGCGAGCCATCCGCGGGCGCAGCGGGACACTGCACACCGGGCACTGGATCGTCGACGCCCGGGCGGCGTCAGACGGCGGAACCGGCGCAACCCTCGGCGCCACCTCGTCGACGGTCGTGCACTTCGCGGACCTGACGGACGCCGAGATCGAGGCGTACGTCGCGACCGGCGAGCCACTCGCCGTCGCCGGCGGTTTCACCATCGACGGGCTCGGCGGCCCGTTCGTCCGCGGGGTCGAGGGAGACCCGCACAGCGTCGTCGGCGTCAGCCTCCCGCTGCTGCGAGAGCTCCTCGGCGAAATCGGCCTGACCGTCATGGACCTATGGCGGGACGGGCTCGGCGCGATGCCCTGAGAAGAGGCCCCGGCGGCCCTCTCTTGTGACGCCTCGACAACCAGCGCCCCTCGCGCGCGCCGCCGCCGCTGTTCTGTTGTCCAATCCCGACAATCGTGCGCGCTGGTCCTTGGCGGGTTCCCCAGTGTTGCGCGAGTGATGCGCGCTCGCGCTGAACCTGTAGGCCGGGCACGTTACGGTGAGCCGTGCCCGCATTCTCGAAGGTCCTCATCGCGAACCGCGGTGAGATCGCCGTCCGCATCGCGCGCGCCTGTTCCGACGCGGGACTCGCATCGGTGGCCGTGTACGCGGAGCCCGAGCGCGGCGCCCTGCACGTCCGGCTCTCCGACGAGGCGTTCGCCCTGGGCGGCACGCGCGCGGCCGAGACGTACCTCGACATCGACAAGATCCTCGACGTCGCCCGGCGCTCCGGCGCCGACGCCGTCCACCCGGGCTACGGGTTCCTCGCGGAGAACGCTTCGTTCGCGCGCGCCGTGATCGCTGCCGGGCTCGTCTGGATCGGCCCGCCGCCGGCTGCGATCGAAGCCCTCGGTGACAAGGTCAGCGCGCGGCACATCGCCCAGCGCGCCGGTGCGCCACTCGTTGCCGGAACCGCGGACCCGGTCGCGCATGTGTCGGAGGTGCACGCCTTCGCCGCCGAGCACGGCCTCCCGATCGCGATCAAGGCGGCCTTCGGTGGCGGCGGACGCGGGCTCAGGGTTGCCCACGCGGCCGAGGAGATCGACGAGTCCTTCGACTCCGCGGTGCGCGAGGCGACGGCGGCATTCGGCCGTGGCGAATGCTTTGTCGAGCGGTACCTCGACCGGCCGCGCCACGTCGAGACGCAGTGCCTTGCCGACGCGCACGGGACGGTCGTCGTCGTGTCCACCCGGGACTGCTCGCTCCAGCGGCGGCACCAGAAGCTCGTCGAGGAAGCGCCGGCACCGTTCCTCAGCGCCGACCAGGAGGCCGAGCTGTACCGCGCCTCGGTCGCAATCCTGCGCGAGGCGGGGTACGTCGGGGCGGGTACCTGCGAGTTCCTGATCGGACGGGACGGCACCGTGTCGTTCCTCGAGGTCAACACGCGACTTCAGGTGGAGCACCCGGTCACCGAGGAGGTCACCGGCATCGACCTGGTGCGCGAGCAGTTCCGGATCGCGATGGGCGAGCCGCTCGGCTANACCTCGGTCGCGGTGCGCGGCCACAGCATCGAGTTCCGCATCAACGGCGAGGACCCGGCGGCNAACTTCCTGCCCNCACCCGGCAAGATCACGACCATGCTGCTGCCGAGCGGTCCCGGCGTACGCGTCGACTCGGGCGTCGTCGAGGGCGACGTCATCTCGGGCGCCTTCGACTCGATGCTCGCCAAGCTCGTGGTGACCGGCGCCAACCGCACCCAGGCGATCGAGCGCGCGCGCCGAGCGCTGGCAGAGCTGGAGATCGGTGGCGTCCCGACGGTCATCCCGTTCCACCGAGCCCTGCTGATGGAACCGGCTTTCGCGCCGGCGGACCCGTCGACACCGTTCCAGGTGCACACCCGGTGGATCGAGACCGAGTTTGCGGACCGACTCGCCGGACTCAGCTCTGCGGCCGCCCCGTCGACGACGGAGTCGGACGAGGAGTCCGCGACCGCGACCGAGCGAGTTGTCGTCGAGGTCGGTGGCAAGAGGCTCGAAGTCGTCCTGCCGGCCAGGTTTGGGATCGCCGCGGGCCGGGCGCGCGCGCAGAGCACGGGGCGCCGAGTCATCCGCCGCGCACCGACGCGTGGTCCTGGCGCAGTGGCCGGCACCACGCTCGCGTCGCCGATGCAGGGCACCATCGTCAAGGTCGCCGTGGTCGACGGCGCGGCGGTGGCCGAGGGCGACCTCGTCGTCGTGCTCGAGGCGATGAAGATGGAGCAGCCACTGCTCGCGCATCGCGCCGGTCGGGTCGCGGCGCTGAGCGCGGCCGTCGGCTCGAGCGTGAGCGCCGGTTCCGCGATCTGCGAGATCGTCGACTGATCCGGCCCGGTGGCCCGCAGGTGATCCCCGACAACGACCCCGGCGAGCACTACCGGCAGCCGGGCGACGGGTGGGTGGAGTGCCCGTGCGGCCACCGGCACTGGGGTCTGCACGGAGCCGCGGGTTTGCTCGCGGTCCGGTTCGACGGTGACGCACCCGAGGCGGTGATCCTCCAGCACCGTGCACCGTGGAGTCACCAGGGCTCGACCTGGAGCATCCCTGGCGGCGCCGCGACGCCGACGGAGACGCCGCTCGCCGCCGCGCTGCGCGAGGCCGCGGAAGAGGCCGGCGTCGACCCGGCGCGGGTCCGCCCCTTCGCCCGGTACCGGCTCGACCACCAGGCCTGGAGCTACACGACCGTGGTCGCCGAAGCCATCGGCGACTGGGAACCAACCGCGACCGACGGCGAGAGCCTCGAGCTCGCCTGGGTACCGGTCGAGGTCGTCCCGACAATGGACCTGCACAGCGCGTTCGCCGCTGCGTGGCCCGAGCTGCTGCGCCTGGCGACCAATGCGCGAGACGCAACTTGGAGCGATGAGCGATCGTAGGTTAGGGTCCCCTGTGTTAGGTAAGGCATGCCTCACTTCGCGTTCTTGCGTCGGTGGCGTGCCACCCCTCCCTGCACGGAAGAAGCCATGCTCGCAAACTTCCTCATCGGCCTGCGCGAAGGCCTCGAAGCGGCGCTCGTCGTCGGGATCCTGGTCGCCTACGTCGTCCGGATCGACCGGCGCGACCTGCTCCCCCGGATCTGGTCCGGAGCCGGGATCGCCGCGGTTGTGTCCCTCGCGTTCGGTGCCGCACTCACGTACGGCCCGCGCGGACTGAGCGAGCACGCCCAGGACGCGATCGGCGGCTTCCTCTCGATCGTGGCCGTCGCGCTGATCACCTGGATGGTCTTCTGGATGGGCCGCACAGCGCGGTTCCTGAGCGGCCGGCTCCAGGAGCAGCTCGCCGGCGCCATCGGGGCCAGCCGGAACGCCGTCGTCGTGATGGCGCTCGTCGCCGTCGGCCGCGAGGGTCTCGAGACGGCCCTGTTCCTCTGGGCCGGGGTCAAGTCGACCGGTGCCACCACGTCGCCGGTGCTCGGTGCGAGCCTGGGCCTTGCGACCGCCGTGCTGCTCGGCTACCTCATCTACCGGGGCGCGCTACGGGTGAACCTGCGACTGTTCTTCGCCTGGACCGGCGCGTTCCTGGTCGTCATCGCCGCGGGCGTGCTGGCCTACGGCATCCACGACCTGCAGGAGGCGGAGCTCCTCCCCGGGGAGCACGCGCTCGCCTTCGACGTGTCCAGCGCCGTCCCCCCGACGTCGTGGTACGGCACCCTGCTCAAGGGCGTCTTCAACTTCTCCCCGGACACGACCTGGCTCCAGCTCATCGTCTGGATCTGCTACCTGGTGCCGACGATCGCGCTGTTCGTCCGCATGGTGCGCGGCGGAGGGGCTCGGCCGTCGACGCCGACGGAGCACGCGGCGCGGTCGACGCGACGGAGCACGCTCCGGCAGCCGGCGCATCGCACGCTTCGGTGGCCCCGGTCGGGCTCGCTCCGGGAACCTCCCCGGCACTCACCAGCGCTGTTGGGCCCGCCTGACCCGGGCGGCGCGAGTGGCGGCTCGGCCGGCGTCCGGGTCCCCTTCGCCTGACCGCGAGTTGCCCTGAGTCGCTAGCGTGGGCCCGTGCCATCGACGCCACCCGTCGCAAGCCGGCCCACCGCTGCCCTGCTCCGCGTGCTGCTGCTCGCGGTGCTCACGGTGCTCACCCTCGAGCACATCCGGGCGAGCGGGCCGCTCCTCTCGCGCTCGTTCGACTCCGGAACGGTCGACGTCGCGCTGACCGCGCTCGGCACCTACGCGCTGCCAGGGATCCTCGCCATGGCGTTCGTGCTGGTCGCACGCCGGATGCCGGCCGGCGACCTCGGCGCCCAGACCATCCGCGGCACGGTCCCCGGCCGAGCCGCGCTCAGCTACCGAGCCGCGCTCAGCTACCGACCCGCGGTCACCGGCGTGACGCTGCTGTCCGCCGTCGTCACGCTGGTCGCGGCGCGGATCGCCACCCAGGCGAGCAGCGGGGACGCACGCTTCTGGATCGGCCTGGTGACCGTGGCGATCGCGATCGGCACGCTCACACTCGCCGTGGCGCTCGTCGGCGGGCAGGACCACGGGCCGGTCGAGACGGTCGTCGGGCTCAGCCTGGGCACCGCGGTCGCGCTGACCTGCCAGTGGATCCTCTCCGGCTGGGACGC
>JGI24133J20442_1000065_pt1 | contig 27331 bp, 17 predicted proteins | sample BarGraNGADG00311_2_FD_20442 | JGI IMG/M metagenome (IMG submission 20442)
TTAATCTATTTATTGCTTCAATCAGCAGTTCACAGTAAAAATTTCATAATTGATAACTATGATAACTCAAATAGTTATCTCCCGTTTTCCATTAAAATAATAATGATTATTTTAATGGAAAAATTATTAATAAAAAGGTCAGCAAAATAACCATTAACCAGATTTATTTCAAACTCAAAATTTAAAAACCATGTTTATTCCTCAAAGTTATTCACTCGCTATTATCCTCTGTATAGTAACAATGCAATGAAGCGTCCGTTTGATGGAGAACCCTTGTCGTTCAAAGATTTTTCGAAAGGAACTTTAAGAGTGCATCTTACCGGAGTTATCGGGGGTATAATCTGGAACATAGGTATGTCGATGAGTATACTTGCCTCTGGCAAAGCCGGTTTTGCTATATCCTATGGATTAGGTCAGGGCGCCACTCTCATTGCAGCATTATGGGGAGTATTTATCTGGAAGGAATTCAAAGGTGCTTCAAAATCAGTTAATACATTGATTTTCTTTATGTTCATCGCATATTTAGCAGGATTGGCTTTGCTGGTATATGCAGGAACCTAGACCTCAGCCTTCCCTTTTTTCCTTTGTGTTTAAATGAATTAGTTTTTACCACAAAGGACACTAAGGTTCACAAAGGGTTTAAACAATCAATTAATATCACATCAGATCTTTTTCAAAGGCCTCTTTATCGAATTTATACTTATTATCCAGAAAGTCAATGATCCTGAAAGTATCTGAGTAGGCATTCCCCAGACATGTGGAAGCTCCAGGTGAAGGAGTTATATTAAAAATGATTTTATCACCTGAAAGTTTTGCCTCACCCATTTCAAGTTTTCTGGTGGTATTATTAACTATCTGGGGCCGTGTACCACCAATCCCTTTGGCATAATGCAGTTCGTTTAATTTGAGAGAAGGCACTATTTTTCTTACTTCTTTAATAAACAGCCGCTTACCTATAAGAGGCAAATCATAAAGAAAATTTTTGAAAATGTAGCTGAATAGTATCCTGTCAGATATTATATTAAGCAAACTAAATATAGGACGCAAGCCCAGTCCAAATGTTTTCCAGTATTCGGAGAAGGTTGACATATTATGCCTCTCCAGCTCGAATATTGGTTTTGCTGTCGGACCAAATCTGGTTATTTGTTCACTGTGTACCTCAGGATCTCCATGAATTGCGGCAAAAGGCAGTTTTGGCACCTGGATTGTATATACTTTACCATTAAGTACTTTAGGAGCCGTGTAGAAACTACCTGCCATTGATAACAGGGCCAAGTTTTTCCCGTATCCCAGAGACTTGGCAATCATCAGACTATGACCTCCGGCGGCGATAATAACTACTGTTGATCTGAACTCACCTTTGTCGGTCAGAACAGAATAGTACTTTTCATTTTTCGAGATCTTTAAGAGTTTTGTATTAAGATGAATATCTAAAGAAGGATTTTTTCTCAGGGCGTTGTCTACAAATGAATGACAAAGTTTTTTAAAATCCACTGTATATCCATCTTCCGTAGCCAATGCAAGTATTTCCTGTCCCGGATCTCTTCCTTCCAGCACCCTTGGTTCTATTTTCCCTATTTCATCTTTTTCTATCATTTTCAATTTTGGAAAAAGCTCCCTGAAAGCAGGATATCTCTTTTTAAGTTCCTGAACCTGACTCGCTCCGACAGCAAGAACCATTTTTGAGTATTTACTGAATAATTCCTTACCGGAAGCAGAGTTTTTTTCACTTTCCAGATAATTCATTACCATATCGGCCATCTGTTTAACGCTTCTGGCTTTATCAATCGAATAATTGGTTTCGATGTCACCGAAATGAAGTGTTTGGCTGTTATTATAAGATGCGGAGTTGACTAAACCAAAGTCTGCATATTTTTCAATAAGACCAATATTTCTGATATTGGTATATTTGCTTAAAGTATAAAGCAGGGCAGTTCCGACAACACCCCCACCGACAATAAGCACATCATATCCGGGAATTAATTCATTCATTTCTTATTCTCTTGCGTTTAAGGGAATATACTCATGCTTGCCATACACATTTTTAAAGGCTGGCCTAATTATCCTTTTTGCAGAAAAAGTCAGTTCCTCAATTCTATGAGTACACCATCCTGATACTCTTGCGATTGCAAAAAGCGGTGTATAAAGTTCTTTTGATATATTCAGACAGGCATAAACAAAACCAGAATAAAAATCAACGTTAATGCATACTACCTTTGTCGATTTTTCTCCTTTAAACACTCTGAATACTTCAGGTGTTAGTCTCTCAACCAACGAATACAGCTCAAATTCATCAAGACGGCCTTTTTCAATTGCAAGTTCTCTGGCTTTTGTTTTCAGAATTGCAGCTCTTGGATCAGAAATTGTATAAACAGCATGCCCTATTCCGTATATCTTACCTGAGAAATCATTTGCCTTTTTATTAAGAATCTTCAGAAGATGCTTTTTTACTTCTTCCTCATCGGTCCAGTCCTTAATATGAGTTTTCATATCTTCCATCATTTCCAGAACTCTGACATTTGCACCACCGTGTAATGGTCCTTTCAATGATCCGATTGCAGAAGTTATTGAAGAATAAATATCAGTTTCAGAGGAACTGGTTACCCTCATTGTAAAGGTGGAATTATTTCCTCCTCCGTGTTCTGCATGAAGAACAAGCATAAGGTCCAGCAGATCAGCCTCAAGTTTGGAAAATCCTTTACAGTCACCTTTGATCAGATAGAGAAAATTTTCAGATGGACTCAGGTTGGGTTGCGGATGACGGATTGACAGTGTCTTTCCCTTGTAGAGATGTCTTAGTGCCTGATATGAATATGCGACAATTGTTGGAAATTTTGCAATAATATTTAAGGATTGCTTAATCATGTTATCGAGAGCGATACTATCCGGGTTTTCATCAAGTGTATACAATCCCAGCACTGACCTTGCAAGAATATTCAGGACATCCTTGCCTTTCATAGATAATATCATGTCTTTTACAAAATCGTCGGGGAGAGAACGTAAAGAGGCCATGTGGTCAGAGAATTCCTTCAGTTCCTTCTTGCTTGGTAAATGTCCTGTTAACAAAAGGTATACTGTTTCATCAAAACCATGACGGTTCTCTTTCTGGAAGCCCATGGTAATATCTTCAATATCTATTCCTCTGTACAATAATCTCCCTGGAATAGCTATTACCTTGCCATCTTCTTTTTTATATCCTACAACATCGCCAATATTTGTCAATCCCACCAAAACACCTGTTCCATCTTTGTTCCTGAGACCACGCTTCACCTCAAATTCTTCGAAAAGCGATGTTTCAATCTGACATGAAGCTCTAACGGATTCCTCCAGTTTTGTAGAATAATTATTGTCTTCCATATGAAATAGTGTTTTATGATATTTAAGAAATAATATTAGATATTATAGCATCGGCAAATTCAGAGGTTTTTAACAGCGTCGCATTATCCATTAACCTGTGAAAATCGTAAGTGACCTTCTTACTTTGTATTGTCCTTTCCAGACCGGAATAGATACTTTCAGCAACTTTTTCCCATCCCATGTAATCAAACATCAAGGCTCCTGAAAGAATTACAGAACCGGGGTTCACTTTATCCTGATCAGCGTATTTTGGGGCAGTACCGTGCGTTGCTTCAAATATTGCATGCCCGCTTTCAAAATTGATATTTGATCCGGGTGCAATTCCGATTCCCCCAACAATGGCTGCAAGTGCATCTGAGATATAATCTCCGTTCAGATTCAATGTTGCNATAACTGAGTATTCGGAAGGTCTGGTCAATATCTGCTGNAAAAANGCATCGGCTATAACATCTTTGATTATAACTTTACCTGCAGCTTCTGCATTTTTCAACATCTCATCTGCAACCTTTAAACCCTGTTTTTCTGAAATCTGTTTGTGCTGCAACCAGGTAAAAACATTTTCCCCGAATTCTCTTTCGGCCAGAGCATATCCCCATTTCATGAAAGAACCTTCAGTAAACTTCATAATATTGCCTTTATGAACAATGGTTACAGAGGGCAACTTTTTATTAACCGCGTACTTAATTGCCTGTCTGACAAGACGTTCAGTTCCTTCCTGAGATACAGGTTTTATTCCTATGGATGATGTATTGGGGAAACGGATTGACTTGACGCCCATTTCGTCTATCAGAAATCTTTTCACCTTTTCGGTTTCCGGTTTACCATTCATAAACTCAATACCGGCATATATATCTTCAGTATTCTCCCTGAAAATATGCATATTAACTTTTTCAGGATTTTTTACCGGGCTGGGTACTCCGTTGAAATACCGCACGGGTCGGTAGCAGGTGTAAAGATCAAGAACCTGGCGCAGTGCAACATTTAATGAACGCATTCCCTCTCCGACAGGTGTTGTAAGCGGACCTTTAATTCCAACCAGGTACTCCCTGAAACTATTCAATGTCTCTTCGGGCATCCAGTTTCCAGTTAGTTTAAAGGCTTTTTCTCCTGCCAGAACCTCCTTCCAAATCACTTTCCTTTTCCCGTTATATGCTTTACTTACAGCTGCATCAAAAACCCTGACTGAAGCTTTCCAGATATCAGGACCGGTTCCATCGCCTTCAATGAACGGGATTATTGGATTTTCAGGTACGACTAATTTCCCGTCAATCAATTTAATTTTTTCAGATACCATATTCTAAAATTAATTTAAACACAAAGGGTCACAAAGTAATTCACTAAGGTTCACAAAGGACAGCATAAAATCAGAATTAACCTTTGTGTTACTTCGTGCATACCTTTGAGTTCCTTTGTGGTTAAAAAAGAGAATCATCTTCATTAGTTAAAATTACTTTTTAGATTTTCTAATAATATTTAAAGCACTTCCTGCTTTAAACCATTCAATCTGGGATTGGTTATAAGAGTGGTTTGCCTGGAATTCTTCCTTTGTTCCGTCGGAATGATTGAGCGCAATGGTCACTTGACTGCCGGCCTCAAATTTGCCTAATCCGATAAAATCAATTTTATCATCCTCTTTAATCTTGTTATAATCATCCTTATTCATGAAGGTTAATGTCAAGACTCCCTGTTTTTTAAGATTCGTCTCGTGAATCCGTGCAAATGATTTTACAAGCACAACCTTAACTCCCAGGAATCTGGGTTCCATTGCGGCATGTTCACGTGAAGAGCCTTCTCCGAAATTTTCTTCACCCACTACTGCTGATCCCGTTCCTGAATCACGATAAGCCCTGGCAGTTCGTGGTACTGTTCCATATGACCCGGTTAATTGATTTAAGATACTATTCGTCTGATCATTAAAATAATTCACAGCTCCTATCATATAATTCTCAGAGATGTTTTCGAGATGTCCTCTGTATTTTAACCAGAATCCTGCCATAGAGATATGGTCTGTCGTGCACTTTCCTTTTGCTTTTATAAGCAAGGGCAGTTTTAAAAAATCATGACCGTCCCATTCTTTGAAGGGGATAAGCAGCTGCAATCTGTCTGAACCGGGTGCAATAATTATCTTCTCTTCTTTTTGATCACGGACCGGTTTCTGGTATCCCGAATCGACATTGCCAAAACCATCAGGAGGCAAGTTTAGACCTTCAGGTTCAGCTAATCGTACTTCTTTCCCTTCCGAATTTATCAAAGTATCTGTTATGGGATTGAAAGTAAGTTTTCCTGAAAGAACAATTGCTGTAACTATTTCAGGAGAGGCAACAAAAGTATATGTATTCGGGTTTCCATCAGTACGTTTTGAAAAGTTTCTGTTAAAGGAATGGATTATTGTATTAACCTTTTTATTATCAGCATCTTTGCGTGCCCATTGGCCTATACAAGGCCCACAGGCATTCGCGAATACTTCACCACCGATTTTCCGGAATATTTCTAGGAACCCATCCCGTTCAGTTATTGACCTTATCTGTTCAGAACCAGGATTAATCGTAAATTCTGATCTGGCAACCAGCTTTTGAGACAGGGCATCCTTTACAACCGATGCAGCCCGTGAAATATCCTCATATGAAGAATTTGTGCATGATCCTATAAGTCCGACTTCCACATCAAGGGGCCAGTTGTTCTTTACAGCTTCCTCTTTCATGCGCGAAATTGGAGTTGCAAGATCCGGCGTATAAGGACCGTTAATATAAGGCTCCAGTTCTGAAAGATTAATCTCAATATACTGATCATAATATTTGCCGGGATCTGCATATACCTCCCGGTCGGCAGCAAGGTGATTACTGTTCTTCATGGCAAGTTCAGCAACATCTTTTCTACCGGTTGCCTTAAGATACTCTGTCATTGAATTATCAAACGCGAATATCGAACAGGTAGCTCCAGTCTCTGCTCCCATGTTACAAATCGTAGCCTTTCCAGTACAGGAAAGCGATTCTGCTCCTTCTCCGAAATATTCAATAATATTTCCTGTTCCCCCCTTTACGGTCAGAAGTCCCGAAATTTTCAGAATAATATCTTTTGCTGAACTCCAGCCGCTCAGTTTCCCAGTTAGTTTTATCCCTATGAGTCTGGGAAATTTCAATTCCCATCCCATTCCTGCAAGGACATCAACTGCATCTGCACCGCCCACACCAATGGCAATCATTCCCAGACCCCCGGCATTTGGAGTATGGGAATCAGTTCCGATCATCATCCCTCCGGGAAAAGCATAATTTTCCAAAACTATCTGGTGAATAATGCCAGCTCCAGGCTTCCAGTATCCAATATCATATTTATTGCAGACAGAACTCAGGAATTCATAGACCTCTTTATTGGTAATTCCGGCCGTCCTGAGATCTGCTTCTGCTCCAATATGTGCTAGAATGAGATGATCGCAATGAACCGATGTGGGAACTGCTGTTGTCTCTTTTCCTGCCATCATAAACTGCAGTATTGCCATCTGTGCAGTAGCATCCTGCATTGCTACCCTGTCGGGCATAAAATCTACGTAATCAATTCCTCTGCTGAATGATTTTGTCTGATTCTGATGATAAATATGGCTCAATAGAATTTTTTCACTAAGTGTCAGAGGGTGATTCAGCTTTTTTCTTATTTCCGATATTCGCGAGTCCAGCTGTTTATAGAACGAATCGATCATTTTAAAATCAAATATCATAAAGCGCTATTTTTTAACAGTTTATAATCTTATTTGCCCGTCGCCCTCAATAATCCACTTGTAAGTGGTCAAAGCCTCCAGAGCCATCGGACCCCGTGCGTGCAGTTTTTGTGTTGAGATGCCTATTTCAGCTCCAAGTCCGAACTCCGATCCATCGGTAAATGCGGTCGAGGCATTTGAGTAAATCGATGATGCATCAACTATGTGATAGAACAATTGAACATTATTTTTGTTCTCGGAAATAATTGCTTCACTATGCTTTGATCCGAATTGGTCAATATGGTCCACTGCCTCTTCAAAAGATTTAACTGTTTTAATTGCCATTTTATACGACAAAAATTCAGCACCAAAGGATTCTGTTGTAGCTTTTTGAAGAAGTTCCGATGGATATTTACCAGTTAGCGCTATATAAGATTTTTCGTCGGAATAAATTACAACATTGGAATCAGAGCAGAGACCAACCAGGTAACCAAGATCATCCAAACGGTTTTCATGAATTATCAGACAATCGAGTGCATTACAGACACTTACTCTGCGGGTCTTCGCATTATTAATAATTTCGCGTCCTTTTTCTTTGTCGCCGGACTCATCAAAAAAAGTATGACATATTCCTGCTCCCGTTTCAATAACCGGAATTGAAGCATTCTTCCACACATAATCGATCAGGCTCCTGCTTCCGCGTGGAATAATCAGATCTACATATTCACGGGCATTCAACAACTGACTGGTTTCATCCCGGCCTGAAGGCAGAAGCGTCAGTATATTTTCATCGATTCCATTTTTCAGAAGGACTTCCTTTATTACCTTCACAATCGCAGTGTTAGAATTTATTGCATCACTTCCACCTTTTAGAATGCAAACATTCCCCGATTTCAGAGAGAGAGAAAAGACATCAAAAGTTACATTTGGCCTTGCTTCATAAATTACTCCGATGACACCAAAAGGTGCCGAGATTTTCGAAATAATTAAGCCGTTTGGTCTGGTATTTTTCATCAGAACCTTACCAATGGGACTTGGCAAATCTGAAACATTCCTTATGTCAGATGCAATACCTTCAATCCGTTCAGCAGACAAGATCAAACGGTCATATTTAGGATCTGATTCCTCCATTAAAACAAGATCCTTTTTATTTTCAGCTATAATATAATTTGCATTTTCAACAGCTGCATCTGCAACTCCCAAAAGAACCTTATTTATAATATCCGTTCCCATAACATTCAATGTCCGGCTGGCTTTCCTGGCCTTCTTGAAATGAGGTGTACAATCCATGTTGAAATTTGCTACCGAATTTATTCTTCAATCCTTTACAGTAAACTTATTCTTCTCATTGATAACCATATAGTCATAATGAATAAATGGCTTGCTGACCTTTTTCATGATGTTTTGCTCAGCCTTTTTGGAGTCAAATTGTGATTTCCCTAACCCGATATTATTTCCGTCTTCATCAACAATCCTGACAATATCACCACTTTTGAAAAATCCATCAACTCTGGTTATTCCGATCATAAGCAGACTGGTCGCTTTACCTTCCAGAAGCGCCTCTTTTGCTCCCTTATTAATGATTACTGCACCTTTAGCAAAAGTATCGGAATGGGACAGCCATTTTTTCACTCCGCTTTCTCTTTTATTGCTTGCAATAAAGTGAGTATACGGGACCTCCTTTCTTCTTACAATATCAGAGACAATGGAGTCGCGGGTTCCATTNGCTATAAAAACATCTATACCTTGTGAAGCTATTTTACGNGCNATTGAGCATTTTGTGAACATCCCTCCCCTTCCAAATCCTGATTTAGCGGAGGAAATGTATTTATCCAGNTCTTCGGAATCTTTATCTATCCTGGCAATAAGTTCAGTTCCTTTCTTCCCGGGAATTCCTGTATAAACACCATCAACATTTGAAAGAATCACGAGCGATTTACAATCCATCATTGATGAAATAAGACCTGACAATTCATCATTATCAGTGAACATGAGTTCATTAACTGAAACAGTATCATTCTCATTTACTATTGGCAATACATNATTTTCAAGCATAGCCGAAATACAGTTCTTCATATTCANATAATGTCTTCTGTCCCTGAAACTCTCTTTAGATGCAAGAAGCTGACCAGCCTGAATCCCATATTTCCCAAAGAGAAACTGGTAACTCGACATAAGTTTAACCTGGCCNATAGCCGCCCATATCTGTTTGGCCGCTACTATGTTTGTCTTTTTTGAAGGTAATACCTCATTNCGACCCGCCGCCACAGCCCCTGACGAGATTAAAATAACTTCGATCCCCTGCTTGTAAAGGATAGCTACATCCTCAACCAGACGTAAAATTCTTCCATCATTGAGTGATCCGTCAGCTTGAGTAATAACATTACTGCCAACCTTAATTACAATCCTGTTAAAATTTGGTTTAAATTTATTCAATCTATAACTATTTGCATCCAATATTATATAATTCGTCGCAAAAATAATAGAAAAAGTGAATATATTATAGCAATAATGAATATTTCAGAATATACATTTAATTCAGAGTTTCTCTGTTGTATATGAAATTACAGCAGATCCCTGAATAAAATAATATCGTTGACAAGTTATTACAGTTAGTTAAACAGAAATATGATACATGACAATTATCATGTATCAGTGATGTCATTAGTACCAACTACTCTTCGATGACAATCTCACCGTGAAGTTTAAAATCTTCAGATGAGGATCCGATGAAGTATTTTACTTTGCCTTGCTCCAGAACAAATTTCTTACTTTTAATATCCCAGTAAGTCAAATCAGATGCTTTTAGCGGTATTGAAACTTTAACTTTTTCCCCTTTCCCAACAAAAACACGCTTAAAACCCTTTAAAGCTATGACCGGATGAGATACTTTTGAATCAGGAAAACTAACATAAAGTTGTGCCACTTCATCGCTGTCGTAATTCCCAGTATTCTCAAGGTCAAATGTGAGACTGATCACCTCATTATTCTTTAAAATATTTTTGTCAGGCTTTAGTCCTGAATATCTAAAACTTGTATAAGTTAATCCATAGCCAAATGGGAATAATGCCGGATATTTCATATACATGTAAGTCCTTCCGTTCCTTATATTATAATCAAGAATCGGAGGCAATTGATCAATTGAAGATATCCAGGTCTGAACCAATCTTCCTGAGGGACTCTTTATACCGAAAATCACATCTGCTATCGCATTTCCCATCTCCTGACTTGACTGAGTAATGTGTAAAATGGCTGGAACGTGTTCTTTTGACCAGTTTATAGCATATGGAAAACTTGATACCATAACAAGGACGGTTCTTGGATTTGCAGCAAGAACCAGCCTTACCAAATCTTCCTGCTCAAGATTAATTGCCTGTCTGTCAACATCTTCTCGGCCGTCGCTTGATACAAAGTTTTGTCCCCAATCGAGTCCGTAACTTAGCGGATGATTACCAATACATACAATGGCAACATCACATTCCTTTGCAGCAACAACAGCTGAATCAGCTTTGTTTCCACTTGCATACCTGACAATTACATTGTTACCAACTGCATTTTTGACACCCTGTAAAATACTAATCTTATATGGAGGTGTACCGGAATACCAGTCAGAAATCACTTTATTCGCTGAGGGTCCGATCACAGCAACTGATTTCAATTTTCCCAATTGAAGAGGAAGTAACATGTTTTCATTCTTCAGCAGCACGATCGATTTTTCAGTAGCCTTTCTGACCAGATTTCTAGCCGGTTGAGTTGTCCATGGAGCTATAGTATCTCTGATTCCTATTTCGGAATAAGGATTCTGTAATGAATTATCCAACAGTCCCAGTTTCAATAGTATTCTGAAATTTCCATATAGAGCATCTTCAATTTCCTTTTCAGTTACTAATCCCATTTGTAATGCCTCTTTAATTGAAGCTCTGTAATCGTCGAGAAATACTGTTATTCCTGCCTTAATACACTCTGCAGCGGCAACAGGTAATGAAGAATAGTATGCATGTGTAGTTATAAGTTGTTTAAAAGCTCCTCCATCTGTAGAAATAATACCTCTTAGTCCCCATTCATTCATGGTAACGGCGCGTAATACAGGATTGACTGTGCAGGGTACGCCGTTATACTTATTATAGGCCGCCATAAAAGCTTGAGATCCTCCATCTGTAACGCCTTTATAAAAACCATACCCATAGTACTCGCGGAATAACCGATCATCAAAATCAGAGCTGTTAAAGGAACGGTTGTTTTCATTACTGTTCGCCAGAAAGTGTTTCATAAGCGAAGCTGTTTTCCAATAGACCGGATTATTACCCTGAAGTCCTTTCACATAAGCAGTAACCATGATGCCGGTCAGATATGCATCTTCACCAAAACACTCCTCTGTTCTTCCCCATCTGATATCCCTTCCAAGGTCAGCATTTGGGGCAAATACTATCAGACCTGAAATTCCAAAATTTTTATTCTGGGCGAGATATCTGCTTTCAGTTGCCTCCCAGTCGGCAACCTGCTGAATCATATCAGGGTCCCACATCTCGGCGAGACCAATTGCCTGTGGAAAGGTGGTTGTAGGTGAAGCTTTAGTTCCTTTTACGGCCCAGTTTGCCGGACCGCTATATGCAAGACCATGAAGTCCCTCAACGGTACGGGTGCCTTTAATGCCAAGCCGCGGTACAGAAAGCCTGGGTGAGAGGCAATTTATTTTCTCATCCAATGTTAGTAATGAAATCAGATTCCTTATCCTCTCATCCTCAGTCAGTCCAGGATTCTGAAAAGGATAGGTTTGAGCATTAGTACAGAAATGCACAAAAATCAAACTGAAAATCAAAATTACTTTTCTCATTATTTATGATTTTAGCTCCACTAAGTTACAGAAAAATGTTAGTCGTTTACTGAAGTAATGCAATAACCTTACCTTAGTATTTTTTAACATTAATGATTTTCTTAAGGGAAATTGTTTTACCTTCAGGAGTAACGCCCTCTATATTGAGCTTATAGTCAGAAGCAATGTCAGAACTCCAAAACTCAATTCCGACCTTACCATCTTTATCGGGCTTAACAGAAGGATTCCAGTACAGTGTATTCCGGAAATCCGGAATCCGGTTATTCTTCATTTCTGCCGAAGAGAAATCAGGTGACACGAACGACAGGACTGGATCTATTACTTTGTATGGTATTCTGATTGCATAGTCAGGCAATGTTGCACAGCTAAAATCACCTTTCTTTGAAATGACATTTACAATTCCGCTGAATGAACAGTCGCCAACGAAATACTTTTCTTTCACAACATCTATTTTTTCAACAATTCCAGGATCAAGATTAGCAATAATAGAAGCATCACCGATTATTACACCGTCAACCAGCAAAAGAGGTTTTTTATCGAATAATTCATTATTCAGGCGATCAGCAATTGATATATCATATCCGGATTTTCTGCTTTTTAAAAAAACACCCGGAAGAAGTTCATAAAAAACCTCCTGCATTACAGGCAGATTAACNTAATCAGCCATAAACAGTTCAATATCAGGTTTACCATAAAACCTTACCGGGTTTGATGGCACGANCGATTGAGTCAATGNGTTGCCCNGGGCAGAAGATCCATAAATCTTACTTACCTGATAATTAATTTTTAGCTGTGAAATGTATTTGGAACTGGTTATTTTTGAAGTGTTGTTTACTATCTCTTTTTCAGGATATTTTTCCGGAAATGACGACTCAATTTTAATTGCAGAGTTTTCAATTTCTTCGGGTTGAATTATAATATCTTTAACTCCCTCCCCGATCTGTATATTAAAACTAAAATTTCCTTTGTAATCTGTTTTTGCATATTGAAAAGATGCAACTTTCCCGGGGATGGACAGAAAAAGAATCTTCTCAGGTTCGGGAACCAGTGTTTTACTATTGATAAGTACACCTGACAAATAGTGATATTCCTTTTCGATTCGGTATCTGAGTGAAGGAGGATTATCCGATAAGATTGCTTTCCAGTCAATCCAGTTACTTTTTACNNTCGATAAAATACTATCTGTTAATCCGGCAGGAATATCGNTTATTCTTACATTGGTAAAGGAACGTAATGGTAGGGTGCCGAACTCCGATCCAAAGATCATATACTCGCTTAAATCCATCATCTCAGTTTTATCTATGTTATAAGACACTGAAATGCTGAGGTTTGCTCCATTCAATAGTGTCGATAATTTGTTGTCTGACTCAATTTCAAGAGTAATTTTTTCTCTTGTTTTAAAGCTATCGGATGATTTAAGGGTCAGATATTCATTTTTCTTTTCCGGAGTATAAATGACCCTTTCACAGATTGGTTGCCCTTTCGAATCAAATACTGTTATTTGATTGATACCGGGAATAAGTTCCTTTTTAGGAATTGTGATTATAGTGTTTGTTCCCGTTGTTCTTTCGGTACTTATATGGTTTATTATCCCGTGAGTCTGAATAAACAGATAAAAAAGGTTACCATTAGATGAACGGTAGTTTTTTGTATCAGAAATGAAAATATCCAGAGTATCTGTTTTAAGATTGTCAACTTTCAGTACCAGTCCGGCATCAGCAATTTCACTGTCAATTTCAGTGACATTTACTTTATTAATAATATTTTTGTAATCCGATTTAGCACTAATGGCCCTAGTACTCAGAGCATTATAAATATTAATGTCCTTCATGAAGCAGTTATAAGGAAGAAAGTTCTTCATCCAGTTTGTATAGACCCTGATAGTATATATTCCATTGCTTAAAGAATCGGGCAATACAATTTGTCCGGGTCCAAAACCTTTTTCAAGTAAAATACGTTTTTGAACGACTGGCCGGTTTTCTGAATTAAGTACTTCAAAATATGCGATCCTGCTGTTTCCTGAAGGTTTGGCGCTTTGTCTGTCAAAAAGATAAATCTTATAATATAGATCTTCTCCGGCTATATAATCATCCCTGTCGGTATGTAAATAAATTTCTTCTCTTGGCACCGTTTTGCAATATCTCATAAATTTTTCTGCAAGAAAACCGGGATAATTTGCCGGTTGCTGGCTATAACTAACAGGCAGAAAAAAGATGAGTATAAGAAAGGAAAGCGCCGATTTAAGGTATTTTGTCATTTTAGATATTTCGTCGATTTTTGTTATTTATCATCTCTCCAAAAAACAGGTTCTACCGGAGTGCCTCTTACCGAGCAATCTGCACATCCCTTCTTATCTGTTATTATCCTGTAATGCGGCATGCCGCTTTCCATTCTGCTTACGATAACCCAAACAGATTCATTCAAACCCGGAATTGGAATAGTATCAGCTCCTTGTATGGTATCTGAAGGGCAGGTAGTATAAAGATCAACCAATCCGGAAAATGAATCTTTAATGAAGATCCTTTTAGAAGATCTGGCTGAAACGCTGAAATAACCAAGGACCTGTATATTTGGATCGTCTGTGCAACTGATATTACTTGGAATATATGCCGGAGTTATATCATATAAACTTCCTACTTCCTTAGAAATGTTTTGCAGTTTTTCCCAGTAGAAGTATTCATCTTCATTTAGAGAGTATTGATTGACTAATATGCTGTATTTTACATTCAGCCTGTCGGTTTCATTCGAAATAAAGTTTAAGGGATACCTGCTGATTTTATCTTCTGCCAGGATGGAAGTGTTCTTGATATAAATAGTCCCGGAATTGTTTGTTATCCAGCAAATCCTGTTGGGCACTAAATAAGGAATACGGAATTCCCAGGTTTCTGAATAATTCCACTTGTAAAACTGACAACTATTTGTCGGATCCTGTGTATTCAGATAAATCTGGCAACCTTCATCAGCCTGTCCTATATCATTATACCGGACAATTTTCTTTTCATAATAAATACTATCGATAGGAGGTACAGGTTTCATCTCCATCGGTATTGATTCGTAAGAATTAATAGTTGTAAAATTGTTATTTGTATTAATTCGTAAGGTATACTTACTTCCGATTTTACCGCGGAACAATGTGGAATCTGTAATATAGGTGCCTGGCGTTGTTTCAGTTAAACGGTAGGCTACACCACTATCATCGATAATGAAGACTGAACAACCCTTAAGAGGCTTCGTTTCTTTTATTTCCCCAAGAGGGAGGGATTTTGACAATTTTATGGTATTAATCCCCGGCTGATCAGTTATTAATCCTTTAACTACCAGCAGCTCCTGGTCCCCGGTGGTTTCAGGAATGAATTGTACAATACAACCATTCAAAACTAGTAAGACAGGAAATAATATGAATTTCATTATTGGTTTCATAAAGGTTTTAAAAGTCAAAACTAAATGTTACGGATGGTATAGCTCTGCCAAATACAGACATTTTATAACCTTTAATAACGTTACCTTCATTTTTAAAATAAATTGAGTAAACGTTTTGTCTTCCAAGAAGATTATAAACTGAGAAAGTCCAGTTCGGATGAGCAATTCTGTGAGACTTGAGGTTCCCGCTAAACCTGAGAGAAACATCAAGCCTGTAATAATCCGGAATCCTGTATTTGTTCCTTTCAGAATAATGTACCAATACTATATCATCCATTTGATATATTGATTCAGGATACGTAATTGGTCTGCCAGTACTCCAGGTATAGTTCGATGAAAAACTTAAGCGACGCGAAATAAGGTAGTTAAGAGTAAGGACAAGGTCATTTGGCTTATCAAAATTGGCAGGAAACCATTTACCGGAATTAATAATTTCTTCACTTAAATGACTTATGCTTTTAATAAAAGTTCTTGCATATGTATAACCTACACTCCACCGTACCCTGCCATCCGTTTTCTTAACCAGAAGTTCCAGACCATATGCCTTACCGATAACATTTACAACATCTTCTTCAATGTACTTATTCATAATAAGGCTGGTTCCTCCTTTATAGTCAACCATGTTTTTTATCTGTTTATAATACAGCTCGGCGGAAGTTTCAAGACTATTCCTAAAGAACATTTTGTAAATACCCAGGGCAAACTGGTCCCCAACCTGGGGTTTCAGGTAATAATCACTTAATTTCCAGGTATCGGTCGGTGCAACTGATGTTGAATTTGAAAGAAGATGCAGATATTGTCTTGTTCTGTTATAATTGATTTTAATGGAACTCTTACCAGTAAGCCGGTAATTGAGTGACATTCTGAACTCCGGTCCTGCATAGATTTTGGAAATCTCATTTGGTCTGAACTTCAGGGTATCGGTTATGGTAGAATTACTCTTCGAGTACAAAGGATTATAAATAAACACCTCACTCTGTCCGTAAGAGAAAAATGAAGATATTCTCATTCCGATATTAACTGATAATTTATCTGTCAGAGTAAATTTATCATCGATATACAATGCTCCTTCAATAGCTTTCTCCTTCCTGATGACATCAGGTATTACAAGCGACGAATCGCCTGATGGAAGATAGCTGCCAGGCATTATGGCATACCTTGTGAGGTCAATTCCAAAGTTCACTTCATGCCTCCCCTGATACCAGTTGAAATCGGCTTTAAAACCTGTGGTATTAATCATATGAGAAAGAACAAAACCCTCCCCGGCAACGCTATTGCTTGATATGTTATAATTATAATGGCTATTATTAAGCGATAGAACAGATAAAAATCTGCTGTTGAAAAAATGGCGCCATCTTAAAGCAAATATATTGTTATTATAGCTGTAAACAGTATCAGAGTTGAACCTGAAAGAGTCGTGACTGTAGTATGATGACAGATCAATTTTGTTGTTTTTATTTATATCGTAAGTTATCCTTCCATTTAAATCATAGAATGATGCCCTGCTCTTTTTCAAAGCGGGATTGTCGATCAGGTGGAATATCCAGTTCGAATAAGTAGTTCTCCCCGCAAGAATAAAGGTACAGGTGTCCTTTTTCAACGGACCTTCCACCATAAAATGAGTTGTAATTGGACTAATGCCGGCGCTTCCGTCAAATTCTTTCCTGTTTCCCTCTTTTTGTACAATATCAAGTACTGATGATATCCTGCCGCCATAACGGCTCGGAATTCCACCTTTGTATAAAGTCACATCTTTTATGATGTCGGAATTAATAGCTGAAAAGAAACCGAAAAAATGAGAATAATTATAGACAGGAGAACCATTCAGAAGAACCAGATTCTGATCCGCGGAGCCGCCTCTTACATTGAAACCCGCTGATCCCTCTCCGACTGACTGCACTCCCGGAATCATGAGAACATTCAAAATAATATCTGATTCACCCATAGTTGTAGGCATAAGTCTGAAAGAGGGAATATTGACCTTTTCCACGCCAACCTCAAACCTTTGAAGCATCATATTCCTTTGAGCGGATACAACAGTTTCTTTCAGCGGAACCAGCATACTGTTCATCTCAACATTCATTTCACCGGCGCTATAAAGGTTTATATTGATCATTTTTTCTTTCATCCCTATATAGGAAAACTGGAGCAGATGATTTCCACGGGGCAAGGTAATAGTATAATAGCCATTTTCATTAGAAATGGTACCTGATAAAAGCTTCTGGATAAATACAGTAACTCCCGAAACCGACTCCTTTGTATCTCTGTTTATTATATATCCTGATACAGTTACGTTCCCCGGATTATTTTTATCGGCACGATTTCCAATATCCACCGATATATTTTCAGCCTGTTGGCGGTTTCGTTGATCATCAGGGTATTCAGTCGGAGGAATAAAGTTTTGTTCTTCAGCCACCGGCTCATCAGTAACCTTTACTGCAAAATCCTTTGTAAGTACTACATTCCCTGCCTTATCTATAAAATAATGGATAGATGATCGTGTGAACAGATTATCGAGTATTTCTGACAACATTACACTACCGGAATAATCGCCAAGCTTCAGATCCTTTACCCACTCCTCTTTATAAAAAAAAGTTACAGGATAAAGACTTTCAACTTTAGTTACAAAATCTCTAAATACAAGACCCCTGTAGTTCCAGGTTATTTCATATTTTTCCTGAGCTGTCAGATTGAAGAAACAGAATAGTGTCAGAATCAGTATATGGATCTTTAATTTCATATTAAAATTATTGATCCATATTATCGTAAAACTCCAAAACAGGTACAAAGCTTTCAGGCACTTTTTTTAAAATCTTTAACTTATTGGTTTTAATAAAGTTCTTGATTTGCCGTTTCTTATCATTTAAAGGAATAAAAAACTCCTTTTTGCCGGTTACCGGATAAGTTATTCCGTCTTTAACTATATAGATGCCCTGTGATTGATAAAACCTGTCGTATTTACCGTCCTCAGCAAGCAACTCAATTTCCTTTCTATATTTAACATATAAAGATGTTTTCCCTTTATATAAAACATTTAAATATCCGTTAAATACATTCGAACTGTCTTCCAGAATCCTTATAAACTTATACCATTTATTTTCAAACAAAATGGAAAACATATCAACCATTTCTTTGTTTAACTGCAGAATGGTAGTCGGATTTGAAATGGTCGTTATTTCATCTTTATAAATATCGTACCGGAGCCTGACATTGTCAAACAAATGGCCCTTGATTGTCACTGTACCGGGTAGAAAATCGTTAGAGAAAAGGAATTGGTTGCCCCTTACTTTATAATACTGATTCCGCCATATTCTGCCATTATAAAGTATTTGTTTTTGGAGAAGAGTATCCTGTTCTATTCTATAAAAATGCTGGTTTCCGGAAGCAGATGGAATGAGACCATAACAACATATACTGAGAAAAATCGGCAGAGAAAAAAACAATAAAAAACTGAATCTGTACATAAAATTCTTTTGAAATAATCAAATGATCCGGACCGAACAGGCATTTGTGCTTATAAATGCTTTCTGCACGCATCAAGTGTATGATCCTGATAAATTTTAAAATGAATGGACGGGAAAATTATCTTTTTGACAATCGGGCCATTTTCAATTTAACAGCCTAAATGTACTATAAATTTATAAATATCAGTTTTTGAAAAGTCCAAAATACTGATTTTAATTTTTTTCTGTTTGATGTTAGTTTTGCTTACCTATTTCAAAAAGACAGGAAGGGGAAAAATTATTTTAAAATGATTTCTACAATCCACTCCACGCAAATGCATGGTCATCAGAAAGTCAGACTCATTGTTACCCTAAATCATTAGGAGGAATAACTGTATTGGTTTCTTTTCAAATCTGATCCATTATTCCTCAGATTTCTTCAGTTCACGTACAGGTTTATCAATAATCTCAAAATCAGGCAATACATTTTTATTGTCTGTTGCTTTTAATTGTTCTAATTTCCTGCCGGCAGGTAACACCCTGCTTTCCCACGATCCTATAGCATCATTAAATCCTTTAAGAGCTGACTTTAATCCATTACCCACTCTATCAAAGTGTTCAGCAAAAATATTTAATCTTCCGTGTAACTCCGTTGCGGCATCCATTATCTGCAAAGCATTTTCTGTCACAGTATGCTGTTGCCACGACATAGCTACCGATTTAAGAACTACGATCAGTGTTGTCGGGGTAGTCAGAATTATCTTGTTATTCATAGCATCCTGCAATAATGTTTTATCTGTCATCAGTGCGACATTAAGAGCAGATTCAACCTCCATATACAAAACAACAAAATCGGGAGTATTCTGAAACTGCGACCAATATTGTTTTTTGCTTAATTTGTTTACATGATCCCTCAGGTCTTTTGCATGTTTTGTGAAAAGAAGATTCCGTGAGTTTTCATCATCTGTTTCTAAAGCCTGCAGATATGCATCCAGNGGCAGTTTTGAATCGACTACTACNTGACTGTTTCCGGGTAGATTAATAATCATGTCGGGTTTTAATACTGAATCCTCACCCTCAGTATATACTTGTTCGATAAAATCGCAATGAGCGGATAATCCTGAAAACTCAACAACACGTTTTAAACCTATCTCACCCCATCTTCCTCTGACCCTGGGGTTTCTAAGCGCATTTACAAGTGCCCCGGTTTCTTTCTGTAAACTCGCATTGGTAATCTGAATATTAGACAACATTTCTGTAACCTGTCCAAATGTTTTTTCCGAACCTTTTTCGAGTTCTTCAATCCGTTTTTTGTAACTATCGATCGATTCTTTTACCGGTTTAAGCATCTCGGCAATAGCCGATTTGCGTTCATCAAGATTTCCCTCTGCATCCTTAACATGAGTTTCGAGCTGAGATTTTGCCAGGTCAAGAAACTGCTTGTTGTTTTGTGTCAATGCATCCGAAGCAGCCGATTTAAATGTATCGACCATAGCTTTTCTGACCTCTTCAAGACTATTTGCCTGTGCTTCCACTTTCGTCTGCAACGAACTGATCTGCCTGTTAAGCAAATTGATTTCATTGATTTTTAAAATTTGCTCCTGCTGATGCAAGGAACTTAATCTTGACTTTGTTCCCAGGTATGCAATTAATGCCCCAAATACTAATCCGGCAACTATATAAATCATTATTTCCATCAGGTATGAATCCATTAATTTTCAAATTTATAAGTTTTATGCGTAAATGTCCTCATAAAATTTTCATTTTACCAATTTTACTATCTTCGCAATACTTAATCTAACCATATGAAAAGAATTACATTAGTAATTATCACAGCATTGGCCATTATAACTTTATGGTCGTGTACTTCAAAACAGGAAAGAATGGAGAAGCTGATGAAAGAATTCATCTCGTCGTATGAAAAAAAGGCCATTCCTCTTTATAAGGAATCTGCACTTGCTTCATGGAACGCCAATATTACCGGAACTGCTGAAGATTATGCAAAAAGCGAAAAAGCCTCTTTTGCTTATGCAAAATTATTCACCGACAGCATTGCCTTTGCAGAACTTAAAAAGATCAAAGAATCCAAGGCGATGATTGATCCGCTTCTTGTCCGGCAACTCGATTTGTTATACGATGCATTTCTGGGTGGGCAGGTTGATACTGCACTTATAGCCGCACAGATAAAAATGGAGACGGAAATCAGCAAGAAATATGCAAATTTCAGAGTTACGCTCAATGAGAAACAGGTCTCCGACAATGTTGTCGAGGATATCCTGAAAAACTCTACCAGCAGCACTGATCTCAAAACAGCCTGGGAAGGGTCGAAATTGATTGGTCCCGTTGTTGCAGATGACATTATTAAACTGGTTAAACAACGCAACACCATTGCCAGGAAAATAGGTTTCAGCAATTACCACGAGATGAGTCTGAAACTTTCAGGACAGGATCCTTCTGAGGTTACAAAAATATTTGACGAGCTTGATAGTCTGACAAGAGACAATTTTGGCCAGCTGAAAAGCGAGATAGATTCATTTTATGCAAAACGTTATAAAATTAAAGCCTCTGAAATCCGTCCATGGCATTATCAGAACAGATATTTTCAGGAAGCTCCTGAGATATATCCTGTCGATATTGACAAATATTATGCAAAACAGGATCCTGTAAAACTTGCTTCATCTTTTTATGATGGATTAGGATTAAATGTCGAAGCTATCCTGGCTAAAAGTGATCTGTATGAGAAACCCGGCAAAAACCAGCATGCTTTCAGTACTGATATTGACAGAGCAGGCGATGTTCGTACTCTTGATAACATTCGTCCTGATTCATATTGGATGAATACTATATTGCACGAGCTTGGTCATGGAGTATACGCATATTACAATGATATGAGTCTTCCGTTTACTCTGCGGGATGCCGCCCATACTTTTACAACTGAAGCCATTGCCGAATTCTTTGGCAGACTGGCAACAGATCCTCAGTGGATGCTTCGAATGGGTATAATCGATAATAAAGAATGTGAAAAAATTTCTGACGACTGCAATAAATCTCTGCGCCTTCAGATGCTGGTCTTCAGTCGTTGGGCTCAGGTGATGTACAGGTTTGAAAAATCAATGTACGAAAACCCTGATCAGAACCTGAATAAACTTTGGTGGGACATGGTCGAAAAATACCAATTTATTGTAAAACCTGAAGGTCGGGACATGCCTGACTGGGCAACAAAAATTCATGTTGCTCTCTACCCATGTTATTACCACAATTATCTCCTGGGAGAACTTTTAGCCTCACAATTATATTATTATCTAACATCCAATATCACCAAAAACCAATCTTTTGTTGGAGAGAAAGCTGTTGGTAACTATTTAAGGGAAAAAATATTTATGCCGGGTGCTAGATATTACTGGAATGATATGATTGAAAAGGCCACCGGCGAGAAGCTGACTGCAAAATATTATGCTAAGCAATTTGTAAAATAATACAGGCAATTAACTTTCGAAAAATGAAAATTAAAATAGTTGATTATCCAACTTTTGATAAAACCCTGGACAAGAACGAGACTCAGGAAAAAACAAAAAAAACACTAAAAAAGATCGGGAAGCTACAATATAAAATGTATGCTCAGAATAAGTACAGCCTGCTGATCATTTTCCAGGGGATAGATGCTTCCGGTAAAGACGGAGCGACCAAAGATCTTATTGAATATTGCAATGCTGTCGGCATAAAAATACACAGCTTCAAGAAACCGAATGAGGAAGAATTTGCTCACGATTTTCTCCGCAGGGTGCATGCAGTTACTCCCGGCAGAGGCGAAATGCAGATATTTGTCAGGTCCCAATACGAAGATATACTTGTTCCATCCGTCGAAAAATACATCCCTGATGAGATCATTGATCGTCGTTATGGTATGATAAACGATTTTGAAAAACTGGTTGAGAGTAATAATACCAGAATCCTGAAGTTTTTTCTTCATGTCTCAGAGGAAGCTCAGAAAGAGAGACTCATGGAAAGAATTGAATCAAAGAAAAAGCATTGGAAACACAAAGATAGTGATTGGGATACACGTGAAAAATTTGATGAATACCTTGGAGTCTATGAAAAGGTTATCAACACGTGTAACGATATTCCATGGCATATAATACCTTCCGACAAGAACTGGCAAAAATCTTACTTTATTGCTGAAGTTGTCTATAAAACACTTAAGGAACTGGATCTTAAATGGCCCGATCTAGTAAGTGAAAAGTTTCAGGTTAAAGATTCAATCTGATATTAAAATCCCGACTATATGAAAAAGTTACTTTTCTATTTTTTACTCGCAGCATTAACTGCCTGTTCAACACACGATCCAAAAAAGGATAATGTCAAATCACCATCTTTTATTAATGAAACAACCATAAAAGCAATCATTGATACAGTAAAATCTGCTCAGCCCGCTTCTGATCTTAAGCTTCTTGAAAAAGGGGTAAAACATGCCGCTTCGCTCTGGAGACAGGAAGATGGTACTGCCATCGACTTTTCAGTATTTGTTAAGAAGAATTACATTTCTGATCCGGCAAAGCGGAAGTTGGTCTTCAAAAAGATCAGCGATTACATCGAATCGATTACAGGATTCAATAATGAAATTACCCTTGACCTCCGGAAAACTTTGGATGAGGCCCGCGGCGAAATTGATGAAATTGACCGTATGTTTGGTAACTATTCTGTTGGTTCACATACTCAGAACGATTTTTATTCCAATAAGATCGCTTTTGCCATAGCACTTAATTTTCCATATTTTACATTGTCTGAAAAGGAAGATCTTGGGCCAAAATGGAGTCGTGATGAATGGGCCATGGCCCGGCTGGGTGATCTTTTTATATCACGGGTTCCTGCTGAACTCGAGCAGGCAGTAACTGAAGCTACAGGAAACTCAGAGATGTATATTGCTGAATATAATATATATATGGGACATCTTCGTACAGATAATGGCCGCCAGCTATTCCCCGATGATATGGTGCTTCTTTCCCACTGGAACCTACGCGACGAACTGAAAGCAGACTATGCCGATAAAAAGGATGGACAGGAGAAGCAGGAAATGATCTATAAAGTAATGGAACGTATTATAAAACAGGATATTCCCTCTGTGGTTATTAATAGTCCTGACTANGAATGGGCGCCTTATTCGAATACTGTATTAAAAGCAGGCGCTAAAGTTAAGGCAGATGCAGAACCGGANACACGCTACTCTCATATAATCAACAACTTCAGAACAAGAAAGGCGATGGACACCTTCAATCCTGAAATGCATACCTTCATTCTCCGTAGATTCTCTCTTGAGATGGAGATCTCTCAAAATGAGGTTGAGACTCTTTTCGATTCATTCCTGAGTTCACCCGAACTGGTAAAAGTTGGTTTGCTTATAAAAGAACGGTTAAAACGCGATCTGAAGCCTTATGATATATGGTACGATGGCTTCAAGAACCGGAGCAACATATCTGAGGATTTGCTTACTTCAAAAACATCTGCTCTATATCCCGATCCGGCTGCATTTCATGCCGGCATGCCTGCAATGTTGAAAAAGCTTGGCTGGTCACACGAAAGAGCATCCTATATTGCAGATAAGATAGTTGTTGATCCGGCAAGGGGCTCTGGTCATGCCTGGGGTGCAGCCAGAAAAGGATCCCTTTCTCATCTTCGGACTCGAATATCTGATAAAGGTATGGACTACAAAGGATATAACATTGCCGTCCATGAATTTGGACATAATGTTGAGCAAACAATATCACTTTATAATGTCGATAATTACACGATGTCAGGTGTTCCGAATACTGCTTTTACAGAAGCAAATGCTTTCATCTTTCAGAGTCGTGATCTTTTCTTACTGGGGATGAAAGATGATAGTCCTGATAAGGAAAAAATGGANACGTTTGATGCCGCCTGGCAANTNATGGAGATCATGGGTGTCGGAATGGTTGATATGAAAGTCTGGAAATGGCTTTATGCTAATCCTGATGCTACTCACGCTCAGCTGAAAGAAAGCGTAATAGCCATTGCTACTGAAGTCTGGAATAAGTATTTTGCACCTGTACTTGGAGTTAAGGACTCTCCCATTCTGGCAATATATTCACATATGATTGATTCACCGCTTTACCTGGCAAATTACTCATACGGTCATGTCATTCAATTCCAGATAGAAGAATATCTAAAGGGTAAAAAATTCCAGGAAGAGATTGACCGCATATACAGCCAGGGTCGCCTCACACCACAGCAATGGATGATTGGAGCCGTTGGAAATAAAATTTCAACTCAACCTATTCTCAACGCCCTGGACAAAGCTTTGAAATAGTTAGCATTACATAGGCGGGGTTTCAGAGGTTTTATTTCAGGAATATTTCCAGTACTGGTATTTCCACCTGGGGTTTCTGAACCGGAAGTGAAAGAATCAAATCATTTTTACCTTCATTTCTCCCCTCTCTGAATTTTATCTCCGATGCATCATGGAGAAACTGTATATACCTGACCTTGTCAGCCATGTCAGACATCGTCAGACTTCCCATCGGATAGGACAATAAATGAACATATAATCTTTTAGTCGAAGGATTATATGTTAGCAGTGTGTTGGCAGGTGGAGTAATACCAGCCGGAGCTTCAGTGCAGCCATAGACTGAACGGTTATTATATTTCATCCATTCACCCATTGATTTTAACCTGTCCTGGGCTCTGTAATCAAACACTCCACGGGCAGTGGGACCGACATTCAACAATAAATTACCTCCTTTGCTGACTGATTCGATAAGAAGTTCAAGCAATTGTGCCGGACTCTTCCATGTGTTTTCATCCCTGTAATATCCCCACGATCCGGAGAATGTCTGGCATGTTTCCCATGGAACCCTTTTGCCATTTGCCTCGGGCCATTTTGCTACTTTAACCTGTTCAGGTGATACAAAATCAAATCCTCCCTCAACATCACTCAAATCAAGCCTGTCATCAACAATAATACCAGGTTGAAGATTACGTGTCATCTTCAGAAGGTTTTCCGAATCCCATTCAGCACGACCCTTGCCATTCTTGCCCGGAAAAGAAAAATCGAACCATATAATGCTGATTTCACCATAGTTTGTAAGAAGTTCTCTTACCTGGTTCTTTATATATTCACGATACTTATTCATATCCCTTCCCTTATTCAGACGTTCATATGCACTATCTGATTCCTGTCTGAGAGGATGATATCTGTCAATTGTATAATCAGGGTGGTGCCAGTCAATAAGGGAGTAGTAGAATCCGACCTTCAGTCCTTCGGATCTGAAAGCTTCAACATATTCTTTTATAAGGTCTTTACCATAAGGAGTGTTTGTCGCTTTGTAGTCGGTGAACTTTGAATCGAAAAGACAAAAGCCTTCATGATGTTTTGCAGTCAGTACAACATATTTCATCCCTGCAGCTTTAGCCATTTTAGCCCACTCGTGTGGATCGTACATATCGGGATTAAACATATCAAAATACTTTTGATACTGTTCGTTAGTCATTCTTTCAGCATTTTTTACCCACTCATGGCGGGCAGGTAAAGCATATAATCCCCAATGTATGAACATTCCAAAACGTGCATCGGTCCACCATTTCATCCGCTCAGCTTTCTGTTCTTCAGTTTCTTTGGGAAGCTGAGCTATTGAGTGCTGTGGCATTATTAAGGTGGAAACTAAAAATAGAACAGTAAATAATGTTTTTGTTTTCATGGAGAGTGATTTTATAATCTAATATTCAACAGTTATAATTATTTCCAGAAACTTTTGAGAAGTATTTCACTTAAATCATCGACATCTAATTTAACAGGATTATTTTTAAGTTCAGTTTTTGAGCAGACCATGCCTATATCCTTTTTATCAAGTTCATTTTTGTTAAAATCCCTTAAATGCAGGTCATCAGTCAGCTTATGAAGATATTGAATAAATCCGTCAATATAATAGTTGTCTTTCTTACCTTTTACACCGAGTAACAATTTCCCGAGAATTGAATATTTTTTTAATGCCTCCGGATTGTTTCCCTGCTTTCTTAGTTCCCTGATATTTACTTCATTTGAAATTGCCATAAGAGTCCCACAAATCAGACCATGAGGTATATCGTACATCCCTCCTACCGATGACGCAAAACCATGCACAACTCCGAGTCCGGCATTTGTCATACAAATGCCTGAACTAAGTGCGGCAAATGACATTCCCGATCTGGCTTCAATATCTTCACCGTCTGTAAAGCTTCTGAGTAATGATGTCTTTATTGCTTTGATACCTTCAAGAGCCAGGGCATCTGTTAATTCATTCGATTTATTGGAAAGATAAGATTCAGTAAGCTGAGTAAAACAGTCCATACCACTTGCAGCCGTAATATCTTCAGGACAATGAAGAGTAAGTTCCGGATCAATGAGGGCAATATCAGGTACAAAGTTTTCGTGCCGCAGGGATTTCTTGAATCCGCTTTTCCCAACGACGGAGATAACTGCATTTTTTGTTGCTTCACTGCCTGTACCAGAGGTTGTAGGAATTGCTATATAAGGCAGTTTGGTCCCCGGATGTTCCCTGGTGCCGACTCCCTCAAGAAAGTCAACTACAGATTCTG
>JGI24133J20442_1000067_pt1 | contig 26898 bp, 21 predicted proteins | sample BarGraNGADG00311_2_FD_20442 | JGI IMG/M metagenome (IMG submission 20442)
TTCTGGCTTCCAAAATCGATAAATTATGAGTTTTCTTAACATAGAAAGTTGGCAATGATGGTTGTTCATATCAGAACTGTTAACCGTATCTGAAGTTTCCAACATTCCCGTACATTATAAAAACTACTATCTGTGCGGACCGCCGCTCATGATGGAAGCGGTACTAAAACAACTGTCAAACCTGGGAGTAGGAGACAAATTCATTACAATGGAGAAAATGTAATTAGAATTCAATTTGAAATTAGCTTAAATTCTGATAATGAAAACTATTCTGATTTTTGTTTCAACACTGGATGGTAAAATCACAAAATGGGGTGATCCTGATATTCGATCATGGTCATCTCAGGATGATAAGGATTTTTTTGATACCATTTGGAGTAAAACAAGAGTTATTATTATGGGAAGCGGAAGTTATAAACCTGATCCGATAAAACCGTCTGCAAAACATCTGTTTATTGTTATGACCAGACAACCAGCAGATTATAGAAGCAAAGAGATCTCAGGACAACTGGAATTCACCGATAAATCACCCTCGCAGCTGATAACAAGATTTGAAAAAGAGGGAGAGGAAAAGATTTTGATTGTTGGGGGAGCACAAATCGCTACTTCGTTCCTGAGAGAGCAATTAATTGATGAGTTGTGGCTTACCATAGAGCCAAAAATATTTGGAAAAGGAGGAAATTTTGTAATACAGGAAGAACTCGATATCAATTTGAAATTTGTTGATTGTATAAAAGCAAATGATGAGGGAACTTTGATCACAAAATACATGGTTGTAAGGAAAGCTATTTAGAAAATCAATGCAGGCAAAAGTTGGCGGTGATTATTAATCAAAATCAATCTTTTTGAAATCAGCCAGTTGCATAGCGAGTTTCCGGTACATTTTTTTATAATACTTATCACCATTAATTTCACTGATACGGCTCAGGCCGAAATAAGCATAAGCTGCATATTCATTTCCGTAATTACCAAAAAGGGATATTTCAGTGACTCCTTTAGAATAGTATTGTTGAGCCTTTTTAATATCATGATACTTTTTCTCCTGTAAAATGCCGTTGAAAACTGACATCTGTGCTTTGAAAAATGAATTAGTTTGATTTGAATTTGATGATAGCATCTCCATTTCCGCTTCATCATATTGCTTAATCAGCAACAGGTTTTTAATATATGCTCCCAGATATTCCGGATTGTCGGGATATAGATTATGCAGACTTTTACTATAATAAGTAGCCTGTTGAAAATTATTTTCAAAAGTCAGGAAAATTTCTGAGAGGAAAGAAAATGCTTCTGCTTTAAGGAAGATTGAATTGTTAGAAGCTATCGCAAGATCCCCAAGACCCCTGATTTTGCTCCCTTTTGGAAAAAGAAGCGCCAGAGGCTTATAAACAGGNTAGGCTTCAGGGTACACTTCACGATAATAGTTATAAACTCCTGTAAAGAAAAGNAAATCAGAATAATATGCAGTAAAATCAAAGGAGTGCCTGATNGGTTGATATGTACTTGTTGCTAGTGGAAATACCTCAAAACTGAGATTATTGTCGGTATAATATAACAATAANAACCCCCTTGCACACAGGTTGACCAACAGATTTTCCACTTCAGAAGATTTGTTTTTGTTTTTATCACAAAGTTCGATGCATTTACGCATGTTTTCTTCAAATGAGGCACGGGCTGCTGAAGTTGTGATGAGAGGATAGTTTTTCCAATAAGTTTCCATTCCTTCGAAAAGGAAAACCACAGGCTGATCCGGATATAGTTTCCGGAGCTCTTCACTTACCTTGTCTGCCTTGCTAAACTGGAAGTTATAAACGTTGTTAATACCTTTTTTTATCAGGCTTACAGAGGTTGAATCTCTCAGGAATTGGCTAAACAACGAAGACGTATTTATACTAAATGCCAGTACTAAAAGTACAATTAAGATTTTGCACAATTTAGAAGCTTTATGTACCCGCAGGAGTTTGACCATTATACAATTCATTTGATTAAAACTTTTTATGTAAAAGATTGTTCTTTACATTGAAAGTTGCATCATTGCATCTGATACGATAAATAATTTAACAATCGATCATAATGATTGTTCATAGTAAAATTTGCAGACTTTAGTTAGTTTTTTTCTGATTATACTTACATAAGCTATATGATTAATTACACAGCCACCTATACCGACAAGTACCAATTGAATATGTCCCAGGTATATTTCCTTAAAGGACAGAAAACCAATAAAGCTATATTCGACTATTTTTTCCGTAAGTTACCCTTCAATGGTGGGTATGCGATTTTTGCCGGATTGGAGGATCTTCTAAATACTCTTGAAAGTCTGCGTTTTGATAAGAGGGATCTTGAATTCTTAAAGGAGTCAGGATACCACCCTGATTTTATCAGCTATCTTAAAAAATTCAAGTTTAACGGTAATATTTATAGTTCAACTGAAGGAGACCTGGTATTTCCTCTCTGCCCGGTGCTTCAGATAGAAGCAGATATCATTGAAGCTCAGATTATTGAAACAATTTTACTCAACATACTTAATTTTCAGACCCTGATCGCTACAAAAGCAAGCAGGATGTGTCAGGCGGCCGAAGGGCGTTTATTAATTGACTTTGGTTTACGAAGGGCACAGGGTGCGGGAGGATATTCTGCCAGCAGGGCAGCCTACATCGGCGGATTTAATGCGACCAGCAATGTGAGGGCAGCACGTGACTATGGTATTCCGGCTTCCGGTACTATGGCCCATTCGTTTATTGAAAGTTATGATGATGAGTTGTCGGCATTTTCCGACTTTGCCGAAGTACAACCTTCCGATTGCATATTACTTGTGGATACNTANGATACACTTAAAAGTGGCTTGCCTAATGCTATTAAAGTAGCAAAAAAAATTGAAGAGAAAGGCTTCCGGCTCAAAGGAATCAGACTNGACAGTGGCGACCTGGCTTATCTTGCCAAGGAGAGCCGGAAACNTTTGGACCAGGCAGGTCTGGGATATGTAAAAATTGCTGTTTCAAATCAGTTGGATGAGTATATAATAAAAAGTCTTCTCGAGCAGGGAGCCCCGATTGATATATTCGGAGTGGGGACAAATCTCGTTACTGGTTTCCCCGATGCTGCTTTGGATGGAGTATATAAGTTAGCTTACGCCAATGGGAAACCAAGAATAAAATTGTCAGAGAATATTGGCAAAATTACTCTTCCTGACCGGAAACAGGTCTTCAGAATAACAGATGATGAAGGTAATTTTATTGGAGCCGATGCAGTTACTCTGGAAAGTGAAACTGATGTGGAAATTATGCACCACCCTTTATATCCGCTCAAATGGCTTTCAATAGGAAATCATATAAAAGAACCCCTTTTACATAAAGTGATGGAAAACGGAGCGAGATTGCATAATCGCAAAACTCTGATGCAAATAGCTCATTACAACCGGGATAGAATGACAAAACTACCCGAAGAGTATAAAAGGTTTGACAACCCGCATATTTATAAAGTGGGAATAAGCAAAATATTGCAAACAGAACGCGATAGTCTGATTAAGGCATATAAAGAGTAATTATCTATGAAAACACTTGTTATAATAGATGTCCAGAATGATTTCATGCCGGGAGGTCCTCTGGAGGTTCCTGAAGGTAATATGATAATACCTGTTATAAACAAAATTGAAAATTATTTTGATCTTATTGTCGCAACTCAGGACTGGCATCCGGCAGACCATAGGAGTTTTGCTTCAAATCATTTGTATAAAAAGCCTTTTGACAGAGTTTTTCTTCGCGGAGCAGAACAGATCCTCTGGCCTGATCATTGCATCCAGGGATCATCCGGAGCTGAACTTCACAAGGATATTGAAACCAAAAAAATTGCTGCAATTTTTCGTAAAGGGATGGATCCTGAAATAGATAGTTACAGCGGATTTTACGATAATAATCATATATTAACCACGGGACTGGCAGGTTATCTAAGAGAAAAGGGGACATCTGAAATTCATTTTTGCGGGTTGGCCGCCGACATTTGTGTTTACTATTCAATACTCGATTCAATATCGGAAGGTTTCTCTTCAATATTAGTTGAAGATGCATCCCGTCCTTTATATCCGGATAAATTTGATGATGTAAAATGTGAACTGGCAAAAAAGGGCGCACATATAATCAGTAGCAATGAACTTACCGTGTAATAAAAAAATCTGACCTGTATTATACAGGTCTCTTCTTAAATCAGGAATGATGTATTTTCTATTACCTGTTTCACAAATATTGATAAATTTGTAAACATGTTCCTAACGACTAAGAAATGATATCAACCTGCTTTAAACTGAAACCTTTTTGTTCCTGTATTTTCTTATACATGCTGCTGTTCCCTAATGTCGAAGTCTCAGCTCAGCCTGAGAAAAGCTGGAGAGCACCAAAACAAATTGCTGCAAAACTGGAAAAGGAGAAATCTGGCTTTAATTACTATGAGGAAAAAGTCCCTGCCTATATTTTACCTGATATTTTTACTACAAACGACGGGATTAAAGTCAAAACATCTGATTTTTGGACCAGGGTAAGACGACCTGAAATTCTTGAGTTGTTCCGTAAAAATATTTATGGCAGGATTCCTGAAACGCCATATCAGAAAAAGTTCAAAGTTGTAAGTCTCGATGAGCATGCGATGGGAGGAAATGCAACTCAGAAGGATGTGGAAATATCAATTGAAACGACAGCCAAATCATTGAGTTTCCACCTTATTCTTTATACACCGAATGATATTAAAAAAGCTGTTCCGGTATTTCTCCTGATCGATCCCTGGCTCTCTGACTCGGATTCTCCCGCCTGGAAGGTAAAAGATCAGTACTGGCCGGTGAAAGAAGCTCTCAAACGAGGCTATGGAATGGCGGTGTTCAATGCTTCTGATCTGGATCCTGATAATTTTGACAATTTTAAAAATGGTATTCATGGAATTCTTGATAAGAACCCGCGTCCGGATGATGCATGGGGAACAATTGCAGCATGGGCCTGGGGTGCAAGCCGTTGTATGGATTATCTGGTTACAGATAAAGATGTTGCTCCGGAAAAGGTTGCAGTTGTTGGTCATTCACGTGCCGGCAAGACAGCATTATGGGCAGGAGCGGAGGATACCCGGTTTGCCATGGTAATATCAAATGAATCTGGCGCCGGCGGAGCTTCATTGGCCCGACGACGTTTTGGCGAGACTGTTTCGCGGCTGAACTCAGCTTTTCCGCATTGGTTCTGTTCGAATTATAATAAATATAGCGGCAAGGAAGATTCACTTCCTGTAGATATGCACATGCTTCTCGCACTTATTGCACCAAGAGCTTTGTATATTGATTGTGCTGAAGAGGACCTCTGGGGAGATCCTCATGGATCATATCTTTCACTTTATAATGCTGTTCCTGTTTACCGACTCTTAGGGATAAGCTCAGATATTCCGGAATATATGCCGCCGCTGAATGAACAGATAATCAGTGGAGAGGTAGCATTTCATATCAGAGATGGAGTTCATAACCTGCTTATAAAAGACTGGAACTGGTTTATGGATTTCGCAGATAAGGTTTTAAGGTAATAGAATACACCAAGGTCAACACAAAGGAACACTAAGTAAAGGAATATTATAATCTTAATTTGAATTACATTTTTATTTAGTACTTAATTCATGGCAAGAGCTGAGCAATCAATAAGGATACCTTTTGATAAAATGAAATCTGAATTTTCCAGGATTCTTTTAAGTATTGGTTTTTCACTAGAGAAGGCAGAAAAATGTGCCGGTATATTCACAATGAATAGCCTGGATGGAGTCAATTCTCATGGTATTAACAGATTCCCGAGATTTGTAAAGAACATTTTGGAGGGTATTGTAAAACCTGAAGCTGTTCCATCTCTGATACACAGCGTAGGTTCAATTGAACAATGGAATGGCAATCTTGGTCCTGGACCACTGAATGCTTCATTTGCAACTGACAGAGCCATGGAGCTTGCCCTCGGCAACGGGATTGGTATGATAACCATGGCTAACACTAATCACTGGATGCGGGGAGGAACCTATGGCTGGCAGGCTGCAAAAAAAGGATTTGTAATGTTATGCTGGACAAATACTTGTCCGAACATGCCTGCATGGGGGGCCACTGATCCGAGGATCGGAAACAATCCTTTTGTAATTGCAGTACCCTTTCTTAATGAAGCCGTTGTTCTCGATTTTGCTATGTCGCTATATTCTTACGGCAAAATGGAATCACTAAACAGTGATGGTACTAAACTTCCCTATCCCGGGGGATTTAATAAGCTGGGTGAACTGACCACTGATCCGGGGGAGATTCTTGAATCATGGAGAGTTTTACCGGCTGGTTACTGGAAAGGGGCGGGTTTGTCGTTGTTGCTTGATATTCTGGCAACAATTCTGTCGGGTGGCCGATCGACTCATCAAATCAATACTTGTAGTTCGGAACATAATGTATCACAGGTCTTTATAGCTATAGACATAAAGAGCTTGCATAACTTTTCCTTAATTGAAAATTCAATACTTCAGATAATCGAAGATTTACATAAATCAAATCCAGAAACTGCGTCTGCTAAAATCCGATATCCGGGAGAGAATGTTCTTGAGACACGAAAAATAAACCTTGAGAAAGGGATACCTGTAAACAAGGATACCTGGGAAAAGCTTACTGGTCTGCGATTTAATTCATGATGTCTGCAGTTGTCGGTTTATTATAACTTTTCCTCCTTTATTTCGATATTGATCGAATTAGATTCGGCAAAAATCAAAATTTCATCTATTATTTTTTCATTGGTTTCATGGTATGTAGTACCGAACCTGAGAAGTATCCTTTTTTTGGATTTTAGAAAGAAGAAAAGATTCAAAGGGAACAATTCGATCTTTTCAATCTCACCCGCAGGTAACTCAACAGCCGGAAGCATAATATTTTTCTTAAGCCATATTTTGTCAGTACCTATCATAATGAATCTTGTTGCCTTGCCAAGTCCGGACCATACCTGGTAAAAGCCAAATCCTGAAAGAAATAGTATTGTAATCCAGAGTGTACCATCGGCTTTTAATGACCCTGTATTAAAAATCAGCCAGAAGATGGCAACTGCAAAGCATACAATACCGAATAAAACCTGTATAACTTTAACAAGTCTGTTGTTTTCAGTAGAAATGAGAGAAAAGTATTTTGTTTCCATTGATAAATTTTACCGGCAATTTATCTTTTTTTCCGATTACTTTCAATAGTCTGTATAATTGTCTGAATATATACTCTTCCATTGAGAAATTTTTTTATTTTTATACATTATAAAATTTCAAACTTCATTAAATATAAAACTATGAAAAAACTGTTACTCTCAGGCTTGACGTTATTTATGTGCATATATAGTTCCGGACAGATTCAACAGGCAACAGTACCTGTTGCAACGAAATATCCTGAACTTGAGAAGATGACCCCGGGAATGACAGAGATATGGGAGCCTGAGGTAAAAATAATTCAACCTGGAGCTGCAAATTCTGATGCACCTTCTGATGCTATCGTTTTATTCAATGGAACGGATATGAATCCGGAATGGACAGATGTCCAGGGAAATCCTTCAAAGTGGATTGTTAAAGATGGAGCATTAATAAGTGTTAAAGGTGCCGGATTCATTAAAAGCAAGCGTAAATTTGAAAATTTACAGTTGCACATTGAGTGGAAAACACCCTCGGAAGTGACCGGTGAAAGCCAGGGAAGAGGTAACAGCGGTGTGTTTTTACAGGAACTTTATGAGATACAGGTACTTGATAGTTACAATAACCGGACATATCGGAACGGTCAGGCAGGCAGTATCTATAAACAATATGCACCGCTGGTTAATGTGTGCAAAAAACCGGGTGAATGGCAGACTTATGACGTTATATATACAGCACCAACATTTGGAAATGACTCTACCCGATTTGTTACTCCTCCGAGGATTACTATTCTTCAAAATGGAGTACTGATACAGAATAATGTAGTATTAAGAGGTCCTACAGAATATATTGGAATCCCTGAATACTTTATTAAGAAACATGGCCCGGGTAGCATTGAATTACAGGATCATGAAAATTCTGTTTCATATAGAAACATCTGGATCAGAGAATTGTAGATTTCTTATTATGTTCTTAAATATGGCCTGTTGGATGCCGACTTAAAATTAAAATAGTAATTTTATGTTTCAATATTAAATTTTAATCTACCTGACAATGAAAGAAAACTCAAAAAACATTACACGCCGGAACTTTATAGGTACTACCGGTGCCGTTGCTGCAGGTCTTACAATACTCCCAAGTTCAGTTGTCAGCGGTCTTGGCCGTAAAGCTCCGAGTGACAAACTGAATATTGCCGTTATTGGTATTGGCGGTATGGGTAATTCAAACCTGAAAGTAGTTGCTCCAACCGAAAATATTGTCGCTCTTTGCGATGTTGACTGGGGTTACTCAAAGAAAGTATTTGCTGAAAACCCAAATGCAAAAGCCTACTGGGATTGGCGAAAAATGTACGATGAAATGGGCAAGTCAATTGATGCGGTTATTGTCGCTACTGCCGACCATTCTCATTGTGTTGCAGCATCTAATGCAATCGCTATGGGCAAACATGCTTATGTTCAGAAACCTCTGACACACTCGGTTTACGAATCAAGGTTATTAACCAGGTTAGCTGCAAAATATAAAGTAGCAACACAAATGGGTAACCAGGGTTCTTCTGCTGAAGGTGTTAATCTTTCGATAGAGTGGATACAAAATGGCGAAATCGGAGAAGTCAAAAAAGTTGAAGCATTTACCGACCGTCCGATATGGCCTCAGGGATTAAACGTTCCAAAAGGCGAATGGGTTCCTGATACACTTAACTGGGATCTTTTTATTGGCCCGACCAAGATGCGTCCATATAACAGTATCTACACTCCATGGAACTGGAGAGGCTGGTGGGACTTTGGCACAGGTGCTCTGGGTGATATGGCTTGCCATATAATGCATCCGGTATTCAAAAGTCTTAGATTGCAATATCCTGTTAAAGCTCAGGGAAGCTCAACTCTTTTATTAACCGATTGCGCTCCTAATGCACAGATGGTAAAACTGGTATATCCTGAAAGAGTTGCACCTAAAGGATCAAAAATAAAGTATCCGGAAGTTGAAGTAACCTGGTATGATGGTGGATTGCAGCCCCCGAAACCTGCCGGATGGCCTGCCGGAAAAGATATGAATGATGGGGGCGGAGGTGTTCTCTTCCATGGTACAAAAGATACACTTATATGTGGTTGTTACGGAAAAAATCCATGGCTGTTATCAGGTCGCATTCCCGTTGTTCCCAAAACCGAACGAAGGGTTGAAACTACGCATGAGATGGACTGGGTACGTGCTTGTAAAGAGAATCCGGAAACCAGAGTAAAATCAAAATCTGATTTTTCAGAAGCAGGACCATTTAACGAAATGGTTGTTATGGGTGTTCTTGCTGTACGTTTACAGGGCCTGAATAAGGAACTCGAATGGAATGGAGAGAAAATGGAATTTACTAATATTGGAGCTGATGACTCTGTGAGACTCACAATATCTGATAATTTTACAATCGTAGATGGCGATCCGAAATTCAACAGACCCAATGTTAAGCTTAATGCAAAAGAATTCGCAGCTGAAATGGTTAAGCACACTTACCGTAAGGGATTTACTTTGCCCGATATGCCTGCATAATTTAATGAATCAGAGGCCGGGTCGACTGATCCGGCCTTATTTTTGTTCCACAGCCCCCTTTAACCCGATCTCTTCTGCAACTGTTCTCATTCCCATTATACAATCTGTAATAAGTTCCTCGAGATTAACGCCGAGCATTTCAGCGCCTTTTTCTATAACGGACCGGTCAACACCGGCTGCAAATTTCTTGTCATTCCATTTCTTTTTGACTGACCGTGCCTCCATATCCAGGACACTTTTTGAGGGCCTGACGAGAGCACTCGTTGCAACCAGTCCGGTCAACTCATCAATAGCGTAAATTGTCCTTTCAAGCAAAGAAACAGGCTTTACATCTGAAGCCAGACCCCAACCGTGGCTCAATATGGCACGGATATAATCCTCGGGCCAGTTATTTTCTCTTAAAATCTTTTCAGTCATTGTGCAATGCTCATCCGGATACATTTCATAATCGAGATCGTGAATCAATCCGATTATTCCCCATTTTTCCTCATCCTCTCCGTTTTTCTTTGCCATGTATCTCATCACGCCCTCAACAGAAAGGGCATGTTTGATAAGGCTTTCTGACTTGTTATATCTTTTAAAAAGCTCGAATGCAATATTTCTGCTAGGTGCTATTGATGGCATAATAATATGAATTGGTTTATGCAGGATAAAATTGTACTCTACTTGTCGGTTTTTAGCACAGGAATTGTTTTATTTATTGTAGCTCCACGGATATTCAGGTAATAGAGTGAGGGTATTAAACTAAAATCACCTAGAGTAAATGAATTCTGACCGCTCAGTATATCTTTTTCAACCTCATAAAATTTTACTCCTGAAACATTGGTGATCGAAATATGAAGTTTATCGGCAACGGGTGAATTAATATAAACTGTCAGTATACTGCTAAAGGGATTAGGAAAAACACCTAATGACTCAGTGATTCTTATATTCTCGATATTTACAGTCATTGTGTCATTTAAGGTATTGTCGTCGTTATTGTCAAGTCCGTAAGCAACTATATTGTAAATACCGTATTTAGACATATCAGCTCTTGTTTTAAACGACACCATGACCGAATCTCCATAAGGAATAACCTGATTATCAAAATGTTGTTCTTCAGTAGGGAAATGATTATTTATTGAATATGCAAGATTAAATCCATTCAGAATATCTTTGCCGAGGTTCAGAACATTCACAGAAATAATTTCCTGACCATACTTATCCTTTTTGACCGGAGACACAATTCTTGCTACCTGAAGGTCGTGTTGGATATAATTAACCGGACTGGATTGAGCAAAATCGATCAGATCTATCCATGCACAATCGGAGCCTTGTGAGACTGTATTATCTTTTTTGTAAATCCATTCCAATTTATTCAGACCGGCCGGCACAGCTACAGAAGTTTTTGTCCATGGAATTTCACCCGATTTTTTAAAGATCTCAACCCCATTCAGTTTAAATGAAAGGAAATCATAATTTTGTTCCGAAGAGACTTTGTAAAAGAACTTCACAGAATCAGCAGTTTTATATATTGTCCGTATAAATATAGTGGTCGACCCGTTATGAGTAATAGCACCTGATCTGGCTGAGACATTGCCATCGTAAAAACTACCTGAAGAAATAGTCCATGGAATTGGACTGATATTAATCCATGGGAAAACATTAAAAGATTCGGCTTCAAAACTTTCCCTGATTTTTCCAACTCTGAATGTGAAATCCTTTTTAATTATGTAAGGACTGCAGTCAAGTGTCGACGAGACCGGAATAAAGCTGCCTGATGCAGATGCTTCTGATAGTTTTACCAATATTGGAATGTCGGTAACCTGTCCGAATTTTAATGTACCTGACTTGATGCTGGGTTCTACAATAGAAATATCTTTTTCCGTACTTGAAATATTGAATTGTCCGGATATATCGCTGCTCCCCTGGTTCCGGACTTTAAAAACCAGATTGAAGGTTTCCCCGGGATCAGGTATATTATCGCCGTTTCCAACGATTTTATCATCGATTATGCAGTTAATAATCTGGAGTTCAGGTGAATGAATGGTAATGTCTATTGAGTAATGTTTTTCGGATTTCTGATCTTTTAAAAGCAATTTAATAGTAGCTAATGACATATCCGGAACATCGTTGGAAACAGTTATGGCCAGATTATTAAAAAGTTCAACTTCTGATTTGGCGTGTAAAGTACCAATAAAGACTGAGTCTCTGGTTGTTGTCACCCAATTGGAAGTTGTAGAAATTTTGGCATACAGATTATGAGCATCAGTTAACCCAAGATTACTTATTTTGAGTTTCAGGAATAAGGATTCTCCAAAATCAGCTACATTATTCTTATTTCCCAGGCTATCGTTAATACTGCTTCCGGTAAGATTAATAAACTCTTTGGTAATATTGGAGAAATGTATTGTTTTAATCAAAGGCACTTTGTTTTGACCTGTTATGACAACGAGACAGGAATCATTTGACCTTCCGGGCAAATCGAGAACTACAGCACCTGAATTGCTGGCAAATGAGGCATCCCAGAGGGTATCAGAATGTGATACTGCAACGTAAACAAATGGATCAACATTTAATGAAAGAGATCTTATACCATTTGGAAGAGTGTCAGGTAAAGAGATATTGAATAACTCCGGTTTCCCCAGAATTGGAATTACACTTGGATCTCCTACCAGGTTGTAGGTCTCCCAGTAATATTTTTTTCTTGTTGAATTACTGGCACTGACAGCCATATTTCCTGCATAATTGATCTGTCCCATTGTAAAATACCAGTCGGAAGGAGATTCCCCATGAGTATGAAACAATCTGTCGTAGGCACCGAGGCCCGTTGTTTCGTAAGTTGGATCTGAAGAAATGGTTCCCTGACCTACCGCCCAGTAAAAATCCTCATCCCAATATGAATCGTTTGAACATCCTATAAAGCCTATCGCACCTTTATTAGCTGTCAGCACCATCCTTGTTCCAAACGAGGCAGNGAGATTAAACTGTGCTGTTCTGCAGGCATTGCTGATTACAAAGGGATACATATTCTTATTCTTAAAAGACTCTTGAATGTCAGGCGATTTGATGTTTAAATGCAACCAGCCTAAAGCATCACCATGACCGGTATAGTTAATAAATGATACACCTTTATTTATAAGTTTTATCAGAGAATCCTTAGCTGTGTAAGATTGAGGATAATTAAAGTGAAATTCGTCAATTTTATTGCTTTTAGTGAGGTAATTTGAAGTTGCATACTTGATCTGTCCGTTCATATAGCCTGCATAACCCTCATCATAACCAGCGCTGACAATTGCCCGGGAATAGAATTTATTGGTGTCGGCAAACTGGAACTTCTCATATTGTATAATTTTAGTGACAGCAGTCTTTAACTCAGTTGTGTCGGCAACAGGTATTCTTCCAATAAACATTTCAGGAATATAATCTCCATTTCCATCAAATTCGCCATAATACATATCAGTTATATTTCCTGAACCACCTGAACCATAATAAGGAATTCTGTTGATGTCACCGATAATCAGCAGGTATTCAGGCGGTGGATCATTTGGGGTACCTGCTCTGTAAATCTTTGTCAGGGTATCTTTTAAATGGGTATAATCCTCACCAGCCAGATGTGCTCCTCTGTAAAGGATTTTGAGTTTAAACCCTTTCTGTGTTTTCCATTTGAAAAACGGTTCAAGCTGTTTCTTGAAAGCGGTATCGGTAATAATTACCATTTTGACAGGCTGATCAGAGTAACCCGGGATAACCTGTCCCGGATTGAAGTTGAGCAATCCTTTATCAATCGATTCATTAAAAAGTGCCGATTGTGCGGAAAGCGATTTTGGTATGATACTGCCGGAATTTGTAAATGTTATTTCTATTTTCATCGAGGTTATAACCTCCAGCCGGTTTGAATGTGGATTATATCTGACCGGTGATATATACAGGTTAGCAAGTTTAATGTTCCGTACTGTACCTAACATTTCAATGCTCACTGTATCAGATGGAATCAATCCTCTTGAAGCATAAGTCGTCTTATCAAATTTGAATCCGGGCTTTGACTGCTGAGTATTCTTGGTTTCACTCTCCTGAGCCGGAAAAAGTAAACCTGCAATATTCTTGCCGGAAGGATTTATAGTGGAAGATCTGACATCAGAAATTTTAATCCTGAATCCTGATCCTTCAGGAATTGATATCAACCTGCTGAATACCGGAAGCTCAGGTTTACCGGGAACGGTTGAAGGAATATGACCCGGAATGGATATTCGATAGAAGGAACCTGAATTATTGACGAAGGTTTCAACGTTAAGTTCTGATATTGAATAGTTTATAATGATTGATTGATTGTCAGTAACAACATTGTTTTGCTGCAAATTACCATCAAGATGGAATTTGTAACTCTTTCCTGTCTGTCCGCTGGCTGATGCTGCAAAAAGCAGAAAAACTGCTAATAAAATAGCCTGTTTATCTTTCCCTAAACGCATCAATGTTAATTAATTAACTCAATGACCTAAATTCTGCCTGCAAGTTATTAAAAAATCAAGATATTACGAATGAGATCATAATAAATTTGATTAAAATATTAAGATTAGTATTTTTGTGTTTGAATTTGCCTTTTTACTGTATATTGTAAAATTAAAAATTTGTAATATGAATAGCGGTTTATTTGATGTAGTGAAAAAGACTTTTTTAACCATAATTTTTACTGCAATGATCATTCCGGGATTTTCTCAGGCAACACCTGAATTTGACAAAATTACTACCTCTGCAGGAATTGTTGAAATGCATTTTATCGGACACGGGTCACTGATGTTTAAAGTGAACGGTTTTGTGATTTATATAGATCCGGTAAGGAGTTCGGGGAATTACGACTTTTTTCCTAAAGCCGATATAATTCTGGTTACCCACGAACATAGCGATCATCTTGATGTAAAGCTGATTGAAGATCTGAAAAAACCGGGAACATTGTTGTATTGCAACAAAAACTCAACCTCAAAAGTTCCATGGGCAATGGTTATGAAAGCGGAAGACAGACAGGAAATCAATAACATCATTATTGAAGCAGTACCTGCATATAATATTGTTAATGAAAGCTCTCCGGGCCATCCTTTTCATCCCAAAGGAGCAGGGTTAGGATATGTTCTTACAATAGGCGGAAAGAGGTTTTATGTGGCAGGTGATACTGAAAACACACCTGAAATGAAATCACTCAGGAATATCGATGTGGCTTTCCTTCCTATGAATCTTCCTTATACAATGACTCCGGCAATGGTTGCTGATGCAGCACGTGCCTTCAAACCTAAGATCCTTTATCCTTACCATTTTGGAGAGACTGATACTAATGAAATCGTGAAACTGTTGAAAGACTCCGGAATAGAGGTAAGAATCAGAAATTTAAAATAAAAAAATGAGCTCTTTAAAGAGTCCTTTGTGAACCTTCGTGACACCCTTCATGCCCCCGTCCGTATGGCATCAGCCGGGCGGGCTTTGTGGTAAAGATTATTTCAATGATACTATTATGAGGAATATTGATAGAAGAGGTTTTATAAGAACAGGTATTACAGGTGCTGCAGGAATTGTTGCACTAACGCCGTCAGTGGTATCAGCCGTGACATCACGTGAGAAGATTGATGTTATCTCCAGAACCCTTGGGAAAACAGGAATGAAAGTTCCCGTAATAAGTTTTGGAGTGATGAGGGCTGATAACCCTAACCTCTGCAAAGCCGCATATGAAAAGGGTATAAAGCTTTTTGATACGGCCCACGGTTATCAGAATGGAAATAATGAGATAATGCTTGGGAATCTGCTTAAAGATTATCCGAGAGACTCATTTTATCTGGCAACAAAAGTCAAACCTGCCGGTGTCGACAGGGATGGCAAACCTTCCGATCAGACCAATGCTGAGGATTTCCTCTCAAAATTCAATACCAGTCTTTCCAGGTTGAAGATGGATTATGTTGATATTCTGTATATTCACGATATCAGAAATCCGGAAATGCTTGAATTCAAGCCAATAATCAACGTTGTCAAAAAGCTTAAAAAAGAAGGTAAAATTAAATTCATGGGTTTTTCTACCCATGCAAATGAGCCGGTAGTTATTGATGCTGCAGCTGCTACTGATACATGGGATGTAATTCTGACAGCATATAATTTTAAACATACCTATATCAACGAATTAAACAGTGCAATTAAAAAGGCTAATCAGTCCGGAATTGGAATCGTTGCAATGAAAACACTGGCGGGAGGAGGATTTCTCGATAAAGAAAAAACCAAACCAATTAACTCCACAGCAGCATTGAAATGGGTATTGTCAAATCCGGATGTGACTACCGCGATTCCGGGTATGACTGACTTTGATCAGCTCGACCTGAATGTTAAAATTCTGGCTGACATTTCAATAACTGATCAGGAAAAGAAAGATCTTATTATCGCAAGTGCTGAAAAAGATCTTTACTGTACCGGATGTACAAAATGTCTTGCTTCCTGTCCTATGAAACTTCCGGTTCCCGATCTGATGAGAGCATATATGTATGCATATGGTTATTCAAACCCGGCTATGGCATACTCACTCTTAGGTGAATTAGGTACAAATAATAATCCATGCAGTGAGTGTGGCTCATGTCAGGTAAAATGCACCAGGGACTTTAATATACGAGAAAAAATTGCAGATATTTCCAGGCTGGTANATGTTCCTAAGGATTTTTTGGNNTAAATAAAGGCGCAATCAAATTACTTATTTAAGATGAAAAATAAATTTTTAATTGCATTTATCCTGGTCATGCTTTCTGGTTCCGGATTTGCCCAGGATATTAAATTACCCGAATTAAAAGGCTATAAAAAGACTACCAGCTATCCTGTTTATCTTCCTGAAAACCTTTGGGATTTTATTAATGGTGCCGCAGATTCATATCTTGCATACGGATTCATCGATCTGCATGTTGCAGAGTATAAAAAGGGGAAAAATGTAATTAAACTTGAAATTTACAAGCACAGTGATAATACGATGGCTTTTGGAATATATTCAACTGAACGTTCATCGTCCTTCCGTTTTCTGAATCTTGGTTCACAGGGCTATATTGCTGACGGGGCAATCAATTTCTTTAAAGGCAACTATTATGTTAAGATAAAAACTTATTCAAAAAATGAAAAAATATTGAGCTCTGCTCAGTCGCTGGCCCTGAAAGTTGCGAATATGCTGGAAGGTGATTCCAAAATGCCTTCCGTGCTCTCTATGTTTCCTGAGGCAGGTAAAAAGAACAACGAGGAATCCTATATCAATGAAAGTGTTCTTGGGCATAAGTTTCTTAATAAAGCCTTTAAGGCTACTTATGAAGCAGGGAATGATATCTTCTCAATCTTTATAATAGAGAATATTTCCCCCGATGAGACACGAAAATCAATAGATGCGTATCTGGCAGCAACAGGAACAGACTCTGTAGATTCCGAGACCGGCAGGTATATGTTGAAAGACGGATACAACGGAACTGTTTTTCTGGCATGGAAAGGAAACAGAATTGTGATTATTTCAGGCCTGTCGAAAGATCAGTCAGAAGTGGCAGACAGGTACACCACGGAAATTCTTAAATAGCATTTACGAAAACCATTTTCGTTCCCGGTTCCTGAGATCCCTCAGGATATCTGTGGCAGTATTTACATTATCTATAATCTGAAAATCGAACATCCCGACACATATAAAATCGGCCCCGTTTTCGAATGCATAACGGAATCCGTCCTTTGGCTCTATCGCTCCGGCGGCCAGTACTTTAAATGCAAACCATGGTTTGTTCACCCCTTTCATGTATTCAATGGTTCTTAAAGGGAAAAGGTCCCACATATTCTCATGAAATTTGTTATGATCGGCTGAACCAGGACCAATTACACTGTATTCTTCACGATTCTCTATCGGGTGTGCTGACCAATAATTATCATGATGGAAAGTTTTCACATAGAAATCCGCCGGAATGCCTTCTCTTTCACAGGCTTTTATTGTCTCCAGAGAATGAGCCCCACGCCGGCAGGAAATCCTTTTTGTTTTATATAATCAACTGCTTTTTTTATCAGATCGAATTTACCTGCATTTGCATACCTGTCGCCCTCTGCTCCCTGGATATATATAGCATCCGGTCTGCTTTTTATTGCTTCGTTTATATTTGAGAAAAAATCCTTATCAGGTAACATCGCCTGACATATTGATTGCATTCTGCTATTATAAATGGTTTTATATTTATTAAAAGTGGGATAGTGCTGCGTTACCATGAAGACAGTATTTATTCCTGCCTGTTCAGCCAGATAAAGGGTTTCAATTACTTTCCTTTCGTTATTATAGGCTTTGAAAAGAGTATTCGAATAAATAAGATCACGTGCATGTGCCCAACCTCCGATAAGATTGCATCCCATTATCATCCTGCTTATTGTGAGGTCACCGAGTTTGCCGGAAGGCAATTTGCCCTTGAGATCATTAATCTGTTTATAATCGACTTTTATTGTAGCGCCGGAAACGGTATCAGGACCGGCTTCTGTTAAGTTTTTGAAGAAAGCACCTGCGAATATTGCGAGAAAAGGTATTCCTGTGAGTGCTTTGATTAATTCCCGTCGTGGATTCTTTTCGCTATCCGGTTCTTCCTGTGGTTCGGGTTCTTTCGGTAGAACAGTTTTTTTCTTTTTACGCAACATATCGAGTCCAAAAAACTGTCCCGATTCTGTAAAGACAAGGAGTATCATAGCAAAAAGCTCGACCAGGTTCTTATTTACGATCAGATAGCTTCCTTCCGACGGGGCCCCATAACTAAAACCCCCAAATGGAGGATAGGCCAGATAGTACATAATTAAAAGAGAGACTCCGCTCCATAAAGCGAGCCTTGTGAATACACCTAATATCAACGCAAGACCTATTACCGTTAGACCGTACGCGTTGATTTTATCAATGAGCCACATACCCGTATCTCCGGAAATCATCCACCGGAAGAGATCCCCGAAGATCCACCGTGAACCTTCCAGAAAGGGCCTTGCAGTCCAGTCCGGATTCAGCAATTTTACCAGTCCTTCATAGAGGAAATGCCAGCCTATAACTATTCTCAGGAGCGCTAGAAAAGAAGGAACGAGCTTGTTTTTAAAAGAATCAGATATCATATATATTAGATTTATTTTATTTAAATAGTCCAGTTTAAGTAATAATCCAAACTTTTGCTTTCTAAGGTCTTAGCCACCAAGTATCACGGAGTCAAAAATACCTTCACCCTGCACCTTTCAACACACTTTTATCTTTTGTCTTTAATACAGGAATTTATGGCATTCGGAACAATTGGCTTCTTTCCAGGCTGTCCCGATATCTATAGGATGCTTAAACTCAAGGTTTTCTCTGATGTTGGTATATTCCATCAGACCTTGTTTCCCTTGTCCGACAATAGTGTGACATAGATTGCAGTCACGCGAGATTTTTCGGCCATTAGCTGCTTTAAAAGCATCATTATGACACCTGAAACAACCGTCAGATTCCAGATGTCCGATATGTTCAGGATACTTATCATAGGCAACTCTCATTTTCGGGAATGTATTCAGGATGAATGCTTTCTGAACTGACGCAACTGAATTATCTACAAGATCTTTATTCATTGCATAATAATCTTTATAACCCGTTTTGTAAAAATCCGTTATACCATCCTTTATTTTCATCAAAGCAGTATCCTTATCACTGAATGTATCTCTCAATATGCCCATAGCAACCTTTTTAAAGAAAGGAATGTTTTTTGATACCGCACCTGTAAGCATTGCCTTATCAAAATAAATCGGCGGAGAATTATAGTTATGAGAAGGACGGTTATGGCAATCAATGCAATCCATAGTTCTGGTTGTTGATACAGTTAACAGGCTATCTGATATGGGATTGCTGTCATTCCTGTATATTGTAACCTCTCCGCTGGATTTATTGGTGTACTTCACGTAGGTTATATTTTCACGTTTATCATTTTCTGAAATATATTCAATATTCACAGCCGGGTTAATATGCCAGTGAATTCCTTCCCTGAGACCTAATCCACTATACTCCGGACCGGTTTTCATCTGGAGCATAATATCCCATTCAGTGTTTAATGAATCTGTAAGAAAATACTTGTTCGTCCAGAGCGTACGTGCATAAAATTTTTGCGGCCAGTGACATTTTTCACAGGTCTCTCTGGCAGGACGAAGATCGTGAAGCGGTGTTCCAATTGGCCTTGGATATGTATTTGTCAACACGGCATAGACCTGATACATACCTGATAATTTGGATTTTACATACCACGATGCTCCTGATCCGACATGACATTCCACACACGCAACATTTGCATGCGGAGAATTCTGGTATGCAGTGTATTCCGGTTCCATTACCTGGTGGCATAAAGTACCACAGAACTCAACTGATTCAGTTATATGGAAGGCTTGAAAACTTCCGAGAGTCGACAGGAATAGAATAATAATAGTTGTTACAGTAAATATTATAAATGCGTTTCTGTGTCTTGGATCATTAAGGTCNATACGGGGAAGCCTTGCTGTTTCAAGAACTCCGCTTCTGCGGACCCTTTTCCTTTCACGAAACATGCCTACCGGGATCAATAAAAGTCCGAAAATCAGAAACCCTGGAAGAATAATATAAATGAATAATCCGAGGTTTGTATTCGCTTTATTAAATATGGTTGAGATTATAAATAGTACTATTATTAATGCCAGATTGATTATGGCAATAATAGAGCCAATAATAGTCAACCAGTTTTTAGAGGAGGGTGGAAGTTTCATTATAACGGGTTAAATTGATATGGTTAGAGCAGGGTAAAAATAGGAAATTATTGGATTAATTATCCAAACGGCTGTATAAAATCATGAAGGTACTATTACAGCAATTCAGATAGATCAATTATGTCTGATGACAAAATCTAATTATTCCTCACCACCTATTAAATGTGAAATAATCCTTTTAAGACTGGCATATGTTTTTACAACTTTCAGATCAGGGTGCTCGTCTGCAACACTCTGCGGCGGGTTATACAATATACCATAGTCTGACTTTCGGAGCATTGAAATGTCGTTATAAGAATCTCCTATGGCAATTACTTTATAATTAAGGCTTTGCAGTGCTTCTACTACACGCATTTTTCCGTCATTTTGCCTGAGGTTATAGTCTGTGATGTTACCCTCTGTGTCAGTTGTCAGATGATGGCAAAATAAAGTCGGTCTCCCAAGTTGTCTGAGAAGCGGATCAGCAAATTCGCTAAATGTGTCTGATACTACAATAAACTGAGTTTTAGCACGAAGCCAGTCGATAAATTCAAGTGCACCTGGCAATGGTTTAAGGAGAGAAATTACATTCTGTACATCACGAAGCGTTAAGCCATATTTTTTCAACAACTCTAATCTCCTGTTCATGAGGATATTATAGTCGCTGATATCCCGGGTCGTTAGTTTTAGTTCATCAATTCCGGTGTTTTTCGAAACATTTACCCAGATTTCGGGAACAAATACACCTTCGAGGTCAGAACATACAATGTACATATGTTGATTCTTTTTATTATTAATAATTATTCAATATAAAATTCTTAAGCAATTCATAATTATTCTCCATTGAAACATAATTTTCCGGTTTCTGCTCTAATCCGATGAGTGAGGCAGGAAGGAGAGGATCAACGTTAATAATTTGGCGTAACTCATCAGGGAACTTTGCAGGATGAGCTGTCTCAAGAGCTATACAAAGCTGTTTTCCTGATTTGGAGATCCTATCCGACCTGAAATACTCTCTTACCCCTTTCCATGCAACTGCTCCATGCGGCTCCAGCAGAATATTATATTTTCTGTAAACTTCACCAAGAATAATCCGTGTCTCTTCATCTGTCACACTTACCGCAAAAAAATCTTCACGCATCTGTTTTAAATCAGGTGCTTTGGTTATCCTCCCCGATTCATCCATTACTCCGTTATAAAAAGCTATAATCCTTGCCAGATTACTTGGATGACCGACATTCATTGCACTGGAGATGCAATTCTTTGATGGACTAATTATATTGTAGTCACCAGTAGATAAGTACTCCGGGACTTCGCTATTTTCATTTGTTGATATAATAAACTGCTCAACCGGGAGTCCCATTTTCTTCGCAATAAGACCACCCATAAGATTTCCGAAATTACCTGAAGGCACGCTGAAGATTGCTCTTTCATCCGTACTGGCAACCAGTTTTGAATAAGCATAGAAATAATATATCGATTGTGGCAGCAACCTCCCAATATTTATGGAATTTGCTGAGGTAAGTGAAAGATCTGATAATGACGGATCCAAAAAAGCCATTTTGACCAGTCTCTGACAATCGTCAAATTTCCCATTTATCTCAATAACTTTGATATTATTTTGAAGTGTAGTCATTTGTTTCCTTTGCATAAGGGTAACCTCGTTAGCAGGAAACAATATAATTGCCTTGATGTTACTTAGTCCATAAAAAGCACTGGCAACGGCGCTGCCAGTATCTCCTGAAGTAGCAGTAAGTATAGTAAGGTGCTGATCATTAATCGATAAATAAAACTGCATCAGCCGGCTCATTATCCTTGCCGCAAAATCTTTGAATGAGGCTGTTGGTCCCTGATCCAGCCGCATGATATATTTGCGATCATATACTTTCTCAAGTGGAACTTCAAAATTATATGCATCGCTGCAAATCCTTTTCAATACATCCTTATCAATCTCATTACCAATTATTTTTTCTAGAATTTTGAAAGCTATTTCATTATAGCTCATGCACGAAAAACTATGCAATTCNTTTGGTGATATTAGTGGTAAGGAGGTAGGCAAATATAATCCACCATCAGGAGCCAGACCTTTCAGAAGTGCCTCATGAAAAGAAACTTCAGGTGACCTTAGGTTTGTAGAATAATATTTTATTGGTTTTCTTTTCATACATTGACAACCCGCATAAGGTCTGCAAAAACTCCCGCAGCAGTAACATCAGCTCCAGCTCCATATCCTTTAATCACCATAGGAAGTTCATTGTATCTGTCGGTTGTCAGAAGAATGATATTATTACTGCCTTCCAGATTAAATGACGGATGATCTGAACCAATGGTAAGAAGTTCAACCCTGGCTTTACCCATTTCCAGAGTAGCAAAATACCTCCACTTAAGGTTCTGTCTTGTCAGTTCTTTTCTTTTATGTTCAAAATCCGCGTCAATTTCTTTAACTTTTTCAAAAAAATGGTTCAAATCGCCCTTAAAACAATCATCAGGAAGAATATTGTTTACTACAACATCTTCTCTTTCAATTTGATAGCCAGCTTCTCGTGCCAGTATAAGAATTTTTCTGACTACATCTCTTCCGCTAAGATCTAAACGCGGATCAGGTTCCGAATAACCTTTTTCCTTCGCTTTTCTGATAGCGCTGCTTAATGGCATTTCAGGACTGAGTTCATTAAATATGAAATTCATTGTACCGGACAGGACAGCTTCTATCTTAAGTATCTTATCGCCGCTGAGAACCAGGTCATTGATAGTTTTAATAATTGGCAATCCAGCCCCTACGGTAGTTTCATACATAAACTTCACTCCACGTTCATTGGCAATAGCTTTTAATTGTTGATAATAACTCTGTTCAGAAGAACAGGCAATTTTATTGGCAGTTACAATTGAAACATATCTTGAAAGAATATCCCCATACCGCGAAGCTACATCTTCTTCTGCAGTACAATCGATGAATACTGAATTCCGCAGATTCAGTCGTGTCATTTGCTGAATGAAAAGGGATATATCTCCTTTCTCTCCTGAGTTTTTAAGTGTTTCCCTGTAATTATCCAGCGGAATACCTTTCTTATCAATGAGCATTTTTCTGGAATTTGAAACACCAATAAGATTTATTTTAAGGTTATGTTCACTCAGAAGTGTGGCATGTTGTTTTTGAATCTGCTTCATCAGGCTTGATCCAACGAGTCCTGTACCTGCTACGAAAAGGTGCATTTCTTTTAAACGGGAAAGAAAAAATCCATCATGGATAACATTAAGCGCTTTTTTAAGACTTTCATACTTAATTACCACCGAAATATTCAATTCAGAGGATCCCTGAGCTGTGGCAATAACATTTATTCCGTTCCGTCCAAGGGCTTTAAATAGGGTCGCTGAAATTCCGGGTGTATTTTTCATTCGTTCACCCACAATTGCGATTATTGACAAATTCTTCTCAACAAGGATCTTTAATTCCTTATTATGATCAATTTCAGTTTTGAATTCCTCATTTAATGCCTCATGAGCTATCAATGAATCGATCGGATTAACTGCAAATGTTATTGAATACTCTGAGGATGCCTGTGTAATAAGGATTATATTGATGTTTTTCCTGGCTAATGCTCCGAAAAGTCGCATCGATGTCCCCGATACGCCAACCATTCCTGTCCCCTGCAATGTAATAAGATCAATATGATCAATTGATGAAATACCTTTTATAGGACTTCTGTTATCAACAGATGATTTGCTGGTGATAACGGTTCCTTTTAATGCAGGATTGAATGTGTTCAAAACAATAATCGGGATATTTTTCTTATAGACAGGCCGGAGAGTAGGAGTGTAAATTACCTTTGCTCCAAAATGTGATAATTCAATCGCTTCAGAATATGTAAGATTTTCAATTGCATAAGCTTTTTCAACTTTTTTTGGATCAGCTGTCATAAAACCATCAACATCAGTCCAGATCTCCAGAACCTCTGCATTGAGGGCTGCTGCAAAAATTGATGCAGAATAATCAGATCCACCTCTTCCTAAAGTGGTAGTCTCACCTCTTTCGTTGCTGGCAATAAACCCGGGAACTATAATATGTTTCTTCATCCCGGCAAGATTTTTGGCAATGAGGCTGTCTGTTTTCCCGAAATCAACAGTTGCAAATCCGAAATTACTGTCTGTCTTGATAAAATTCCGTGCATCTATCAATTGACAGTCTTGTATATAATTGCTCAAAATAAGCGATGATAAAATTTCTCCCGTTGCAAGTGTTTGATCAAGAGAATGTTTGCTAAGTTCACGAAGAAGATAGATCCCACTCAAGGTTTCTCTCAGATCATCAGAGATGTTTTTTATGTCTTCAATAACCCTGTTTTGTTTTGACTTGGAAATCAGTTGTTTAGCGAAATCGATATGCTTAAGAATCATCTTGTCAAGCAGGATCTCATATCCGTCATCCCTGTTTGATGCAAGTTCGCTAAGATGCTTGAGATCATCGGTAATACCCTGAAAAGCAGATATAACTATCAGACAAGGACTGCTTTGAGATTCAATAATCTTTTTTACTCCCCTAATCCGTTCAGGAGAACCGACTGATGTACCTCCAAACTTCAGAACTTTCATTATTCAAGTAATTAAAATGAAAATGCATCTCAAAGGATGCATTATAATCAGTAGCAAAAATAGCAATAATATCGTAATAGTTTATGATAATTTATATCTATTAACTGATGTTGGCAAAGAAATGTAAAAAGATCAGTAAAAATTGTAAAGAGGTTAATAAAAACTTTGATAAAATATATTCTAAATCCTCTCCCACTTTTTTGTTTTTGAACCCATCCCCCAGCCCCTTCCCTTAAGGTTAAGGGAAGGGGTGTAATTAATTCTATATCAGTGATTTCTCCCTTCCCTTATTGTTTAAGGGAAGGGTCGGGGATGGGTTAAGAATCGTTAACCTTTTCCCTCTTTCTCAAGCCTTTTAAGAATTGAGAATATGAAAGCAGCTGAGGTCAGGCAGCATATGATAAATACCAGCCAGAGTTGCCAGAGTTCAACTTTATCCCATAGAAGTGTTCCTACAAAAAGAAGTTTATTTCCTACCGCCGTAGCCAGGAGCCAGCCGCCCTGCATAAGCCCCTGAAACCGTGAGGGAGCAACTTTTGATACAAAGGAGAGCCCCATTGGACTAAGGAAGAGCTCGGCAATTGTTAGTACAAGATAACTGCTTATCAGCCAGTATGGAGATACTCTATCGATGTTTGTTACAGGTGCGCCATTAAGCGATTCCGGAGAAGGAGCACCGATTGAGGAGATAAGTACAATTATGAAGCCCAATGCTGCAATAACCATTCCTATCCCAATTTTCTTTGGTGTTGAAGGCTCAATTCCTTTTTTATTCATCCAGGCAAATGCAGCCATTACCGGAAAGGTCAGGGAAACAATAAACAACGGATTAAATGACTGGAATATCTCGGGATATATAGAATTCTGGGGACCAAATGGTGAGAATAATTTACTGAGCAAACCTGTGGGATCGAATCCAATAGTAAAAAACAAAGCAACTAGAAATGCAATAATAAAAAGTATAGCACCGGCGATCCTGGCATTTCTTTTAAGATCCTTATAAACCAGCAAAACAAGCCCGGCTATTGAACCTATCACAGCAAGCATGGAGGGAAGAGTAAAGAAAAGGTTGGTAAATGGACCTACATGTTTTACGTTGTAATCCCTTGCAAATAGTGTTAGTGTGAGTCCATTCTGATGGAATGACATCCAGAAAAAGATCACAACAATGAATACAAGTATAAGTGCTGTGATCCTTGATCTCTCTTCCTTACGAGAGCTGAGAAATATCCACGTTACAAATCCTGCAAAAAATCCAAATGCAAGACCAGTGGCCCATCGCTGTGCGGGAGTGCTGCCCAGATGTACGATGAATTGTAATAAAAATGCGGTAACTCCCATGGCTATCATCGCTGCAAATAGAATAGATGGCTTGAACTCTACCTTTTCCGAAGCAACTGTTGAGACCTTTACCTCTTTATTAGGAAGTAATTTATTAAAAAAGATATAAACCAATAGTGAAATTACCATTGCTCCGGCTGCAACACCAAAGGCATAGTTATATCCTTTTGAAAAAACCTCAATATAACTGTGAGCAAATGCTGAAAGGTCGGTTACCGGTCCGCTAAGATTTACACTATTGGCCATCAGCTGGAAAGTTGAAGCATCAGCGGTCATGGTACCGTTAATGTATTGGTGGCAGAGTGATGGCAGGCTTCCATCGTGAACAAACCCGTTCACTTTTAGCCACCAGTTGAGCATCCCTTTTGCAGCAAATGGTGCAAAGAATGCTCCAACATTTATACCCATATAAAATATCATAAAGGCTGAATCTCTGAGCTTTGAATACTGCGGATTATCGTACATCTGACCAACAACAGCCTGAAGGTTACCTTTGAAAAGACCATTTCCAAGAGCAATGGTAAAAAGTCCGATAATGGTGATAGTCAATGTCATACCTGGTACAGCCATAATAACATA
>JGI24133J20442_1000068_pt1 | contig 26863 bp, 26 predicted proteins | sample BarGraNGADG00311_2_FD_20442 | JGI IMG/M metagenome (IMG submission 20442)
GCAGGAGAACATCTGTGAACAAGAAGATTTTCACGGGCGTCATGGCGGCAACCGCCGCGCTCGCCCTTGCCGCGTGCGGCACTGCCCCCGACGACGAGGCGACCACCGCGTCCGGCGAGGCAACGACTGGCGGGGCGACCGGGTCGGTCGACTTCCTCGCCTGCATGGTCTCCGACGCCGGCGGATTCGACGACCAGTCCTTCAACCAGACCTCCGCCGCGGGCCTGGACATGGCGGTGTCCGAGCTCGGCGTCCAGGAGGCGCGAGCGCAGTCCACGTCGGACTCGGACTTCGTCCCCAACGTCGACTCCATGGTGCAGCAGGGCTGCAACATTGTGTTCGGCGTCGGCTACCTCCTGGCTGACCCGATCGAGGCCGCCGCCGTCGCGAACCCCGACATCAACTTCGCGGTGGTCGACTCCGGCTTCTCGCAGGAGCTCGCCAACGCCAAACCCATCCTCTTCAACACCGCCGAGGCTGCGTACCTGGCGGGCTACCTCGCGGCCGGCATGACCGAGACCGGGAAGGTCGCGACGTTCGGCGGCATGCAGATCCCGTCCGTCGCCATCTTCATGGATGGTTTCGCCGACGGTGTCGCCAAGTACAACGAGGACAACGGCACCACAGTCCAGCTCCTCGGCTGGGACAAGGCAAGCCAGAACGGCTCCTTCACGGGTGACTTCGACAACCAGTCGAACGGCCAGGTCTACACCGACCAGTTCATCGCGCAGGGCGCCGACATCGTCCTGCCCGTTGCCGGCCCGGTCGGCCTTGGTGCCGCCGCCGCCGCCGAGGCTGCCGGCAACGTGAAGATCATCTGGGTGGACACCGACGGGTTCGAGAGCACCACGTACGGCCCGATCATCCTCACCTCCGTGGTCAAGAAGATGGACGTCGCCACGTTCACCACGATCCAGGAGGCCGTTGACGGCACCTTCGTCTCGGCGCCGTACGTCGGCACGCTCGAGAACGAGGGCGTCGACATCGCGCCGTTCCACGACTTCGATTCCGCGGTTCCGCAGGAGCTGAAGGATGCCATTGATGGTCTCAGGACGCAGATCATCGCGGGCGACATCGTCGTCGAGAGCCCCAACGCGCCGAAGTAACACAGATCACATGTGCACCGTAGTTCGGTAGCATTGCAGTGGCCCGGCCTCTTCGGCCGGGCCACTGTCACACAGGCCACCGCCCGAGATCGCTCGAATGCAAGGAAGCAAGTGCGATGAAACTGGAACTCCGGGGGATCACCAAGGTATTCGGTCCGCTCGTCGCCAATGACCACATCGACCTGGTGGTCGAGCCGGGCGAGATCCACGCCCTCCTCGGCGAGAACGGCGCCGGCAAGTCGACGCTGATGAACGTGCTCTACGGGCTCTACCAGCCCGATGACGGACAGATACTGCTGGACGACAAGGTGGTCACCTTCGCCGGCCCGGGTGACGCCGTCGCCGCCGGCATCGGGATGGTGCACCAGCACTTCATGCTCGTACCCGTCTTCACGGTGGCGGAGTCCGTGGTGCTCGGGTACGAGCCCACCCGTGCGGCCGGCCTCATCGATTTCGCCAAGGCGAGGGTGCTCGTCAAGGAACTGTCCGACCGCTTCGGCTTCGACATCGACCCCGACGCGCTGATCGAGGACCTCCCGGTGGGCGCCCAGCAACGCGTCGAGATCATCAAGGCACTTTCCCGAGAGGCGAGGATCCTGATCCTCGACGAGCCGACCGCGGTTCTCACTCCCCAGGAGACGGATGAACTGATCGGCATCATGCGTCAGCTCAAGGACGCGGGCACGTCGATCGTCTTCATCACGCACAAACTGCGGGAGGTCCGGGCCGTGGCCGACCGCATCACCGTCATCCGGCGCGGCGCAGTGGTGGGCGAGGCCTCCCCGACNTCCACCGAGAAGGACCTCGCCTCCATGATGGTCGGGCGCGCNGTCAGTCTGACGACGCAGAAGGCGCCCGCCCAGCCGGGTGAGGCCACGTTCTCCGTGAAGGACCTGGCAGTGCTGGACTTCGCCGGCAAGGTNGCGGTCGATCGCATCTCGTTCGACGTGCGCCGGGGCGAGATCCTCTCGATCGCCGGCGTCCAGGGCAACGGGCAGACGGAACTCACCGAGGCGATCCTGGGCCTCACCAAGCCGATCTCGGGCTCCATCGTCCTGGACGGCGACGAGCTGGTCGGCGACGCGGTGAAGTCGCGGCTGCATGCCGGCCTGGGGTTCGTCCCGGAGGACCGCTCGACCGACGGCATCATCGCCTCGTTCTCCATCGCGGAGAACCTGATCCTCGACCTTTATGACACCGAGGCGTTCGCACGGGGGCTCGTGATGTCGCCCGCCAAGGTGTTCGCCAACGCCGCCGCCGTGAGCCAGGAGTTCGACATCCGTCTCACCTCGGTCGACGACCCCGTCTCGACCCTCTCGGGTGGTAACCAGCAGAAGGTGGTGCTCGCACGTGAGATGTCGCGCGACCTGCGCCTTCTGGTCGCCTCCCAGCCGACCCGCGGCCTCGACGTCGGGTCCATCGAGTTCGTGCACAACCGGATCATCGCCGAGCGCGACAAGGGAACGCCCTGCATCATCGTGTCCACGGAACTCGACGAGGTGCTGAACCTCGCCGACCGGATCGCGGTGATGTACCGGGGCAGGATCGTCGGCGTCGTACCCGGTGACACCCCGCGTGACGTGCTGGGTCTGATGATGGCCGGCGTCCCGCTGGACGAGGCGCAGACGCAGGCCGCCGAGCACCAAACCCTGCTCTCGCAGTTCGACGCGGACGCCGACGGCGTGGTCGACGCCACGTACGACCTCGACCGGGACGGCCAGGTTGACCCGCAATGGCTGACGGCTGCCAAGCCGAACGAGGAGGACGTGCGATGAGCGAATCCACCCCCACCGTCCCGGCGGCCGGCTCCGAGAAGGAGACGCGCACGACGTCGTTGGCTCGCGACATCCTGTCCGGGAGCTGGCTGGTCTCGCTGCTCGCCATCGTGATCGCGCTGCTGATCGGCGCGATCCTCATCGCATTCTCGGACCCGCGAGTCCAGGAGACCGCCTCCTATGTGTTCGCGCGTCCCGGGGACTTCTTCTCCGCCGTGTGGGACAAGGTGTCCTCGGCCTACGCCGCCCTCTTCCGCGGCGCCATCTTCGACTGGCAGGCCAACTCGCCGGCGCGCGCCATCCGGCCGCTCACGGAGTCCCTGGTGTTCGCGACCCCGCTCATCCTGGCGGGTCTGGCCGTGGCGGTGCCCTTCCGTGCCGGCATGTTCAACATCGGCGCCCAGGGCCAGGTGATCCTCGGCGCGATGTTCGCGGGCTACATCGGCTACGCGATGCACCTGCCACCCGTCCTCCACCTGCTGCTCGCGCTGGTCTGCGGCATCATCGCCGGTGCCTTCTACGGCGGCATCGCCGGTTACCTCAAGGCGAGGACCGGGGCGAACGAGGTCATCACGACCATCATGCTCAACAACATCGCCGGGTACCTGATCGCCTACTTGCTGAAACGGAAATGGTTCACCACCACGGACTCGCCGCTGCCGCAGTCGCCGCCCATCAACAAGGGGACCGCGGGGCTGCCGTTGTTGCTCAACCCCCCGTTCCGCCTGCACTTCGGGTTCGTCATCGCGATCCTCGCCTGCGTCTTCGTGTGGTGGCTGATGGAGCGTTCCACCCTCGGCTTCGAATTCCGCGCCGCCGGGGCGAACCCGAGTGCGGCACGGACCGCGGGCATCTCGGTGACCAGGGTGACGATCCTTGTCATGGTGGTCGCCGGTGGCCTCGCGGGGCTGGCCGGCGCCAACCAGGTGCTCGGCACCGAGGCGAAGCTCACCGGCGGCATCGCGGGCAGCCTCGGCTTCGACGCCATCACGGTCGCGCTGCTCGGGCGCTCGCGCCCACTCGGGACGTTCCTCTCCGGGTTGCTCTTCGGGGCACTCAAGGCCGGCGGCTACGTCATGCAGTCCCAGACGAACACGCCCATCGACATCGTGCTCGTCGTCCAGTCGATCATCGTGCTGCTGGTGGCCGCGCCGGCCTTGGTGCGTTCGATCTTCCGGTTGCCCACCCCGGCACCCAAACTGGGCCGCACGCGTCCCCTCCTTGCCAAGGAGGTGGCGGCATGAGCGTCATGACGCAGACGGCCATGACGAGCGACGTCGTCGAGAAGCCGATCGAGTGGAAGATGCCGATCATGTACGGCGTCCTCGCCGTGATCGGCGTGGGACTCTACGCGATCGCGATGCCGGGTGGGACGCACACCACCTTCCAGCTCGCGAAGGGGGCGTCGTGGTTCACGATCCCGAACTTCGCACTGCCGTCCCTGGCCGCGGGCATCGTCATCGCACTGGCACTCGTTGCGCTCGCGGCATTCGCGGCGTGGACCACGAGTCGCCGCGCGAAGGTGGGCGTCTGGCTGCCCGCGACCTTCGGGTTCCTCTTCGTGTTCGGCTTCCTCGTGTACGCGGGTGCCGGCAACACCGGCGTCATCCCCCTCACCACCCTCCTCGCGGGGGGCCTTGCCCTGAGCGTGCCGCTCATCTTCGGCGCCATGTGTGGGCTCGTGGGCGAGCGGTCGGGCATCGTCAACATCGCGATCGAGGGCCAGTTGCTGCTGGGTGCCTTCTTTGCGGCTGTCGCGGCTTCGCTGGCACAGAACGCCTACGTCGGGCTGATCGCCGCACCGATCGCCGGCGCGATCCTCGGTGCGCTCCTCGTGTGGTTCGCGGTGCAGTACTGGGTGGACCAGATCATCATCGGTGTGGTCCTCAACGTCCTCGTGGTGGGCCTGACCAACTTCCTGTACTCCACCGTCCTCACCCAGAACGCGGCGACGTGGAACGCCCGCCAGCGGCTCCCGAACCTCCCCATCCCGGTGTTGTCGGAGGTGCCGGTCATCGGCCCGGTTCTCTTCAACCAGACGATCCTCGTGTACCTCATGTACGCCGTGGTCATCCTGCTGAACGTCTTCGTGTTCCGCTCCCGCTGGGGCCTGCGGATGCGCGCCGTCGGCGAGCACCCGAAGGCCGCCGACACCGTGGGCATTAAGGTGAACCGTACGCGGGTCATCAACACGATCTTCGCGGGCGCAATCGCGGGCCTCGGCGGCGCGTTCTTCACGGTGGGCACCGGCCTCGCGTTCGGCAAGGAGATGTCAGCCGGGCAGGGCTTCATCGCCCTCGCGGCCATGATCCTCGGGAAGTGGAACCCGTACGGTGCCCTCGCGGCCGCGCTCCTGTTCGGCTTCTCGAAGAACCTCGGGAACCTGCTGTCCTCGATCGGGACCCCGGTGCCCTCGGAGATCCTCCTCATGCTGCCGTACCTGATCACGATCCTTGCGGTCGCTGGGTTCGTCGGGAAGGTCCGCGCTCCGGCGGCCGAGAACATCCCGTACAAGGAGTAGGGGTCCGCATGGCCGACGACCCGATCTGGCGGACGCTCCGTGAGGAGGCGGTCGCCGTCATGGGGCGGGCCTACGCGCCCTACTCCCACTTCCGGGTCGGAGCCGCGGCCGTCGCGGACGACGGCCGCATCGTCACCGGCTGCAACGTGGAGAACGCCGCCTACGGCGTGACGCTCTGCGCCGAGTGCGGGGTTGTCTCCGCGCTCGCCAGTTCGGGCGGCGGCCGTCTGACCCACTTCGTGTGCGTCGGCGGCAAGGGCGACCTCGTCATGCCGTGCGGCCGCTGCCGGCAACTGCTGTGGGAGCACGGCGGCGCTTCCCTCCTGGTGGCCACCCCGCGCGGGATCAGAACCATGAGGGATGTCCTCCCGGACGCCTTCGACGCCGAGGACCTGAGAGAGGCCGAACAATGACCGAGCCATTCGATGCGGTCGACATCATCCGCGCCAAGCGGGATCGTGAGGTCCTGGGCAACGAGCAGATCGACTGGGTGATCGACGCCTACACCCGCGGCGTGGTCGCCGACGAGCAGATGTCCGCCCTCGCCATGGCGATCTTCCTCAACGGCATGACCCGCGCGGAGATCGCCCGCTGGACGAACGCCATGATCAACTCGGGCGAGCGGATGGACTTCTCCGCCCTCGGCAAGCCCACCGCGGACAAGCACTCCACTGGGGGCGTGGGCGACAAGATCACCCTGCCCCTCGCCCCGCTCGTCGCCGTGTTCGGCGTGGCGGTGCCGCAGCTCTCGGGCCGCGGCCTTGGCCACACGGGCGGCACCCTGGACAAGCTCGAGTCCATCCCCGGCTGGCGCGCGCAGCTCAGCAACGAGGAGATCATGGACCAACTGCGGGACGTCGGCGCGGTGATCTGCGCCGCCGGCTCGGGGCTCGCGCCCGCTGACAAGAAGCTCTACGCGTTGCGGGACACGACCTCCACGGTGGAGTGCGTGCCGCTCATCGCGTCCTCGATCATGTCCAAGAAGATCGCGGAAGGCACGGATTCGCTCGTCCTCGACGTCAAGGTCGGCTCGGGCGCGTTCATGAAGAACTTGGAGAACGCCCGCGAGCTCGCCCGGACGATGGTGGACCTCGGGGCGGACGCAGGCGTGCGGACGGTCGCACTCCTCACTGACATGTCCACCCCGCTCGGACTGACCGCCGGCAACGCCCTGGAGGTGCGCGAGTCCGTGGAGGTGCTGGCCGGGGGCGGTCCGGCCGACGTCGTCGAACTCACGCTGGCGCTCGCCCGCGAGATGCTCGAATCGGCGGGCCGGCCCGACGCCGACCCCGAGGCCGCCTTGCGTGACGGCCGGGCGATGGACGCCTGGAACGCCATGATCCGCGCCCAGGGCGGCGACCCGGACGCCCCGCTCCCCGTCGCACGCCACACGGAGACGGTCACCGCGACGGCGTCCGGCGTGCTGACGCGGCTCGACGCCTACGACGTCGGGATCGCCGCCTGGCGGCTGGGCGCCGGTCGTTCCCGCAAGGAGGACCCCGTGCAGGCCGTGGCGGGCGTGGAGATCCACGCGAAGCCCGGCGACACGGTCTCGGCGGGCCAGCCGCTGCTCACCCTCCACACCGACACACCCGAGCGCTTCACGCGGGCGCTCGAGGCACTGGCGGGCGCCTTCGACATCGGCGGTACGCTCGAGGAGCCGCGGTCCATCGTGCTTGACCGCCTGGCCAACGACGTGGTTCCGAGGGGACTGCGCACCACCGAGACTGGAGGCGCACGATGACGGACACCGGATTCGAGAACGAGTACTCGCCCGAGGAGCCACCGGACACCGAGGAGTACCAGGCCGAGGGCCCGGCCGAGGTGTTCGAGGCCGACCCGGTGGACCGTGCCGAGCAGGACGTGGACGTGGAGCTCGATGAGGACGAGCTCTAGCCGTCCACGGGCCATTCGGTCGCTGGGCGACCTCGCCGCCGCGTTCGTGCGACCGGTGCGGACGACGCCGGCCCGCGCGGTCGGCACCCCCGCGGTCGTGGTGCCGCGCACCGCGCAGGTGCTCATGGGGGGCGCCGTGGTACGGCAGACCGACCCCACAACCTGCGGGTCCACCGCGCTGCTGATGCTCGCGGCCTCCGGTGACCCGGTCCTCGCCCGGTGGCTGGAGGACGGCACGCTGCCCGACGGGCTCACCATCGCCGAGCTGCCTCCGGAGATCCCGCCCGCGGCCCTCGCACGCCCCCTCACGGCGGGGGAGCGGATAGCCGCGGCCCAGCTCCGGATCAAGGAGCGGACCAGCGTGCGGGCGCTCGGGCCGTGGCGCTGGCCGAGCCGGTTCGGCACCCCGCCGTGGACGGCCGCGCGGGAGGCGCGGTTCCCCGGCGTGCGTTACCGGCACCGGCCGGTGGACGACCGCGGCGAGGCCGGCCGCACCATGGTGACGCTCGTGCTGAATGCGCTGCGGAGCGGCCACCCGGTGCTGCTGTTCACCGGCGGCAACGTCGGGAATGGTTTGGTGAAGGCGCTGCCCCGCCACGTGGTGCTCGCCGTTCCGGGCAGGTCGGCGAGCGTCACCGCCGCGGGCGACGCCGTCATCCCGATCTTCGATCCGGCGGCGGGCCGCGTGTACGAGGTCGTGGCGGGGGACCTCTTGGACCGGACGACGCCGCTGCCCGCCCTCGGTGGGTGGACGCACGTCCAATGGCTCGCCCTGCCGGTGCCCGCCGCGTAGGGTTGTCGCAGCCAGTAACCCGCACAGCCCGGGACCGGACACCAGCCAAGGAGAACGACATGCGGCGCCACGAGATCGCCGGACGCATCGACCACACCCTCCTCAAGCCGGAGGCCACCCCCGGCGACGTCGCCGCCCTCGTCGCGGAGGCGCGCCGCCTCGGCGTCAAGGCGGTGTGCGTCTCGCCGAGCCAGCTCCCGCTCACCGACACGGGCGACCTCGTCGTGGCCACGGTGTGTGGCTTCCCGTCGGGCGCCCACAAGAGCGAGGTGAAGGCCGCGGAGGCCGCACGCGCGGCCGCGGACGGGGCCCACGAGGTGGACATGGTCATCAACCTGTCCCAGGCCGTCACCGGCGACTACGACGCCGTCGAGGCCGATATGAGGACCGTCCGCCGGGCGCTGCCCACGGACGTGCTCCTCAAGGTGATCATCGAGTCGGCCGCGCTGACGGATGAGGCGATCGTCGCGGTGTGCGAGCGCGCCGAGGCCGCGGGCGCCCAGTACGTGAAGACGTCGACGGGCTTCCACCCGGCGGGCGGCGCCTCCGTGCACGCCGTCGAACTCATGGCGCGCACGGTCGGTGGCCGGCTGGGGGTCAAGGCCTCGGGCGGGATCCGCACGGCCGAGGCCGCCACCGCGATGGTGCGGGCCGGAGCGACGCGGCTCGGGCTGTCAGCCTCCGCCGCGATCCTCGACGAACTGGGCGGCTGAGCTCACGCCCGGTCGATCAGCTCCTGCATGTCCCGCCTGACTGCCTCGACCCGCTCGCGCGCGCTCACCCGCACGGCGTCCAGCCCGCTCGGGCCAGCCGAGTTCGGCACCGTGACGATCGACTCGAGGTAGCACTTCAGCTTCGGTTCGGTGCCGGACGGCCGCGCCACCACCCGGTCGCCCGCCTCGGTGAGGTAGTACAGCGCGTCCGTCGGGGGCAACCCCCGCCACCCCTGCGACAGGTCGGCCGCCTCCACCACCGGTGACCCGGCGAGCGTGGTGGGCGGGTTCGCGCGCAGCGAGGCCATGGCCCGTGCGATCACGTCGAGGTCCTGCACCCGGATCGTGAGCGGGGCGGTGGCGTGCACGCCGTGGCGGAAGGCCAGCCGGTCGAGCAGGTCCTGGAGCGTGTCCCCCTGCCGGCGCAGCGCGGAGGCCAGCAGCGCGATCCGGACACCGGCGGAGATGCCGTCCTTGTCACGGACGTACAGCGGGTCGACGCAATACCCGAGCGCCTCCTCGTAGCCGAAGGAGAGCCCCTCCACCCGGGAGATCCACTTGAATCCGGTGAGGGTGTACTCGTGCCGGAGGCCGTGGGCGGCCGCGATCTTCTCGAGCATGCGCGAGGAGACGATCGAGCACGCCAGCACGCCCCCGCCCGTGGCCGCCGCGAACGCGGCTGCCTGCTCGCCCAGGAGCCAGCCGACCTCGTCACCGGAGAGCTGGCGCCACCCGCCGTCGGCCGGGATCGCCACGGAGCACCGGTCGGCGTCCGGGTCCTGCGCGATGACGATGTCGGCACGGACCTTCCTCGCGAGGGCGAGCGCGAGGTCAAGCGCGCCGGGCTCCTCCGGGTTGGGGAACTTCACGGTTGGGAAGTCGGGGTCGGGCTCGGCCTGCTCGGCCACCACGTGCACGTCGGTGAATCCGGCCTCCGCCAGGGAGCGGACCACCATCTCCCCGCCGACGCCATGCATGGACGTCTGCACGATGCGCAGGTCCGCGGCCCTGCCGTAGGGGACCATCGCCTCGACCCGCGCGAGGTAGGCCAGGCGGACCTCGTCGCCCAGTTCCGTCCACCCGCCCTCGGCGCGCGGCACGGCGGACACGCTCGCGACGGCGTCGATCCGGGCCGCGATCCCGGCGTCGTACGGCGGGACGATCTGGGAGCCCTGTCCGGAGTCGGTGACCGCCCGCCCGCCGAGGTACACCTTGTATCCGTTGTCCTGCGGGGGGTTGTGCGACGCGGTCACCATCACGCCGGCGTCGGCGTCCAGGTGGCGCACCGCGAAGGCGAGCAGCGGCGTGGGCCGGCGCGGCGGCAGGAGGAGCGCCCGCCCGCCCGCGGCGGTGACGACGGCGGCGGTGTCGCGGGCGAACTGCTCGGAGCCGTGGCGGGCGTCGCACCCGATCACCACGGAGAAGTCCGGGCCGACGGCGTCGCGCAGCCAGGCGGACAGCCCGGCTGCGGCGCGGATGACTACCGCGCGGTTCATGCGGTTCGGCCCGCCGCCGAGGGCGCCCCGGAGGCCGGCGGTGCCGAACTGCAGGAAGCCGGCGAAGCGGTCCTCCAGCTCGGCGGCGGCGTCCGGGTCGTCGGACGCGGCGAGGAGCACCTCGAGCTCCCTGCGGGTGGACTCGTCGGGATCGTCGGCGATCCAGGCTTCGACGGCGGCGCGGTCAGTCATGGTTCTCAGCTCTCCAGGATTCGGCGGGTGATGGTGGCCAGCAGGGTGGAGAGGCGGCCCTCGGCGTCGCGCCCCGCCTGCAGCACCTCCCCGTGGGACAGGGGGTTCGGCGAGATGCCCGCGGCGGGGTTGGTCACCAGGGACATCCCGAGGATCTCGAGTCCGGCGTGGCGTGCGGCGATGGCCTCCAGCGCGGTTGACATCCCCACCAGGTCGCCACCCATGCGCCTGGCCATCTGCACCTCGGCGGGAGTTTCGTAGTGGGGTCCGCGGAACTGGACGTAGACGCCCTCGTCGAGGGTGGGGTCGACCTCCCGGGCCAGCGCCCGGAGGCGGGCGGAGTAGAGGTCGGTGAGGTCCACGAAGGTGGCGCCCTCGAGCGGGGAGGCCCCGGTCAGGTTGATGTGGTCCGAGATCAGGACCGGCGTGCCCGGGGTCCACTCGGGCCGCAGCCCGCCGCAGCCGTTGGTGAGGACCACCACCGTGGCACCGCAGGCCGCCGCGGTCCGCACGGCGTGGGCGACGGCGCGCACGCCCCTGTCCTCGTAGAAATGGGTGCGCGCGCCCAGGACGAGCGCGTGCCGGTCACCCACGGCGATCGACGAGATCGTCCCCCCGTGGCCGACGACGGCGGGTGCCGAGAACCCTGGGACCTCCGCGGCGGGGAGCACGGAGACCGTCTCGCCGAGCTCCGCCGCGGCGCCTCCCCAGCCGGAGCCGAGGACGAGGGCGATCTGGTGCCGGGCGATGCCGGAGCGGTCGGCGATGGTCCGGGCCGCGAGCGCCGCCATCTCCATGGGATCGCCGGTGAGTGCGTCGTTGTCGCTCATGCGAGTCACGCTATCGCCTCCCCGGGGCCGCGCGGGAGGCTTAGCCCCGATTGCGCCGGAGAGCGCGGATTCGCGCGCGTTGACACAATGGTCGGGTGAGCGCCGCGCTGCCAGTCGAATTGCCCAACCCCGAGGTGGCGGGCGCCTCGCCCGTCCGAAGCGGCTCGCGGGTGGTGGTGATCGGCGGGGGGCCGGGTGGCTACGAGGCCGCGCTGGTGGCGAGCCAGCTCGGGGCGGACGTCACCCTTGTCGAACGAAGCGGGCTGGGGGGAGCGGCGGTCCTCACCGACGTCGTGCCCTCGAAGACCCTGATCGCCACCGCGGAGTGGATGGCCGTGACCGAGAGCGCGGCGGAGCTCGGCATCCGCACCGGCGGCACCGGTCTCACCGTGGACATGGCGGTGGTGAACGCCCGCGTGCTGGAACTGGCGGCCCGGCAGTCGCACGACATCCGCGCGCGCCTCCTCGCCGAGGGCGTTCGCGTGATCGACGGCGTCGCACGCCTCGGCGCCCCGCGCCACGACCGCGGCACCCGGGACGTCCTCGTGGCCACGCCGGGGGGTGAGCTGGAGTTCGAGGCCGAGATCGTCCTGGTCGCCACCGGCGCGTCCCCGCGCATCCTCCCTGACGCCCGGCCCGACGGCGAGCGCATCATGACCTGGGCGCAGCTGTACACCCTGGACCGCCTGCCCGAGCACCTCATCGTGGTGGGGTCGGGCGTGACGGGCGCGGAGTTCGCGGGGGCGTACAACGTGCTCGGGGCGAGGGTGACGCTGGTGTCCTCCCGTGAACGGGTGCTCCCGGGCGAGGACGAGGAGGCCGCCGAGCTCATCGAGGGGGTGTTCCGCCGTCGGGGCATGACCGTCCTCTCGCGGTCCCGCGCGGAGGCCGTGCGCCGCACCGCCGACGGCGTGGAGGTGGTGCTCGCCGACGGGCGGGTGATCACCGGGTCGCACTGCCTCGTCGCCGTGGGCGCGGTCCCCAACACGGCCGGGATCGGGCTGGAGGAGGCCGGGGTGCGCCTCACCCCGACGGGCCACGTCCTGGTGGACCGCGTCTCGCGCACCACCGCGTTCCGCGTGTACGCCGCGGGCGACTGCACCGGCGTGCTCCCGCTCGCGTCCGTGGCCGCGATGCAGGGTCGCATCGCGATGTGGCACGCCCTTGGCGACGCCGTCGCCCCGCTCGACATCAAGGCCGTGGCCGCCAACATTTTCACGGCCCCCGAGATCGCGACCATCGGCGTGAGCGAACGGGAGATTCGGTCCGGGTCCGTGGACGGCGCGATCACGCGGCTGCCGGTCGCCCGGAACCCGCGCGCCAAGATGCTGGGTATCAAGGAGGGGTTCATCAAGATCTTCTCCGACCCCGGCACCGGTGTGGTGATCGGCGGGGTGGTGGTGGCGCCGCGCGCCGGGGAGCTGATCTTCCCGGTCACCCTGGCGGTGGCGAACCGGCTCACGGTGGACCAGGTGGCCAACGCCTTCACGATCTACCCGTCGCTCACCGGCTCGCTCGGCGAGGCCGCGCGGACGCTCCACACGGCTCGCCGCTGAGCTCGGCTACTGTTGCCACCATGCTGGACCTGACCTCGGACGTGGTGGCTCTCGCCGCCACGATCTGCGACGTCCCGTCCGTCTCGGGCGGCGAGGGTCCACTCGCCGACGCCGTCGAGGAGGCCCTGCGCACCGTCGCGGGCCTCGAGGTGCTGCGCGACGGCGACACCGTCGTGGCGCGAACCCACCAGGGGCACGGCCGCCGCGTGGTGGTGGCCGGGCACCTGGACACGGTCCCCATCCAGGGCAACCTGCCCACCCGTCTCGTGGGGGACGAGCTCTGGGGCCGCGGCACGGTGGACATGAAGGGGGGCGTCGCAGTCGCCCTCCACCTCGCCGCCACGCTCGCCGCCCCCACGAGGGACGTCACCTGGGTGTTCTACGACCACGAGGAGGTGGAGGCCGAGCGCAACGGGCTCGGGCGCGTGGCGCGGACACACCCCGAGTGGCTCCCGCCGCCGACTTCGCCATCCTGGGGGAACCCACGGGTGCCGCCATCGAGGGCGGCTGCAACGGCACCCTCCGGGTGGAGCTGCGGACACGCGGGCGCACGGCGCACAGCGCCCGGGCCTGGCGCGGCGTCAACGCCGTCCACGCGGCCGCGCCCATCCTCCAGCGGTTGTCCGAGTACCGGCCCGCCGCGGTGGAGGTGGACTCGCTCGTCTACCGGGAGGGCCTGAACGCCGTGGCGATCCGCGGGGGGATCGCCGCCAACATGATCCCGGACGAGTGCGTGGTGACCCTGGACTACCGCTTCGCCCCCGACGCGACCGTGGACCAGGCGATCGCCCACGTCCGGGGCGTGTTCCCGGAGTTCGACCTCACCGTCCTCGACGGCTCCGCCGGCGCGCGTCCCGGGCTCGACGACCCGGCCGTGGCGGACTTCGTGGCGGCGGTCGCCGCCCTAACCGGCGGGGGCGTGGCCGCCAAGTACGGCTGGACGGACGTTGCCCGGTTCGCCGAGCTCGGGATCCCCGCGGTGAATTTCGGCCCCGGCGACGCCCTGCTCGCCCACGCCGACGACGAGCGGTGCCCCACTTCCCAGATACGCGCCTGCGCCGATGCGCTGCGGGCCTGGCTCGAAAGGTGACAATGGCAAACGGAGAGGCTTACCAGAAGGGCCCCCTCGTCCTGCGCGGGCGCCAGATCCCCAAGGAGACGACGGACTCCCACCTGCTGCAACCCCAGGTGGACACCGACTGGCTGCACACCGACCCCTGGCGGGTGATGCGCATCCAGGCGGAGTTCGTCGAGGGATTCGGTGCGCTCGCGGACATCGGCCCCGCCGTGTCCGTGTTCGGCTCGGCCCGCACGAAGCCCAACACCAAGGAGTACCTGCTCGGCCGGGACATCGGCCGGATGGCGGCCGAGGCCGGTTTCGCCGTGATCACCGGGGGAGGGCCCGGGATCATGGAGGCGGCCAACAAGGGCGCGAGCACGGCCGGGGGAGTCTCGGTGGGACTGGGTATCGAGCTCCCGCACGAGCAGGGCATGAACAAGTGGGTGGACCTGGGCATCAACTTCCGGTACTTCTTCGTCCGCAAGACGATGTTCGTGAAGTACTCCACCGGATTCATTTCGCTCCCCGGGGGTTTCGGCACCCTCGACGAGTTGTTCGAGGCGCTCACCCTGGTCCAGACCCACAAGGTGCGCTCCTTCCCGGTGGTGCTCGTGGGGAAGGACTACTGGGGTGGCCTGCTCGACTGGCTGGCGTCCAGCATGGTCGAGAGCGGGAAGATCTCCGACCTGGACCTTGACCTCATCACGCTGGTCGACACGGCCGACGAGGCGGTCGAGGCGGTCACCAGCGGGCACAACCGGGTGGTCGAGGCGGCACTCGCCAAGGAAACGGGGCACTCGGACGGCTCCTGAGGGTCCGCGCCCGCCGGCCGGATCGGCAGAGGACCGGGCGGTGGCATAAAATGGACACAGTCCTTGCGCCGTCTGGCGCATCGTCCGCTCGGATTGAAGGGGAGCGCCATGGCAGCAATGAAGCCACGCACCGGAGACGGCCCACTTGAGGTGACCAAGGAAGGCCGCGGCCTCGTGATGCGCGTCCCGCTGGAGGGCGGCGGGCGCCTCGTGGTGGAGCTCAACCAGGAGGAGGCCAACGCGCTGGGTGACGCCCTCGCCGCCGTGCGCGTCTGATGATCTCCTGCCCGGCACTCCCGGAGGTCCGATCCACCCGGGACGACCCGTTGGCATGCGCGAGGGCTGAAGGGGCACTCGCACTCATCATTTCCCCGGCCCCGGACGCGCAGGAGGATTCCGGGGAGGCCGAACCCCGGAGCGGGCCGTTCGAGCCCCTCCGGGAGGTCGCGGCGGCCTACGGCATCGATCTCGAGGCCGTGGTCGCGGACCAGAGGGTGGGCGGTCCGGGTTCCGTCCACGTGATCGAACTCCCGCCGCCGCTCGCCGACGGCGGCCCCTGGCAGTCCCTGCCGCGGCGCGTCATCCTGGCCGGCGCCGGTGGCGGCGATCCGCGCGAGCTCCGGGACGCGGGCACAGCCGTCGCCCGGGCGGCAGCGGGGCTGCCGCACCTCGCCGTCGCCCTCCACGCTCCGCTGGACGCGGCGCGTTCCCTCGCGCTGCTGGAGGGACTCATGCTGCCGGCGTACCGGATGCCGCGCATCGCGGCGGGCGAGGCGCCCGGCAGGGCGGCTTGTCCCGAGATCGTGGTCAGTGGCGAACTGGACGAGGGGAGCATCCCGGTCGCCGCGGCGGGGGTCTGGGGAACCTTCCTCGCGCGCACGCTCGCGGCGACGCCGTCGAACATCAAGGACCCGGAGTGGCTCGCCCGGCAGGTGACCGACCTGGTCGCCGCGGCCGCGGACGAGCGCCTCACCGTCGAGGTGCGCGACGAGGACTGGCTCGCGCGGCGCGGGCTGAACGCGATCCTCGCCGTCGGCGCCGGGTCCGCCTCGCCACCGCGTCTCGTGAGCGTGCGGTACGATCCGGCCGGGAGCGCACCCGAGGTGGCGCTGGTGGGCAAGGGCATCACGTTCGACACCGGGGGGCTGTCGCTGAAGCCGCGCGAGGCCATGGTTCCGATGAAGACCGACATGTCGGGCGCGGCGATCGTGCTCGCCGCGGTGCTCGCCGCCGCCCGGCTCGACGCCCCGCGGCCCGCCGTCGCCGTGCTGGCGCTCGCGGAGAACGCGTTCGGCGGGGCCAGCTGCCGCCCCGGCGACGTGGTGCGTACCGTGGACGGCACCACCGTCGAGATCGGCAACAGCGACGCCGAGGGCCGCATGGTCCTGGCCGACGCGATCGCCTGGGTGCGTTCCGAGTACGCGCCCACCGTCGTCGTCGACGTCGCCACCCTCACCGGCGCCGCCACGCTCGCCCTCGGCCGCGGGCACGCCGCCCTCTACGCCACCGACGCCGCCCTTGAGTCCGCGCTGGTGGACGGCGGCGCGCTGCACGGCGAGGAACTCTGGCCGATGCCGCTGGTGGAGGACTACCGCGACTCGCTGCGGTCGGAGGTCGCCGACCTGGCACACATTGCCAACAACGAATACGTACATGCCGGCTCGGTCATCGCGGCCCTCTTCCTGCGGCACTTCGCCCGCGACACCCCGTGGGCACACCTGGACATCGCGGGACCGGGCCGGACCGGGGCGAAGACGCCCGAGATGCCCGCCCAGGCGCCAACCGGCTTCGGGGTGCGCACCCTCCTGGGGCTGCTGCTCGGAGCCCCGGCGGCTACTGCTGGCGCTTGACGGCGACGAGCACGCCGTCGCCGGTGGGGATCAGGGCCGCGAGGCCGTCATCCCGCGAACGGACCTCCTTGCCGAGTTCGCGCACCGCGACGGTCAGCTCGTCGCGGCGGGCAGGGTCCGCGACGCGGCCACCCGCAAGGGCGTCGCTCACCACGAGGATCCCGCCGGGCCGGAGCATCCGCCACGCCTGCTCGACGGCGGCGCCCGCCTCCTGCGGGTCGCCGTCCACGAGGACCAGGTCGTAGGCGGCGTCAGCGAGGCGCGGGAGGACGTCGAGCGCCCGGCCCGCGATGAGGCGCGTGCGTGCCGGCTTCACGCCGGCCATGACGAACGACTCGCGGGCCGCGCGCTGGTACTCGGCCTCGATGTCGATGGAGGTGAGGATGCCGTCGTCGACCATGCCCTCGAGCAGCCACACCCCGGAGACGCCGGTCCCCGTGCCGATCTCCGCCACGGAGTGCGCGCCGCTCGCGGCCGCCATCAGCCGCAGGAGCGCGCCCGTGCCGACGGAGACGGGGGCGATGCCGAACTCGGCGGCCCGGGCGCGGGCGGCGCGGGCGGGCTCGGACTCGGGCATGAACTCTTCGGTGTAGGACCAGGACAGTGCCTTGTCGGCGGCCATGGGGTTTCCTGTCGTCGGCGATTTTGTGCCAGTCTAACGCTCCCAGCATTTCCTCAGGATGGGCACCTAGGCTTGTCGCACCATCCCCGGGAGGAAACGTGACCGCGCTGAGCGACGTCGAGAACGACGCCGATCCTCGTCTGACATCCGGCGCACTCCAGCCCGGGATCCCCACCTGGGACGAAATCGTCGAGCAGCACTCGGCGCGCGTGTACCGCCTCGCCTACCGCCTCGCCGGCAACCATGCCGACGCCGAGGACCTCACCCAGGAGACCTTCGTCCGCGTGTTCCGGTCGCTCCACACCTACACACCCGGCACGTTCGAGGGCTGGCTGCACCGCATCACCACGAACCTCTTCCTGGACCAGGCGCGCCGCAGGGCGAAGCTGCGCGTGGAGTCCATCCAGGAGATGCAGCTGCCCTCCGACTGGCAGGACGCGCCGGAACGCCAGTTCGAGCACGCCAACCTCGCGCCCGACATCCAGCGGGCGCTGGACGCGCTACCGCCCGGGTACCGCGCCGCCGTGGTGCTGTGCGACATCGAGGGTTACTCCTACGCCGAAGTCGCCGCCACCCTCGGGGTCAAGCTCGGCACCGTCCAGTCACGGCTCCACCGCGGGCGGGCGCTGCTGCGGGAGCAGCTCGCCCACCGGCAGCCGGGAGCGCGGACATGAGGCACCTCGGCCCCCGGACCAGCGCGTACGTGGACGGCGGCCTCACGGGTTCCCGGTTGCGCCGCGCCGAGGCCCACCTGCGCCGGTGCCCGTGGTGCGCCGAGCAGGTGGCCTGGGAGCGGGAACTCTCCCTCCGGCTGCGCTCGCTGGAGCGGGCCGACGTGCCGGTGGGGCTGACGGAGCGCATCCCCGGACCACCGCAGCCGCCCGGGAAGTTGCGGCGGCTCGGGTGGACCGTGACGGACCGGGTGTCGCTCCCGGCCTGGCGGCACCGCGCGGCGGTGCGCGCCGTCGTCGGCGGGAGCGCGCTGGTGACGACGCTCGGTGTGGTGATCCTCGTGGGCGCGGCACAGGACGTGACCGTGACCGACGCCGACGTGCTGCGCGCCGGGGCGAGCGCCACCGTTGCCGGCGCGCCCGTCGTCACCCGCCTCGCCGCGTCCGGCGCCGACGACTCCACCGCGACGGCGGCCGCGCTGCTCCGCGACGCCGGGTGGGTCTTCCCCGCGGACCTGCCGCCGGGGCTCCACATCGCGGGCGTCTCCCTCCACCGCGACGCCGGGCGGGAGGTCCTGGAGGTCGAGGTGGCCGGGGGTGGCGGCTCCGCCCGCGTCCTCGAGGTGCGGGGGCGGGTGGAGGCGGGGGCGGTTCCCGCGGACGCCGTCGTCGTGCAGTGCGGCGAGATCGCCGTGGTCCTGGCGGGGGACACGGCGGTCCGGGACGAGATCGCGGCGCTCCTCCCCTCGCATGGCTTTGACTCGTCGCCGGTGGGACGATTGGAGCGTGGGATGCAGGCAGTGGTTTCGTTCTTCGGTGAGGTGGGCCCATGACGTACGGTGATCCGGATGAGCGCTGGAAGCCGCAGGAGAACCCTCCCGTGCCGCAGGCCGAACCGCCCGCTCCGGTGGCCCCGCAGGTGACCGAGCAGCCCACCCACTTCGAGTCGCAGGACGTCGTCGTGCGGCCCGACCAGCGTGGCGCCACCGGGCCGAGGACAGTCCGCCGCTCCACCGCGGTCCTGCTCGTGATCACGGCACTGCTGGCCGGGCTCCTGCTCGGCGGGGTGGGGGCGCGGGCGTACTTCGGCCTCGGCGACGACGCGGCCCAGGCCACCGCCACTCCCACCTCCACCGTGGTGCGGGCACCCGACTCCATCGCCGGGATCGCCCAGGCAGTGGTCCCCTCCACCGTGTACGTCGAGGCGACGACGGCGACGTCGGCGGCGTCGGGGACCGGGCTGATCCTCCGGTCCGACGGCTACGTCGTCACCAACAACCACNTGATCGCCGAGGCGGTGGACGGCGGGACCATCCAGGTGACGTTCTCCGACGGGACCGTCGAACAGGCCGAGGTGGTGGGGCGGACGGCGGACTACGACCTCGCGGTGTTGCACGTGGACCGCACGGGGCTGCGGCCGCTCACGCTGGCGAACTCCGACGACGTCGCGGTCGGTGACCCGGTGATCGCCGTCGGCGCGCCGCTGGGCCTCGAGGGCACCGTGACGTCGGGCATCGTCTCCGCCCTCAACCGGGCGGTCCAGGCCGGCTCGGCCGGCGCGACCACGTTCATGAACGCCATCCAGACCGACGCGGCCATCAACCCCGGCAACTCCGGCGGCCCGCTCGTCAACGCAAGTGGCGAGGTGATCGGCATCAACACCGCGATCGCCCAGGCCTCGGGGACCTCCCAGGCCACCGGCAGCATCGGGCTGGGCTTCGCGATCCCGTCCAACCAGGTGAAGCGGACCACGGACCAGCTGATCGAGACGGGGACGGCCACGTACCCGATCATCGGCATCCTCCTCGACAGTCGCTACACCGGCGAGGGCGTGCAGGTGGCGACGGCCGCGTCCGACGGGAACGAGCCCGTGACGCCCGGCGGGCCCGGGGAACTCGCGGGGATCCGCGCCGGGGACATCATCCTCTCGATCGACGGCCAGCCGATGACGAGCGCCGACGAGGTCATCGTGTTCGTGCGGGCACACGCGCCGGGGGACGAGATCACGCTGACGATCCGCCGTGGCGGGCGGGAGGACGACGTCACGGTGACCCTCGGGGAGCAGGAGGCGAACTGACGGACCCGCCCCGGGTCACGTGGCCGCGCGTGTCAGGTGGCCTCGTCGTCGAACGGCGCGGGGCCGTCCGGCTTCGCGGGCGGGGCCTGCGGCGGGACGACGGGCCGCGGGGCCGGCCGGGACGCGGCAGGGGCATCCTCCATCAGGGCCTCGCGCACGATGCGGCGCGGGTCGTACTGCCGGGGATCGAGCGACCGCAGGTCGGAGAACTCGTCCCCGAACTCGTCCTTCAGCGAGGTCTTGGCCTCGCGCATGAAGTCGCGGGCCTGGCGCACCCAGCCCGCGAACTGGGCGGTCACCTCGGGCAGCTTGTCGGGTCCGACCACCAGCAGCACGACGATGAGGAGGACGACCCCCTCCCACCCGCTGATCCCGCCCACGGCTACCTCGGAGTGATGTTGAGCGACCGCCCGGCGAGGCCGCGGGCGCGGGAGGCGAGGTGGTCGGCAACCTGGAGGAGGGCGCGGGCGGCCGCCGAGTCCGGATCAGCGAGCACCACGGGCTCGCCCGTGTCGCCGCCGGCCCGCAGCGCGATGTCGAGGGGGATCCGCGCGAGCAGCGGCACCTCGTAGCCGAGCCCGTCGGTCAGGGCGCGGCACACCTGGTCGCCCCCGCCGGAGCCGAAGATCTCCAGCCTGGTGCCGTCCGGCTGCTCGAGGTGGGACATGTTCTCGATGACGCCCACCACGTGCTGGCGGGTCTGGGAGGAGAGGATGCCGGCGCGCTGCGCCACCTCCGCGGCCGCGACCTGCGGGGTGGTGACCACGAGGATCTCCGAGTTCGGCAGGAGCTGGGCGACCGTGATCGCGATGTCGCCCGTCCCGGGCGGGAGGTCGAGGAGCAGCACGTCCAGGTCCCCCCAGAAAACGTCGCCGAGGAACTGCTGCATCGCGCGGTGGAGCATGGGGCCGCGCCACACGACCGGGGTGCCCGGCGCGGTGAACATGCCGATCGAGATGACCTTCACACCCTTGGCCACCGGGGGCACGATCATGTCGTCCAGCTTGGTGGGCGGGTGCTCCACGCCCAGCATGCGGGGGATGGAGAAGCCGTAGATGTCGGCGTCGACGACGCCCACCTTGAGCCCGCGGGCAGCGAGCGCGACAGCCAGGTTCGCCGTCACGGAGGACTTGCCGACGCCGCCCTTGCCCGAGGTGATCGCGTACACCCGGGTGAGTGAGCCCGGCTGTGTGAACGGGATGACGGGTTCCGGCGTGCCGCCGCGCAGCTTGGTGCGCAGGTCCCGCTTCTGCTCGTCGGTCATCACGCCCATCGCGACCTCCACGGAGGTGACGCCGTCGAGGGACGCGACCTGCGCCGTGACGTCCCGGGTGATTGTGTCCTGCAGGGGGCAACCGGCGGTGGTGAGGTCGATCCCCACGACGACGGCGCCACCTGCGATCGTGACGCTGCGGACCATGTCGAGGTGCGTGATCGGCTGGCGGATCTCGGGGTCGATGACCTTCTCGAGCTGGGATCGGACGGCGTGCTCGGTGAGTGCGGGCATGGTCCCGATCCTACAACCCGGCCCGGCGCTCCTCGGAATGGCCCTCGTCCGGGCGCCCCCGGCGGTCCAGTTCGGTATTCAGCTCCTCCAGGAGGTCCCGGAGTTCGGCACGGATGTAGTCGCGGGTGGCGACCTCGTTCATCGCGATCCGCAGCGAGGCGATCTCGCGGGCAAGGTACTCGGTGTCCGCGAGGTTGCGCTCGGCCCGCTGGCGGTCCTGTTCGGCCGTCACCCGGTCGCGGTCGTCCTGACGGTTCTGGGCGAGCAGGATGAGCGGGGCGGCGTACGACGCCTGCAGCGAGAGCATCAGCGTGAGTGCGGTGAAGCCGTACTCCGACTTGTCGAAGCGCAGCGCCGTCGGGCCCCAGGAGTTCCACGCGAGCCACACGAGGACGAACATCGTCAGCCACACGAGGAACTGCGGGGTGCCGGTGAACCGCGCGATGCCCTCGGCCACCTTGGCGGTGCTCTCCGACCGCAGCGAGAACCGGAGCCGGCGCTTGCGGTACTCCTTCGGTTGGTCGAGTCGCTCAGCCATTGGGGACCTTCAGATCGGCGTTGTCGGTGTCCTCNTCCTCGGCGTCGCGCCAGCCCTCGGGGAGCAGGTTGTCCAGCACGTCGTCCACCGAGATCGCCCCGAGCAGGCGGCGGTCCCGGTCGAGCACGGGCAGCGCCGTGCTGTTGTAGGTGGCCAGCAGGCGTGTCACCTTGGCGATCGAGTCGCCGGGGGTCACCGCCTCGACGTCGTTGTCCAGGAAGTTGCCGAGCGGTTCGTGGGGGGGCTCGCGCAGCGCGCGCTGGAGGTGCACGACGCCGAGGAACCGTCCCGTCGGCGTCTCCAGCGGGGGCCGGACCACGAAGATCATCGTCGCCAGCGCGGGGTTGATGTCCCGTCGGCGGGCGTGGGCCAGGGCGGTGGCCACGGTGGCCTCGGGGCCGAGGATGATCGGCTCCGTGGTCATGAGGCCGCCCGCGGTGCGCTCGTCGTAGGCGAGGAGGCGCCGCACGTCCCGCGCCTCCTCGGGCTCCATCAGGCCGAGGAGCTCGGCGGCCTTGGACTCAGGGAGGTCGGAGACGAGGTCCGCGGCGTCGTCGGGCTGCATGACGTCCAGCACGTCCGCGGCTCGGCCGGCCTCGAGGCTCGACACGATCGCCACGCGGTCCTCGTCACCGAGTTCCTCGAGGACGTCGGCCAGACGGTCGTTGTCGAGTTCCGAGGCCACCTCGATGCGGCGGTCGTCGGGCAGGTCGTGCAGCACGTCGGCGAGGTCGGCGGCCTTCATGTCGCCGAGGCTGGCGAGCAGCGCCACTGCCCCCTGCTGTTCCGCGGAGGGCCCCAGCCCCTCGACGTCGGCGGCGTCCACGACCAGGGTCGGCCCGCGCCGCAGCAGCGCGGTCGACTCGCGACGGCGCACGAACAGTTTCGTCACCACCCAGTCCCGGTTCCGCTGCTGCTCGATCGCGACGTCCTCGATGGTCACCCGCCCGGAGCCGTCCCGCAGCGTGACGGTCCGGTCGAGGAGTTCGGACACGACGAGCGTCTCGCTCGCGCGCTGCTCGAACCGCCGGATGTTGACGAGCCCCGTGGTGATCACGGCGCCCGGCTCGATGCCGGTCACCCGCGTGAGCGGCACGAACACCCGGCGGCGGCCCGGGACCTCGACGACGAGGCCGACCGCCTTGGGGCCCCCCTTCGGGCGGATGAGGACGACGACGTCGTGGACCTTGCCGACCTCGTCACCGATGGGGTCGAACACGGACGTGCCGGCCAGACGGGCGATGTAGACCCGGGAGGGAGCGGTGGTGCGGGGCGTCGACGTCACGGCTCCAGCCTAGGCCAGCGCCTCCCCCCGCGGCGGCTGCCGGGATCCCGAGTCGCGGGACCCGCGGGGCTCCCCGCACGGGTCATACCGAGCGGTTTCCCAGCACCCTGGGCCATACTGGTGGGCATGACGCAGATGACCTCGTTCCCCCGCTTCGGCGTGATGCCGCTCGGGGAGGAGATCGCGACCTTCGGGAAGTACGAGGACGCGCAGCGCGCCGTCGACGTGCTCGCGGACGCCGGCTTCCCGGTGCAGAAGGTCTCGATCATCGGGACCGACCTCAGGATGGTCGAGCGCGTGACCGGCCGGATGACCTTCAGCCGCGCCGCGCTCTCGGGCGTGCTCTCCGGCATGTGGTTCGGCCTCATGATGGGTCTGCTGTGGGTGGTGCTCGGCTCCCCGGACTTCATGCCCGTGGTGTGGGGCGTCAGTGTGGGCGCGATCTTCGGCGCCCTCTTCGGGCTCGCGGCGCACTCCCTGTCCGGCGGGAAGCGCGACTTCACGTCGGTGAGCCAGGTGGTGGCCACGCGGTACGGCCTGCGGTGCGAGACCGACGTCGCCGCGAGGTGCCGCCAGACGCTCGTCGACAAGGGCATCAGCGTGGCCCTGCCGGGCCAACCCCAGGTGGTGGACCTCACGATCCCGCCGAAGTACGGCGAGCGGATCGTCCCGGGTGAGCCGGCGCCCCCCACTGCCCCCTGGGGTCCGGCACAGCAGTAACCGCCCCGGCGGCGCCGCTACCCGCCGAGCAGGTCGGTCACCCAGGCCTCGACGGCCGCCACGGTGCGCGGGATGTCCTCACTGAGGCGGACCGCGCCGTCCTCGGTCACCAGCACGTCGTCCTCGATCCGGACGCCGATGCCACGGAAGCGCTCGGGCACGGCGAGGTCATCGGCGCGGAAGTAGAGTCCCGGCTCGATCGTGAAGACCATCCCGGGTTCGAGTTCCGCGTCGAGGTAGAGCTCGCGGCGGGCCTGCGCGCAGTCGTGGACGTCGATGCCGAGATGGTGGGACGTGCCGTGGACCATCCAGCGCCGGTGGTACTGCCCCTCGGGCGCCAGCGACTCCGCCGCGCTCACCGGTAGCATTCCCCACGCCTCGAGGCGGGTGGCGATGACCTCCATGGCGGCGGCGTGCAGGTCGCGGAACCGCGCGCCCTTCTCGCCCGCCTTCGCGAGGGCGGCCTCGCAGGCGTCGAGCACGGCCTGGTAGACCTCGCGCTGTGGCTCCGTGAACCGGCCGTCGACCGGGAGGGTACGGGTGATGTCCGCCGTGTAGAGGGTCTCGACCTCGACCCCCGCGTCGACCAGCACCAGCTCGCCGGCCCGCACCGCGCCGTCGTTGTTGATCCAGTGCAGGGTGTTGGCGTGGTTGCCCGCCGCGGCAATGGTCTCGTAGCCGAGGCCGTTGCCCTCCTCACGGGCCTTCGCGCCGAAGGCGCCCTCGAGCACGCGTTCGCCCCGGACGTGGCCGGCCGCCCGGGGGAATGAGCGGATCAGCTCGTCGAAGCCGGCGGCGGTGGCCGCGATCGCCCGGCGCAGCTCGCGGACCTCGAACTCGTCCTTGACCAGCCGCATCTCGGACAACGCCTCCGCCAACGCCTCGTCGACGGCGGCATCCGCGACCACCCCGACCTCGCCACGGACCTTCGCCACGAGCGCGGTCACGGCGGCGTCGGCCTGCGGGACGACGCGGATCCGCACCTGACCCGCGTCCTTCGCGACGGCGTCGGCGAGGGTGTCGATGTGGGCGCAGCGGATGCCGGTGAGGGCCTCGGTCTCCTCGAGTGTGGGGCGTGCCCCCACCCAGAGCTCCCCGTAGCGGGAGTCCGCGAAGAACTCCTCGGTGTCGCGGGCGGCGGCGGGCCGGAAGTACAGGACGGCTTCGTGGGCGGCCCCGGGGTCGTCCCGGTTCGGCTCCAGCACGAGGACGGCGTCGGGCTCCTGGTCCGTGCCGAGGCCGGTGAGGTACGCGAAGGCGCTGTGGGGGCGGAAGCGGTGGTCGGTGTCGTTGGACCGGGGGACGAGCTGCCCGGCGGGGACGACGAGGCGCTCACCGGCGAAGCGCTGCCCGAGCCGCGCGCGGCGGGCGGCAGCGAAGGCCGCGGCCTCGGAACGTTCCGGCAGGTCGCTCGGGCGCGGCTCCCAGTTGGTGGCGATGAACTCGCGAAAGGCCTTTGAACTCGGGCGGTGGGAACGGTTGTTCCCCCGGTCCTCGAGTTGCTGTCCTGGTGCCGCCACTCGCTTCCCATCGGTCATGGGAAGGACGTTATCCCAGGGGAGTCGCGGGGGGAGGGCGGGGTCACTCGGTGAGAGCCTCGCCGGCCAACTCGGGCAGGAAGAGGGCCGCGACCATCGCGAGGAGGAACGCGGCGCCGAAGACGGCGAAGAGCACGGGCAGCCCGCCTGCCGCAACGATCACCGGCACGAGCAGGGGCGCCGTCATCGCGGCGATCCGGCCGAACGCCGTCGCGCTGCCGCTGCCCGTCCCCCGCAGGGAGGTGGGGTAGACCTCCGGCGTGACGGCGTAGAGCGCGCCCCACGCTCCGAGGTTGAAGAAGGACAGCGCCATTCCGGCGCCGAGGATCAGTCCCGCGCTGGGCGCGANGCCGAAGGCGACGGCGGACACGGCGGACCCCGCCAGAAAGGTTGCCAGNGTGGCCCGCCGGCCCCACTTCTCGATGAGCACCGCGGCCACCGCGTAGCCGGGCAGCTGGGCGAGCGTGATCCACAGCGTGTACTCGAAGGACTTGACCAGCGTGAAGCCGCTGTTGAAGAGCAGGGTGGGCAGCCAGATGAACGCACCGTAGTACGCGAAGTTCACCCCGAACCAGGTGAGCCAGAGCGCCGCGGTGCGGCGTCTGAACTTCGGCTGCCAGATCGCCGACCAGTGCGGCTTCGGCGCCTCCGGGAGCGTGGGCGACGGGACGGGCTCCACCCCGGCGGCGGCCTCGAACCGCCGGACGGCCGCCTCCGCCTCCGCGGTGCGGCCCCGCCGTTCGAGGAAACGGACGGACTCGGGCAGCCCGAACCGCACGAAGATCGCATAGACCGCAGGGACCGCGCCGAGGGCGAGCGCCCACCGCCAGCCGTTCTCCAGGGGAACGACGAAGTAGCCCAGCAGGGCTGCGAGCAGCCACCCCACGGCCCAGAAGGACTCGAGGACCACGACCACCCGGCCGCGGATCCGCCGCGGCGCGTACTCCGAGACGAGGGTGGAGGCCACCGGGAGTTCCGCGCCCAGCCCGAGGCCCACCACGAAGCGCAGCGCCAGCAGCGCCACGAGACCCGTGGACAGCGCGGACGCCCCGGTGGCGACGCCGTAGATCAGCAGGGTCAACGCGAAGACGGAACGCCGCCCGATGCGGTCCGCCAGCAGCCCGCCCACCGTGGCGCCAACCGCCATCCCGACGAACCCGATGGAACCGAGCAGCGACAGCTGTCCCTGGCCGAGGCCCCACTCCCGGGCGAGCGCGGCCATCACGAACGAGATGAGGCCGACATCCATTGCGTCCAGCGCCCAGCCGACGCCCGACCCCACGAGCAGCCTGCCGTGGAGGCGGG
>JGI24133J20442_1000072_pt1 | contig 26696 bp, 20 predicted proteins | sample BarGraNGADG00311_2_FD_20442 | JGI IMG/M metagenome (IMG submission 20442)
ATGAGGCCAGCTCTTCATCCAGACTAAGTTTCCCGGAAAGATTGGTAGAGCCGGCAATTCTGCACTGTAGAGCAAAAAGTCGTGCCGAATCCTCAATTCCTCCAAACAACCAGAATCTGCTTCTATGGTTTTCTCCTATAAGCTCAAGGAGACGGACCATATAATTTTCGGGCCACAATTTCAGTTTATGTTTTGCATAAGGCGCTACCCCAATGTTCAACAGGCCCGGTCTGGCAGCTGATATGCCGGTTTTTAAAACTATATCCGGAGATGGGATAATCCATTTTTCTTTTGCCGGAATTACAGGAAATCCGGCCTTCGCAAAAACATCACAATACCTTTCTACAGTATGCTTTAGCCGGATTTTTTTCTTTCCGGTAATCAGCGCTTTTTTCTCTTTTCTCCCTTTATCTATTACTGCTGCCCGGACTCCGGTAAGTCTGAAGAAAAGTCGTATAATCTTCGATCTTAAAACATCATGCAGATCTACGATATAATCTATTTCCCACTGCCTTCTTATATCTCTAAAAAGTAGTACCAGTCCTCCAAAACCTTTATGCCTTTTTTTAAAATCGGGAAAAAAAAGTTTCAGCCCATCGATAGAAGAAAAAAAAGGTTGGAAAGCGGCTCGGGTAAGCAGCACCAGTTCAACATCAGGATATTGCTCTCTCATCCCTTTTAAAACAGGAGTGGTAAGAGCCACATCACCCATAGCGGAGTTTCTTATAACGAGAAGGCGCATTTCAGTATTTTTCGTAAGATTTTTCCTCAATAAGTCCGGAAGAAGTTTTAATATTAATTTCTCTCTTCAGTTCCGATCTTCTGTCGTTCTTGATATATACCGACCGTGCAACTGAAATAAAATCATTGCCAAAATCTTTTTTTCTCTCAAGATCACGGATACGGTCCTCAATATCCCATAATTCACAATTCACATCGTACAACGACTTATACAAGGTGTCTGAAGTACTAAGGATAAAAGATGAGGCTTTAAAAAGTTCGTTGTACTCCTTTTGAAGATTTGCAAGCTTACTCTTGTCTTTTATCCTTTCAAGTTTTATCTGGATTATGGTGAGCTTATCAATTATCTCACCATTTGATACTTCGATTTTCATATTGAGAAATTATTATTACCCAAAAGTAATATCTTTTTACTTTTAAGTTATGCTAAGAACTTTTTAATAAATTTCACATAGCCCCCATTTAAATTGAGGTCCCCCTTTTCTTTTTACCTCTCCCCAACCCATCCCCCGCTCTCCTGGGAGCGGGGGACAGGAGGGGGTGAGGCATACTATCAATACGGATCCACATCAATTGCAATCTTAAGCGCAGAGGCTCCTTTTTCCTTTTCGAGCCTGGTTATTGCGTCTAAAATTAATTGCTTTGCTTTAGCAGGCGGTTTCTCTCTTTCAATTTTTATCAGAATGGTTTTAATATACCATAGCTGCACCTGAGAAATAACAGGGTATTCCGGTCCCAGTACCCTTTTGCCGAATATCTCTTTGAGATCGCGTCCAAGAATATCTGAGTAAAAATTTAATTGACTACGATCTTTGTGCTTGATACTGATTTTAACCATGCGACAGAATGGCGGATAATTGAAGGTCATTCTCTCTTCGGCCTGCATTCTGAACATGCCTAAATAGTCGTGCCTCAGTACCAACCGGATAATTTTATTCGCGGGATCAGATGTCTGGATCACTACGTTGCCCTGTTTTTGTCTTCTTCCGGCCCTTCCGCTAACCTGTTCCATCAGCTGAAAACTTCTTTCATGAGCCCTGAAATCAGGATAGTTCAGGAGATTATCGGCATTTAATATCCCTACAACAGTAAGATTCTCGAAATCGAGACCTTTTGAGATCATCTGCGTTCCGATAAGAATATCAATCCGTCTATCTTCAAAGGCCCTGATTATTTTGTTAAAAGAATTTCTATTCCGTGTAGTATCCTGATCCATCCTGGCAACTCTGGCTGCGGGAAAAACAATTTTTATCTCATCCTCTATTTTTTCTGTCCCGAATCCCCTGGTTACCATTCCTGTAGAGGAACAGTTTCCACACTTCGCCGGCATGCTGGTTGTATATCCGCAGTAATGGCAAACCAGCTTATTTATTCCCTTGTGATACGTCAGATTAACAGCACATTGAATACATACAGGTATCCATCCGCATTCTGAACATTCTATATAAGGAGAAAAACCTCTTCTGTTCTGAAAAAGGATTATCTGTTCCTCCCTCCCCAGGGCGCTATCCATTGCCTGAAGTAATTCAGGAGTAAAATGTGAAACCATCAGTTTCTTCCTATATGCTTCACGGGTATTGGCAAGAATAATTGAAGGTAGTTTAATGAGTCCGAATCTCTCCTTTAATTCTGTTAATCCATATTTCCCGTTTACTGTGTTATTATAACTTTCAACCGACGGTGAAGCTGATCCCAGTATAGTTTTCGCATTATGCATAGCGGCCAGCATTATTGCCGAATCGCGGGCATGATACCGGGGAGCGGGATCGTGCTGTTTATACGATCCGTCATGTTCTTCATCCACAATAATCAATCCCAGGTTGGAGAACGGTAGAAAGAGAGAGGATCTTACTCCGAGAATCAGCCTGTAACTATTCGAAGGATCATTTTCTGCAACTCTTTGCCATATTTCCACTTTCTCGGGATCGCTGAAGCGCGAGTGGTATACGCCTGTGACCGCTCCGAAATGTCTCTTTAATCTGAGAATTATCTGAGTTGTAAGTGCTATTTCAGGAAGCATATAAAGAACCTGTTTCCCCTTTTTCAGTTGTTCTTCAATGAGGTGAATATAAATTTCAGTCTTACCGCTTGATGTCACGCCATGCAGCAACACTATATCTTTTTCGTTGAACTGCGATTTAATTGATTCATATGCCGCTGACTGAGCTTCACTGAGTCGTTTTACCGGTTCCTTAAAACTGTCAGTTTCAGTTATTCTGGAAACCGGAAGAGATGCCGAAGTAAGAATTCCCTTTTTCATGAGAACTTCTAAGATTCCGGAAGTGGAATGAGCTTCGGATAACACTAATGATTTGCCAAGAGGTAAAATCTCTGATCCTGTAGAATAACCTGTTAGTCTGATATAAGCAAAAAGAATATCCTGTTGCCTGGGAGCTTTTTTAAGTTTATCCAGAATTTCATTTAACTCCACTTCTGTAAATTTGGCGGCAAGTTTAATGAATGTTTCGAGCCTGGGTTTAAAACTATTGTGACTTATTCCTGAAGGTATTGCAGCTTTCATCACCTCCCCTTCGCTGCACAGATAATAGTCAGATATCCATTGCCATAATTTGAGTTGAGATTCATTAATCAAAGGGATCCCGCTAACCACATCAATAACAGATTTGACATTTTTTACTTCAGGAGTTTTATCGTGAATATTGCATACAATTCCTGAATAGAGCTTCCGTCCGCCAAATTGTACTGAAACCATCACTCCCTCACTGATCTTTTCGATATCTTCAGGAATCCTGTAGGTGAATCTTCCCCTTACTGCCAGGGGCAAAATAATATCAGCAAATCTGTTTTTAGACATTTGTTAAAATTAACCAAAATTTTTTGCCATACCAGATTCATATCCCTTTCTCCTCTTAACCTCATCCCCCCCTTCCCCTTCTCCCAAGAGAGAAGGGGTGTAAAGCCAAGTTAATTAACGATTTAGCCCCTTCCGCTAAGCGAGAGGGGTTGGGGTTAGGTAAAAAGTCAAGAGGAAGTTGTGATGGTGATTTCGTGTGATCTGCTCAACTCGATTTCACAAAACTGGACATTACTGTCAACAGATGTTCTCTTCTTATCGGTTTTATAAGGCAGGCATCACATCCTGCTTCCAGAATAATATCTTTATCATCTTCAAAGATAAAGGCTGTCTGAGCAATGATCGGAAGATTTTTACGGATTTTTCTGATCTCTTTCGTGGCTTCGATCCCATTCATTTCAGGCATCTGCATATCGAGAAGTACAACATCAATATCAGGGTTGGATTTTATTAATTCTATGGCCTCAAATCCCGATCTGGCAGTAATAATAGAAACTCCGGTATCAGTGAGTATACGGTTCAGGTAAATTAAAACATCTTTATTGTCGTCGACAAGAAGACATTTTCTTGAACTCCAGTCAATGGATTTTAAAGCAGGTTCGCTATTCACAGGAATTAATTTAGCTTTTGTGCTGCCGGCTGGCCGGTAAGGAATTGAAAAACTGAATTCGGAGCCAACTCCTTTTTCAGACTGAACACATATCTTTCCTCCCATTCTTTCTATAACCTCTTTTGCCAGCGTAAGTCCGATACCAAGTCCTTCAAACGGACGGTGATGACCGTCAAATTCCTGCCTGAATTCTTCAAATATACGGCCCAGGTTCTCTTTGTTTATCCCAATGCCAGTATCCCTGATTTTAAAAACAATATTCTGATTTTCCAGTAAATACGAAAATTCAACTGATCCTTCAAGAGTAAATTTCACGGCATTATCCATAAGGTGATTTAATACTCTTTTAAGCCATATCCTGTCTGTGAATATAAGGTCTCCATTATCTTCAAACTGATTTTTGACGTTCAGGATAATGGATTTTTCGTTTCGTTTAATAATTTGCCGGGCTTCTTCAATTATCTCATTGACAATTGCACTCAGGGAGGCCTCTTCGTAGGTAATTTCAATCTGGGAACTTTCGAGCCGCGATAAATCGATAATATCGCCAATTATCTGAAGTAATCTTTCGCTGTTATGGTTAATATGTTCAATGTATTCCTCCTTTACCTCATTAGATAAATTATTTGAAAGAAGCAAGTTTGAAAATCCAACAACACTATTCAGAGGAGTGCGGATTTCATGCGAAATATTTGCGAGGAAGTTCGATTTTAATCTGTTGCTCGATTCAGCCCCTATGTTTGCTTTTATAAGATCTTCATGAACCTGTTTCGATCTGGTAATATCGCGTGAAATGGTGAGTGCCCCAAGAACTTCTCCCGAATCGCTCCTGACTGTTACTGACCTGGATGACAGATTCAGATAATGACCTGATTTATGTCTGAGCCTGAGTTCGGTTTCAAAGAATCCATTATTCACAAGAGCCTGCGCTTTTTTTAATTGATAATCCTGATCATCGGGATGGATCAGATCAACCTGATTTAAAGAATTATAGGATTCCTTTTCATACCCGATCATAGTATAAAAAGCAGTATTGGCATATTTCAGATTCCAGTCGCGGTCGTAGAATGAGATGCCATCATTGGCAGATTGAACAAGCATTTCATAGAACTTGTCAGACTCAAAGTGTTTTTTTGTGACAAGTTCTTTTTGAACTGCCAGTTCTTCGTTTGATCTCTGCAGTTCAGCATTTATATCTAAAATCTGTTTGTTTCTTTCAAGTAATTCCCGGTTAACTTTTTTAAGCTTAGTCGAGAACAAAATTAATATTGCACTTGTTATAATAAGTATAGCTAACAGTGTAAGGATCAAATGACCAAAAGGTTTTGATAATATTAATCCTGTCAATCCGCAAAGCCAACTTACGATTATCATAATTTAATGCACAATGAATTTATAACACCCCATTTTAATCCTGCGGCTAAATAAATGAATTTTACTCACTTAATATATGATAAACACAAATATAAATATTCATAATGTCACTTCAATCTGAATATATATAAAAAATGCTAAATTGCAGCCAGGAATTAAGTTATCCTGAGCTCTGATTATGAGATTAAAAAACTGGATTACAATAATTATAGCCATAAGTTTATCAGGATTAAAATTTTTAATCAAAGAATAATAATTTGGTGGTAATGGAAAAAAAAGAAAACCAGTTTTCTGGTGGTAGAAGATATAAAAACGAAGATATTACTGTTTACTGGAAACCATCAGCATGTGTTCACGCTTCTTACTGCTACAGGGAACTCATTGAAGTTTTCGATCCAAGCAGGAGGCCGTGGGTCGATATGAACGGTTCCACAACTGAAAGAATAATTGAAGTTGTAAACCTGTGTCCAACGGAAGCTCTTGCCTGGAAATGGAATGATGAATCAAAAAATGAATCCGTCGGGAGCGATCAGCTTAACCATATTAAGTTCAGAAGACCTGAACTTATAAATTGCGAAGAACCGGATTCGAAAGAACAACCGGTTTCTGTTAAGATTATGGCTGACGGACCTATTGTGCTTAAAGGCAATTTTACTTTGTTATATGGCGGTGTTAAAAAAGAAATTCATGAGAGCATAATCTCAATCTGCCGTTGTGGAGTAAGCGACCACATGCCATTCTGCGACGGGCAACACCGAAAATTCGGTTTTATCGGTTAACATTTCAGATATGGAGGAGAAAAAAGAAAACAAATCTCAGTCAATTATCGAAGTAATTGAATTCGGACCTTTGAAAATTACCGGTAACTTTCTGCTGAAAGATCTAAAGAGAGATAAAGAAGAGTCACCGGGTGAGATTTTGCTTTGCAGGTGCGGAAAATCAGGGAATAAACCATATTGCGATGAATCGCATAAAAAATAAAAAAGGTTTTAAGACCTTCAGCGAGAGACAATATGATAACAATTCTGCATTTTCTCGTAAGTAGCCCAGCATCTATTTTCTTCTCTCAACTGCCAGATGACCTCCGAAAGGGCCTCTTTTAAGAATTTCTTATCACAATTCGTTAAAACCCATTTTCGCGCAATAAACCTTTTATAACTTATATCGAAAGCATTGCCATAAAGGTGAGGACTGTTTGCAGATGCATTCATATTGGACCTTCTCAGACTCCTTATATTTTCAGTTTTCCTCGTCATTGATGTTATGTAAAATCTGACACCTTTTAAACCCTTGTGCGAAGATTTTTCACTGAATCTTCTGGCTATCTCATCAAGAAGTGCCTTGCTGTTCTTAGTGACACATGGATAACTGAAGGTCATTTTTTCAACTGTATACTTATTCCCGCTGGCGACTTTCACTAATTCTCCCTCCGAAATTCTTCTCTTCAGGTCGCTGGCATCCTTACAGGGTTTAATACCATTCAATTTTGCCTCCGCTGAATAATCTACAATTCTGTCATTTAGCTTTCTACTGAAATCCTTTTGTTTGTAATCTAAACACCGGTTACTGAAGTAAGCAATCCGGGGGTGCCATACAAGGATAAAGATGAAAATAACAACTGAAAAGATTTTTAATAAAAAAACAAGACGCAACTCACTGAATTTCATCACCAGGTTTTCTCTAAAATTGATTTTTAAGTAAATTATGGGAAGTCAAATATTCTTACTTTAATATCTTTGAGACCAGGTCAGCTGCTTCCATGAACGAGATAGCCGAAAACACTTCAAGCCCGGAACTATCGATTATCTTTTTAGCCTCTTCTGCATTTGTTCCCTGAAGTCTTACTATTACAGGAACTCTTATCTTTCCAATAGATTTATAGGCTTCAACAACCCCACTGGCTACCCTGTCGCATCTCACTATTCCGCCGAATATATTAATAAGTATAGCCTTCACATTTGGATCTTTAAGGATGATACGGAATCCGGCTTCAACAGTCTTCGGACTGGCCCCGCCTCCTACATCCAGAAAATTTGCCGGTGATCCGCCTGAAAGCTTTATAATATCCATAGTTGCCATTGCCAGTCCTGCTCCGTTAACCATGCATCCGACATTACCATCGAGCTTTACGAAATTCAGATTATGGCGTCCTGCCTCTACATCTATTGGATCCTCTTCATTTAAGTCTCTCATTCCCAAAAGTTCAGGATGACGATATAAAGCGTTATCATCAAGAACCAGTTTGCAGTCGACTGCTAATACTCTGTTATCGCTGGTTTTTAATACGGGATTAATTTCAAGAAGTTGGGCATCACAGGCTAAGAAAGTCTCATAAATACCCGAAAGAAATTTCTGCATATTATTAAAGGCACTCCCGGTCAATCCCAGCTTAAAGGCAATGTCACGTGTCTGAAATGGCTGGAGTCCTACTCCGGGATCAATTTCCTCAGTAAAAATAAGTTCCGGTGATTTTTCAGCAACTTCTTCAATAGACATGCCACCCTCAGGAGAGTAAACAACAGTATATCTTCCTTTGTCTCTGTTCAGAAGAATACTGATGTAAAATTCTTCCGGTTTATATTCTCCTTTATAATAAACATCCTGTGCAATAAGGACCTTATTTACTTTTTTCCCTTCAGGACCTGTCTGTAGTGTGATCAATTGCATTCCAAGTATCTGGTTTGCAAGTTTTCTGACATCTCCAATAGTTTTTGCCAATTTGACACCACCGCCTTTCCCCCTTCCTCCTGCATGGATCTGTGCCTTTACAACATAAAACTCAGTGCCGAACTTTTCATGTAATTGTTCAGCAACTGTAACAGCCTGGTCAGGAGTCTCTGCAACAAAACCTTCCTGAATGTCAACATTGTAAGCTTTTAGTAAAGACTTACCCTGAAATTCATGAACATTCATTTTACAACAGTTTAATTAAATATCGGGCTATTATTCCTTGAATTCACTGCTCACAAAATAACAACAATTAAAAGATTATTTAGTTATTTTAGCATAAAAAAGAATGCGTAAGCTTCTCAACCCCGAACTTAATAGAAAGACCATAGAACAGTTCAGGAAAACTGAAAAATCTCCATTTATTATTGTCCTTGATAATGTAAGGAGCCAAAGCAATGTCGGATCGATTTTCAGAACTGCAGATGCATTCCTGACAGAAGCAATCTATTTATGTGGAATAACTGCCAGACCCCCGCACAGAGAGATTCAGAAAACAGCTCTTGGCGCTACTGAATCGGTTACATGGAAATATTTCTCTGACACTTTAAGTGCCGTAAGTGAACTCAAAGAAAAAGGGTATAAAATAATCGCTATTGAACAGGTTGAAGGAGCCGTATATTTACAGGATCTGCAAATTGACATTGATCAGAGATATGCCCTTGTTTTTGGTCATGAGGTAAACGGCGTAGCTCAGGAAATAATAAATCTTTGCGACCAGTGTACAGAAATTCCCCAGTTCGGAACAAAGCATTCCTTTAATATTGCTATAAGTGTGGGGATAGTGTTGTGGGAACTGAATAAAAAAAGGCCACTTTCTCAAGTAGCCTTTCTTAATATTATTTAATTTTTATTGTACTGCTGATTTGAATGCATCATCATTGAAGTACTTTGCAAACTCAAGGTCGGTCCTTGCATAATCTTTCCATTCCAATTTAAATCCAAATGCTTCACGAAGGTTGCTTACCATATAGGTCTTGTCATCGAGACGAGCTCCGATAATAGCTTTAAGATATGAAGGCTTTCCGCATTTGCAGAGTTCCTTCATGCCATCGAGCATTGCTTTTGACTTGGCAACATCACCTTTAAGGTAAAGAGCGAGAGCATTATTGAAGCATGGCTCTGCGCCAAAGAAGTTAACTGCTTTATCATATTCACCTTTTGTAATTGCAATAACGCCAAGTCCCCACTTTGATTCAGGAGTTGCTGCTGTCATTGAATTAAAATACTCTTCAGCCTTCGACATGTCGTCTTTTACAAGTGCACCAAAACCAAGATTATTCTTTACCACATCATTATTCTGAATAGCTTTTGCCTTTTCAAATTCTGCAATTGCCTCATCAGTTTTACCTAAAGCAAGATAGGTACAACCCATGTTATTCTTGGCGCGGATCTCTGCCGGGAAGTTTTCAGCGGTAACCTGGTAAATTTAAGTTGTTCGTTCAGGTCGGTTGTAAGAGTACCGGCATGAAGCATCTCTTCCACATTCAGTACTTTAGGATCTGCCTTTATCTGTGAAAGGATCTGCTCATCAGAGCGGCCCGTGATATCGACATTTACAGCCAGTTTTGATCTTCTCAGTTTTGGAAGAATGTCTGTTTTAAGAGCCTCGAATGCGGCTGACATATTCTTGATCTCTTTCTCGCGAACATCAGGATCAGAATACATTGAGAGAACGCGAAGGATAAGGTCTTTATCCTGGATGGTTGATTTTTCAACTTCTGATTTAAAACCATCCCAGTCTTCCGGAGTAGTTTTTTCATTGAAAAAACCTTCGGCTTTTGCAGCTTCATTCTTACCAAATTCCTTCTTCATAAATTTGCCAGCTGTTGCACCTCTTTTTACAGATAATGGTTCATTAATTTTCATTGAACCATCGGGAGATGCATATGAACTGATTTCAGTGCCTTTTAACTTACGGCTGGAATCAGCGCTTACAGATTTAATGAATTCTCTAAGCAGCGCAATATCTTCTGCTTTAAGTTCTTTACTGGAAATATCAGCTTGATTTATCTGATAATGAATATCTGCTAATTTATTCTCAGGATTAATTCTGACATAATTATCTTTCATCATTATTGTCCTGCCATGTTTCTCAACCAGAGTTGAAGTAGCAATTACACCATCAGCAATCTTTACAGGTTCAAAATCAAGACTTTTTTTGCCTCTTACAGCTTTAATTCTTAAAACCAGTTCTGACACTTTCATGTCAACCTTATAAGGAATGGCACTGGTATAAGTAAAATCTCCGCCATTTGTGGTAATTACCTTATTATTGGCCTGAACTTTTTCTCCCTGCAGAACCTGAACTTTTTCAAAAGCAGTTTCGCCACCGGTATAAGTAAGAACAGGAGTAACTGCAACCGTTGTTTTCTTATCAAAGTACTTGGCAGGAAAGGTACCTTTAATGGTAACAGTAACTACACCAGCATGTGTTTCGAGAATTTTGGGAGTAACCTCATACTTAACTAAGTTGGAGTTTTTCTTCATCTTATTCAAACCGCTGCAACTTGTCATAACAGCTGCGGCCAGGATAAGGATAAAATAGCTTCTGAATTTTTTCATAGTTTATAAAGTGTTATTTGTTTATGATACGTTGTTTGACTGTTTTTAGTGAACAATTAACTAAAAAAAAATAACTTAAGTACAAATTTACAATTATTTAGTCATAATTTAAGCAAATTAAACAAAATAATATGCCTGTAAGTAATGATTAATACTGTTTCTATAATTTGTAGCTATACAGGCTATTAACTATCCCAAATATTTTTCTCCCCTGTAATTTATGCTATTCATCATACAACAATATCCATCTATATGTTTTTAAACGTCTTTTATAAAAATCACTGGTAGCATCCCGAAAATACATGTTAATCCAACCTCTCTTATGTAAAACTTATAAGAGTAAATTGCCAAGCAAAGGTGGAGCCTTTTAAAATAATAAGTGTTACATAATTTCAAGTAATTGTTACACTATTCACATTATATTGCAATATCATCAGATAATTTCCGACAGGTTTTATCCTTCTTAAATTCATAAATAAATTACAGAATCACCTTATTCAATCCAACAGGATAATCGTCAAAAAAAATAGTATCAATTATTTTTGAATAATGTTTTTCGTTGGCAACAAAATCTATATTATTTACATCTATAACCAGATATTTGTTCTCCGGATTTTGTTTAAAAAAAGAAAAATAGCTATTCTGGATTTTCTGAAGATATTCTTTAGTTATCGATTTTTCATAGTTGCGTCCTCTTCTTTCAATATTCTCGAGTAGTCTTTCAGGATTAATATGAAGGTAAACATAGATATCAGGTTTGGGAAGAGAGCCGTAAATAATATAGAAAATCTGCCTGTATAAGTTGTACTCATCGCCCGTCAGAGTTGATGCAGCAAATACCAGCGACTTCATGAAATAATAATCTGCAATCGTAAAAGACTTGAACAGATCCTGTGGTACCAGCTCCTCCTTAAGTTGTTTATACCTGCTTGCCAGAAAAGAGAGTTCGAGAGGAAAAGAATATTTTTCCGGTTCGTCATAAAACTTAGGCAGGAATGGATTATCTGCAAAATGTTCAAGGACAAGATGTGCATTGAACTGATCTGCTATTTTCCCGGCAAGGGTAGTTTTACCTGCACCGATATTCCCTTCAATAACTACATAATTGTATCTGATCTTCATCCCTGAAAACAATTGCTATTTCAATTAACCAAATTTATAAATTGGAAGCGGAATAGCAATAAAAAAGTCCCGCTAAAGCGGGACCCTTATCACTTATTCTGATTTTCTTCGGGATTTCTTTTTTCATTGTCCGTCCTTGGGGGACGAGGCAGCAGTTCTTTCCTCGATAATTTTATTTTCCCGGTTTTAGGATCGATATCAATTATCTTAACCTCAATTTCCTGTCCCTCTTTCAGTACATCTTCTACTTTATTGACCTTTTTCCACTCCAGCTCTGAAATATGAACGAGTCCGTCTTTATTTGGAAGTATCTCAACAAATGCACCGAACTGGACAATTGTCTTAACTTTTCCTTTATAAACCTGTCCGATTTCTGGGACAGTTACGATTTTTTTCACCCAGTCAAGGGCTGCAGTTATGATTTCAGCGTTCTTACCAAAAATATTGACATCACCATGACCATCAATCTCTTCAACGATTATTGTAGCGCCTGTTACACGTTGTATCTCCTGAATAACTTTTCCTCCGGGACCGATAAGGGCTCCGATCATTTCTTTAGGGATTGTAAGCATTTCAATCCTTGGAGCATGTGGTTTAAGTTCAGGACGCGGCTCTGATATAGTCTGGTTCATAATATCCAGAATATGTAGTCTGCCGGCTTTTGCCTGGTTGAGAGCTTTGGTAAGTATTTCAAAAGATAGTCCTTCTACCTTAATGTCCATCTGTGTAGCAGTAATACCATCACGGGTTCCGGTTACTTTAAAGTCCATATCACCGAGATGATCTTCATCGCCAAGGATATCAGAAAGAACTGCATATTTTTTTGTCTCTTTATCGGTTATTAATCCCATTGCAATTCCTGATACAGGTTTCTTTAGTTTGATTCCTGCATCCATAAGAGCAAGTGTACTGGCACAAACTGTAGCCATAGAGGAAGAACCATTTGACTCCAGGATATCGGAAACAACCCTGATCGCATAAGGATTTTCATCATCTGATGGCATCATGTTTTTAAGAGCCCTGTGGGCAAGGTTTCCATGACCTATTTCCCTTCTGCTTATTCCCCTTGCAGCTTTTGCTTCACCGGTTGCAAATGGAGGAAAATTATAATGAAGAGTGAATTTTTCCGTTCCTTTATTCAACACATCATCAATAATCTTTTCATCTAATTTTGTTCCTAATGTGACGGTTGTCAATGATTGGGTTTCACCCCTTGTAAACAGTGCTGAACCATGTGTGGCAGGAAGCGGATTTATTTCACATATAATCTGTCTGATTTCATCAGGTCTCCTACCGTCGAGACGAATATTATCATCGAGTACAAGTCTCCTGGAAGCCTCTTTCAAAACATCATGATAGTACTTTTTTACAAGTGTCTCATCAACAGAATTTTCTTCTGTGTACTGGGTAAGAAATTCAGTGACAATAGCTTCGAATGTATCTATGCGTTTATGCTTATCTGCCGTAGATGATTTTGCCGCCTGATAACATTTGTCATAAGTTTCAGCCCAGACCTTTTTTCTGAGATCTTCATCATTAACTTCATGATTATACTCCCTTTTAGTTGTTGTACCCAACTCTTGTGCAAATTCCATTTGAGCTTTGCAGTGAAGTTTAATGGCATCATGAGCAATTTTAAGAGCTTCAAGCATTTCCTCTTCTGAAACTTCTTTCATTTCACCCTCAACCATAAGTATATTGTCAAAGGTGGCACCTACCATAAGGTCTATATCAGCTTCCTTCAGCTGAGTGGCTGTCGGATTGACGATAAATTTTTTATCTATCCTTGCAACCCTTACTTCCGACATCGGTCCATTGAATGGTACATCAGAAACTGACAGAGCCGCTGATGCAGCCAGGCCAGCGAGTGCATCGGGGATTATATCCATATCTGCCGATATAAGACTGATCGTAACAAATGTTTCTGCGTGAAAATCGTCAGGAAAGAGAGGTCTCAATGCCCTGTCAACGAGCCTTGAAATAAGAATCTCATAATCCGAAGGTCTTGCTTCTCTTTTAAGGAATCCTCCGGGAAACCGTCCCGAAGAAGCATATTTCTCTTTGTACTCAACTGATAGTGGCATGAAGTCTGTGTCTTCCTTTGCCTCCTGTGCCGACACTACTGTAGCCAGCAACATTGTCTTCCCCATCTTTAACAGAACAGAACCATTAGCCTGTCTGGCCATTCTGCCTGTTTCAAGGGTTATTATCCTCCCGTCGCCGAGATCAATAATCTTCTCTTTTATTTTAAACATTATATGTGTGATTTATGATAATTGAAATTACAAAATAATTTAAATAGTATGAAAAAAGGCAATTTTGAATTGCCTTTTTATTCTATTTACGTAATTTCAACGCTTTTATGATTTCGCGATACCGCCCGATATTTTTAATTTTCAGGTAATCTAATAGCCTTCTTCTTTTCCCTACAAGTTTGATAAGAGCCTGCTGGGTGCTGAAATCTTTTTTATTCTTTTTAAGATGTTCGGTAAGATGATTGATCCTGTACGAGAATAGCGCTATCTGACCTTCTGCCGTACCGGTATCGATTTCAGATGATCCAAAGGTTTTGAAAAACTCCTGCTTTTTTTCTGTTGTTAAATACATATCTCTAATTAAAATGTTGTTTATCCAAATATAGATTGAGTCTCCAATTTTGGAACGCAAAAATAAGGTTTTTTTATGAAAATTATCAAACAATTTGCCTTTTTTTTAAAAAGTTGTCGAATTATTATTTCTACAGTAACGATTAAGTGCAAATAATTATTGTTTCTACATCACTATTAAGACGGAAAAAGGATATCGAAAGTTGCGTTGAATAGTGTTATCCTTCAATTATTTGTCAAATAAATTCAACCCTTAGTCAAAACCTGTGGCTCCAGTACTAACTCTTCAGGATTCTTAAGCTTTTTTCCCGTATTTATTATTTTGTTGCCAATACGGCAATCGAGACATTTTCTTTTTCTGCAGTATTCATTTCTGAGCTGTAAAAGTGCCTGGGTATAGAATGCCGATTCTGCATTAATCCCTGCAGTCTTCCATTCTGCAGTAATTGCATTCTTCTCTGCATCGATCTTTTCAAGAAATCCAAGCGCCCTTTCACTGATATCCTGTCGATCCCTGCTCTGTCCATAGACAAATATTACCGGTATAACCGCGTTAATAAGAAATATATCGGTCGCCTGCGATCCTGTACTCTTGGCTACATCCCTGCATTTTTTACCGAACACATAATGTTCGTTCCAATAGCTTGAAGCAGTTACTTCAAACAATTCTTTTATCTGTTTAATATCATTAGCTTCCAATACCCTGGAAAAGAGTCCGCCGGTAATCGACAACATCGCTGCCAGCTGAGATAATCTGATAGTCGGAAAATTTGATGGTCTCAATCTCGAGAATTTCCATATCCATCCATGTAAAGGTTTAAGGGAGTATTTTGCTGAAAGTATGGTATACTCTTTTAACAGGTTGCGGTAATACTCATCAGAAAGTGCTTCTTTAAAAAGTCCCTCTTCAAGCAAACCAGCTGTTCCAAATAAAAGAGCCTCAATCTGATATATATTGTCAGTATGCTTCCGGATAATCCTGAATGGTAGCGCAGTGGCAAGCATCTCAAAAGGTTCAGTATTAACCCTGAATCCAAAATAACGTGCAAGCATTCTGTAAAATGTCTCCTCCCAGTCGTTCCCTGTTTCGTAAAATATTTTCAGGATTGATCCGGATTTTCTCTGAAATCTTTCTATAAGAACTGAATTCAGCCAGTGGCGGACCGGAATATCGTCGAGTTTCTTAATATCATCCTGACAGGCAATTATATAGGGATTATTAATAAGAAATGTATATTTCTCGAATAAAGATGAATCAAATGTTATCTCAACTGTTAGAATCTCTTCTCCCTTTGAATTGAAAACACGTTTATCGTTTTCAGCTACAATGTGAAGGATTACATTATTAAAAGCCGGATCATTCTGATGACCATGATTATCAAAATGGGATGACCTGGAATGAATTTCAACGTTTCCGGCCCAAACGGTACCTTCAATAGAGATCCGGGCATTGAAAAAGTCCGGTCCGGAATCACGGTTATACTCACCCGGATTTAAGACAATAATTTTATTATTTTCATTATCGAAAAGCTTTTCAGGATCATAGAGACTATATTTCCATAGGTAATGAAGAAATTCCTCTTTCATTTTAGCATAAATTAGTTATACAGCGAGAATCCTAATTTACGAAATAATGAAACACGACACAAGTGCATCATTATAAAATATAAAGGAAAGGGCCACCCCATAGCGTGGCCGTGTTCGTTCAGATGAGGTTATGCTGGCGGAGATATTTTTCCATCTCAACCTGTATCTCTTTTGCTTTTTGGCCTGCTATTTTATCGAAATTTGCTGAGCTATCTGCAAATATTATTCCTCTTGAAGAATTGACCAGAAGTCCGCATTTGCTGTTAAGCCCGTATTTTGACACCTCTTCAAGACTGCCGCCCTGGGCTCCTACACCGGGGATCAAAAGAAAATGATCGGGAACTAACTTCCGTATGCTATTCAACATTACGGCATGTGTTGCACCAACAACGTACATCATATTATTAATGGTACCCCATTTCTGTGAAACAGACAATACCCTTTCGAAGAGTTTTAATCCATCTTCATTGTGATACTGAAAATCATCAGCGCCCCTATTAGATGTAAGTGCCAGAAGAACGACCCATTTTTCATCATAAAGCAGGAAAGGTGTCACAGAATCTTCACCCATATACGGAGCAACGGTTATTGCGTCGAAAGGCATGTTTTCCAGGAAAGCTTTTGCATACATCTTTGAGGTGTTTCCAATATCTCCCCTTTTTGCATCAGCAATTACAAATATATCAGGATGATTATCCTTAATATACCTCACTGTTAAGTCAAGTGATGTCCATCCTTTTGCCCCGGCAGATTCATAAAATGCAACGTTCGGTTTATAAGCTACTGCATATTCATGAGTTGCATCAATAATCCGTTTGTTGAACTCAAATATCGGGTCTTTGCGTTTTTGAAGAAACGATGGAATTTTTTCAATTTCCGTATCGAGACCAACGCAAAGGAATGAATGCTTTTTGACTATTGTTTCAAATAATTTCTCGTAATTCATTTGTGGTAAATAAATTTAAATACAAAGGTACACTAAGGTTAGGAATAAAATGGTTCAGATATTGCTCTCTTTTAAACGTTCGGAATTTTCAGCCATTTGCAGCTTATCGAGAACCTCCTGGATATTACCATCAAGGATGGAAGGAAGATTGTATATAGTAAGATTGATCCTGTGATCGGTCATTCTTCCTTGAGGATAGTTATATGTCCTGATCTTTGCTGAGCGGTCACCTGTTGACACCATGGTTTTTCTACGATGCGATACTTCATCCAGATATTTCTGATACTCAAGATTATAGAGCCTTGTTCTCAATTCTTTCAATGCTTTGTCATAGTTTTTAAGCTGAGACTTCTCATCCTGACAGGTAACAACAATACCTGACGGAATATGTGTAAGGCGAATTGCTGAATATGTTGTATTTACCGACTGTCCTCCGGGTCCGGAAGAACAATAGGTATCCTTACGGATATCTTCAGATCTAAGGTCAATATCAAATTCATCAGCCTCAGGAAGGACTACAACCGATGCAGCAGATGTATGAATACGACCCTGTGTTTCTGTCTGTGGTACTCTTTGAACACGATGAACACCCGATTCATATTTCATTATTCCATATACACCATCGCCTGTAATACTTAAAACTATCTCCTTATAGCCACCTGCAGTTCCTTCAGATATATTATTAACTTCAACCTTCCATCCATTTGTTTCAAAGAATTTGCTGTACATTCTGAAAAGATCTCCTGCAAAAATACTTGCTTCATCACCACCTGTTCCTGCTCTGATCTCCATCACCGCGTTTTTATCGTCCTCGGGATCTGCAGGAATTATCAGCATTTTGATCTCTTCTTCCATCTCAGGTATATGCGATGTGAGCTCATCCAGCTCAGCTTTAGCCATCTCACGCATTTCCTCGTCCTTCTCAGTTCCAAGCAGGTCTTTGGTGCTTGTAATATTACTGAGAGCAAGTTTATAACGTTCGTACGACTCGATTATCGGCAGCAGGTCCTTATATTCTTTATTTAATCTGACATACTTCTTCATATCCGAGAGAATATCGGGTTGGGTGAGAAGTTCGCCAACCTCAATAAACCGCGATTTCACACCCTCCAGCTTCTCCAGAATCATGTTGTTTGCCATAGTTCAATAAATTTTCGGGTGCAAAGGTAATAAAAAAGGCTCAAAGGTACAATGGTGAATGGCACAATGGTGTCTGGCATCAGGCGCCAGGCGGCAGGCTTAATATTCAAATGTTCCGAACTCAGAACTAATTGTAAGCATTTTCTTCTCTGACGCTTCACAATAACCTATTACTCTTGCATCAAGATCAAATCCGGCAGCAATACTGATAATTTCTGAAGCATTCTTCTGATCAGTATAGATCTCAAACCGGTGACCCATGTTGAATACTCTGTACATCTCTTCCCACGCTGTTCCTGATTGTTCATGAATTATCCGGAACAATGGGGGTAACGGGAACATGTTATTTTTTACAATATGCATATTTTCAATGAAATGCAAGATCTTTGTCTGTCCACCTCCTGAACAATGTATCATACCATGAATTTCAGAATGCATAGTTTCAAGCATCTTCTTTATAACTGGAGCATATGTACGTGTAGGAGAGAGTACCATTTTCCCGGCATCGGTTTTTAAACCATCAATAGGATCGGTAAGTCGTAGCCTTCCGGAATAGATAAGATCATAAGGAAGAGTTGTATCAAGGCTTTCGGGGTATTTTGAAGCAAGATACGGGGCAAAAAGATCGTGCCTCGCAGACGTAAGACCGTTACTTCCCATACCACTGTTATATTCCTTCTCATAACTTGTTTTTCCAGACGATGACAATCCAATAATGATGTCTTTATCCTTAATATTCTGATTTGATATCACATCCGCTCTTTTCATTCTTGCAATAACTGTCGAATCGATAACAATTGTTCTGATAAGATCACCTAAATCGGCTGTCTCTCCTCCAGTTGAAAATATACCGATCCCAAGATTTCTCAGTTCTTCAAGCACCTCCTCTGTTCCATTGATCACAGCAGAAATAATCTCACCGGGAATTTGGTTTTTATTGCGCCCGATAGTGGATGACAGAAGTATATTATTGTAGGCACCAATACACAGAATATCATCGAGATTCATGACGATTGCATCCTGTGCGATCCCTTTCCATATTGAAAGATCACCTGTCTCTTTCCAGTAAATATACGCTAGTGACGATTTTGTACCAGCACCATCGGAATGCATGATATTGCAGAAGTCTTTGTCTCCACCGAGAATGTCGGGGACTATTTTACAGAATGCTTTAGGATACAGACCTTTATCTATATTTTTGATAGCTGCGTGTACATCTTCTTTTGTTGAAGAGACACCTCTTCTACTATATTTTGATTCGACAGGCATAATGTTTAAATTATAACTGACCTTAACTATTTCTTTGGTGCCTCATAATCGGTTCTCATAACCTTGAACTCGGTCCTTCGGTTTATCTGATGTGCTATCTCCTTCTGTTCGTCATTAGGAAGACTATTAACAAACTGTTCTGTAAGCTGTGTACCGGTCCTTAGGAATGGATACTGGGCAGCAATAGTTGCATCAACAATTTTCGTACTCGATTTTCCATAGCCTTTGGCAGTAAGTCTTTCAAGTTCAATGCCTTTGGTTACCAGATAGTCTACAACTGACTGGGCCCGTTTTTGAGAAAGAATCATGTTGTATTCTTCAGTATTCCGGGTGTCGGTATGCGACATGATCTCAATAGTGACAGTAGGATTATCAGTAAGAGTCTCAACCAGTTTATCCAGCGAAACCATCGATTCAGGCCTCAGGTCCCACTTATCAAAGTCGTACAGAATATTGGGGAGGTCTATTGGTCTGTCTACCGGAGTGAGAAGGATGGTAACCATAAATTCCCGGCTCTTATCCTGACCTTTGGTAGTCTCTTTTTCTTTGCCATTGAGATACCCTCTTTTTGAAGCAAGGAAGATATAGTCAACGTCGGCTTTAAGTGCAAATTTAAAATCACCTCCGGTTCCCGTTTCAGCCTGCAGGTTGGATCCGTCGCTTGCAATAAGTTGGACTGTAGAGGCAGTAATCGCTGTACCGGTTTTTTCGTCTTTCACCAGTCCTGTAACGTTAAATTTCATTGGAGGTAACTCAAAGGAGTACAAATCATCATTTCCCCTTCCCTTACGTGTTGAGCTGAAAATTCCCTTTTCATTTTCACCTTCGAATGCAATACCAAAATCGTCGGCAAAACTATTAATCGGGGGTTTCATATTCTGTACAATCCAGCTTCCATCGGGTTGGGGTTTCGCTTTGAAAATATCGAGACCGCCCATTCCAATCAGACCATCGGACGAGAAATACAATGTTCCGTCTTCCCGGATATAAGGAAAGAGTTCATCACCGGAAGTATTGATATCCGGTCCAAGATTAACCGGTTTTGACCATGTATCGCCCACCCTGAGCCGGGTCACTTTCCAAATATCCTTTTTACCATAACCTCCGGATAAGTCAGAGACAAAATACAATGTCAGTCCGTCCTTCGATATAGAAGGATGAGCAGCAACCAGCGAATCCGGTAGGAGCTGGATGTTTTTTGGATCACTCCATTTTTCGCCTGTTCTTTTTGAATACATTATAATACAACCTTTCTTTTCACGCTTTCCTGCCTCACATCTTGTAAAATAGAGCTCTTTAAAATCAGATGAAAAAGAAGGTGTTCCCTCTTCATATTCACTGTTTATTGTTTCAACAGGAACAGGTGTGCTCCATTTTGATTTTTTATCTACGCGGCTTTCGAAGATGTCGGTAAAATTCTGACCCGTAGCACCATGTGTCTTTTTACCGGCCACCCCATCACGTGATGATGTAAAATAAATCATACCATAATCATCGCGGCCATAAGCAGGACTGAAATCTGATTCTTTCGAGTTAATATCTTTTAAATCGTCAACCTTATAAGCTTCAGGGTTTCTCAACCATTCAACAGCAAGCTCACAGGAACGTATTTCCTGCTCTGCCCTGGCATCAGATGGCGCTATCTGCCTGTACTTTTTAAATTCATCAATCGCAAGCGGATATTTTCCATTCTTTTTCAGCGATTCAGCAAGCCAGTATTGAGCTTCCGGTTTAGAGTAAGATGATTTTACTGCAAGTTTATACCAGGTTTCAGCATTTTTTGGATCATTAGTCAACCTGTAACATTCAGCAATCATAAATACCATTTCGCTCCTTGAATTTTTGTCCGATTTTTTTGTTTTGGAATAAGCATCCTTGAACAAATCTATTGCATCATAATATTCCCCGGCAGTAAAAGCGAAATAAGCTTTCTCTGATTTGCGTTTCTGGGCTGTAACCTCAGGAACAGTCACAATGATCAGGAATATAATGAGTAGTATTAATTGTTTCATACTTCCGCCATCAATTTGACCATAAAAGTAATCAATTTAAGGAATTCTGGTAATAATAATAAACGTTACCTAACAGCAATTATTATAAATAAAAAGGATTCCTGAATCAGGAATCCTTTTTCTCAAATATGAAAAAAAATAACCAACCCTCTACCTCGTGAACAGCAATTCTCTGTATTTGGGAAGTGGCCACATTTCATTATCCACGACAAGTTCAAGTTTGTCTATATGAGTCCTGATATCATCCAGATATGGTTTTACTTTACTTTCATAGGCTAATGCCTTTTTGTAATTGTCCTCAATAATATTCGCTTTTCTGCGTTCGTCAACCATCTCATTAACCAGTTTCTTAATGGAAGATATGTGATCAGAAATACTGACTATCACCTCTTTGCGTGCTCCTGCAAGCCTCTCAAATTCAGTGTTATTAAAGATATCTTTGAGGCCTTTCACATTTTCGATCAGGGAGGTCATGTATTTTATTGCAGTAGGAATGATATGATTAATTGCGAGATCACCAAGTACCCTTGATTCTATCTGGACCTTCTTCGCGAACTTCTCATACTCGACCTCAACGCGACTTTCAAGTTCTTTATCTGTAAATACTCCTGATCCAACAAGGACTTCCCTGGATTGCTTGGTCAGATAGAGACTTATTGACTCAGGTACACTGGTCAGATTACAAAGCCCTCTTTTCTTAGCTTCCTTATGCCATTCCTTACTATAGTTATCTCCTTCAAATAATACTCTCTCCGATTCGAGAATATACTTTTTCAATACCTGGAAAAGAGCCTCATCCTTGTTAACTCCCTTTTTAATAATGACATCCACATCTTTCTTAAACTGAGTCAACTGATATGCAACCGCAGCATTGAGGACGATCATAGCCGGACTGCAATTTGCCGAAGAACCTACAGCTCTGAACTCGAACTTGTTGCCAGTAAAAGCGAAAGGAGATGTCCGGTTTCTGTCGGTATTGTCAAGCAGAATTTCAGGTATTTTGCCAATTCCAAGTTTAAGTTCGGTTTTTTGTGCAGGGGTCATTTTCTTATCTGTTACTTTCCGTGCAATATTCTCAAGCATATTTATCAGGTAAGTACCAAGGAAGACAGAAATTATTGCAGGTGGTGCTTCGTGACCTCCAAGTCTGAATGAGTTTGATTCATTCATTACAGATGCCCTGAGAACGTCATTGCTGTCATTCACAGCTTTGATAACATTTACAAGGAAAGTAAGAAACTGCAGGTTTGTCTTTGGATTTTTTCCGGGTGATAAAAGGTTTACTCCGGTATTTGTTGCCATCGACCAGTTATTATGTTTCCCTGAACCATTTATTCCTGCGAACGGTTTTTCGTGAAATAAAACTCTGAACTTATGTTTCCGTGCAACCCTTCTCATAATATCCATCAGCAGAAGATTGTGGTCTACTGCCAGGTTTACCTCCTCGAAGATCGGAGCACTTTCGAACTGATTTGGAGCTACTTCATTATGACGCGTCTTTACCGGAATTCCGAGTTTATAAGCCTCACACTCGAAATCTTCAATAAAAGCCATAACTCTTTCTGAAATAGACCCAAAATAATGATCGGAAAGTTGCTGATCTTTTGATGACTGATGGCCCATCAGTGTTCTTTCGGCCAGCACAATATCTGGTCTTGCATAATACAAAGCTTCATCAATCAGAAAATACTCCTGTTCACATCCAAGTGTTGCAATTACTTTGGTTACATCTTTATCAAAATACTGGCAGACATCAGTTGCAGCCCTGTCAAGCTCTGAAAGGGCCTTCAGAAGAGGGGCTTTATAATCAAGAGCTTCTCCTGTCCATGATACGAATATTGTTGGTATACACAGAGTAGTTCCGACAATAAACACCGGTGACGAAACATCCCATGCAGTATATCCTCTTGCCTCAAATGTATTTCGCAAACCGCCACTTGGGAAGCTGGAAGCATCGGGTTCAGACTGTACAAGAACTTCGCCTGAGAATTTCTCAACAACCTGTCCATTCTCAACAATCTCAATGAATCCATCATGCTTTTCAGCAGTTCCATCTGTAAGAGGGTGAAACCAGTGAGTGTAATGAGTTGCACCTATTCCGGTGGCCCATGCTTTGAGGCCCATAGCAACCTGATCAGCTTCCTGTCGGGTCAGGGATTTTCCTTCATCAATCGCACGTTTTACTACTTTGTACGCCTCTTTGGAAAGGAAGCGCTCCATTTTAGGAAGATCAAAAACATTTTCTCCGTAATATTCGGAAACAATTTTCGATGGTGTAGTAACTTCAACAGGGCCCCTGTTGAATACTTCTCTTAAAGCACTAAATCTAAGTTCTGCCATTTTTTTTAATATTTTTATACAAAAATAATTTCTTTTTTAATATACTCCCTATTTTTTGCATCTTTTTTTAATTTTTTTGCACTTTATTTTCAACATACCCCCCTTTTTTTATGTTTTTTTTAATTTTTTATAAGTTTTTAATAAGAATATCTGGTTTTTAGAAATTAATTTTAGTTTCTTGTCTACTCTGTCTTTCTTACTTGCTGTCAGACGCCCAAATACACTACCATTAACAATTTATTCCCAGCTCAGATTTTTAATGAAAATTTGTTATATTTGTCGCCTGTATTAAAAAAGGTATATTACTATTAATTATTTAAGAACATATTAGATGTCAGCACTTCAATTTTTACGCGAGAAAGCCGGAGTATTAGTTGCGGGATTAATTGGTTTTTCACTTTTCCTGTTTGTAGTCAGTGATTTCTTCGGAAGAGGAAGAGGCCAGAGAATGAAGCAGAAAAAATATTATGAGATCGGCCAGATCGGCGGGGAATATATTTCATATCAGGATTATGAGTTAAGACTTCAAAACCTGTTAGAGATATATAAATTATCAGGAAGGTCAAGTATCGATGAAGCAACAAATGAGACTTTAAGGGAACAGACCTGGCAACAGATGGTACGTGAAAAAATCCTTGATCCACAATACAAGAAACTTGGCATTGGAGTAAGCACTGAAGAGGTTGACGAATTGGTTCTTGGAAACAGTCCCCATCAGATCGTTCAACAATTATTCACTGATCAGAAAACCGGAACTTTCAATAAATCATTTCTTGTAAACTTTCTGAAACAGACTGAGGTGGACGAAACAGCAAAAAAATACTGGTTGTTCTTTGAAAACGAGATTGTAAATGACCGGACAAATACAAAGTACAATAATCTGGTTTCAAAAGGATTATATGTTACTTCAAAACAAGCAGAATTTGATAAAAACCTTGCCGCTAATACTGTTGATTTTAGTTATATTCTTAAGAATTATGCCTCAGTATCCGATTCTTCGATCAGGATCTCCCAAAGTGATCTGGATTCTTACTATTCAAATCATAAAGGAAATTATAAAAGAACAGCCTTGCGCGATATTGAATACGTAACATTTGATGTTGTTCCCTCTGATGATGACATTAAACAGACTGAACAATGGATTAATAGAACAAAAGAAGAGTTTGCATCAGCGCCCGATCCTGTTCAGTTTATTAATCTCAGTGCAGACTCAAGATACGTCGGCCTGTTCATTCCGCTTAGCAGCGTACCAGAAAATCTCAAAGATTTTGTGAAGAAAGAGGATTTAACAAATATATTCGGACCATACGTTGAGGATGGTTTATATAAAATAGCCAAATTGATTGCTATAGGCGACAGACCTGATTCTGTACATGTCCGCCATATTCTTTTATCAACTGGCAGGACCAAAACAATAGAGGCTGCCAGACATCAGGCTGACAGTCTTATGAAATTAATTAAATCAGGGACTCCCTTTGAAGTTCTTGCTATGGCGAATTCCGATGATCAGGGTTCAGCTAAAATAGGTGGAGATCTGGGTTGGTTTCCTGAAGGCAGGATGGTAGTACCTTTCAATAATGCATGTTTTACTATGAAGAAAGGTGAAATTAAAACAGCCGAAACTACATTTGGAATTCATATAATTGAAGTTCTTGCACGGTCTAAGGACATTCGAAAATATAATATTGGTTATATTGACAGGAAGATGGTACCAGGTGGTTTAACCAATCAGAAGGCTTATAGTGAAGCAAGTCAATTTGCAGGAACTAATGATACCTATGAAAAATTCACAAAGTCAGTTGCAGTAAAGGGATTGAACAAGCGAGTTGGAAATGATATAGCACCTCAGCAAAAAACTTTGCCCGGACTTGATAATCCAAGGTCTTTGATAATGTCATTATTCCAGGCAGAAAAAGGGAAAATTATACTTGATAACAGTCAACAGGCAGTATTTGAAGTTGGAGGAAAATATGTTGTGGCATATTGTACTAAAGTTCAGGAAGATGGAATTGCCCCTGAAAAAGATGTTGAGAATGATCTCAGGTTCGTTCTTTTAAAAGACAAAAAAGCTGATCTTATTTCTGCAGAATTTATCAGGAATAACAGCGCAGGTAAAACAATTGACGATATTGCACGGACAATGGGACTTACAGTGCAGGAGGCTACAGGAATTAATTTCAGATCATACACAGTGGCAGGGGTTGGTACGGAACCTTCATTAGTAGCCGCAGCATCTGTTGCAAAACAGGGAATAGTAACCGGTCCGGTAAAAGGTATTAATGGCGTCTTCATGCTGGCTGCCAATAATGTAACAACTTCGCAGGGAGAAACTATTAAATCAATACAAAACAAGCAAAAGACTACTTTCCAGGTGAGAGGAACATATGAAGCTTACGAGGCTCTTCGTAAGAGCGCCAATATTCAGGATAAGAGATATAAATTCTACTAGCAGAGTTTTGTACATTATATGAAAGGACTTGCTTATGCAGGTCTTTTTTTTTGTATGAACCCCTCTCTGTCACTGCGCGACATCTCCCCCGGTGGGGGAGAAAACATTCTAAAAATATGGAATTTCTCCCCCCGTTGGGGGGAGTGCCCGAAGGGCGTGGGGGGTCACTACTGCCATTACGCACAACCGGGGGAGTGCCCGAAGGGCGTGGGGGGGGACTACTGCCAGTACGCACCTCCGGGGGGAGTGCCCTAAGGGCACGGGGGGTATATAATAAGAAAGGGCGTTCCGAAACGGAACGCCCTTCTATTAAAGTCGGCGACGACCTACTCTCCCACAATTGCAGTACCATCGGCGCTGTCGGGCTTAACTTCTCTGTTCGGAATGGGAAGA
>JGI24133J20442_1000074_pt1 | contig 26648 bp, 21 predicted proteins | sample BarGraNGADG00311_2_FD_20442 | JGI IMG/M metagenome (IMG submission 20442)
AAGAAAAGTGCTAAGGCTTGTCGATTCACTGGAAGATGATGATGATATCCAGTTTGTTTATCATAATCTTGAAATGACTGACGAGCTGGCAGCAGAGTTGGGATAGAAATTATTGCTACTTTTGCGACATGATTAGAAAATTCTTATTGATATTAGTTATTCTCTGCTATTCAACGGTGTTTGTCAAGGCACAGGCTTTTGTTAAATCATCCGATCTGTTTAAAAGGTCAGATAGCAATTCCCGTGCAGGACAGGTTAATATAATACAGGATCCGGAATTAGACACCCTGATAAGCAGATATATACTGGCCAATAAGAATCAGAATGAAACGAATGGCTATGCCGGCATGGAAGGATTCAGGATACAGATATACAACAGTTCCTCCAGAAATGCACGGGAAGAATCAGCTAAGGTCCAGGCTGAGTTTATGAGTAAGTTCCCGGACGTTCATCCATATCCGAAATTTGAAAATCCCGGATATTTCAAGATCAGGGTTGGCGACTTCAGATCAAAAACCGAGGCCACCAGGTTGTTTTTATTAATCAGCAAGGAATTTCCCGATGCTTATATTGTCCCGCATTGTTTTATAAATTTCCCTGACCCGAATACTAAGTAATTATGAGCGATAGTATCAAACACGAATGCGGCATTGCAATGTTAAGATTGCGTAAGCCGATTGAATTCTATATTAAAAAATATGGTACCTGGAGCTATGGTCTGCAGAAAATGTACCTGATGATGGAAAAACAACATAACAGGGGCCAGGATGGAGCAGGTATTGCAGGAATCAAACTTGATGTTCCACCTGGAAACAGGTATATTTTCCGGCAGAGATCAAATCAGGCAAATCCAATAAAAGAAATTTTCAGCCTTATATATAAAGATATCGATGCATTAACTCTAAAACATCCTGATGGTTTTAAAGACGCGGAATTTATTAAAGGGAATGTTCCTTTTGCCTGTGATATCTATCTTGGACACCTTCGATATGGTACATATGGAAGCTATAATATTGACTATGTACATCCCGTAAGCCGTGAAAATAACTGGAAGTCAAAGAACCTTGTTATGGCTGGCAATTTTAATCTTACAAACGTAGGAGAAGTCTTCAGCAGTCTTGTTGAATTGGGTCAGAATCCTGTTGATTTTTCGGATACGGTTACAATTCTTGAAAATGTCGGCCATCGTCTCGACGAGGAAAATGAAAGATTATTCCGGCAATTCAAAGAGGAGGGTTTTTCTAAAAAGGAAATATCTCCGCTTATAGAAAAAAACCTCGACGTTAGTTCTATCCTGAAAAAAGCAAGTCGTAGCTGGGATGGAGGGTATGCAATGGCCGGTATGATCGGGCATGGTGATGCATTCGTCATGAGAGATCCTGCTGGTATCAGACCGGCATTTTATTATATTGACGATGAAGTAGTTGTAGTCGCTTCTGAAAGACCGGTTATTCAGACTATATTTAATGTAAGGACAGATAATGTCATTGAGCTTCCTCCTTCAAGTGCTATTATTATTAAGGCATCCGGTGAAACAACTATTGAACAGATAAGGGAGGAAACTGAACCTAAGAAATGCTCATTTGAAAGGATATATTTCTCACGGGGGACTGACAAACAAATATACAGGGAAAGAAAGAAACTTGGTGAGCTGCTTGCAAATCAGGTTCTAAAGGTTGTTGACTATGATCTTGACAATACAGTTTTTTCTTATATCCCCAATACCGCTGAAAGCGCATTCTATGGATTGATAAAAGGGGTAGAGGATTATCTTAACCAGGTAAAAATTGACCATATTCTGAGCAGGGGTAAGTACCTCTCAAGAGAGGAGCTTGAAAAAATTATTAACCAGAGACCAAGAGTTGAAAAAATAGCGGTAAAAGACGCAAAACTCAGAACATTTATAACAGAAGACGCAAGCCGTGATGATCTGGTTGGGCATATTTATGACGTAACTTATGGAGTGATCAGGCGAAATATTGATAATCTGGTAGTTATAGACGATTCTATTGTAAGAGGCACAACCCTGAAGAAAAGTATTATCCGGATCCTTGATAGACTTGATCCTAAGAAGATAGTTGTCGTTTCTTCATCACCACAGTTAAGATACCCCGATTGCTACGGAATTGATATGGCTAAACTTGGTGATTTTATTGCATTCAAAGCGGCAATTGAGCTATTGAAAGATAACGGAAGAGAATCGATAATCCAGACCATTTATAATGAGGCAATTTCAGAGCTTCGGAAACCAGTAGATGAAATGAAAAACCTGGTGAGGGAAATCTATAAGCCTTTCTCTACTGAGGAGATATCAGACAAAATTTCATCGATGCTAAGATCAGACGAAATAAAATCAGAGGTTAAAATTGTATTTCAATCAATCGAAGGTCTTCACAAAGCATGCCCCGGTCATACGGGAGACTGGTATTTCACGGGTAATTATCCAACGCCTGGAGGTAATAAGGTTGTAAACCAATCATTCATTAACTACGTGGAAGGCAGGAACATACGAGCCTACTGATTCTCATGTGAAAACCAGGTTATTTCGAAATCCTTCTTGTACGAAGAGAGATGCCTGTTAATCTTTTCAACATAAATATCCCTGAGTGTAATCATTATTCCGGTCTCCTCAACGTCTCCGAATTTATGATTTATGAAAGTTCCGAAAGTCCGCATCGTCGGCGATAAATTCATATATGCATTGATAAGAGGAGGTATGTTTTCATTGAGGTTTCTTACCTCCCGTGACAGAATCTTATAGTTTTCTTTATACCTTCTCCATCCCCATGCCCTGAATATCTTTTTCATCTCCGCACTGTTCAAATCAATATTTGCAGGGTCAATAGGAATAACCAGTCCATCAGGATCGTTGAAATGCTTCTTCAGAAAATAAAGGATCATGTTTCTCGCTTTCTGATTGAAATGTGGATACATTGTTACTTTCCCAAACAGGTATTTAAGGTGATGATTATCGATTATTATTGCACCAAGTCCGTCCCAAAGGTTATCGAGGGCAAAAAGACTTTTCCTTCCCATGGATCTTGACTGATAATCAGGATGAACAAATGACCTGCCAAGTTCCATCAGATGAGGATAATATTTAGCGAGAAATTTTTCTGAGAAATGAAAATAGGCTGATGAAGCCAACTTTGTAATATCACAGTCTTTGCACCCTTTTTCAGGAAAATAGAAACGGTATCCCCCAATAAGTTCTTTATTTTCAGGATCCCATACAATCAATTGTTTTTGAGGATCAACTTTGGCTAAATCAAACTCGTCAATATCTATCTCTTTTCCTGTTCCTCCTCCGGCATGCCGGAACGTCAGTTCTCTTACACGTCCAACTTCGTGCATGAGAGCAGGAGAGTTATTATTGTCAAATATATAAACCTCATTGTTACCATTGTTGGTCTTACGAAGAAGCTTATCACTTGTCAGCTCAGCAATTATCTGATCCTTTGGTAATTGGTCAACAATTTGTTTCATTTATATAATAAGTGGGAGTGCTATATCCGAATTTTATCTTCTCAAAAACTAACGCAATTTACTCTTTTTTTTTATTTCCCTGTTATGCTGGAATAAATGATTCCAGATCATAGACTACTGATTTAACCCAATCGGCCCATTCCAGGGCAGATTTTGTTTTATCAAAAGTTTCCCATGATATTGGTTTACCGAAAACCAACCTGATCACTTTATCCTTCTGTCTGAACATCTCATCAGCAAGATATAACATTTCGATATTGGCTTTTAGTCCCAAAAGTTTTCTGAAATTGGCAAGATTGTAGAAAAAATTGGAGTTACGGCCCGAAAAAAATGCTGGTACAATATCTCTTTTGTGTTGTATTGCCTTATTTATGAAGCTTTTTTGCCATTGCAGGTCCTTAATGACTCCTCTTTTTTTTCTCGAACATAATCCGGCCGGGAAATAGAGAATCTGACAGCCTGAAGAATATGCTTCCTCAATCATTAAGAAAGCATCCCTTGCCTGTGCTCCATGCTTATTAACCGGAAGAAATATTCCTGACATGTTTTTGATATTGGTTAGTATGTCATTTACAGGGAATTTAATATCATGGAAATGTTTCGATAATTCATAAATAAATACCAGTCCATCAAGTCCTCCAAGCGGATGATTTGAAACAAAAATATACCTTCCCGTTTCGGGGATATTCTCACTTCCATAGACTTTGAATTTAATTTCAAAATGCTCAAGACCGGCAGCAATTAATTCAGAATCTCTCAGGTGGCCCCATTTTTTAAGGAATTCATTTAATTCATCCTGATGGATGATCTTTTTGAGATAATTTATAATAAATCCTGGTATCGTCTTTGCAAGTGTCGGATTTTTTGAATAGAGGACTTTTTCGACATCTATTTGCTGAGTTTCATTTTTTTCTGACTCATTTCCCATTTTAAAGGCGATAATTGATTAGGATGAAGATTCAAATTTACCAAAGATCTTTTTAACCACAAAGCACACTAAGTCCACCTTCTCCGCCAGTTGGCGGATTTGGTGAGAAAAAAAGGCACAAAGTGAACAAAGCCAAAACCTTGTAATATAGTTCTTTGCGACCTTTGCGAATCCCGAGTACTCGGGATTGTGAACTTTGTGGTTAATGGATTTCAGGTTTTCAACACCCCCGCTAATTCCCTGGTTTAACCAGAAATATACCAGATGAGTGAGTTTTAGTCCCGCTTTGCGGGAGATGGCGGGCAAATNNTAGAGAGATGGAACAAAAAACTTCGCTGGAATTCCCCTTCGGAAAGTTATCAACAAAAAATAAAAAATGTGGAGCAAAGTGGAGTAAAGTGGATAAATTTTGTTTAATTTTAGCCTTTTATTATGAAAAAGCGAGTATGGCCACATTTATAGGTGATTACACGTGCAAAGTAGATGTCAAAGGAAGGATAATTCTTCCAATGGCATTTAAGAAGCAGATGCCTGCTGATGCACAGGATCATTTTGTGGTACGGAAGGATATCTTCGAGAATTGCCTTGTGCTCTATGCAATAGAAGACTGGAACAGCCAGTTGGACAAGATCAGAAAGAGGATCAATCCTTATAACCGTGAGCATAACAGGTTCCTTAGAAATTTTTTTAAAGGGACAGCTGAACTCTCGCTTGATAACAATAACCGCATTCTGATACCTAAAAGATTAATGGATCTGATAGGAGCTGAAAGGGACATTGTTCTTGCAGGTCAGGATGGAAGGATTGAGCTCTGGGCAGCAGATATTTATAATAAAATTGATATGCCTGCTGAAGAATTTGCCAACCTGTCTGAAAAACTTTTTGGTGGAAGTATAAATGAGGCTGAAGCATAATGGTTTATCATATTCCCGCACTGCTCAAAGAGAGTATAGACGGGCTGAATATACAGCCTGATGGGATTTATGTCGATGTTACTTTCGGTGGAGGAGGACACTCAATGGAAATTCTTAAACGACTTAAAACTGGTAAACTTATCGCTTTTGATCAGGATGATGATGCCCGGTCAAATGCGCCGGTTGATGAAAAGTTTCTTTTTCTTAATCAGAATTTCAGGTTCCTGAAAAACAATCTTCTTTTAACAACATCCAATCAATAGACGGACTGATCGCTGATCTGGGAGTCTCGTTTCACCAGTTTGATGAGCCTGACAGGGGATTTACTTTCAGACAGGAGGCTCCACTTGATATGAGGATGAATAAAGCTGGCACTGTAACAGCCGCTCATCTGCTAAAGACAATGGACGAAGAATCCCTTGCGGACATCTTTTACAAATACGGAGAACTGGTAAATTCAAGAAGGATTGCCAGGGAGATCGTTGCCGCAAGAGTTTTAAAACCAATGGCAACGGTTAACGATATAATTGATACAGTAGGTAAACTGGCACCTTTCCGGCAGGAACATAAATTCTATGCAAAACTTTTTCAGGCTTTGCGTATAACAGTCAATCACGAAATAGATTATCTGCAGGAAATGCTTCAGCAGGCTCTCTCAGTTCTGAATACAGGAGGAAGAATCGTAATCATCAGCTACCATTCACTTGAAGACAGGGTGGTAAAAAACTTTATGAAGACTGGCAATTTTGAAGGAGAAGAGAAGAAAGATTTTTACGGAAACGTTGAAACACCATTCAGGATTATAAACAGGAAGGGAACGACTCCCGGTTATGAAGAGATCGCAATAAATAACAGGTCCAGGAGTGCAAGACTCAGGATTGCAGAAAAGATCTGACAAATGGAAGAAAATAAAGAGAACAACAAAAAGCACTTAAAAGCGGGAAGTTTCATAAAGGAACTACTAAGCGGGAGTATGGTTTCTGAAAAGATCATACTCAATAACCTTGGATATGTTTCCCTGATAACCCTTCTGGCTGCATTTTATATTGGAAACAGGTTTCACGCTGAAAAAATAACAAGAGAAACAACCAGGCTTCAGAGAGAGGTAAAAGACCTGAGAGCGGAGTCACTTTCAACCTCTGCCGATCTAATGTATATAAGCAAACAGTCGGAAGTATTCAGTATGATAAGGGAAAAAGGACTTACTCTGGAAGAGCTGAAAACTCCGCCTTATAAATTGTTGGTAGATAAGAAGTAAAAGGTATGGCAGCAAGAGATGAAATAATATGGCGAGGTGCTCTTGTATATTTTGCAATTGGATTATTGGCAGTTGCTCTGCTCGTACGTATCCTCATTCTGCAATATGTTCAACACGGTAAATGGGCAGATCTGAGCGAGAAATATGTCTATAAAACTGCTGAAATGCCTGCTAACAGAGGAGATATCCTGACAAACGACGGACGTCTTCTGGCAAGTTCGATACCATTCTATACAATCTATATGGATACCCGCAGCAGTGGAATGTCATCTTCAACATGGTCGGGGGGAATTAACGGATTATCAGCAGGTCTGGCTCAATTATTAGGCAACAGATCAGCTACTGGATGGAAATCGGCCATAACAGAAGCCAGGGGAAAAGGCGATCGCTATTTCCTAATCCAACGTAAAGTTGACTATGAGACCCTGAAAAAACTAAAAATGCTGCCAATATTCAGAGAGGGTCAGTATAAAGGAGGTATGGTAGCTCAGGCGGACAACAGAAGGATACTGCCGAATAGCGATCTTGCAGCCCGTACAATTGGTTACCTCAATTTGGGCAACGAAGGCAACGAAGTAGGAGTTGAGGGCGCATTTGATAAGTATCTGGCCGGCAAAAACGGAGTCGCAGTGAAACAACGGCTCACCGGAGGAGACTGGATCATAGTTGAGGGTCCAAACAGCGTTGAGTCACAAGATGGGAATGATGTAGTTACTACATTAGATCTGATCTGCAGGATGTTGCATCAACAGCCCTGTTGAATCAACTCAGAAAGAATGACGCAGATCATGGTTGTGCCGTTCTTATGGAGGTTGCCACAGGAAAAGTAAAGGCCATCGCAAATCTCGGCCTGCAAAGCGATGGCGACTATCACGAAGCATATAATTATGCTATAGGAGAAAGCACCGAGCCGGGTTCAACCTTTAAGCTTCCTTCGCTCATGGCTGCAATTGAAGATGGGGTTATTGATACAGGTGATATTGTAGATACAGGTACCGGGAGTGTTAAGTACTACAACAAGGTCATTAAAGATACAAAAGAGGAGGGGTATGGCAAAATAACAGTCAAACAGGTCTTTGAAAAATCTTCTAACGTTGGGACCTCCAAAATCATATATGATCATTACAAAGACAATCCTAAAGATTTTGTGAACCGGCTTTATGCAATGAGACTCAATCAAAAACTTGATCTGCAAATAAAAGGAGAAGGGGAACCCCTGATAAGATATCCAGGTGATAAATTCTGGTCGGGTCTGTCACTTCCGATGATGTCGCATGGTTATGAGGTGCAACTGACACCTCTGCAGATACTTACCTTCTACAATGCAGTGGCAAATGATGGCAAAATGATGCGTCCGTTCTTTGTTTCCGCGATCATGAGAAATGGAAGTGTTATTCAAAGTTATGAGCCCGAGGTAATAATTAACTCGATAGCCTCGCGTTCCACAATCCGTAAAGCGAAAAAGATGATGGAGGGTGTTGTTGAACACGGTACCGCAATTAACCTTAAAAACGCCAGCTATAAGATCGCAGGAAAAACAGGAACAGCCCAGATAGCCAGGGATAAGTATGGTTACAGGACCGGAGCAAGGATATCCTATCAGGCTTCATTTGTCGGGTATTTTCCTGCAGCGAGTCCTCTTTATTCATGCATAGTGGTTGTAAATGCTCCTTCAAACGGAGTTTATTATGGAAACCTCGTTGCAGGTACGGTTTTCAAGGAGATTGCCGATAAAGTTTATGCAACAAGATTTTTCAGGGATTATACACCTGAAAGTAAAGACGAAATAAAACCAACTGCACCTGATGTCGGTAACGGATACAGAGTCGATTTAAATGAAGTTCTGAAAAACCTTGATGTTCGCTACAGGCATACAGCTGACGATGACTGGGTTGCCACCCGTGAAAGCGGAGATACTGTCAGTCTTGTGGCTGTGAAGATTCAGCCTGGTTTAGTGCCAGATGTGAGGGGAATGAGCCTGCGCGATGCTATTTACCTCCTTGAGAACAAAGGGTTAAGAGTAAAATACAGTGGTAAAGGGAGGGTGTTGAGGCAATCCCCTGAACATGGTGCCCGCTATTTTGATGGCACTGTGGTTTCGCTTGAAATGAATATGTAAAGTGATGAACATTGAAGAAATATTAAAAGGCATTGATATTGTTTCCGTTACGGGGACAATAAATACTGTTATAACGGGTATAGAATTTGATTCACGGAAGGTGACAGCAGGTTCTCTTTTCGTTGCTGTAAAGGGTTATAAAACCGATGGGCATGATTTTATAAGTTCTGCAATAGCTTCAGGTGCCTCATCAGTCATCTGCGAAATACTTCCTGAAAATCCCGATAAAAGTATCTGCTGGATAAAAACCAGTGATTCTGCGAAAGCTCTCGGACTTGCCGCTTCAAACTTCTTTGGAAATCCGTCATCTTCACTTAAGCTGGTTGGAGTTACAGGGACAAACGGGAAAACAACCATAGCAACATTACTTTACAGGATGTTCTTGAGACTGGGTTATAAATGCGGATTATTTTCTACCGTATGCAATTATATCAATGAAAAGGAACTTGAGGCTACACATACAACGCCCGATCCGGTTCAGCTAAACAGCCTGTTATCAAGAATGGTCGATGCTGGATGCGATTTTGCATTTATGGAAGTCAGTTCTCATTCTGCTGATCAGCAGCGCATAGCAGGACTAAAATTTGTCGGAGGGATCTTCACGAATCTTACTCATGATCACCTTGATTATCACAAGACATTTGATAATTACCTGGCGGCAAAAAAGAGTTTTTTTGACTCTCTGCCTGCCGGTTCATTCGCACTCGTAAATGTTGACGATAAGAATGGCAGGGTCATGCTTCAGAATTGCACAGCCCGACATTACACATTCTCAGTCAGGGGAGTAGCTGATTACCGGTGCAAGGTTATAGAGCAGAGCTTTGAAGGTATGGGAGTAAAAATTCAGGATGAGGAGGTATGGACAAAGTTTATAGGGGGTTTCAATGCCTCAAATCTTCTTGCGGTTTATGCCGCATCAGAACTTCTTGGTGCAGTAAAAAAAGAGATACTAACTATTCTAAGTGATTTGCAGCCAGTCTCAGGCAGACTGGAATTGGTCAAATCTCCCACGGGAATTTCAGGAATTGTGGATTATGCCCATACACCCGACGCACTTTTGAATGTAATTGATACAATTAATAAAATCCGCGAGGGCGGTGTTCAGCTAATTACTGTTGTAGGTGCCGGAGGTGACAGAGACCGGACCAAACGCCCCAAGATGGCGGCTATATCTGCTGAAGGAAGCACTAAGGTCATATTAACCTCAGATAATCCAAGGACTGAGGACCCCGAAAAGATTCTTGATGAGATGGAAGCAGGAATCACCCCGGACCTTAAAAGAAAAACCCTCAGAATAGCCGACAGGCGTGAAGCAATAAAAACTGCAGTTATGCTTGCAAACAAGGGCGATGTGGTTCTGATTGCCGGTAAAGGCCATGAGACTTACCAGGATATAATGGGAGTGAAACTTCACTTTGACGACAGGGAAGAATTGAAAAAAGCTTTGCTACTTAAATAAAACAGAGGAAAATGCTGTACTATTTATTTGATTATTTAAAATCACTTGATTTCCCGGGAGCCCGGTTATTTACATTCATCTCTTTCAGGTCAGCTGCTGCAGTAATCACCTCTCTTATTATTTCACTTCTTATCGGGAAAAGGATTATTCTATATCTTCAGCGAAAACAGGTTGGAGAGGTTGTAAGAAACCTAGGTCTGGAAGGACAATACCAGAAGCAGGGAACACCTTCAATGGGGGGAGTTATAATTCTTTCATCAATTATTATTCCGACTCTTTTATTTGCAAAACTTGAGAACATCTACATCATCCTGATGCTGATAACAACTATCTGGCTGGGGCTTATCGGCTTTCTTGACGATTATATCAAAGTATTTAAAAAGAACAAAGAAGGACTTGCAGGCAGGTTTAAGATTGCAGGCCAGATAATCCTGGGTATTCTTGTCGGGTTAACTCTGTTCTTCAGTAATGAGGTTAAGATTGCAGAGAAAGTAAATGTGGACAATCTCACGATGAGGGAAAGGCATGAGATGATCGATCCTTCAGTCCAGATTCCAGCGCAGGGGGAGATAACAATGGAAAGAAAGTCAACAAAAACGACTATACCATTTGTAAAAAATAATGAGTTCGATTATGCATGGCTGGTTTCGTTCATCAGGGAAGATCACAGGCGGCCTTTTACCTGGATGGCCTTTGTGATAATTGTAATATTCATAGTTACGTCTGTGTCGAACGGTGCGAACCTGACTGACGGTCTTGACGGACTTGCAACCGGTACTTCAGCAATAATAGGTGTTTCACTTGCGATCCTGGCCTATGTTTCCAGTAATATGATTTATGCAAACTATCTGAATATTATGTATATTCCAGGTACAGAGGAGCTTGTTGTGTATGCAAGCGCCTTTATCGGAGCCACAATCGGATTCCTGTGGTACAACTCATTTCCCGCCCAGGTTTTCATGGGCGATACAGGTAGCCTTGCACTCGGAGGCATTATCGCTGTATTTGCAATAATAATCAGAAAGGAACTTTTAATCCCGATACTATGCGGGATATTCCTTGTTGAGAACCTGTCTGTTGTTATGCAGGTTGCATGGTTTAAAAGAACAAAAAGAAAATATGGGGCCGGAAGAAGGATTTTCCTCATGGCTCCTCTTCATCACCATTATCAGAAAAAGGGTTTCCCTGAACCGAAGATTGTAACCCGGTTCTGGATAGTGGCAATAATATTAGCAGTAATAAGCATTGTGACTCTCAAGATAAGATAACAAAATGAACAAAAAGATTGTAATACTGGGGGCAGGAGAGAGTGGTACCGGATCGGCGATACTTGCACAGAAACATGGATTTGATGTTTTCGTTTCTGACAAGGGTCAGATAAAAGAAAATTATCTGGATATTCTTGAAAAGCATAAGATTAAATGGGAGGAAGGGAATCACAATGAATCAATTATCCTTTCAGCAGATGAAATTATAAAGAGTCCGGGAATATATGAAGATGCTCCGATTATAAACAAGATCCGCAGGAAAGGAATACCGGTAATATCGGAAATAGAATTCGCCGGCAGATATTGTAAAGGTATAAAGATTTGTATCACAGGGAGCAATGGTAAAACAACCGTAACCAACCTGATTTATCATATTTTGAAGAAAGCCGGGAAAAATGTCGCAATGACCGGTAATGTTGGAAACAGCTTTGCCATGGCTGTTGCAGAAGGTTCATACGATTATTATGTAATTGAACTCAGCAGTTTTCAGCTTGACGGAATGTATGAATTCAAGGCTGATATAGCTGTATTGATGAATATTACGCCTGACCATCTTGACAGGTACGATCACAAGTTCCAGAACTATATAGATTCCAAGTTCAGAATAACACAAAACCAGAAAAAAGATGATTTGCTGATTTACTGGGAAGGGGATCCGGTTATAAAAACTGAATTATCAAGGAAACAATATAAGATGACTATGTTGCCTTTTTCTGATGAAATAAAGGAAGGTATGGCAGCATATATTGAGAACAATGAATTAATAGTTGATTACCCAAATAAAACCAACATTATGACCATTCATGAATTTGCGCTTAAAGGTCGTCACAACACCTACAACTCAATGGCAGCAGCTATTGCCGGTAAAGCTCTTAATATCCGCAAGGAGGCAATCAGAGAAAGTCTTGCTGATTTTCAGGGAGTTGAACATCGTCTGGAACCAGTTATAACAGTCTGCGGTGTAAACTTCATTAACGATTCAAAAGCTACAAATGTCAATTCAACGTGGTACGCTATCGAGTGTATGGAAAACAATATAATATGGATAGTGGGTGGAGTGGATAAAGGGAACGATTATTCTGAGCTTTTTATGGTAGTCAAAAAAAAGGTAAAAGCAATAGTATGTCTGGGAAAGGATAATAAAAAAATTGTTGAAGCTTTTAAAGATAAAGTTTCAACTATTGTGGAAACCACATCCATGGAAGAGGCAGTTAGATCTTCCTATTATCTGGCTAAGAAAGGGGAGACAGTTCTATTATCACCTGCCTGTGCAAGTTTTGATCTGTTTAAGAATTATGAAGACAGGGGTCGTCAGTTTAAGCAGGCAGTAAGGAACCTTTAATCAATTAATTAATGCAACAGGGCTGGCTTAGAAAGACATTTAAAGGAGACAAGGCAATATGGGGTCTTGTGGCTCTTTTTATGGTCTATTCCCTTTTAGCTGTTTACAGCTCATCTGTAGGTGTGGCCTTTGTAAAATATGGCGGAAATACTACATACTTTCTTAAAAGTCAGTTTTTTATGCTCGTATTAAGCCTGGTAATAATCGTTGTTGTTCATTACCTTCCATACAGGATTTACTTCTCTATGGCAGGATTGATTCTTATCTGTGCTGTAGGATTGCTGGTGCTTACTTTTGCTTTCGGATCGCGGGTTAATGAGGCAACCCGGTGGCTTGTAATTCCCGGCACAGGATTCAGGCTTCAGACATCAGATGTTGCCAAAGTGGCGCTGGTTCTCTATCTGGCAAGATCACTGGCTAAATACCAGAAAGAACTGAATAACTTCATGCTCGTAACAAAGTATTTTATACTTCCGGTTGGCATTATCTGCGGTCTGATACTTCCTGAAAACCTTTCTACGTCACTCATGATATTTGGCATGAGCATGATCATTATGTTCATTGGGCGTGTACCGATCAAATTTCTTCTGGCCTATGTAGGAATGGGGATAGTAGGGGTTGTTTTCTTTGCCATGGTGCTGACTGTGGTTAAAAAGGATAACAGGGTCCGGGTCTGGAAAGACAGGATCGAGCATTTTTTCTCAGGAAAAGGCGATGAGGACGGTGACTATCAGTCGAACCAGGCAAAGATAGCAATATCAACAGGAGGATTATTCGGAAAAGCCCCAGGGAAAAGTACCCAGAGAAACATGCTTCCGCAATCAAACTCTGACTTTATTTTTGCAATTATTATTGAGGAATATGGATTATTGTTCGGTGCCATACCCCTTATTCTGGCATATATGATACTGCTGTTCAGGGGAATTACGATAGCAAAGAAATGTGAGACTGCATTTCCCGCGTTCATGGTGTTGGGCTTAATAGTGATGATTGTTATTCAGGCTATGCTTAACATGATGGTTGCGGTAGGACTATTTCCGGTTACCGGACAGACACTGCCAATGGTGAGCTGGGGAAGAACCTCTGTTCTTGTAATGAGTTTTTCAATAGGAGCAATTCTTAGCGTTAGCAGGGTGGTAAACGCAAGGATAAAAAAAGAAGAGCTGCCCGAGGAAGAGATTGTTGATGAAGGAGATAAAATATATGAACCTGCAAAAACATAAAAGGGTGATAATCAGCGGTGGAGGTACCGGAGGACATATCTTCCCGGCTATCTCAATTGCCAATGCGCTAAGAAAAATTGATCCTGAGACTGAGATCCTTTTTGTTGGTGCCGAGGGAAGGATGGAGATGGAAAAAATTCCTGCCGCAGGATACAGAATAATAGGGTTGCCGGTTGCAGGTCTTTACAGGAGCCTCACCCTGAAAAATTTTTCAGTGCTTATAAAACTTTTAAAGAGCCTAAATAAGGCAAAAAAGGTTATTAGGGAATTTGCACCAGATGTTGTAGTTGGGGTTGGTGGATATGCGAGCGGCCCGGTTCTCAGGCAGGCGGGAAGGATGGGAATTCCGACCCTTATTCAGGAACAGAACAGCTATGCAGGTGTAACAAATAAACTTCTGGCAAAAAGAGCTTCTGCTATTTGTGTTGCCTACGATGGAATGGAAAAATATTTTCCTGCTGGAAAAATAATCAAGACAGGAAATCCGGTACGCCAGAATTTCGACAACCTTGATAGTTTACGCGATGAAGCGCTCTCTTATTTCAACCTTACGAAAGAGTTCCCGGTGATACTGGTACTGGGTGGATCACTTGGAGCCGGAAGCATCAATAACAGCCTTTCTGAAAACATAAATAAACTCAGGGACTCAGATTGCCAATGGCTATGGCAGACAGGGAAATATTACTTTGAAAATGTAAAAGCGCTTGTTTCCTTATCATTTAGCGGAAATATTTCCGTACACGGGTTCATTAACAGGATGGACTATGCTTATGCTGCAGCAGATATAATTGTATCCAGAGCCGGTGCAGGAACTATCTCCGAACTATGCCTTGTAGGTAAACCTGCAATTCTAATTCCTTCCCCGAATGTTGCCGAAGATCATCAGACCAGGAATGCAGAAGCTTTATCAACCAGGAATGCTGCAATATTAATTAATGATTCTCAGGCAGTAAATACCCTGGTCGACGAGGCAATTAAATTGATTTCAGATAAAACGGGAAGAGACAAACTTTCCGAAAACATCCTGAAACTAGCCGACAGGGATGCTGATAAAAGAATCGCAGAAGAAGTACTTAAGATTACCATAAAATGATTGAATTTAAAAATATAGACGCAATGTATTTTGTCGGGATAGGCGGTATCGGCATGAGTGCACTTGCTCTGTATTTTGTTAAAGGCGGGTATAAAATTGCTGGTTACGACAGATCGGAAAGCAGGATAACCATTTCACTTGTTGAAAATGGTTGTAGTGTCACCTATGAAGACGATTTAAGTATTCTTCCCGGTATTTTCAGAAAAAACAAAGATAAAAACAAGGTTATTGTTGTTTATACTCCCGCAATACCTGCCGAAAATAAAATCCTTTCATTCTTCAGAAGCAATGGTTATCAGGTTTATAAACGATCGGAGATACTCGGTGAAATATCATTAAATACCGACACTCTGGCAGTAGCTGGAACTCATGGAAAGACAACTATATCCACAATGATTGCACATCTGTTGAAGCAATCTTCCGTTAATTGTTCTGCTTTTCTTGGTGGGATATCAAAGAATTATGATTCAAACCTTCTTTTAGGTGATAGCAGATATACTGTTATGGAAGCCGACGAATTTGACCGGTCTTTCCACCGGCTCAAACCATTTATGGCCGTGGTAACTTCTCTTGATGCGGATCATCTGGACATCTATGGAGACAGGGATTGTATGGTGAAAGCTTATAACGAGTTTTGCGACAGGATCAGACCCGGAGGTACTCTGATAGTAAACAGCAGGATACGAAAAGAAATCATTGTTCCCGGAAGTGTGACATGTTTTACATACGGACTTGATTCCAGTGCGGATTTCCGGTCGTTCGACATAACCCATTTGAAAGATTATTACTGTTTCAATATTAAAACACCTTCAACAACTATTAAAGATCTGCATTTTGGGTTTCCCGGTATAATTAATATCGAAAATATTACAGCTGCAATTGCCATCGCTTTGATGTGCGGTGTCACAGAACCGGAAATAAGGAAAGCTGTCCTGCTTTTTCAGGGCGTAAGGCGCAGGTTTGATATCAGGATAAATATTCCAGGGCTGGCTTTTGTTGATGATTATGCTCATCATCCTGAGGAGATAAGGGCCTGTATAACATGTGTTAAAGAATTTTTTAACGGACGAAAAATCACCGGGATTTTTCAGCCGCATCTTTTTTCACGCACACGCGACCATGCTGAAGGTTTTGCTGCAATTCTCGATGAACTGGATGAAGTTATACTTCTCCCTATTTATCCTGCGCGTGAAAAACCAATGGAAGGAGTTACATCGGAGCTTATTTTCAATAAAATGAAGTCTGTCAAAAAGAGATTGCTTAGAAAAGAAGATATTCCGGGGAAACTGGATACAATCAATCTCGATGTGTTGATTACAATCGGAGCAGGGGATATTGATACCCTTGTCTTTCCGATCGAGGAAAAGCTTAAAAGCGAAAGAGTGAAATGAGGAAGGTTTTAAAGATATTACTGATAATTCCTGTATTATACCTTATTATAATGCCGGTTTATCTCGCCCGTTCCACAAATTCGAGGCCATGCGGAGGTATTGTTATTGATATAAGCGACTCGTCTGATTATCATTTTGTTACTAAAAGGCAACTATTAAATCTTGCATACGGTAACTCTGGCAGAATAGTTGGTAAACCTGTTAAAGATGTATCTGTTTCGGAAATTGAAAATAGAATTAATGTGTTAAGAGAATTGAAAAAGGCCGAAGTGTATATGGCAATTGATGGAACAGTACATATTTATGTTGAACAGCGTAATCCGGTTATGAGAGTTATGCCTGATGAGGGCGGTGACTATTTCGTCGATGAGGACGGATTTGTTGTCAGGAGAAGAAATCTTTATAATCCCAGGCTGCATATTGTCGAGGGCAATGTGAATATAAGTTCAGCCATGCTTAATGGAGTAAGCGTACTTGATACCAGTATTAAAAATTCGATTCTTAAAGATATTTATCATCTGGTAAATTATATAAACGATGATAAATTCTGGTCGGCCCAGATTGACCAGATCTATGTGGACGGAAATGATGAAATTGATCTTATCCCGCGTATCGGAAATCAGCTGGTACACCTGGGCACAGCTGAAAATTATGAAGGAAAGCTGAGAAACCTTGAAGCTTTCTACGATAAAGTTCTGCCTGAGGTAGGCTGGAATAAATATTCGTTAATAAACCTTGAATTTAAAGATCAGATAGTTTGTAAAAAAAGAGATAATCAGAAATAACCATATTTAAGTTATGAACAAAAAGGAACAGTATGTAGCAGCCATCGACATAGGAACCACAAAAATTGTGGCAATTGTCGGTAAGAAAAACGAGAACGGGAAAATAGAAATTCTCGGACTTAGCAAAGCTCTTTCAAAAGGTGTTAAGAGAGGCGTTGTTCTCAATATTGAGGAGACAGTAAATGCCATTCAGACTACCGTTGATGACGTACAGAAAAGATCAGGGATTCTGTTCTCTGAGGTCTTTGTTGGTATAGCCGGTCAGCATATTAAAAGTATGAAAAACCGAGGCTATATCATTCGTGATGCATATGAAGATGAAATCCAAAAAGAAGAGGTCTTCAGATTGATTGAAGATATGCATAAGATACATATTGACATCGGAGAGGAAATAATTCATGTTATCCCTCAGAATTTCATCGTTGATAATGAGACTGGTGTCAAGAGTCCTATAGGTATGTGTGGCAGGAGGCTGGAAGCTAATTTTCATATTGTGATCGGACAGGTTGCAGCAGCAAAAAACATTGAAAAATGTATCAGGAAAGCAAATCTGACTGTGAAGGATATGATTCTTGAGCCTCTGGCGTCTTCCGATGCGGTTCTTACCGATGATGAAAAAGAAGCCGGAGTGGTTCTGGTGGATATTGGCGGAGGAACAACTGATGTGGCTGTCTATTATGACAATATTATTCGTCATACAGCAGTGATACCTTTCGGTGGGAATGTGGTGACAAAAGATATCAAGGAAGGTTGTGCAATACTTCAACGTCATGCTGAACAGCTTAAAATTCAGTATGGTTCAGCTCTTGGCGATATTGCTCCCGAAGATAAAGTCGTTTCGATACCGGGGATCAGCGGTCGTGAACCTAAAGAGATCTCTTTTAAAAGCCTTGCTTATATAATCCAGTCAAGGATGGAAGAGATTATCGATGCGGTAAATTTTGAAATACAGAATTCAGGGTATGCAGACAAACTGGCTGCCGGTGTTGTAATCACAGGAGGTGGTGCCATGCTTAAACACCTTCCTCAGCTGATGAAGTTCAAAACTGCTATGGATGTAAGAATTGGTTATCCAAATGAACATCTTGCAGGATCAGCAAAAAATGAAATTAACCAGCCTATGTATGCAACAAGTGTCGGGTTGATAATGCGCGGCTTTGAGTATCTTGATACCTACAAAAAATCATTCAATGCCGGCAATCCGGAGGAATTTGTTCAACCCAAAGCTGTTATTGTTGACAAACATGAGGAGGAAGAAGAAACTTTTGCACCTCCGGTTCATGAAGAGGAGAAAATATCACTTACGGAAAAAATTAAAATCATGCTTTCAAGGATGTTTGAGGTTGAAGATCAGCCTATTAATAAATAAATATGGCTATATATAAAAGTATGCTGTTCATAATCAATTAAATAATTACACTATGTCAGACGATATAATGAACTTTGATCTGCCTGTAGAGAGATCGTCGATTATAAAAGTTCTCGGAATAGGTGGTGGAGGAAATAACGCTGTCAATCACATGTTTGAAAAAGGTATCACGGATGTTAATTTTGTGATTTGCAATACCGACCATCAGGCTCTGTTAAAAAGCCAGGTGCCTATAAAAGTCCAGATCGGAGAATCACTTACCGAAGGCAGGGGAGCCGGAAGTAGACCGGAAATTGGCCGACAGGCTGCCATTGAGAATTTAAATGATGTAATGGATGCATTATCGGGTAATACCAAGATGGTTTTCATAACAACCGGGATGGGTGGCGGCACAGGCACCGGAGCAACGCCGGTAATTGCAAAGGCCTGCAAAGATGCCGGATTACTTACCATTGCAGTTGTTACCATCCCTTTTAAATCTGAGGGCAAGGTACGTATCCGACAGGCTATTGATGGTGTAACGGAACTCAAAGATTATGTTGATTCGTTACTGGTGATAAATAATGAAAAGCTGAGGGAGATTTACGGTAATCAACCTGTTTCGACAGCTTTTGCAAAGGCTGATGACATTCTGACTACGGCTGTAAAAGGTATTGCGGAGATCATTACTGTTACTGGTTATATTAATGTTGATTTTGCCGATGTGGAAACTGTTATGAGAAACTCTGGTGTAGCTATTATGGGTATGGGCAGGGCATCCGGAGAAAACAGGGCAATAAAAGCGATCGAAAATGCGCTTGCCTCGCCTTTATTGAATACAAATGATATTACTGGTGCAAAAAGTATCCTCATAAATATTTCCTCCGGGGTCGGGGAACATGAAATCACAATGGATGAATTGGGTGAAATAACTGATTACATATACGATGCAGCATCAGATGAAGCCTTGATCATCAGAGGATTGTCGAAAGATGAAAACCTTAATGGTGAAATTAGTGTGGCAGTTATTGCAACAGGATTTGAATCGAACAGCATTTTCCAGCCATATAAACCTAAAAGACCCAGCAAAGTCGAATTATTGACAAATAAAAATGCAATTCCCTCCAGAATAATACCTGAAACAGGTGAGGACGTATTCTCTGTTCATGAAAAGGGGAAAAAGTCGATTATTACCGATTTTGAAGAAGAATATCAGGGTGTGATTGATTTCAGCCTTGAACATAACCAGGAGATGAATGAGATCAGAAACAGACGACCGGTGGAGAATGAGGAGGAGAACGAAAAGCCCAAGACAACATTGAGGAAAGTGAAACATATGCAGAATATTCTGAAAAGGGAAGGTCTTTCAAATAAGACAATGAAGGAGAATATTGATACTTTTGAGGATGTGCCTGCATATGTCAGAAGAAACCTGTCTCTCGGTATACCGGAAAATGCAACTGAAAGCAAATTATCAAAATTCACATTAACATCCGATGATAATGACGAGCCTGTTTTGAGGGAAAACAACGCCTATCTGAATGATAATGTAGATTAAGAGTTAGCTCAAAAAGGGTTGTTTTTATTGTTTAGGAGAAGTTTAGATGGAGATTACCTTCGGTGAGCTCGCATTCTGCTCGGTTCCTCGCTTCGCTCGGAATGACATTGCAGTGAGGACTAAGGAGGGTGGTAGAGGCGGTTTGCCCATGCAAACCGCCTCTACCACCCTCCACTCAAAAAAATGGATGTCATTCCGAATGAATCCGCCGAAAGGCGGAGGAATGAGGAATCTCCTCTATTCCATAAAGAACTTATCGGTTTATTATTCTTTAACAACAATCTCTTTCATATTTTCTATATTTGCACCTGATGATCAGACATATTTCGATAATAGTGCTTCTTGCCTTTTCTTCAGGATTAATTGCCCAGATACCGGCTGACGTAGCCTCACGTTACGCAATCCCTAAACGCGATAGTGTAAAAAAACCAAGGATTTTAAAGGAGTATAAGCTTTCAGCCGATTTCTCTGAAGAAGTTAATACTCCGGTAGATACAATTTTTTCATTATTTAACAGGTTCAAAATTGCAGACAAATATTCGCCTGTAAATGCCAGTCTGGGTAATTACGGCCTGCCTTTTTATCAGATCAGTTTTTTTGACAGGGTAACGGACCCTGATAAATTCCTTTATACTTATTATTACCCTTTCATGCATCTTGCTTCAAATGCAGAATTCATGAATACCCAGGTCCCCTATACTGAACTGGACTGGTCCTATGCTGGTCCGAGGGAAACATCTGAACAAACATTCAGGGTGAAGCATTCACAGAATGTGAACAGGTTTTTAAACTTCGGGCTCATTTATGATATTATATATGGTCTTGGACAATATAATTACCAGAGGTCGGAGGATAAAGACTTTACTCTTTTTTCGTCATATACCGGAATTAAATATAAAGCGTACTTCTCAGCTGGCATAAATAACATCACCTCATTCGAAAACGGAGGGATACTTGATGAAACACAGCTTAATCAGTCAAGTACCCTGGAAATTCCCGTAAAGCTGGGTGGCGCTGATAAAGCGGCCAGCGCACTTAAGAACCGAAACTTGTTACTGGTACAGAGGTATACGATTAGCAGCAATCCGGTAGTAAAATCAGATACTGCTCCAAAGAAACCATCCGGGTTTTTTGGACTTAGCGGTACTTTTTCGCATATTTTTATAATTGAAAGTAATAAACGAACTTACAAAGACGCTTATCCATTATCAGGATTTTATGATACGTCAAAAATATACATAAGTAAAACTGTAACTAATGACTCCCTCTTTTCGAGAAGCATTAAAAATACCGTAAGATTTGATTTTGCTACTGATACATCTAGAAAATTCAGACTGGGAGGGGGAATCGGGTTACGAAATGAAATATTCAGGTACAGTCAGATTGTTCCAACACATATTTTGCCATTAAATGATACAACATCTTCTGAAATAGCCGTCTGGCACAGAAGCAATAATGTTCTGGTCGGAAGCTTATATAACAATATCGGAGACAAGTTCCGATGGATAGCAACAGGGGAATTGTTTTTAACCGGATACAGGGCTGGTGATTTCAATCTTGACGGTGTAATATCCAAATCGTTCGACTGGAAAAAGGGAAGGGCATCGTGGTTAATAAACGGATCGATGATGAACAGGCAACCATCATTCTGGTATGATCAATGGGGAAGTAACCACTTTGAATGGCATAATAATTTTAATAAAGAGTTCAGAATCGATGTGGGATCGTCTTTTTCTTATCCTGCCCGGAAGTTCGAATTAAAATTCAATTATGCCATAATAAAGAATTATACAGATTTTGGCATTGATACCCTTCCTTCTCAATATTCCGGAGGACTTTCAGTAGCTGCCATTTCAGTCAGAAAAGAGTTAAGAGCATGGAAATTTCATCTTGCAACAGATGTAATTGTTCAAAAAAGCAGTAATGTAAATATACTTGACCTTCCCCTGGCAACTGTTCGTACAGCAGGTTATTTTGAACACCTTTTCAGATTTAGGAAAACAGGAGGAAAACTGAACCTGCAACTTGGATTTGATGTAACCTATAATACTCTTTATCACCCGTATTCCTATATGCCGGCCACCGGCAGGTTTTACCGTCAGGATGTTGTAAGTGCAGGTGATTATCCTTTCGTCAATGTCTTTTTAAATTTTAAAGTTAAGAGAACAAGAGTCTTTGTTATGTTCGATCACGTTAATTATGGATTGATGAGTTCCAGCTATGACATGATCCCATCTTATCCAATGAATATAAGGATGTTACGCTATGGCCTTTCCTGGACTTTTTATGATTAATAAAATTGTTGTATCTTTGCACAGTTTTAAAAATAGAATGTTTAACTAAAACAGCATTTTGGTAAAAAAGTCAATTTATCTTTTAACGATCCTTATAACGGTTTTCATTTCCTGTTCGGATCACCATCACTCCTCTAAAAATATAAATAACAATACTGTTTCCTTCGATCTTGACTCTATCAGGAAAAGAGGAAAGTTGGTTGCAATAACCGACTTAAATTCAACAAACTATTTTATTTATAAAGGAGAACCTATGGGATTTACATATGATCTCCTCAAGTCATTTTCAGATAATATTGGAATTGATCTGGAAATCATCGCTGAGAATCATCCCGAACAAGCTTTTAGAATGCTTAAATCGGGTGAAGCGGATCTTCTGGCTGTCGGACTTACGGTAAATTCAACAGGAAAGAATGATGTACTTCTTACGGAACCACTTGATGAGACAAGGCAGGTGCTCGTGCAACGAAAACCTCATAACTGGAGATCATTAACGTCGGAGTCACTCAATAAAAAACTGATCAGAAACCTGCCTGGGTTAGCCAAAAAAATAGTATACGTGCAGGCTGGATCTTCTCATGCTGAACAACTTTATTCAACGGCTAAAGAAATTGGAGATTCAATCAGTATCATAGAGGTTCCCTATGATCCTGAAAAACTGATTCAACATGTCGCCAGTGGCGAAATTGAATACACAGTATGTGATGAAAATGTAGCTCTAGTGAACGCAACATATTATCCGGATATTGATGTAAGTACGCCTGTGAGCATTTCGCAGAGTATTGCCTGGGGAATAAGGAAGAATAATTCTGCTGCTCTTTTATCAGAGCTAAATCGCTGGATCACCACCTATAAGAAAACAGAGTCATATGCTCAGCTATATGCAAAATATTTTAAAAATTCCCGGTCCAGCTCAATTGTCAAAAGTGATTTTTATGCCCTTAATACAGGTAAAGTATCACGATATGATGATTTGATCAGGAAATTCAGCTTAAGCATTAAATGGGACTGGAGATTACTGGCATCACTGATTTGCCAGGAATCACATTTCGACCCCGATGTTGAATCATATGCAGGAGCATATGGTTTAATGCAGGTAATGCCGGTTACCGGTATGAACTTTGGAATTGACATAACATCTTCTCCGGAAAGTAATCTGAAGGCAGGTATCCGATATATTAACTGGCTACATAAAATATTCGATCCGAAGATACCCGATGAAAAGGAACGGATTAATTTTATTCTGGCTTCATATAATGCCGGACCAGGGCACGTTCTGGATGCCATGAAACTTGCGGAGAAGAATGGGATGAATCCGCAGAAATGGAATGGCAATGTTGCTTTATGGTTATTGAAAAAATCTGAACGTCAATATTATAATGATGTTGTTGTCAAAAACGGATATTTCAGGGGTGTCGAGTCGGTAAATTTCGTCAGTCAGGTACTTGAGAGGTTTGAGCATTATAAGAATATTATCCCTTAAGAAATATATGACCCCTTCTGAGAATTATCAGCAACTCATGAAGAATCATGGCTGTTGCACCCCAGATCATGTTCCCCTCATCAGCACTGCTGCAACATGTACATTCTTTCCTGGAACCCTGGGAAAGTTCTTAATCATCCGGCCGGAAGAAGCCATCATCCACTGGATCTCCGTTCCGGGCAGACCTTTCCGAATTTCATTTTTTAATCTGGTAGCGAAATCGTCCAAAGGATAATCCTTTGTAATCCTCATAGCATTAACTCCGGCAATCCATAATTTGTTCTCTTACTTAATTCACCCCTAAATCCTATTAAGGCGGATTTTGGGGTAATCTATTCGTATCTCAGCGCTTCCACCGGATTCCTTGTTGCCGCCCGCAGGCTTTGCCAGCTGACGGTAAGCAATGCAATCCACAGCGCAGCAACGCCGGCCAATGCAAATATCCACCAGCTGAGTTCAGTTCTGTAAGCAAAGTTCTGTAGCCATTTATGCATGATGTACCATGCAACAGGTGTGGCAATTACAAAGGCTATCGCTACCCACTTGATGAAATCCTTATTGAGCATTACCATCACTTCGCTTACTCTGGCACCATTTATTTTTCGGATGCCGATTTCATTATGTTTCTGGCTCAGGTAAAAAACAATTAGCCCATATAAACCAAGGCAGGCAATTGTAATGGAAAGTATGGTCAACATGGTATAAAACTTGCCAAACCTGGCTTCTGACTGGTATTGCCTTAAGAAAAATTCATCGGCAAAAAAGAAATTCATTGGATCAGAAACGTAATTTTTTGCCCATGTATTTTTTAAAATGTCGAGCGCTTTATTAATATCCGGGGTGTTTAGTTTAACCGAGTAGTAACCAAATTCGAAAGGATGACCATTGTTATATATAATAGGATAAATGGGTTTTTGCAATCCTTCGTTATGAAAATCACCGAGAACACCAATTATTTCGATTGGTACCGTATCTCTGGTGGCACGAAAAATATTTTTTCCAATTGCTTCTTCGGGACTATTAAATCCAAATTCGTGAATACTTCTTTCGTTTAAAATCACACGGCGTCTGTTATTGGAAGGTGTAGGTGAAAAATTCCTGCCGGCAATCAGTTTCAATCCAAAAGTCTCAATTAGTCCGTCATCACCATTATTCTCAAAAAATGAAATATTAGGGTGAATACCGGCATCGGGACGTACAAACTCGTTATTGCCATACCTTGGTGCCTGTCCGGGAGTAAATAAATTTGCCGTAGCAGATTTAAATTCGGGGTATTGAAGCAGATCATTCCTGAATGCCAGAAACCGTGTACGTTTTGCAGTATCGGTGTTTAACGAAGCAGGTGCGCTTAAGGTGATTACCCGGTTGAAGTCTATTCCCATATCGGCATTCTTCATATATAAGATTTGCTTATAAACCACAATAGTGGCACTGATGAAGATAATTGACAGGGCCATCTGAGCAATCACCATTCCTTTTTGAAAGCTGCGGTTATGCCTTATAGCTTTCTTCCCACTGAAGGGATTAAGCCCGGCAAGAGTTAAAGTATTGTATAGACTTGAGAAAAAAATGCCTAAGAGGGATATCCCAAGTAAAGACCAGATTATATATTTCATAGGGAATACTGCCTGCGATAAAGGAATTTCGAAGTATGTGGCAAACGGATGCAGAAGAGACCGGTATAAGATGAATGAAATGAAAAGGGCCAGAAGGTTTAATATCAAAGTCTCTATAAAAGACTGTACCCAGATATGAAATCCTGAAGCGCCGATCAGTTTTCGCATGCCGATTTCATCTGCTCTTTTGGCGGCTAAAGCAGTGGACAGGTTTACATAATTGATCCAGGCTATAAGAATGGTTAGCAGTGCAATGATAAGAAGGAAAAACAACGACTTCTGATTGGTTTGAGAACCCATTTCACCCTCCAATCCGCGGATATAATGTAAATCGGATAAAGGTTGGAGAAATATGGTGGCTGTACGCTGGTTGACCCTGCGGGCTGTATTAGTGTTCACTAGACTGGTCAGCGTCTCTTCCATGTTTTTTATGTTAACACCTGGTTTCAGTCTGATATAATTCCAATAGCCATTATAATTCCAGTCGGGATTTCTGCTGATCCAATTGTACTGTTCCCAGGTTTTCAGTGAAATAAAATAATCGGCTGTAAGATGCGTATTCGATGGAAGATCGTCATAAACCCCTGTAATTTCGACCGGCATCCCTTCATTTACTTTCATAATTTTCCCGATAGGATCTTCATTACCAAACACTGCCGGAACTTTCGACTGAGCAATTATCCCGGTTAAGGGTCTTGTAAAATCCACAATTCCCTTGGTTAAAGTAAACGGGAAAACTTTTTCGAATCCATCGTCGACCCAAAGAACGCGTTGCTGTGCAAGTTGTGCCTCTTTATACTTTATTAGACACGATTCAAAGTAAGCATCTCCGTTTGCATCAATCCCGGGTACATCTTTTTTACAGGCGAAATACAATCCTCTGGAGGTTTTAGATCCATGGTAGAATTTTTCACTTCCATTCTGAGTGTCCATGTTAACACGATAAACGGAATCTGATTCCGGGAAGAATGAATCAAAGGAGATCTCGTAAAAAAGATAATGTATTATAAATAAGAATGCAGTTAATCCCATTGTGAGACCGCAAACATTTATAATACCAACGCCCCGGTTCTTCAGGAGAGT
>JGI24133J20442_1000087_pt1 | contig 25339 bp, 19 predicted proteins | sample BarGraNGADG00311_2_FD_20442 | JGI IMG/M metagenome (IMG submission 20442)
GTATAGGCAAACAATGCAATTGAAGCTCCTAACAAAGCCATAAATAGCGCACCTAATAAATACTTTCCTTTCATAACATTTAATTTTTAATTAAACTCTTTCTTTATGCCTGGTTAAAAGTTCACTTATTATGCCTTCATAAAAGTTTAATATCTTTATAACCTTTTTTACCCAGTATTGTTTACAAAGATCATGCATTTTTCGAATGGACTTCAATAATTTACAAAGATTTAACAACTCTTTAACACCGATGATAATAGTATTTAACAAAAATCATGGAACAGACCCGACGGTATCTGTCATTTCTTCAGTTCTGTCAGGACAAATTGACGCAAAGTTAATCAGGGTTTATGAGGCGTGAGGAAAAGATAAAAGACAAAAGTAAAAAGATAAAAGTTGAAGAACTTAAAATAAGTAATTTAGAACCTGACGCCTGACACCTGATAATTATGTTGAAAGAGAAACTATACGGAAAGACACTTAATGAGCTGATTGCTGTGACCAGGCGGATCGGACTGCCTGGTTTTGCTGCAAAACAGGTATCCGACTGGCTCTATAAGAAGGAGATACAGACGATTGATGAAATGACAAACCTTTCAAAAAAGAGCAGGGAGCTTCTTTCGGTTGATTATGAAATCGGTCTTTCTGCTCCCGTTAACGAATCCAGGAGTTCTGACGGAACTAAGAAATACCTTTATAATGTACTGAATGACAAATATATAGAAACTGCGTATATTCCTGATGACGATCGCGCTACAATTTGTGTCTCTTCACAAGCCGGATGTAAAATGGGTTGTATCTTTTGTATGACAGGTAAGCAGGGTTTCCAGGGAAACTTATCGTCCAATGAGATTCTTAATCAGTTCAGGAGTCTCCCTGAGTTCCCCAAATTGACTAATATTGTCTATATGGGCATGGGTGAACCTTTAGATAATATTACCGAGGTTCTTAAGAGTCTGGATATTCTGACAAACGAATGGGGATATGCATGGAGTCCAACCAGGATCACAGTAAGTACAGTAGGATTAATAGCAGGAATTAAGGAATTTCTGGAAAAAAACAAGTGCCACCTTGCAGTAAGTCTGCACTCTCCATTTGATGAAGAGAGAAGGAAGCTGATGCCGATACAACGTTCCAATACAGTTAAAGAGATACTTGATATAATCCGTAAATTTGATTTTACCAGTCAGCGGAGAGTCTCTTTTGAGTATATCCTGTTTCAGGGAGTAAATGATACACCTGCTCATATAAAAGAGCTTGCGAGAATCCTTAATGGAATAAAGTGCAGGATTAATATTATTCGTTTTCATCCTATTCCCGGATCAGAATTTTATAGTCCTAATCTGGGAACCACAATCAATTTTAAGGAAGCCCTTAACGCTAAAGGAATCCTTACGACCATCAGGGCGAGCCGGGGTGTCGACATACAAGCTGCGTGCGGTTTATTATCAACAATAGAACAAAACAAATCGGTTCAGAAATGAGGAAATCATTTTTTATCTTTTCACTTGCGTGCTTGACTATTTGTTCCTTTGCACAGGAGAAATCATCTGAATCGTTTCACGCTGATTCATCTTTGGTTCACGCATCCGTATCATTGTGCGTTGCAGATGCTGAGACCGGAGANATTACAATTGATTATAATTCCGGAATAAGCCTGACACCTGCNTCAGTAATGAAGGTTATTACATCAGCTGCTGCTCTTGAACTGCTTGGCCCCGATTATACTTTCAAAACTACTTTAGGTTATACCGGATCGTTGAATAAAAGAACAGGAAAACTGAAGGGGAATATCATCATTCTTGGCGGTGGAGATCCCTCATTGGGATCAAAATATTTTGGTGATCATTACAGGAATTTCCTGCCCGGTTGGGTTGAAGAAATTTCGAAACTTGGAATTAAAAAAATAACAGGGAGAGTAATCAGTGACGATTCTTATTACGATTTTCTACCTGTCCCGGCAAAATGGCTTTGGGAAGATGTTGGTAATTATTATGGAGCAGGAGCATATGGAATATCTGTATTTGACAACACTTACGAAATTCATTTTAAAACTCTGTCCGATAGTATCCCTCCGGCAATTAAAGATATTATTCCCGGTGAATGCAGGTCTGAATTATCTGATTATCTCATTGCTTCAGGTACCACTTCTGAAGGTTATGTTTTTACAGCTCCTTACAGTACCAGCGGATGGCTTTCCGGAAACATTCCTGCTAACCAGGATGATTTTGTACTGAAAGCCTCAATTACTGACCCACCTTTGCTTCTCGCCAAAATATTAAACGCAAAAATTAAGGCCGGAGGAATAAAAATATCAGGGATCCCAACTACTATCAGATTGGAAAAAAATTATTCTGCAGATAATTTTGTTCCAATTACGCAAACAAGCTCTCCGCGACTAGCTGAGATAATTGAGGTACAAAACAAGGAAAGCGTTAATCTGTTTGCTGAACATCTGATAAAGGAATTGGGAAAAAAATTCAAAAATAACGGATCAACTGCTTCAGGTGCTGAAGTAATTATTGAATTTCTTAAGAATTCGGGTTTAGATACTAACGGAATGTTCATAGAAGACGGAAGTGGACTCTCATCGCTTGATGCTATCAATACAAAAGAATTGGTCCGTATGCTCTTATATATGAGAAACAAGGGAAAGTACTTCCCCGAGTTTTATTCCTCCTTTCCTGATGCAGGGAAAGAGGGAACTCTGAAAAACTATTTTAAGGATCCTCTTTTCGATTCACGGCTCAAAGCAAAGAGCGGTTCTATGACAAGAGTAAGAAGCTTCGCAGGATATTTTACCACTCTTTCGGGTAAAAAAATGGTCTTCAGCATAATTATTAATAACTTTTCCGGTCCTTCAAAAAAAATTATTTCGGAAATCGAAGAGAATCTAAGAGAATTAATATCGAATAATTGATAAGACAAAGCTGATTTCAGAACAATGCATATATTTGCACACTTTTCAGGAAAAAGAGAGGATGAATAATAAAATATCTATACGAAGATGCAAAGAATACAACCTTCAAGAGGTGACTGATCTGATTTCCGATATTTACGCAAAGACTGATGGTCCCGAAGTAAAGGGGAAAAGAGTACTGGTTAAACCGAATATTCTTACTGATGATGATCCGGCAAAGTGCATTAGCACTCATCCCGTGGTGGTAGAGGCGATGATCCGGTTTTTGCAGTCAAAAGGAGCTATAGTATTTGTGGGAGATTCTCCTGCTGTTCACAATCAGAAATTCAAAGGTGTAAAATCCGGCATTTTTAAGGTATGCGAAACTACCGGAGCGAAATGGGTCAATTTCATGACTGATCCAGTTGTGAAAACACTAAGGAAAGGAAAAATCAGGGTTGCAGCTATTGTAGATGATGTTGATCTTATTATTTCTCTTCCTAAATTTAAGAACCACGAACTTGTTTATTTTACAGGTGCAATAAAAAACACTCTTGGTCTGGTACCCGGTTTCAGCAAGGGGAAACAGCATGCATTGCACCAGGACAGAAGCAAATTTGGTGAGTTTCTTGTTGATCTTAATGAGGCAGTCACTCCTGATTATTTTCTTATGGATGGTATTTTGGGAATGGAAGGTCCGGGTCCCGGCAGGGGATTTCCTGTTGAGATTGGATTATTATTTGGTTCAACAAATCCTCTTGTACTCGATATGATAGCCAGCCGTATAGCCGGTTATGAACCACTGGTAGTACCAACTTCAAGAGCTGCTTTTTTCAGGAAAAACTGGCTCCGTTCAGAAGATGAAATAATATATGATGGTCCTGAGCTTCGAGACATTATAAAACCGGGATTTACGAAAGTTCCAATTATAATGACCAATAATATTGCTCTGAAGTTTGTGATGAGCAGGATTAAATTTCTTAAAAAACTTGAAAGAAGACCGGTCTTTATACATGAAAACTGCACGGGATGCCAGAAATGCGTCAATATTTGTCCTGTTCAGGCGATAATGCCATTACCATCAAAAAAGACCCATATAGTTCTTACTGACAGCAAATGCATAAGATGTTTCTGCTGCAGCGAAGTCTGTTCTGACAATGCTGTTGAAATCAGGAGAAAAGTTATAGGTGTCTAGACGTCAATCTTGGCGTATTTTGCATGTGTTTCGATGAATTCCCTGCGGGGTGGCACTTCATCACCCATAAGCATTGAAAATATATGATCTGCCTCAGCAGCGCTTTCAATTGTAACCTGCCGGAGAGTACGTGTTTCAGGATTCATGGTTGTTGACCAGAGCTGTTCTGCATTCATTTCACCCAGACCTTTGTATCTCTGAACACCAACAGATGATTCTTTCCCCTGCCCCATTTCCAGAACTGCCAGTTCACGCTCTTCCTCGGTCCAGCAGTAACGTTCCGATTTTCCCTTTTTTATCAGGTAAAGCGGAGGTGTGGCAATATATATATTCCCACCTTTTATAAGATCCTGCATATATCTGAAAAAGAAGGTCATGATAAGTGTGGTAATATGAGAACCGTCGACATCAGCATCAGTCATGATAATGATTTTATGATATCGGAGACCTGCAATGTTAAGCGCTTTGCTGTCATCATCTGTTCCTATATTCACACCAAGTGCGGTAAAAATATTTTTTATCTCTTCGCTCTCATAGATTCTGTGTTGCATTGCCTTTTCGACATTCAATATCTTTCCTCTCAATGGCAATATTGCCTGGAAACTGCGATCACGTCCCTGTTTTGCCGTTCCACCCGCAGAGTCGCCTTCCACAAGGTAAATTTCGCAATTAACCGGGTCTCTGTCGGCACAATCGGCCAGTTTGCCGGGTAGTCCGGAACCGGAGAGAACATTCTTACGCTGTACAAGCTCTCTGGCTTTACGGGCAGCATGGCGGGCTGTAGCAGCGAGGATTACCTTCTGAACAATTATTCTGGCATCTTTTGGATTCTCCTCGAGATAGTTTGTAAGCATTGTACTGACAGCCTGATCGACCGCCCCCATTACCTCAGAGTTTCCAAGTTTGGTTTTTGTCTGGCCTTCAAACTGAGGTTCCGCAACTTTAACAGAAATGATAGCAGTAAGTCCTTCTCGGAAATCATCTCCATTGATATCAAATTTAAGCTTAGAGGTGGCGCCAGAATCTTCAGCATATTTTTTGAGTGTACGTGTTAACCCTCTTCTGAACCCGGCAAGATGCGTACCCCCTTCAATAGTATTAATATTATTCACGTATGAATGGACATTCTCCGAGAATGAGTTATTGTACTGCAGGGCAATTTCAACAGGGATCTCGGTCTTATCATAAGTTATATGAATAATTTTTTCAATTAGTCTTTCCCTGTTAGCATCAAGATATTCAACAAATTCCTTCAGTCCCAGCTCAGAACGGAATTCTTCATAACGAGGAATTCCACCATTGCCGTCATCAATGAGCTCTCTCATATCTTTTATCGTGAGAAGTATCCCTTTATTAAGGAATGCCAGTTCACGAAGACGTGCTGATAGTATCTCAAAGTTGAATTCAGTTGTCTGGAATATGGTGCCGTCAGGTTTAAAGGTTACGGAAGTTCCTGATTTATCTGACTTGCCGATAACCTCTACCTCTGTAACAGGTTTTCCTTTTTCATATTCCTGTTTGTAAATCTTACCTTCCCTCATAATAACTGCTGAGAGATGAGCTGAGAGTGCATTTACACACGATACACCAACGCCGTGAAGACCGCCTGATACCTTGTAAGAATCTTTATCAAATTTGCCTCCAGCATGTAAAACAGTCATAACAACTTCAAGCGCGGATTTCTGTTCTTTTTCCATTATGCCCGTGGGAATACCTCTTCCGTCATCGGTGACGTTTACGGAGCCATCTTCATGAATAACAACTTCAATTTTGGTGCAATACCCTGTAATTGCCTCATCGATAGAGTTATCAATAACCTCATAAACAAGATGATGCAGTCCTTTTACACCGATGTCTCCAATATACATTGCAGGTCTTTTCCTCACTGCTTCAAGACCTTCAAGAACCTGAATATTATCTGCTGAATAATCCTTACTGTCCTGCAATTTTTTTTCTTTCTCGCTCATTATTCATCTATTATTAAGTCAATCTGTATTATTATATCTTATATCTGATTAGTCAAAAACGCTGATAAGGAGACTTATCTGATATAACTTCATTTTAATGATATCAACTTTGCTTTTTTGACAATGAAAAAAGGATATCTTTTTCACCATTTTCAACCTCCGGAATCAACCTCACTTTTTCTATTATAAATTATTGATATTATGATTATTAATTATCGTTACAAATATACGAATTTTAAATTGTTTTTCCTTAAAAAAATGTTAAAAATAATGCACATTTTTCATTTAGAAATTAACACTGAAATGATGCCTGATTTGTGGGTTATAAACTATAGGTAAATCCAAGCATAAACAGGAATCCCTGTGAGGGATAATATGCCCATTCATAATACCGGTTATTTGCGATATTATTAAGTTTTGTCCAGAACGAGAGAATTTTAGAATAACGATATTCAGCACTGAGGTTAAGATTTAAATGAGTTGGCATTTCATAAATAAAAGGTGAATTCTGTACTATTTGTGATGATAATAACAAAAGAGACTCTCCATTTACAACAAGCTTGCGTTTCCCCTGGAGGGTTATTTCCATCCCTGCAATAATCTTATCTCTCAGGTTATATTTCAATCCAAATTTCGCATCCCAGCCAGGTTTATTCCATGCATATTTAAATTTAGACAATGTATACCTGTTTANGTTTGCAGCACCATTGAAAGTGAGTTTATCATTTATTTTTCCTCCCATTTCCGCATGAACATTGAGCAGCTCCACATCGTCNGTAAGAGCAGAGAAATAGTTACCCCTGTATGGAGTAAAAACAGTATCAGTTCTGAAGATATTTGAATAGAAGAGCATATCACTTATCAAAGAATATGATGCTGATATCACATAATTTCCTTCAAGGCCAGAATTTCCTTTCAGACCGGTAAAAACAATAAGGTCATGACTCGTACTTGGCTGTTTATAGAGGCTTCCGTCGTGCATCAAAAAAGGATTTTCAGAAATGATATTTAGCGGCTCATTCTTTTCAAGTTTTCCCGACAATCCGACAAAAAAATTGATATAAGAAGGAACAATAGTTAAGTTAAAATTAACATCAGGATACACATGAAGGCTTGTAAATGCTGTCATATCTTTTTCGAGCAAAAGCTGCAATCCGAGTTTATAACTCCATTGACTTGAACTCTTCTTCATGAACGGGCTTATCGAAGCAACATATTCAGGAGATATTTTAAGGAAGTCTGAAAAATGATATAAATCTATATTTAGACCTGAACCAACATAAAATCCCTGATAGGATTTTGCCATAGTCCCGGAGATGCCGGCGTTGCGCTGTGACATATTTTTCCCGGAGGAGAAATAGTTGTAGGAAAACATGAAATCATAGGAAAATTCTGTAGAATCAAGTGTTGATGAGGATAATGAAACTTTTGCTCCTAAATTATCATAAGGTATCCTGATATCCTTTTTTGAAGGTAAATAATCATGAATCGCAGGCTCGTATCCATAAGCATGCCTTATCTTCTGACTATAATCCAATGAACCTCCAAGAATATTTTTCGAAAGAATTTCCTGCCAAAAAGAGAGACATCGTTATCCATATAACCTGCAAAATTCTTCATGCCATTATCGAGTTCAATCTTTCCGTTAGTTGAGAAATGCCGGGCGTATAATCCAATTGAACCTTTCTTCGACCGCTCATTTGTAATACTTACTTCAGCCAGCGGTGTGATATAATTTCCAAGACCAATATTTACATAACCTTTATAAAGTTTAGGCAACGGATCGGGCAATAAAGCTGCTGCTTTTATCGGGCTGATAGTATAATTTGGAAGAAAAGGGGTTGTATTTATATCGTAACGAAAGTCGGGTCTGACTTTCGAAGTATCGTTAATGTCAGGCAAAAAGCTCCTCTTTTTAAATTCCGGCAGAGATGGTTTGTATGGATTATACAAAGTAACCTCTCTCTTCAACCCTGTCTCCTGCTTCTTTACCTGTGCACTCACAGGTAATAAAGAAAATAATATAAAGACTGGTACAATAAGGTTTCTTTTTATCATGTCGGTTCTATTTCTTAATCACTTTGAAATTATTGTTGTTCACTATTTGGTAATTTGTCGGTTCCAATGGTATCGGGTTTACTTTCGTCAAGTGAACCTAACTTAGCTTTTGCCTCATCAAGTATTCCGTCATTGTCTACTGAATAATAATTCTTCAGGCTCTGAAGTGTTGCACGGGCCTGCAAAGAATCGCCCTTTTTTATACTTATATCTGCAAGAAGCAAAAACATCCTAGCCATCCAGTATTGATGAGGGCTTTTCTGATCAATGAACTCTGAAATTGTCTTTTCTGACTCTGCTGATTTATCTTTTTTGTACAGAAGTTCAGCTACCCTGTATTTTGACTCTGCTCCTTCAATGCTGATAACTTCAGTTGCTACTTTTCGGAAATCCCTAAGGGCGTCATCAAAATTATTGAGACTATAATTTGCTTTTGCACTCATAAATGTGGCCTCCCTGACCAACTCCTCGGGAACATTTACAGAATTGATGATTTTCCCTGCAGCACTGATTGTCTTCTGCGCATCGCCGGCCTGGTAAGCCGACTTTAATTGTCCCTTAAGAGAAATGAGGTTATTAGCATCATTTGACGAAGCTTTCTCAAGTTTCTCATAATAGCCAAGGGCTTCTGAATACTCTTCTTTATCGTATAGTATCGAAGAAGCTGCTATAAGTGATTGTTCAAGGAATTGATTATTAGGTTCNGTCGATACTTTTTCATACAATTTCAGTGCTTCGTCAATATTACCTGCTGATTTCAGACATTCTGCNAGGTAATACTGTGCATTTTGCCTGAAGCTGCCATTGGGAAATTCATTAAGGTAACTCTTCAATACATCAGTAGCTTTATCAAATTTCCCTGTCATAAAAAGGTTTTCGCCTGATGTGTATAAAAGTGAATCTTTCTGTGCCACATTAATATCGCCATAGCCGCCTAGTGTCTTTATGTAACTAAAATAAGTCTCAACATCATTTATGTCAACATAAGTGTTTCTGAGTCCGGTCATTGCATCCCTCGCTTCCGGGGATGATTTGTAGTTCTCGATAACTTTTTTGAACTGTGAAATAGCCTTCTCATTTTCCCCAATATTATAATAAAGAAGGCCCAGCTGAACTATAGAACGGGGAACAAAGGGGCTTGCAGGATAATTCAATATAATTGTATTGAAATCTGATTCTCCCCTTTTAAAATCTTCAAGAACCAGATAAGCCCTGCCTCTTTCGAAGATAGCATTAGGAACAAATGTTGAGGAAGGGTATTTCAGGGTCAGAGTAGTGAGTACATCAATCTTGCCTCTCCCGTCCTTTATAAGTCCAAGCGAAAACCCCTTCTGAAACATAGCATAATCGGCATCCAGCTTTCCATATTCAATAACTTTGTCATAATAACTGATTGCTGAAGGATAGTTGGTTGCAACGTAATAGCAATCAGCAATTCTGTTCTTGGCATCCGCAAGGACTTCTGATCTCACATTTGTAACCCCGGCCTCAAAAGTCTTAAAATAGTTTAATGCGCTGGTGTAGTCCTTCAGGTTAAAGAAGGCATATCCAAGATTATATCTGACAAGATTATATTCACCTAAAAGGGTTGAACCAGGTAATCCCATAAACAACTGATAATCATCTTTTGCCTCATTAAAATGACCAAGCCTGTAGTTTGCTTCACCTCGCCAGTAAACAGCTCTTACCCTGATTTGCATATTATATTTTTCATATTTAAGCGATTTATCAAACATATCTATTGAGGCTTCAAGCTGAAGGTTCTGGAAAAGCTCCAAACCTCTGAAAAACGCAACCTTCTGATAAGCCTCTTCCAGTCTGCTCTCCTTATTCCCTATTTTATCAAGCGCCGACAGGGCAGCTTTGTAGTTTTTAATCTGTAAAAATGTACTTACAAGGTAATCGTATACTTCCTGTATCCGTTTTGACCCTGGATAGAGGTCGATATACTCCTGGAAAGCAGCAATCGCTTCACCAAAAGGAGAATATGCTGTTTCGTATGTCAGTTTTGCATAGTTATAAAGTGACTCTTCTTTGATTCTTTTATCATAATTAAGTTGTGATGCCTGGCCAAAAGCTAACCGTGAACGTGCTTTATCTCCTTTCTGCATATAACAATCACCAAGAATATTCCAGATATTCTGACTGAGAACATCACTTCTGGCACCTACTTCAAGAAGAATCTTAATTGCTTTATCAATTTCTCCGGTTTTATAATAACAGTAACCAAGCTGATATTTATCCTCGCGTGCACTTGCTTTTGCGCCTGTTGAATATTTTTCAAGATAAGGTAATGCTTCTTTATAATTCTCCTTATTATAATAAGCATCTCCGATAAATCTGTAAAGTTCAACGGCCCTTGCTTTTCCAGCTGAATTCAGAAGATCCGGAGCCATAGAAAGAATGCCATCATAGTCTTTCTCGAGATAAAGAATCTGAACAATATAAAATGGGACCACACCTCCGAATGTTTCATCATCCTTAAGGCGCTTGAAACCCTCCACAGCTGTCTGATACATTTTCTGTTCATAGGCTATCTGTGAAAAATAGTAGATTGCCGGTGGAGTATATTCCGTATCTATATCTTTTATCTCCGAAAACATCAGAAGTGCCCTGCTTTGATCGCCTTTGATATATAGAGAATATCCGAGTCTGAAAAAATATTCTGCCAGTTTATCAGATTTCAATTCCTGTCTGTTCACAGTTTCATAATAGATTACTGCTTTTCTGTAGTTTTTGTTCTGGTAGAAATAGTTGCCTAATTCCAGTCTTGCATCATTTATCCGCGAGCTCTCCGGATGGGAATATATGAACATCATCATCCTGTATTCGGCATCAGGATTGAAAAGTTTTAACGCTGACATAGCGCTATAATATTCAGCATCAGCTAACAGAACAGGATTGGATCTGTCGCCACTTCTGATGAATGAATCAAAGAGCCTTATGGCAGCAGGATATTTCTCTTTATTGAATAATTCCATCCCCCTGTTAAACTCAGATCCGGTTTCTCTGACAATGAAAGGTACCTGCGCTGTGATCTGAATCATGAATATCAATAGAACACTGAATATTAAACCAAATTTGTTTCTGTTCATAACTTATTTTTTTTGGCCCGCTACAAAAAAACACCAATTGTGTATTAATACAAATTAATGGCACGCAAAATGTTAATTGTAAGTCATATATAATATTAATCGGGTTATTTTAATCAATCGTAAAATTACAACTATTAAACGCCGTCAACGGGCCTTTATTACTCATTTTATCAACATATAAATGTTAATTATCAATTCTTTCCTTATTTTGCATTTAAAATAAACTGAAAATGCAGGAAAATCTCCCGTTGGATGTTATCATAGAACTCACAAACTGTACTATATGGCAACAGGATCATCTTGTGCTTTCAAACATGAATCTGAGCGTCGGGAAAGGTGAATTTGTATACCTGGTTGGCAGGGTTGGCAGTGGAAAATCGAGTATTATTAAAACCCTTAATGCTCAGATACCTCTTAGAGATGGACATGGTCTTGTTGCAGGTTATGATCTGTCAAAAATAAAAAGTAGAGAAGTCCCTTATCTTCGCCGGAAAATCGGAATCGTTTTTCAGGATTTCCAGTTGCTCATCGACCGTTCGGTTAATGAAAACCTTGAATTTGTTCTGAAAGCTACCGGGTGGAAGAACAAGAAAGAGATCGATACCCGTATTGGTGAAGTTCTTGAAAAAGTAGGAATGGGAATAAAAGGTTACAAGATGCCACATCAACTTTCAGGGGGTGAACAACAACGTGTTGTCATTGGAAGGGCACTTCTCAATGATCCTGATATAATTCTGGCTGATGAACCGACAGGCAATCTCGATCCTGAAACATCAGAAGGTATTTTAAGGTTGCTTACGGATATCAGCAAAACCGGAAGAGCCGTGGTTGTTGCCACTCATAATTATACGCTCCTGAAAAAATTCTCCGCCAGGACAATCAAATGTGATGATGGTAAGTTAGTGGAAGTAATTAACGACGAGGAAATGGAGCTTCTACAATGAAGGGGTAACTGCTTACTTAAACATACTGACCGGCCAGAAAAGTTTATTGCGATAGATTCTGTAATAGGGAACTTTTACACACCCGAACGATTCCATAAATGAAGCAATAGAAGGTATTGACGAACCTGCGAAGTCGAGAACTGTCCTCGTTGATGAATAGTTTTTTATTAATTCATTTACAACGAAATAACCAATACGTCTTTCCCTGCTTTGCGGTGTATTAACAACTAAAAGGATTGTCTTGCTTCCACGTATCTCAACGAGAAAAATTCCGAATATCAACTTTTTTCTTGCTGCTCTTACTCCAATGATCCGACCTTTTTTATTCTTTATGCAAAAATTCATAAGGTTCTTAAGGCGCTGATAATCACGAATTTTAATACCATTTATTTCTTTACCTTTATTTTGCAGGAACAGATTGATGATCTCTTCCGGAGTGATGTCAGAAACAAGTTCGGGTTTCTTTTTTATTGATGACTCAATATTCCTTTTACAGTGATTCGAAAAATTATCAGAGATTGTTTCATAAGGTTTTGAAAGGTCCAGTATAAAATTGATTTTTTCAGTTACTTTGTATCTGTCATTCTCAATTTTCTGTCCCACGCACAAATCAATAAGCTTAAAGAAATCAGGCATGTAATCGAGGAACTCCACAATTGCTTCCGATGCTGGTTTATCAGGCGAAAATGCACCGAGTTGCTGAAGAAAGACGGGAGTTGCAATATATTGTATCCCAAAGCGATTGAAGCCTGGAACCGGGAATACGGAATCATAATCATCATCGACAAGTGCCTGCCAGCCCGGTGCCATTAAATCGAGAAACCAGGAATATGCGTACGGATTAACCCCGGGTGAGTTTCTGATGCAACTGTCCCATTGTTCCCTGTCAATTTCATTATTCTTATGGTATACTATCATGGCGTCTGGTTTTTGACCATAAATTCAAAAACTTCTCTCCAGCGTTGCCATTCGGAATTATCAAGCAAGGATGTATTATGCCAGATACTAATGAATAGCCCCCCCACTTTCCTGGTCTCATTTATAAGTTCTGAAATAACTCCCCTGGATGCCTCCGGATCGAGGTTTTTATAATTGAACAACGTTACATCCATTACCTGGAAAGGAAAAATTTTCAGGTTCGTAAACTTGTCTGAAATAACATCATAGAAATAATACGGTCTGGCTATACTTGCCCTGAAACCCGGTTCATCAGGATACCCCATTGAATAGTCTTCAGTAATTCCGGCTTTTTGAAGATCCTGGTAAGATCTGGACATAAATAGTCTGATATAATGGAAACGGCTCAGGAGAATATCTTCCTTAATTATATTCTTAAGGCGGGCAGCTTCACTGGTAATAAGTGATAGGCTCTCAGCTGCATTAAATGAAGGATGCAGTCCTGATTTATATTTACCGGCTATTTTCTTAATCAGGTTCCTGTATCTATCATTTTTCCATGAAGGGTTTTTGTCATATTTTGAATGATCACCAACAGGAAAGAAGAACCTGGCCTCAGTTTTGTTCGTTTCAATTCTGTCAATTATATAATCGAATACCTCGTAGGGATCTTTTTCTTCCCCTGCCAATGTCTTATATCTTTCACCTGCACGACCCTTATTGTTTTTTAAATCGCGTAAAAGGCCTCCCATGGATCTGAAAAGGGTCTTACCCAGGTAGGCAAAAGGCTCGTCAGTATCGATAGTTAAAAGAGCTCTATATTCATTGCGTCTGAAAACAATATTAGGGAACCTTTTCAGGAAGGCTTTTGCTAACTCTTTAGCCCATAGATCGATAATCGGTTTCTTAAGAAATCCATATCTAGATGCAAATGATGAAGTTGATTGAAATCTTCCATATTCATCGGGCGCATAATCAAAATATTCCTCATACCTGCAGACAAGAAAAAATGAAGCAGCAAAAACATCAAAGGGAAGATCGGAATCTGATGTAGTCTGGAAAAATACAGGTAATCCTTTCCATTCACTAATAACCATTTCTTTCAGACATATTCCTTTTTCAAATAAAATTGAATCCGGAATAATTTTAAATGAACCTGATAAACTATCAGAGGAATAGTTAATTACAGGATGTTTCCCAAGCTTCCGTTTGTCGGTAATTACCTCCCATTTTAAGCCGAGAATATCTCCCAGGATAATGCCTGCAATGTACCTGAGACGAGGCGCATCCACAGTTGAATATATTTTAACCGGTCCCGAATCCATAATTACAAATTTATGTAATTACTTGTAATATAATACTATAATATTAATTGAATTGTGAAAAATATTTTAGGAATGCAGGGAAGGGCGTAAAGGCTCAAGGGCTAAACGGCTCAATGGTAAAAAAAAACATGCTGATTCTTGCTGTTGTGCCCTTAATCCGTTGGGCCCTTGCGCCGTTCTTATTAGTAATGTTGCATTTAGAATAATTTGATTATCTTTGCGCCCTAATTAACAAAGTGATTTCCACGAAGCGTTGTTAGGCATTTTGCCCAGTCTGCATTTGAGTTCATTTCGGCCGGGATAACAAATCCATCGCTCCCGGAACCACATCAAAAATATAATAATGACAAATTTTGAAGAGATGGGATTCACTCCCGGTATCCTGAAAGCAATTCAGGAACTTGGATTTGATAGCCCCATGCCCGTGCAGGAAAAAGTTATTCCGCTTATGCTGGGAGGTGAGGTTGATATTATTGCCCTGGCACAAACCGGGACCGGCAAAACTGCCGCCTTCGGCCTTCCCCTTGTACAGGCAACCGACACAGAAATAAACAATACTCAGGCACTTATTCTCTGTCCCACACGAGAGCTGTGTATGCAGATCACCGGTGATCTTACAGATTATGCAAAATTTACCGGTAAACTGAAAATACTTGCTGTATATGGCGGAGCAAGTATTGATAACCAGATCAGAGGTCTAAAAAAAGGTGTACATATCATTGTTGCCACTCCCGGAAGACTTATTGACCTGATTGGCAGAGGGGCTGCAAGGTTATCATCCGTTACAACAGTTATCCTCGATGAAGCTGATGAGATGCTTAATATGGGCTTTCTTGACAGCATTAACGAAATACTGGAAGAAGTTCCTGAAGGCAGAAGAACACTCCTGTTTTCAGCAACGATGTCATCTGAAATTGCATCAATTGCCAGGAAATACATGGACAGTCCGGTTGAAATAACAATCGGTACAAAAAATTCCTCCGCGGAAAATGTAAGTCATGCTTATTACCTTATTCATGCAAAGGATAAGTACAAAGTACTCAAACGTATTGCAGATTTTGAACCTGACATATATGGTATAGTTTTTTGCCGTACCCGTAAAGAAACCCAGGAAGTAGCATCGAAACTGATTGACGATGGTTATAATGCTGATGCACTTCATGGCGATCTGTCGCAAATGCAACGCGATGCAGTTATGCAGAAATTCAGATTAAAAAACCTCCAGCTGCTGGTGGCTACAGATGTTGCTGCACGCGGATTGGATGTTGACGACCTGACTCATGTAATTAATTACAGCCTTCCGGATGATACCGAGGTGTATACACATAGAAGCGGACGTACAGGAAGAGCCGGGAAAACCGGAATTTCAATATCGCTGGTTCACCTAAGGGAGAGGCATAGTCTTCAACAGATAGAAAGAATGGTTAAGAAACCTTTCAAAGCTATTCCAATTCCAACAGGAACAGAGATCTGCGGAAAACAGCTGTTCCATTGGCTTAACAAACTTGAGACAGTTGCAACTGAACATCAGGAAATTGAAAGATTCCTGCCCGAGATAAAGGAAAAACTGGCAGGGCTTGACAGGGAAGAACTTCTTAAAAGAGTTGTTTCACTCCAGTTTGACCGCTTCCTCGATGATTACCGTAACGGTGAGGATATTATAGCTCCCGTTTCCGATAGAGAAAATAGTTTCGAACGATCAGGAAGAAGAGGCAGACAGGAAGAATATCCCGGCAACTATACCAGACTATTTATCAATCTGGGCAAGTCTGATGGCTTTTACCCCGAACAACTTATTGAACTTGTTAACTCTAACACAACGGGTAAGAAAGTTCCTATAGGAAAGATCGATTTGTTGAAGACATTTTCCTTTTTTGAAGTTGAAGCAAGTTATGCTGACAGTCTTATTGCGGCATTAAGCAATGCAACATTCATGGACAGAAGAGTAGCAGTTGAGATTGCCCAGGAAAAAACCGACAAACCACGACAGGGTGATTATTCAGGTAGAAGGCCGGCCAAGTGGTCAGACAGGAGGCCTGAAAAAAGAAGCAGTGGCAGATCAGAAAGTAAGAGCAGAGATTTTAAAAGAGACAGCAAATTCGGCAGGAAGGATAAGAAAAAGTATAGCCGGTAATTTGCCTGTTCAACTCTGTAGTTCTGTGAAACCTCGGTATAACCTTTATAAGTTGAACCCATACCCTAACCCCTTCCCTTCTGTCTAAGGGAAGGGGCATAATTCACTATATATTACCATCTTACGCCCTTCCCTTATTGANNNAAGGGAAGGGTTGGGGTAGGGTTAAGTTAAGNAAAGGGAACCTGATGTTCTTACGAAAGNTCACCGTGAAATGATTAATTCTATTAAGTGCCTCTTGAAGNCTCTTTTATTTTTACAGCGAGAAGGATCATTGAAATCAATGCTATCGTTCCACCAAAGCCAAACGCAACAGTTCCTCCATAGCCAGGAATAACTTTATCAAAATAACTGTAAAGAAATCCGAAAATAATGCTTGCCGGCAGTGCCCCCAGACCGATTGAAAAATTGAACAGGCCAAATGCAGTCCCCCTCTTCTCATCACCAACCAGATCGGCTACAAACGCCTTTTCAGTACCCTCTGTAAAAGCATAGAATAAAGCATAGACAGCGAAGAGGAAAAATGTAGCAATAATCTGAAGGTTAGGAGAAAGGAAAACGAGAAGGGCAAAAGATATGTAAACAAAAGCATAGATTCCCCATCCGATATTGATAACTATTTTTCTTCCTATTTTATCTGAAAGACTCCCGAGCGGAGTTGAGAAGATAACCTTAATTATATTGTAAAAAGCCCAGACAAGCGGCAGAAAAAGGATATTGATAACGTTTGACTGTGCAGCTTCATTTCCGAAATTTGATACCATCCCGTGAAGAGGAGCTATACTGTTTACCAGATTCACAACTGCACCACTTTTATGAATAGCTTCCTCAACCCGGAAAAGCAGAAAAGCATCCGAAGAGTTGCCGAGGGTAAACAGAACCATAATAAGTAAATAGTTCCTGAAGTTTTTATCAAAGCTTTTTAAAGAAAATGTAAAAGGTTTTCCAATTCCATTTTTTGGCACAGATTCTTTTACAAATAAAATAATTGTCAATACTGCTAAAATCCCCGGTATTATTGCCAGAATGAATGTCCATCTTAAAGCCAGCAATGAATCTTTCATTCCGAAGCCAATGAACAGTATGAGAAGGGTTATAATCGCTAATACAGGTCCTAAAACTGCCCCGGCATTATCCATAGCACGTTCAAAACCGTAAGATTTTCCTCTGATACTTTCATCAACTGAAGAAGCTATTAATGCATCCCTCGGAGCTGTTCTGATCCCTTTTCCAACACGGTCAAACATTCTTACTATTATGATCTGCCACGCCGAGGCTACCAGACCTGTCAATGGCCTTATCAATGATGATATTGAATATCCGATAAGAACAAGCAGTTTTCTCTTTCCAATCTTATCTGATATAATTCCGCTGATGAGTTTAACCATTGAAGCCGTTGTTTCAGCAACTCCTTCAATTACCCCAAGTAAGATTGCCCCCGATCCCAGAGCGGCTATATAAACCGGAACCAGAGGATAAATCATCTCTGATGCTGCATCAGTGAAGAGGCTCACTAAACCAAGCATAATCACTGCCTGCGGAATTCGGTTTTTGGATTTATCTTTCACATTTGATTCCATTATAACAGAGATGAGAGTCAGATATAATCATCTTTTTATATAATCATTGAATAAAACCTGAAGATAGGCTTTCCCCTCTCTCTCAGCTGATTCAGGGCTTTTGCCCTCACTAAATACTATCGTCTTACTTTTCAGATCAAAACCAACAGCTGAGCTGTCAGTTATAAATCCGAAACCTTCATTATAGGTATAAAATGCAAATGATTTTGACTGATCAGATAACAGATCTTTGCTAAAAGGGAAGTCCCCGGTAAGTCCGAGCTGATTTAATAATGTAGTTGGAATATCAACCTGACTGCCTAGTTTCTCTACTCGAAATCCTCTTTTTGAAATTGCTCCGCCGACCCATAACATAGGAATTTTGAACACGCGCTGGCTGTAATTAGGCATATCACCTGTAATCCGGGCTGCATGATCCGCTACCATAATGATCAGGGTATTCTTCCACCAGTCAGTTCCTTTTGCCCAATCAAGGAAAGCTCCGAGAGACCTGTCGGCATAATACACTGCGTTTTTATATTCAGATAAGACATCTTTACCAGTAAAAAAAGGTTCCATCGGGACATCGAAAGGTTCATGACTTGAAAGAGTCAGTACAACTTTAAAAAAGGGTTCTTTGACAACTTTCATTGAGTCCTTAAGAGTTTTAAAAAGAATATGATCGTGTACACCCCATTTGGAATTATAATTTTCAGGACCAAAATTATTCCTTGTAATTATCGAGGTAAATCCTGAGCCAATCACGAAAGCATTAAAATTGGCAAAATTTATCTCGCCACCATACCAGAACGCACTGTTGTAACCATTCTCAATCAGAATTTTAACAACGCTTGGCAAAGACTGGCTCTTCTTCGGAACCTTTATAATTGATTGAGCAGGTTGAGCAGGATAACCATCAAGTATGGCAGGCATTGCTTTGTCAGTTCTTGTTCCTGAGGCATAAAAGTCCGAAAAGAGTATCCCCTCCCGTATATATCTGTTAAAATTCGGAGTAACCAGTGAATCACCACCAAGGGGTCCTATCAGGTAACCGCTGAAGCTTTCCAGTACAATAATCATAATATCAGGCCTGGNGGTGTTTAGTACCTTCGCTGGTAATCCGTTCTTAATAGTAAGTGTATCGACAACACTTTTGGCTGTTGAGAGATCTCCAAACTCATAAGGGTTCTCTACGGGATTTTGAGCAAATGCTGAGCAGCCAACATTCCAGACAGCATTTATAGCTGCATGATTCAGAAACATTTTTTCACTGAAATAGACTGATCCGGCATTAATAGGAGCTACTCCAAACCCTCCTCTTATAGGTATTATAAGTGCACCCATGAGAACCATAAAAAACAAAAGCCCGGGCAGCGGATAGTGCATCCTCTTAAAATTAGTGAATAATCTGTCTATTAGTCTGTTATAGAAATAAATAAAGAATAAACTTATAAGTAAAATGGTTATCAAAAACATTATAATCTTTAATGAACTTACCGAGGCCATTGCCTCTTCCGGTGTTTTCAGATATAGCATTGGTGTGTAATCCATCCTGAAACCCCAGTAAGAATAGAGATTAGCATCTGCTACTATTATTAATGATGAGAAAATTACCAGAATACAGGTGTACAACCTGATAAATATCCTGTACCAGTTTCCGTTGAAATATATACCGGGTAAAGCAACCAGCATCGGGACCAGAAGATAATATCCAATTGTTGAAATATCAAGTTTTACACCATGCCAGAAAATACCAAAAAGCTCGGTAATGCTATTTTGAAAGGAGGAATGAAATTGGAAGAATATGAAAAAAAGCCTGGCAGTGAAGAAAAATGTCAGCCAGAATAATGCATAATAAACAAAAGCTAAAAGTCTTTTTTTCATATTTAAAACAAATTTGTCATTCTGAGGGCGCCACTCCTTTACTTTTGTAAAACATTATCAATGATGCTGTTATTATAATCATTCCTGATACAGTAAGCCATTCCGGATGTTCATCGGGAATGAGTATCCAGCTTAAAATAGTTCCTGTAACAGGATTGATAAACTTCCATAAATTAAGTTCCGACACTTTTACCCCCCGGCGCTGAAGCAGCTTGTACCAGATCGAAAATGCACTTGCTGCCATGAAGCTCAACCATAGCAATATCATCCAGTATTTCACTGGCAAACGCCCTTCATGTCTTACCTCGAGAGGAATTGAAACAAAGTAAAGTATTACTCCTCCCAGGAATAAAGATGATGAACTGAGAACAAACGGGTTAATCTCTTTGCTTTTAAGTGATACGATAACATTACTTCCGGCTGTGGCTATATTGCCTGTCAGGAGCATTAATACTCCTATAATTTCCAGTCCTGTTCCCAATCTGAAAGCCTGTCTCCCTATACTGATAAGTATAACACCTGAGATCCCAAAGATGATGGTAATGACTTTTTTTCTTGTTAGCTTGTCATCTTTATGCAAAACCGCTGCAACTAAAGCAATTATAAGAGGTTGTGCACCGTATACTACTGCTCCTAAAGCGCCAGGTACCAGATTCAGACCCTGGTAGAAGAGCGAATAATTAACTACGATCTGCAGGGTTGTTACCCAGGCAACAACCCTCCAGTTGTTCCTGATCATTGCCAGATAGACAGAGGGTTTCACTGTAAAAGGAAGTATCATGAGTCCTGAAATGATAAACCTGATCCCTGCAAAGTGAAATGGGGTATCAAATTGCAGTCCGAGTTTAATTCCTGCATAAGCGGTTGACCACAGCAGGCAGGCTATAATTGCCCAGAAAATAGTGTTCCCTTTATTGTTCAATCAAAAATAATTTGGCTTCAAATATCAGAAAAATATATGTATATAAAAGTAACAGAATTTGGATTTAATTTTAATATGAAGACTTCATAATATTTAATAGTTTTGTCTGTTATTCAACATATTAATAATGACTATTGCAGAATATATTGCGAATCAGTTGTTTAATCATGGAGTCAGATATGTATTCGGCATTCCCGGGGGTCCGTCCATCCCCTATCTTGAAGCATTCAAAGCTGCCGGAATAGAGTTCATACTTACCTCAAATGAAGCTTCGGCCGGTATTATGGCTGATGTAACAGCCAGGCTGACAGGTAATCCGGGTATTTGTCACGCCACATTCGGACCTGGAGCAACCAATATAGCCACAGGTATCGGAGGTGCATTGCTTGACAGGTCTCCGGTTATTGTATTTACCAGTGAAATGAGCGATATCATGCTCAACCGGACTACCCAGATGAATATAAATCATCAGAAGCTTTTTGAGCCTTTAACGAAAGCGACGTTCAGGCTGAGTTCCGAAAATGTGGAGGAGGTTATGCAAACGGCTTTCAGGCTATGCACAGAGTCTTATCCGGGTCCTATCCACATAGGACTCCCTTCTGATATTTCTGATATTGAGATAAATACAATGCCTCCAGCAGGCTTTATGACCGAAAGTATTTATTACCATAATAACATTCAAAAAATAATCTCTCTACTTGAGAAATCCCGCAGGCCTCTTATGGCAATAGGACTTACAGCTGCACGACTTGAACTGAAGGATAAGCTGCTGTCGTTTCTCGATATATGCAAAATGCCGGTCGTTCTGACACCAATGGCAAAAGGATTAATCCCCGAAGATCATCCCTGTTATGCGGGAGTCTTATTCCATTCATTAAGCGACTACCTCGAGGATATTTATGAAAAGTCTGATATGGTGATTGGTATTGGTTACGATCCGGTTGAATTTAATTACGAAGCATGGATGCCGGACGTACCTTTGCTCCATTTCGATATCAGGGAAACTGATTTGCCTTCTAAAGACAGTGTGACTCAGTTTATTGGAAAGCCTGAAGAGTGGTTCGATATCCTTAAAAATCTTAATACCGGCTCATTGGTATTTGAAGAGAAAGTTATTAAAGGAATACGTGATGAGATGGCTTCTGTTTATAATGGTTTTACCAATCATTTCGGACCTGCTGCAACTCTTAGAGTCCTGCAGGATGAATTACCGGAAGACACAATCCTTACCACAGATGTCGGTTCCCATCTTCATCTTATAGGACAATTCTGGCAAACTCATGATACCGGGAAATTAATCATGACAAACGGTTGGTCAGGAATGGGTTTCGGTATACCTGCTGCTATGGCTGCACAGATTAATAATCCTGAAGCAACTGTTGTTTGTATCACAGGTGACGGTGGTTTCCTGATGATGGCCGGAGAGATAGTCACTTTATTAAGATACAATCTGCCAGTTATTGTTGTTGTATTCTCTGATGGTGAGCTGAATCTGATTAAAATAAAACAATCATGGAAAGAACTGCCGGCATATGGGACACTGCTTTACCAGGGTGATCTTTTTGGTTCAGATATATTCCTGGGTATTAAAGTTTTAAGAGCTGATTCCATTGAAGGTATGAGAAAAGCAATTATTGAAGCACTTTCAGTAAATGAACCGATAATTATTAATGCCGTTATAGATCCGGAGGATTATAAATGGCTTATTGTAAGAAGATAAGTGCTGTGTGAGGCGTGTGGCAAAGAAACAACAAACGCAAGTAATGATAAACAAGCAACAAGCAACTAAGTATTAATAAAGCTAGTTCGGTGGCATCACTTATTGACCAGGGTCTGAGAATAATCCCTTCAAAACAAATTTCCATGTAATAATTTAGCTCTTCTTCGCTTTTTTCGCTTTAGGTGCCTTTTCTGCCTTCTCCTCTTTTACTTCCTTTTTCTCTTTTGCAGCTTTAGGTGCTTTTGTTACAGCTTTCTCCTTTACGACTTTAGTTTCTTTTGGCTCAACAACAGGCTTAACTTCTTTAACTTCTTTAATTTCTTTGACTTCTTTGACTTCTTTGGCTTCTTTTTTCTCCTTTACCGGCTTCTTTTCTTTAGGTTCCTTTACTACAATCTGTTTAACAGATTTTATTTCCGGTTTATCTTTTTTTTTCCTTGGGCGTATTACGCCATAAGAACCAAGTATAATTTTACCTCTTCTAGTTTTTTTATCACCTTTTCCCATGTTAATTTGATTTTGATTAGTTTGAAAAATCCTTTTTTAAAGGAGAAAGCAAAGTTAATAAATTTCTTTATTTTTATTGAATATTTTTCAGGAATCAATAAACACTTCTTCTAAAAATTGTCAATAAAAACAAGATATGACATATTGCGAATATATCAATACAATTACCGGTGATCAACTTTCACTTCATAAAGAATACCACGATAATCATTATGGGTATCCAATTGAAAATGACAATGAACTTTTTGAAAGGCTGATGTTAGAAATTAACCAGGCTGGTCTCAACTGGATTCTCATACTGAAGAAACAGCATAATTTCCGCAAAGCCTTTGATAACTATGATATTGATAAGGTTGCTAGTTACGGCGAAAAAGAAGCACAACGTCTCATGAATGATCCCGGAATTATCAGGAACAGATTGAAAATAAACAGTGCTATTGAAAATGCAAAGATCATTCTTAAAATAAGAAATGAAACCGGTTCTTTCAGAAAATGGCTGGATTTTCACTCAGAAAAAATAAACTCTCTTGAAGAATGGACAAAACTATTCAAAAGCACCTTCAGGTTCACAGGTGGAGAAATTGTAAATGAATTTTTGATAAGTACCGGCTATCTGCCAGGAGCGCATAGCCCTGAGTGTCCTGTATATGAGCGCATTAGAAAATTAAAACAAATTAGATGAGACGAATTGAGAAAGAATGTATCGAAGAAGTGGAAGAAATAATACGGAAAGCTGATGTATGCAGGATAGCTATTGCCAATGGTGATATCCCATATATTGTTACAATGAATTTTGGTTATACTGATATCCCCGGACGAAGATTATATTTTCATTGTGCAAACGAAGGGAGAAAACTGGAGATGATAAGGAAAAACAATTATGTATGCTTTGAGATGGATATTGATCACAAATTATCTCAGGGGGAAAAAGCATGTGACTGGGGGATGAAATACAGAAGTGTGGTGGGTTATGGAAATATTACGATTGTTACTGAAAAGGAAACAAAGAAAAGAGGACTAAATTCTATTATGAACCATTATGGAGGTGAAGGGGATCATTTATATGATGAGAAAGTCCTTGAAAAGACGACCATTCTTCAGCTTGATATTAAAGAAATGTCAGGAAAAAAGTGTTAATTTGCAGTCAGTTAACCAAGGCATGAATTATGCAAACATTAAATGATTTACGACTGGCCGTTCTGATCGATGCCGACAATATTCCATACAGCAATGTAAAAGGAATGCTTGAAGAGATAGCCAAGTACGGAACTCCAACTTTCAAAAGGATCTATGGAGATTGGACAAAACCAACTATTTCAGGTTGGAAATCAGTGCTTCTCGAAAATGCAATAACACCCATTCAGCAATACAGTTATACAAAAGGTAAAAATTCAACTGATTCTGCACTGATAATAGACGGAATGGATATCCTTTATTCCGGCAAAGTTGATGGTTTTTGTATTGTATCAAGCGATAGTGATTTTACGAGACTCGCAACAAGGTTAAGAGAAGCAGGAATGAAAGTTATAGGGATTGGCGAAAGAAAAACACCTCACCCGTTTATTGTGGCCTGCGATAAATTCATCTATCTGGAAATAATAACATCATCTGCAGTTGTCCAGGATACTGCACCTGAGGTCAGAAGAAAGGGAAAACCAGTTGTGAAAAAGAAGAAGAAAGAAGATCCGGTTATTCATACACCTGCCAGTATTGTTAAACGACTTATAGATTCATCTATAACAGATCTGGCTGATGAAAACGGTTGGGCATATCTTGGCGATGTAGGAAACCTGATACTTAAGAAACAACCTGATTTTGATCCCAGAAACTTCGGCTTCCCTAAACTGACTCCACTTATCCGATCATTTGATTTTGAAATTGATGAAAGAGAATCTGGACAAAACCATATAAAACATATTTATATCAGGAACAGGAAGGGCTAAATGGAAAGAGATATCTCCCAGATTGATTTTCCAGTACGCTTGCGAAAAAATGACTTCCGGGGAAAAAATCAGATTCAAACGAACAAAATAATAAATCCAGATGTTTAAAGTATGAGATCTGTGGTTTCAGATAGATTAGTAAATTATTGGGGGTTAAAAAAGTGAATAATCTCAAAAAGCTATTAAAATACAATATATTATGAATATTTATTTTTTGTTTTCAAAAATAAATATGACCTTTGTCCCTGTTTTATAAATACTTTAATAATTGAATTATGAACATTTACGTA
>JGI24133J20442_1000088_pt1 | contig 25330 bp, 16 predicted proteins | sample BarGraNGADG00311_2_FD_20442 | JGI IMG/M metagenome (IMG submission 20442)
GCCAGGATGACTACTGATCCTTTCCTTGATAAACTTATAAATAAAGCAACAACACCGGGAAATGATTTTGGACCATACACATTATTCAGCACAGTGGATGGTTATGAATATTTATTAATCTCTTCGGCTAACGCAGCCGGAAATCTTGATTTGTATTATCTGAAACACCAGCCGGTATTCGGCACGAATCTCCCGGATGTAAGCGGGCCCTTTCCCATTAAGCTTATGAATACCGTAGCCGACGATGCATATATCTGCTTTAATTCAAATCAGGACTCTGCCTATTTTGTATCAAATTATGATGGAAATTTTGACATTTTTCTTCAGAAGAAGCCGGCTGAACAGGATCTGACTTCATGGTTTAATAGTGACTATTCAACGGCATCAAAGGTTGATAGTATTAATAGTACTTATGAAGATAAATGTCCCTTCATTTATAGAAAAATAATGGTTTTTACATCAAACCGGCCTGGTGGTCTTGGCGGTTATGATCTTTATTACTCGTTATTTAAAAATGGAAAATGGAACTCCCCGGTTAATCTTGGTCCGCGAATAAATACCGCTTCAGACGAATACAGGCCTGTTATTGGTTTTAATCCGGATTTCACTAACAATTATCTGATGTTTTCGTCTAACAGACCTGGTGGTAAAGGCGGATTTGATCTCTATTTCACCGGGATCGATTTTCCTTCAAACTGAAAGATGATCCCTTAAATCAGGACTTCAATCTTTTAGCAGCGTTCAGGGTATTACGCAGCAGTGAGACTCTGGTCATCGGGCCAACCCCTCCCGGTACAGGAGTGATATAGGAACATTTAGGGGCCACTCTTTCAAAATCAACATCTCCAACAAGTTTGTAACCCGATTTGCTACCAGGATTGCTGATGCGTGTTGTTCCAACGTCTATTACTACTGCACCAGACTTTACCATTTCTTCAGTAACGAAAGAAGGAGATCCGATTGCAGATATGATTATATCAGCTTTACTGACAATTTCTTTCAGGTTCCTGGTGCGGCTGTGCACAACGGTAACGGTTGCATCCATACCTTTTTGTGATAGAAGAATGCTAACGGGCCTGCCGACTATATTACTGCGACCAATTACAACGCAATTCTTTCCGGAGGTTTCGATTTTATATCTCTTTATAAGCTCAACAATCCCATATGGAGTAGCAGGCAGGTATCCGGAAAGTCCTACAACCATCTTACCAATATTAACCGGATGGAAGCCATCAGCATCTTTTTGCGGATCGATAGCTTCAATTACCTTGTTTTCCGATATATGTTGAGGCAAGGGTAACTGCACTATAAAACCATCCACATCCGGATCGCTATTAAGTTCTGCAATTTTACCAAGCAAAAGCGCCTCGCTGATTTCGCTTCCGAATCTGATTAATGTTGATTTGAAGCCCACCTCTTCACAATCTTTTACTTTGTTGGCAACATAAGTTTCACTTGAACCATTGTTACCTACCAGAATAGCAGCCAGGTGCGGGATCTTTTTGCCGGCAATTTTAAGAATTGCCACCTCATCGGAAATTTCCATTTTGATTTCAGAAGCAACTTTCTTACCATCAATTATCTTATACATTGTTCAGATTATTTCTTACCCATAAGCCTGGCGACATTTCCTCCCTTTGTCATCATCTTCATCATACGCCTGGTCTCATCGAACTGTTTCAGCAGTTTATTTACCTCCTGCACTGTTGTACCGCTTCCCACAGCAATTCTCTTTCGTCTGCTGCCATTCAGAACGACCGGATTGGTACGCTCTTCCGGAGTCATACTTCTTATTATTGCTTCAATACCTTTGAATGCATTATCATCAATATCCAGATCTTTGACAGCTTTTCCAACTCCGGGGATCATTGCCATAAGGTCTTTTACATTCCCCATTTTCTTTATCTGCTGGATCTGGTTTATGAAATCATTAAAATCGAACTGGTCCTTTGAAATTCTCTTTTGAAGCTTCCTGGCCTCTTCAGTGTCAAATTGTTCCTGTGCTTTTTCAACAAGAGAGACAATATCACCCATTCCCAGGATTCTATCGGCCATCCTTTCCGGATAGAAGATATCTATGGCATCCATCTTCTCACCGGAACTTACAAATTTAATGGGTTTATTAACAACAGATTTTATAGAAAGCGCAGCTCCACCCCTTGTGTCACCATCGAGTTTAGTTAATACAACTCCGTCAAAATCAAGCCTCTCATTGAATTCCCTGGCAGTGTTCACTGCGTCCTGGCCAGTCATGGAATCAACAACGAAAAGTATTTCATGCGGGTTTACCGCATTCTTAACTGACGATATCTCCTTCATCATCTCTTCATCAATGGCGAGCCGTCCGGCCGTATCAATAATTACAAGATCGTGCCCGCTCTTTTTTGCTTCTTTTACTGCGTTCCGGGCAATAGTTATCGGGTTCACATTTCCGTCTTCAGTATAAACCGNCACTTCTATCTGCTCGCCAATTATCTTAAGCTGTTCGATAGCGGCAGGCCGGTATACATCACATGCTACAAGCAACGGATTTTTCCCTCTTTTGCTCTTTACCCATTTTGCAAGTTTTCCGCTGAAAGTCGTTTTGCCAGAACCCTGAAGACCGGCAATAAGGATTATTGATGGATTAATCTTAATATTTATATCAGTCTTATCACCTCCCATCAGTTCAACCAGTTCATCATGAACTATTTTGACCATCATTTGTGACGGGTTAACTGATTTAAGAACTTCCTGTCCGATTGCTTTCTGCTTTACAGTGTCTGTGAATTGTTTTGCTATTTTAAAATTTACGTCAGCGTCGAGCAAAGCCCTGCGCACCTCCTTTAGAGTCTCAGCGATGTTTATCTCAGATATCCTGCCCTGTCCTTTCAGTAGTTTAAAGGATTTCTCAAGCCGTTCACTCAGATTTTCAAACATGTTTTATGAATAAATAATTTTAATAATAATTTTTGCCCCCATCCCCCCTAAAGGGGGGCTAACTCTTCACTGATTTTTGCCCCCCTTCCCCCCTAAAGGGGGGCTAACTCTTACATATCAAGACAATTATTCTTAGAATATGAGGTTTAACCCCCCTTTAGGGGGGCAGGGGGGCTACATTCTCTCCGGCATCTCAATACCTAACAGCCACATACCACTATATAATATTTCACTTGTAACTATTGATAATTTCAGTCTGAAATTTCTGGTCACGTCATCATCTTCTCCCAGAATTGAAAAATCGTGATAGAACTGATTATATTCTCTTGAAAGCTCATAACAGTAATTCGCAATTAACGCAGGACTATAACCTGCAGCTGCTGCTGACACAGTTTCAGAAAATTTACGTAACAGTTTTATAAGTTCTATTTCTTTCTGAGAGGTTTTTGCTCCAGAAAATATTATTTGTCCAGCATTGATTCCCATTTGTTCAGCTTTCCTGAATACTGATTTTATCCTGGTATAGGTATATTGAATAAAAGGTCCGGTATTTCCATTGAAATCTATCGATTCAGCAGGGTTAAATGTCATGTTTTTCCTGGGATCAACTTTGAGAATATAATATTTCAGAGCAGCCATTCCGATCTTCCTGAATATTTCTTCTTTTTCATCATCTGAAAAATCAGATAACTTACCAAGCTCCAGCGAGACATCCTTTGCTGTCAACTGCATTTCTTTAATAAGGTCATCAGCATCCACAATTGTTCCTTCCCTCGATTTCATCCTGCCTTCCGGAAGTTCAACCATACCATAAGAAAAATGGATCAGGCCATCGGCCCATTTATATCCCATCTTTTTAAGAAGAGCCTTAAGTACCTGGAAATGATAATTTTGTTCATTTCCCACAACATAAATATTCTTGTCAAATTCATACTCATTGTACCTATCAACAGCAGTCCCCAGATCCTGAGTCATATATACCGCTGTACCGTCAGAACGAAGTAAAAGCTTCTGATCCAATCCGTCCGGAGTAAGATCAGCCCATATAGAACTATCAGCATTTCTATAAAGAATCTTTCCTTCAAGTGCTGTGAGAACTATATCTTTTCCAATTTTGTAAGTGTCTGATTCATAGTAGATTTTATCAAAATCAACACCCAGTTTTCTATAAGTTTCATCAAAACCGGCATAAACCCACGAGTTCATCATTTTCCAAAGCTCATAAACGTCTTTATCGCCTGCCTCCCATTTCAGTAGCATATTTCTGGTTTCTTTCATCAGCGGTGCGGCGTTTTTTGCCTCTGATTCATCCATGCCATCCTTCACAAGATTCTCAATCTCAGTCTTATATTTCTTCTCGAACAAAACATAATACTTCCCTACCAGGTGATCTCCCTTCATTCCGGATGACCCCGGGGTTTCTCCATTGCCAAATCTCTGCCATGCCAGCATCGATTTGCATATGTGGATTCCCCGGTCGTTTACAATATTGGTTTTCACTACCCGGTGCCCGCAACCTGATAAAATGCGATATAGAGAATAACCAAGCAGGTTATTGCGAATATGCCCGAGGTGCAATGGCTTATTAGTGTTTGGTGAGGAGTATTCAACAAGGATGGTTTCAGGATCAGAGACCAGGCAGTTCTCCAAATGGGTTTTTTCAGAAGCTATCTTCCCAAAATACTCAAGCCACCAGGCATCGGATATTTCAAGATTCAGGAATCCTTTGATAACATTAAATCCCGACACTTCCTTAAAGCTGTCAATGAGGTACTTTCCGATGGTTTCACCTGTTTTCTCGGGTGTATTTTTTGAAAAGCGCAGCAGAGGAAAGACAACCAGTGTGAAATCCCCTTTGAAATCTTTTCTTGTCTCCTGTATCTGGATCAGATCATCTGCAACTTCGCTATTGTAAATATTTTTAACAGCTTCTTTAATCTTTTCTTTAAGAACAATCTCCATTTTTTCCTTAACAAATTTCAGGTTGCAAAGATAACATTTTAATATATTTGTAACATTAAAAAATGACCAAAAGGCCATCTTTGAATAGCTGCATGGATCTCATGTTTATACCAAACGTGCTATTTTTTTGACTACTGACCTTTTCTTTTTGATAAAGAAAATACGATTATTAAAAAGATATTTTAATTTTGAATATGATTTTTTTATAACTTTATCATCATAAACAGATTAAAACAGATTAAAAAGGTGGATTTGAAAAATTTATACATCGAACCGACTGCTAAGACCCCCCAGGTTGATTTAAATTATCCTTCAGGTGAACTTATCATGTCAGGCAAATCAATCCCGGAAAATGCAGCAATAATTTATGAAGCAGTTCTGAAATGGGTTACGGAATATATCAAAAATCCCAGGCCTACCACCAACCTTCGTCTTAATCTTGAATACTTTAATACTGCGTCAGCTATCTGGCTGGCAAAAATTGTTCAGACTCTTGGCTCAATAAAGGATAGTGAGTATACTCTGATGATACATCTCTATTTTAATATTGAAGACTATGATAATATGGAAGCTGAAGATCTTAAGGATGAACTTCATCCGATTATCCATATGATTGGTGTACCTACAGTAAGTCTCGGAATTAAAATTTATGGAACCGACGACAGAGGAGAGATTATAAAAGAGTCGATGGTTCTGATTTAATTCTGCCTCCTAACTTTTATCCTTAAACTATTATTTCTTCAATTTTTTGGCATAACTTTATTTCGCCAATTAATTGTAATTGTCATGCGAGCACTATTCGTTGTTTTGCTTTCAATATTTATTGCCATGGAAACATTTTCCCAAAATATTACAACTGACAGGCAGCCGGTTGCAGCAGGTAGATTTTATCCGGCTGATAAGGAAACGCTTACTAAAGACATTTCCCGTCTTTTCGAAATCTGTAAAAAAACACCCGTTAATCGCGACGTAAGGGCAATAATCAGTCCCCATGCAGGATATATCTATTCAGGTAGAATTGCTGCAGCAGCTTTCTCAGTTATACCAAAGAGTGCCGTATATAAGAATATCTTTATTATAGGATCAAGCCACATTATGTATTTTGATGGTGCTTCTGTTTACAATTCCGGTGATTTTATTACACCCCTTGGTAAACTTACTGTAAACAAAGAAATAGCCAATAAGCTCATCATGAACAATAAGGTGTTCAATTTTCCAACTGATGCACATCTTCAGGAACACAGCATAGAAGTTCAATTGCCTTTTATTCAGTATTACTTTAAAGATAATACCATGATCGTTCCGGTTATTATAGGTACTGATAATGAAAGTACAGTGAAAAGAATTTCAGAAGCTCTAAAACCATATTTCACTCCTGAGAACCTGTTTATCATAAGCAGCGACTTCTCCCATTATCCTCCATATAAAGACGCTGTTGAAACGGACAGCCTGACGGCTACAAGCATTTTAACGGCCAATCCACAAACATTTCTCAATACTCTCAAACAAAATAGTGCAAAACATATTAAGGGGCTGGCAACAAGTATGTGTGGCTGGACCTCCGGCCTTGCACTCCTTTACCTGGCTGAAGGGAGCAATAATCTCGAATTCAAACTAATAGATTACTGTAATTCTGGTGATTCTCCAAATGTCGGAAAAGATGAAGTTGTAGGTTATAATGCTATTGCTCTGTTTGAAAAAAAGCATGAGGCAGAACCTGTGACCGGGTCGGAAAAAAGTTTTTCTTTCACCGAAGAAGAAAAGAAACAACTTTTTACAATTGCTAAAAGCAGCATACGGTCAATGCTCTACGAAAACAAAAAGTTTGTTATCGATGAAAAGTCAGTTCCGGAGAATCTTAAAAACACTTTTGGTGCATTTGTAACATTAAAAATTAACGGGGCACTAAGAGGTTGCATCGGAAGGTTCATTTCTTCAGAACCATTATACAGTGTTGTCGGGGCATCTGCTATATCATCTGCTTTTGAGGATCCGCGATTCTCTCCCCTTACAAAAGAGGAATTCAAAAAAACTGACATTGAGATAACAGTACTGGGGCCATTGAAAAAGATTAAGAATATCAGTGAGATTATCCTGGGCAAGCATGGGATTTATATCAAGAAAGGGTTCAATTCCGGTACTATGCTCCCGCAGGTTGCTACAGAAAACGGATGGACAGTCGAAGAGTTCCTGGGATATACTTCCAGAGATAAAGCCGGTATAGGTTGGGACGGTTGGAAGAGTGCAGAACTTTTCATTTACGATGGTGTCGTTCTGGAAGAGACTAAGTGACTGAGGGACTGAGAGACTAAGGGACTGAGAGACTACTTGTAAATAACTTAGCATGCCTTGTGGAAAAATAAATTACTTCAGGCACTTTAGGCACTTATTAATATGTACCATGTAATAACCACTGGTTTTACCGCGATACTCTTATATTTAATCAGTTACTTTTTCTACCGGATCGGTTATTATTCACTGCAGTTTCATAGAAAACTTTGGAATCTGGTACTTACTGTCGCCTTCTTTATAACAGCCCTTGCAGGAATGTTCATGGCACTTCAGATAAACTATAAATGGAACATTCTCTTCGTCAAGACTATACTTAAATGGCATGTGGAATTTGGAATTGCATTGGCATTCACCGGTATATTCCATTTTATCTGGCATCTTAACTATTTCACAAAGTTTTTTGATAGAACAATCAGTATTCCCGGGATTTCTGACCTGAAAAAACCGACATCAGGAGAAATAAGAACGAATCTGTTTATCATCGGTTTTGTCAGCTCTTCGATACAGTTGCTGATGATGAGAGAGATAATGAATATCACAGGGGGCTATGAGCTTGTTACTGGAATATTTTTAGGTTCCTGGCTGATCGGTTCAGCTATTGGGGCTGCAATAGCCGGAACATCGACACTTTATGATATACGAAAAATAAATCTGGTTTTTTCTTTCAGCCCTGTAATTTCCCTTTTATTGCTTTTTTTCCTGTCGCGGGTGTTTTTCAATACGGGCGAATCTCCCTCATTTCTGATATCCCTTATTTACACATTTCTTGTCCTGATTCCTTTTTGCCTGGTATCGGGATTCACCTTTATCAAATTGATTTCCATTGCCGGTTCTGGCAATAATTTTGTACCCGGAAAATCATTTTCTATTGAAACAAGTGGAGGAATAGTTTCAGGTATTATAATCTCTGTTCTGGCTGCTGGATTGCTCAATACATACAAGTTGCTTTTATTAATTAATTTATTGTCAATCGCTTATGTATTGATAACTCATTGTATCAGTAATAATAAAAGGAAGATCCTGGTTAAAATTCTAATCACTTTATTGGCAACCCTGATCATAATTTCTAATCCTGATATTGTTTTCAGGCAAATATTACTCCCCGGCACTAAAGTTACCGGAACAAAAGATACACCATATGGCAATATCACTCAGAGCATATATAAAGGAGAAGAAAGTCTCTATTATAATCAAAAACTCCTGGCTTATCATGACGATGTAACCGAACGGGAAGAGGATATTCATTATGCAATGCTACAGACCGAATCGCCGGAAAAAGTAATTTTAATTTCGGGATCACTTCAATCACATCTTCGCGAAATAATTAAATATCCTGTCAGCAGGATCATTTATATTGAAAGAGATCCGGCACTTGTGCAATATGAAAAGTCAGGAACTGACAGCTTTTCAGGTGAACTGGTTATTGAGAATAAGGATGCTTATCGATATATCAGGAGTTCGGTCGAGTTGGTCGATGTCATTATACTTCTTGTTCCACCGCCTTCAACTTTACTTCTTAACAGATATTATACAACAGAATTCTTTAATGAAGCAAAGAAAAGACTTAAACCCGGAGGTGTTTTCATATGTTCCCCCGGTCCGGGAGATAATTACTTTAACAAAGAATCATTGAACCTTTATTCATCAGTTTATAATAGTCTTGCCGGTGTTTTTAAAAATGTAAAACCTGTTGTAGGCAACAAACTCTATTTCTTAGCCTCCGATAAAGAATTAACATTATCATTCTGCCAGCTCGCAGAAAAGAGAAACATTAAGAATATTTATGTCAGTTCAGACTTTCTGGAAGATGGTCTTATCAGAAAAAAGTCGGATGAGTTTAATGTTCTCATTGACCACAGTGTGAAACAAAACAGATCTGCTTTCCCCGTGGCGTGCTTCCATTCTCAATCTTATAATCTCAGTAAAAACATCGATGAGAAGATACCCGCAATAATCATGATGATTATAGTCTTCGCTCTCCCCGGAATAGCAATTAAAAGGAGAAATATGCTAATGTATTTCTGTGCTTCGGCACTGGCAGGATTTGAAATGATCATTCTTTTTACTCTTCAGATAATTATCGGCAATATGTACCAGCTTACAGGTTTGATAATTGCCGGGTTAATGACTGGTCTGGCTGTTGGATCAGGAATAAACATCAGTTTCCTGAATTCATTTTCATTAAGAAGAAAAGCTTTATTCCTGATGATGTTCTATATAGGGTTTGGTCTTATATTTAATTATGTTATTGAAATAAAAAGTGGATTGCCTGCAGTTGCTCTGATCGTTTTTTCAGTTTTCTTACCAGGATTATTCACAGGACATATTTTCCGTGAACTTACTATCTATACAAAAGTAATAGAGACTACACCTGCAATTTATAGTGCCGATCTTGCTGGTTCTGCCCTTGGCTTTATCCTTATCTCGGGCTTTGCCGTACCCTTGTTCGGAATTCAGTTCTCAATTTTTTTGTTATCACTATTGATATTTGCTGGAATTCTTTTTGGTACAATAAGTAACAACTCTTAGTTTTAGTCATTATTTTTGAGGAGATTCTTCCAGATGTAAAGTCCTTAGTAAATCTATGTGTTTTCCTTTAATAATGATAATTGCCCAAGGTTAAATGAAGAATAGAAGATTTGATATCAGCAAACGTGATTTTCTAAAAAAATCACTGGCCTTGTCAGCCGGACTCATATGCTTTCCATATAAGGCAGTGTTTTCAGAAATGTCATCTGAAGAACAAGGTATTTACAAGAGAATTGCATTATATCAGGAGGAGACTGCAAGGGGAATAATGTGCAGAATCTGCCCCAATGAATGTGTTCTCAAAGAGGGTGAATTAAGCAAGTGCAATAATCGCAAAGTACATAACTCAAAGTTATATACACTTGCATTTGGTAATCCATGTACAGTAAATATAGATCCTGTAGAAAAGAAGCCTCTCTATCATTTTCTGCCCGGATCAAAAGCTTACTCGATTGCAACAGCCGGATGCAATTTAGTATGTCTTAATTGTCAGAACTGGACAATATCTCAGATAAGTCCGGACAAAACCAGGAATTATGATCTGATGCCGGAAAGAGTAGTTGAAGAATGTAAAGGTAACAACTGCAGTTCAATAGCATTTACATACTCTGAACCTACAACCTTTTATGAGTACACTTTTGAAACAGCAACCCTTGCAAGGAATGCAGGAATAAAAAACATCTACAAATCAAATGGTTATATAAATACAGAACCGTTGAAAAAGATCTGCAGTGTTATCGATGCAGCAAATATTGACCTTAAGGCTTTTAGTGAAAGCTCTTACCTGAAATTAACAGGAGGAAAACTGCAGCCGGTACTCGATTCGCTTAAAGTTATTAAGGATATGGGGGTGTGGCTTGAAATAACTAATCTTGTTATTCCAGGATGGACTGATAATCCTGATGATATCAGGAATATGTGCAAATGGTTAAGTGCTAACGGGTTTAAAAACACTCCATTACATTTCAGCAGGTTCTACCCTATGCATAAGCTTGAACAATTGCCTCCAACACCTGTTGAAATACTCAACAGCGCCTATCAGATTGCATCAGAAGAAGGATTAAAATATGTATATACCGGAAATGCCCCCGGGAGTGAAATTTCAAATACGAAATGCCCCTCATGCAATACAACTCTTGTTGTCAGACAAGGCTACAGGATCGAAACAAATAATATTACCGGAGGGAAGTGCAATAAGTGTGGTAGTAAAATTGACGGTGTGTGGAGCTGAATTTTAAGATGAAACAATCTGAAGCAAAGGCACGGATAGATATTCTCCGAAAGAAAATTGAAGAACATAACAAAAATTATTATGTTTTAAATCATCCTGTTATTTCAGATTTTGAATATGATATCCTGTTAAATGAACTGGATACTCTTGAGAAAAAATTTCCGGAATTTATAACTGAGAACTCTCCAACCCGAAGAGTTGGCAGCGATATTACCAGGGAGTTCATACAATATGAACACAGATATCCGATGTTATCCCTTGGTAATACCTACAGCGAGGAAGAGCTAAGGGAGTTTGACGCAAGGATACGGAAAACAACCTCACAATCAATTGAATATGTGTGTGAATTAAAATTTGATGGAGCGTCAATAAGCATAACTTATAAAAACGGGTCACTTTTCAGGGCAATTACGCGGGGTGATGGCAGTAAGGGCGATGACGTTACCTTAAATGTAAAAACTATCAGAAGCATACCGTTGAAAATAACTGACAAAACTATACCTTCCGAATTTGTAATCAGAGGTGAGATACTAATGCCAAGGGCAGTATTTAACAGGATAAATAATGAGAGACTGAAAGAAGAGCTGGCTCCTTTCGCCAACCCTAGAAATGCTGCAGCTGGTACTCTTAAGATTCTTGATCCCAGGATCGTAGCCTCAAGATCGCTGGATTGTATGATCTATTTCCTGCTTTCTGAAGAACTTCCACACAACAATCATTTTGATAATCTGAAGGAAGCTTCAGGTTGGGGATTCAAAGTTGCTGACAGTATCAGGTTATGCAAAAATATTGATGACGTTATTAACTTTATTTCTCATTGGGAATCAGAGCGGAAAAACCTTCCATACGATACTGATGGTGTTGTTGTAAAAGTCAACTCTCTGAGACTACAGCAGGAACTTGGATTTACTGCCAAATCTCCGCGTTGGGCTATAGCCTATAAATATAAAGCCGAAGAGGCAACAACAAGGTTGTTATCAGTCATATATCAGGTTGGCAGAACCGGGGCTGTTACCCCTGTTGCAAATCTTGAACCTGTTCTTCTTTCAGGATCTACAGTAAAACGTGCTACTCTTCATAATGCTGATCAGATAGCTCTTCTTGATCTTCATCTTAACGATATTGTTTACGTTGAAAAGGGAGGTGAAATAATTCCTAAAATCGTGGGTGTTGATCATTCTTTAAGAAATGAAAATAACAAAAAAATCGTATTTATATCAAATTGCCCGGAATGTGGAACTGCCCTCATTAAAAATGAAGGTGAAGCAAATCATTTCTGTCCCAACTACCTTCACTGCCCTCCTCAGATAAAAGGCAGAATTGAACATTTTATCAGCAGAAAGGCAATGGATATTGACGGATTGGGAGAAGAGACAATAGATCTGTTATTCAGCAAAAATCTGGTAAAAAATATTTCTGATCTTTATGATTTGCTTTTAGAACAGCTTGTTCCGTTGGAGCGGCTGGGTGAAAAATCTGCAGCAAATATTTTAAAAAGTATCAGGAAATCGATTGATACTCCCTATAGCAGGGTACTTTTTGCCCTTGGAATCAGGCACGTGGGAGAGACAGTAGCAAAGACAATATCCGGAAAATTCAGGACGATTGATGACCTGATTAATGCAGATGTTGAGCAGTTGACCGGTGTCTTTGAAATCGGACCTAAAATTGCGGCAAGTATCGTAGCATATTTTTCCGATAATGATAACCTTGAAATGATCAAAAGGCTCAAAACAGCAGGTATCAGATTCAGGGATGAGAATAAGATCAGGAAGACAGGAAATGCACTGGAGGGTAAAATAATTGTTATTTCAGGAATTTTCTCGATACACAGCCGTGATGAATATAAAGAAATGATTGAGAAGAACGGTGGCAGGAATTCTACCTCGGTATCGGGAAATACCTCATTTATTCTTGCCGGTGAGAATATGGGTCAGTCAAAAAAAGAAAAAGCTGATGAGCTTAAAATACCCCTGATGAGCGAGTCAGATTTTCTCAAAAAAATTGGTGAAGAATAAAATGTACTCACTACTGTTTTTAATAAAAAACTGTTAGGTTTGTAAAATGGAATTATTAGAAAATATCAGGCTAAAAATCGGAAATATTATTCTTAAGAATAAGCTGGCACATTCGAAGAGAAAGGTTCGCTATTCAAATATGAATCAGGTAAAAAACATTGGAATCGTATGGGATGCTTCTAAAACTGAGGAATTTGCTAGCTTGTCAAAGTTTTACCAAAAAATGCACGAGAGTAATATCGATGTTAAAATACTGGGATATTTCTCAGGAAAAAACCTGCCCAATCAATATACTGCGATCAGATTTCTTACCTGCATCAGAAAAAATGAATTAAATACTTTCTACCATCCTGTCTCCTCAGAAACGAGTACTTTTATCAACAATCATTTTGATATTCTAATTGACATTAATTTTAATAAACTGTTACCACTTCAATATATTTCATCGTTGTCAAATGCCGGTTTTAAGGTCGGATTATTTGAGCCTGAAAACGGGAACACCCCTTTCGACCTGATGATGGAAATAAAAGGTCCGGTAAATGTTGAAAATTATCTGATTCAGGTAATGCATTACCTTGAAATGATTAATTCAGGAACAGTTAAAAAAGTTGATAAAAAATAAAGGATATGAAAAAATTCAGAGGCACAGGAGTTGCCATAGTAACACCGTTCAAAAATGACTCAAGTATTGATTTTGCTGCTTTAGGACGGGTTTTAAATCATGTAATCAACGGAGGCATAAACTATATTGTTGCAATGGGGACTACCGGCGAGTCGGTTACACTTACCAAGGACGAGAAGAAAGCAATAGTCTCTTACGTGGCAGAGATAATTGATAACCGGGTACCTCTTGTAATAGGTATCGGAGGAAACAGTACTCAGGAAGTAATAAACTGCATAAGGCATTCGAACCTTACCGGAGTGGATGGAATTTTATCAGTGGCTCCTTATTATAATAAACCGAATCAAAGAGGATTATTTCAGCATTTCAAAGAAATTGCAACATGCAGTCCTATTCCGGTTATAATGTATAATGTCCCCGGCAGGACTTGCAGCAACATTTCATCAGATACTTGTATAGAGCTTGCCAACGAATGTGAGAATATTATTGGTGTAAAAGAAGCATCGGGCGATATAGCACAGATTATGAGGATAATAAGAGGTAAACCAGAAAGTTTTAGTGTCATATCAGGAGATGATTTGATGACATTACCCATCATTGCAGCCGGAGGAACAGGTGTTATTTCCGTTCTTGCCAATGCATTCCCGGCACCAACCAGTGAGCTTGTAAATCATTCACTTAAAAGTAATTTAAAATCAGCTCGCGAAATTCAGCTCCGTTTTCTTGAAATGACAGAACTTCTTTTTATTGATGGTAATCCAGCAGGGGTAAAAGCTATGCTGAATATAATGAATCTCTGTCAGAATAACCTCAGGCTACCACTTGTCCCGGTAACAAAAGCTATCTATACACGCATCCAGAAAGCTATGGATGAAGTAAAGTAAAAAAGTGGTCGCAAAATAGTCTACAACCTCGTCATCAAACATTTACCCCTGCTCCCTGCTGCATACCATGACATTGTTTGTATTTTTTTCCGCTTCCACAAGGACAGGGATCATTTCTGCCAACCTTTTTATCAACCCTGACNGGTTCGGTTTTCTGATTTCTATCCTGACCACCTCCTGTACTGCTGTACTGTGAAAAATCGCTTTTTGAGGTTCTTAAGTTGCTCATGTCGACCTGGCGTCTTCTCTGTGCCTCTTTTACCTGTTCAGGATCCTGTGTAGGAATATGGCCCTTCATCAGAGTACTCACAACATCCTTATTCACTTTTGTAATCATTGTTTTGAAAAGCTCAAAGGATTCAAACTTGTAAATGAGTAATGGATCTTTCTGTTCATAAGTGGCATTCTGGACTGATTGCTTTAGTTCATCCATCTCTCTCAGGTGTTCTTTCCACGCGTCGTCGATTGTTGCCAGAACAACTGTTTTTTCATAAGCTCTCGCCAGTTCTCTCCCTTCAGATTCTGCTGTTGCCTTAAGGTTAGTGACAACCTGAAAAACTCTCACTCCATCGGAAATTGGTACAACTACGTTTTCATAAGTATGCGCCATTCTCTCATATACATCTTTCAGAACCGGGTACGCCTGTGCAGAAATTGACTCGACTTTTCTCTTATATGTATCCAGTACTTTTGAATAAACTATATCTGTTACTTCACTTGAATTTACTTTTTTGAATTCCTGATCAGGAACAGGAGAATCCATTGAAAATGAGCGGATAAGATCAAAATCAAATCCTTCAAAATCTCCATCCCCGTGATATACATCGACAAGGTTTTCAGTGACGTCGAACATCATATTTGCAATATCTACACTTAATCTTTCTCCGAGCAGAGCATGTCGTCTTTTTTTGTAAATGACTTCACGTTGTGAGTTCATTACATCATCATATTCAAGAAGTCTCTTTCTTATTCCGAAGTTGTTCTCTTCGACTTTTTTCTGTGCCCTTTCGATCGATTTGGTGATCATAGAATGTTGTATCATCTCCCCATCCTTGAGGCCGAGCTTGTCCATTATACCTGCAATTCGTTCTGAACCGAACAGTCTCATCAACTCATCTTCAAGAGAAACAAAAAACTGTGAAGAACCCGGATCTCCCTGTCTGCCTGAACGACCTCTCAGCTGACGGTCAACCCTTCTCGACTCATGTCGTTCCGTGCCAATAATTGCAAGTCCTCCGGCTTTCCTTACATCTTCCGTAAGCTTTATATCCGTACCGCGTCCTGCCATATTCGTGGCAATTGTTACGGTACCTGTCTTGCCTGCTTCAGCAACAATTTCTGCTTCCCTCTGATGCAGCTTTGCATTGAGAACGTTGTGTTTAAGACCTTTCATCTTGAGCATCCTGCTGAGCAATTCAGATATTTCTACGGAAGTTGTTCCAACCAGAACAGGACGTCCTTGCCGGTTCATCTCTGCAATCTCCTCAATTACAGCATTATATTTTTCCCTTTTTGTCTTATAAACAAGATCTTCTCTGTCGGATCTGATAACTGGTCTGTTTGTAGGAATTACGACAACATCAAGTTTATAGATATTCCAGAGTTCGGCAGCTTCCGTTTCAGCAGTACCTGTCATCCCGGCAAGCTTATGGTACATCCTGAAATAATTCTGCAGGGTAATGGTGGCATATGTTTGTGTAGCGTCTTCCACCTTTACATTTTCTTTTGCCTCAATTGCCTGATGAAGTCCATCGGAATAGCGGCGTCCTTCAAGAACCCGACCGGTTTGTTCATCTACAATCTTTACTTTATTGTCCACTACAATGTACTCAGTGTCACGGTCGAAAAGTGTCCATGCTTTTAAAAGTTGAGTCATGGTATGAACTCTCTCCGACTTAACCGAATAGTCTTGAAGAAGCTCGTCCTTTATCTTAAGTTTTTCGCGATCAGTAATATCCGATTTCTCGATGTCAGCAATTTTTGAACCAACATCAGGAAGGATAAAAAAGCTTATGTCCTCAACTGAGTCTGAGATAAGATCAAGTCCATTTTCAGTAAGCTCAATGGAATTGGCTTTTTCATCAATTATAAAATATAATGGATCAGTTGCCTTAGGCATATCTTTACTGCTGTTCTGCATGTAGAAGTTCTCCGTCTTAAGAAGCAACGATTTATTGCCTTCTTCGCTAAGGAACTTAATAAGCGCATTATTTTTTGGAAGACCCTTATATGCCCTCAGAAGCAGCAGGCCTCCTTCGTCATTTTTATTGTCTGCGATAAGTTTTTTAGCATCAGCAAGCACCTGAGTAACAAGCTTTTTCTGAGCATTTACCAGCTTATCAACTTTAGGTTTAAGTTCATCGAATTGTTGAGTATCGCTTTTCGCGGTCGGACCTGAAATTATAAGCGGAGTACGGGCATCATCGATCAATACCGAGTCGACCTCGTCAACTATTGCATAGTGATGTTTTCGTTGTACAAGGTCTTCCGGATTAATTGCCATATTATCCCTCAGATAATCGAAACCAAATTCGTTATTAGTTCCAAAAGTTATATCAGCGTTATAAGCTTTTCGTCTCTCATGTGAATTGGGCTGGTGCTTATCAATACAATCAACAGTAAGACCATGGAACTCATAGATTGGTCCCATCCATTCGGAGTCGCGCTTGGAGAGATAATCATTGACTGTTACAATATGCACTCCCCTTCCGGCCAGAGCATTAAGAAAAACCGGAAGAGTGGCTACCACAGTTTTTCCTTCACCAGTACCCATCTCCGCAATTTTCCCTTTATGCAGAGCTACACCACCAATAAGCTGAACATCATAATGGACCATGTCCCAGGTAATCTCATTACCGCCGGCAATCCACTTATTACTCCATATTGCTTTATCGCCTTCGATAGTTATACTTTCTCTTGTGGCAGCAAGATCCCTGTCAAATTGTCGTGCCGTAACTTCAATCACGCTATTCTCCTTAAATCTTTTCGTGGTTTCTTTTACGATGGCAAAAGCTCTTGGGACAAGCTGATCAAGTGTATCTTCAAGCTTATCATTTATTTGCTTTTCATTTTTATCAATAGTATTGTAAATCTCCTCTTTCAGATAAACATCTTCCTCGCTTTCAGCTTTTTCCCTTAAGGATTTGATCTCACGTTCATCACCTTCGATGCTGGCAAGTATCTCTTTTCTGAGTTCCTCCGTCTGGTCTCTTAAAGCATCATTTGACAAATCTTTTAGTTTCTCATATTCTAAACGGATCTTATCGACATATGGATTTATTTCCTTAATATCTCTTTCATATTTGTTACCAAGAAAAAGGCCCAACACGTTATTTATAATGCTCATTTTAAGGTGTTTTACAGTTTTTTAAAATATCCGGTAAAATTAGCTTTATTTTCCAATAAAGAATTCCGAAAACTTAATTTATACAAAAACCCCGCCAATATTGCGGGGTTTAAATTTTTATTTAATAAGACTATACTTGATCGTCTTAATTCCGTCATCGAGGTACAATACAATTATGTACATTCCGGAGGGATGATCCGAAATGTCAGCAAGGGTTTCGGAGGATCCTGAATTCATACTTTTTACCAGACAGATACCAGCTGCATTGAATATGCTATAATGCAATGGTTTACTATTCTCATAACCAGTAATATTTATAAGCCCGGTACCCGGATTAGGATATATCAAAACCTGTGAATGACTTATCTCAGAAACGGCATCAATAAGAAGGCCGATTTTCAGATCTTCGATAACCCATCCCCATCCGTTAGCAGATGGATCTGAGAATAATCTGAACCTTACCAACATGGTATCACCAGTGGAAATATTGTCAGATGGACGATAAAGAAAAATATGTTTCTGAAGCATCGCTTCCGAACCGATATATGTCGAGTTGTTGTTAACGATACTACTATTATAAGCTGTCTCCCAGGATAGGAATAATCTGCTGTCGTAACCATCAATGAGTTTAAACCAGGTGAGGCCAAAGTTTTTTGAACCTTCCACGATAACATAATCATAAAAATTAGATGATCCGAAAACCGATCCGGGCTCTCCTGGTTCAACAAGGACAACTTCATTGAAGCTGAATAACAAACCGGACCCATCAAATTTCAAAGGTTTTCTTAATACAGAGGTATATTCAATAGTTTTTGAGTTGTCTTCGGGGCTTTCATAAGGATGCTTTGTATTCAGACCATACTTAGTGAACCCAGCCGGTTTTGTAACATCAAATCCAATATTAAAGAAGTCAGGGGCAGCGGTGGAAAAGTCTGTAGAGTAAGATGTTAAGACAGTCGAAGAGATTTCTTCTATATGGGTAATGAAAAATCCTGTTTTTGGCAATTCTGCAATATTAGGAACACGGGCCGTGTCAACTGCAAATATTTTATATTGTATCGAATCGCGGCCTTTTAGTAATAGTGGTCTGGCACTGAAGACAATGCTGTAATCATCAGCTTTCCCCCTTTTCAACCGGATAAACTTTGACGGACCATTATTTACTTTGTATTCAACATATACGGAATCTATTCCAAGATTATCAGTTGCTGTGGCATTATATTTAATTGAATCGACACTCTGCAGGTAATGAGTAACCGGAGTATGTGATATTACAGGTTTTACCGTATCTTTTCCGATAAAAACATTGAATCGGTTATTATTAATTTTAAGAGATGGGTAATCTTTTACAAGTGAAGGACTTCTGTAAATTCTCAGAAAACAATCCTGGGCAAAGAAATAATACTGCAAGTCTGAATTATACGAAGGAATATTAATTGTAGTGCTGTACGTGTCATTGCTACCAGGAGAAGTCAGGTAAAGAGTGTCGCTTGTAAGGAAATTATTGAAAGAGAATACGAGTCCTACCCTGCTGTGGTCGTATAGTGTATCTGATTTGATAGTAGCTGATAATGAAATCTGAGTCCGATGGGCTTCAGTGTCACCTATTGGTGTATGGATTATTCTGGTATTGATCCAGCCAAGATCGCCAAGAATAGAAAAAGTATACTTTCCCGGATCATGGATAGCTTCCCCAAAATTAATAATAGGAGTCATAAGAGAATTTACACGAAGGGTTCCGGCTTCATCCAGATGAGAAATACTCGAACCCGGATCCCAGGTTGGAGGAGCATATAATTTAGCTCTTGACCCGGAAGAATATTTTTTCAATAAAGGTCCGTTAAAATAAAGCAGACCTCCTGTGAGCTGACTCAGCATGGCGGCTGAATGATTCCGGAACTTAAGGGTATCGGTTAATTTGTTTCCGCTCAGGTTTTCAACGAAGGTATCGTATATCACCGGAAGATAAGGAAATCCATAAGAGCCAATGGTTCCATCGCTCGTAAAGCTGACAAAAAAACCCAGTCCATGGCAGATCTCATGAATAGCCACAGTAACAAGATCATATTTCGTGGTGGGTGTTTGTCCATCAGTGCCCAGGTACCAGTTTTGAGAACTGTTGACCGCTAATGTTATATCACCTTCCAAATCGCCGTTGAGGCTTTTGCCGGCTATCTTTTCTGCAAGAGCAATCGGATAATATGACAATGGGTTTAAAGCATTAATTTCTCTTCCACGAATGACTTGAGTTACAGATGAGTGAGCAAGTACACCCGATGTTGAGATTATCTCCCAGCTGGCAAGGATTGTAAGTTTTGCATCAGGAGGAAGCATTGTTTCAAGTATCGACTTTGCATACTCCATGGCAGTTTTTGCCGGATTAGAAAAACCGGTATAATAGATCGTAATTGATCCCCCGCTTTTTGACCCGCCTTTTCTGAAAAACTCCTTTGGAGGCGGAATATAAAATTTGCTGATTTTTTTACCGGCATAACAAACTCCCGTCACCGATGAATTCTTTATAATATCCTGTGCCCAAAGGGGAAGAATCGTATTAAAAATCAGTAACCCAATTAAAACAGATATTAGTCTCTTCATGGAACGGCAGGAGCATTTGTTGCGGTCCTTCTCAGACTCAGAATATCCCTGTCGAACTCGTACATGTTGTTCTTTCCGACAAGGCGCATTTTATCAAGGATGGCTCTTGCAGAGGCTTCTTCTTCAACTATATATTTAATAAACTTAAGCATATGTATTCTTTCCTCATCAGACTGACTGTACAACCATGCTGCAACGCCACTGTATCCGTTGACCTCGGCCCATGATGCCATCGCAATATAAAGATTAGAAGAATAGCCTTCTCTATCTACCTGTCTGTTGCAGATATCTTCAATACTTTTCTTTAACATAATAGTATGTATTAATAGGTTTTTAGTATAACACTTAATCTATGTATGTTGTCCAGTACTCAGCAACTCCTCAATCTTAACAACAAGATCATTTATTGAAAAAGGTTTTGAGTAAATTGCATCGGCTCCCAGCACTTTAGCCAGATTCAGATAGCTTCCAGGTCCAACTTTACCTCCGCCGGAAATAGCAATAATCTTGATCGATGGTTTTAATTCCTTGAGTTTTATAACCACCTTCAGGCCATCTTCCTCAGGCATAATGAGGTCGGTAACAACAAGATCTGTAAGTAATGGTTTGAAATGAACTATTGCATCTTTACCATTTTCCGCTTCAAGAACAGTAAAATTATTTCTTAAAAGCGAGATTTTTAACATTTCTCTAAGTTCCTTATCATCTTCAACGATCAGTATTCCCGGCATATTTTTTAGTTTAAGGTTAAGGTAAAAACTAATTGTCTATCTTAATAATTCCTGAATTGCATTTCTGATTTCCTTCAGAGAAACCGGTTTCGTTAAAAGCTGTTTTATAATTCCCGAATTTAGTAATTTTTCATCTGAAAGGTCATGATTGGAGTCGGTTATAAGAATACAGGGAGTCAGAATTTTCAGTCTGCTGAAAATTTCTATCAGATCTTCCGGTTTAATCTGCCTTGAATCGCTCATGTATATCATCAGATCGGGCCTTTCTTTTATATTAGTTATAATAGTAACAAAATTCCTCTCATCTGAGATATAGATCAATTCATAACCGGCACTTTCAAGTGCAAGCGATAATATTCTGGATTCATATTTGTTTCCGGTAATAAACAATATTTTCTTCTTGCTGATAGTGGCAGTGGTTAGATCGGAATAATTTTTCGAAACAGGAAGATAGACATGGAACACAGAGCCTTTATCCCGCTCGCTTGATACAAGAATTTCTCCTTCCATCTCCGTTATTATACCATGTATTACAGATAATCCCAGACCTGTCCCCTTGCCTACTTCCCGGGTTGTAAAAAAAGGTTCAAAGATCCGCCCCATCAGTGAAGGATCCATACCCTCTCCCGTATCTTTAAAAGTCAGTAAGACATACTCATCAGCAACAATGTCTTTGTTGAGTTCGTGCTGCACGAACTCTCTTTCAACGACAGAAATGGTTACCGACAATACTCCGCCATTTTCTTCCATTGCCTGAATGGCATTTGTCATCAGATTTAAAAATACTCTGAATAACTGGGTAGGATCGGCAAGGACGTTTGCATTCATTTTCGGGATCCTGCTCTTTAATTCTATGTTGGCTGGAATTGATGATTTTACAAATCCAATTGTCTCTTTCAGAACTTCTGACACATTTGTAAGAACTTTTTCCTGTTCAATATGACGACTAAATGTAAGTATCTGGTTTGTAATTGATTGGGCTTTCTTGACTGCTCCCTGAATTTTACTTACTTTATCTGAGAGTTCTGAATTCTTTGGAAGATCTTCGTGCAACATTTCCGAATATCCTGATATAGTAGCCAGAATATTGTTGAAATCGTGGGCTATTCCACCTGCCAGCGAACCTATTGTTTCAAGTTTCTGAGCCTGCAACAAACGGTTTTCGAGCATCAGTTCGCGAGAACAATCCTCAACCGCAAAATCTATGTACGAGGGAGTCCCTGATCCATTTACTGCAAGGAATCCACTTATACGGCACGGTATCTCCTTACCATAACAGTTTTTCAAAGACACCCTTCCGAAATTCATTGTATGGCAATCAGCAAGCTGGTCAATGTGAAGATCAAAAAGATCTTCATCAAAATATAAATTCTTAAGATTCATGGTGTCAATGGAAAACTCATCATGGCATTCTGTGATCCTAAGAAAAGCATTATTTGCATTTAGAATCCTCCCCTGTGGATCGCATCTCAGAAATCCAATGGGAAGGTTTGATTCAAATTTCCTGAGTTCCTCTTCTTTCTCTACGACAGCGAGTTTTGAGTTTTTCAAATCATTTATATCGAAAGTTTCTGCCAGAAGATGAGTTATTTTGCCAGGCTCAACTGAAAGAGGTCTGAAAACTACTTCGAAATGTCTTTTACCTGATTTTGGAGTATTAAATGATGCTTCATAGTTTACTGTTTCTCCTAAGAAACATCTGTCAACGTTTCGTTTTATTACATTTTGAAAAGTATCATGTCCCCATACATCACCCAGTGTTTTTCCAAGAATGGCATCAAGTACAACCTGATGCGCATTACAGAAAGTGGAATTGACTTTTTCATAAATATACTCCCTGTTAATGATAGTAATCATTGACCTGGAATGATTAATAATCTGATCTGCAATATTCTTTTCATTAGTCAGATATTTCAAATAATCATTCCCGTCGGATACTTCAAGTTTTCTTTTCAATTCTATACTTTTGATTAGTTAAATCCAATGAGTGAACATTAAGTAATATCCAGGTTAAATGTTTTTTTCATCTCTTTCAGAATGGGATATTTGTTTAGAAGCCAATTATATTTCTGTTCATCTGAATATAAAATTTCATTGGTTTCTGAAAGGTCTACAGTTGTTTCAATATCAATACCGGATAATATGAATTTGTTTTCCAGAAAGTTAACAAGCTTTTGTTTGTAATTAAGGATGAATGTATCTTTTTGTGCGGCGTTGCTGAGATGGAGTTTAATTGTCTGATCGTTTTCCAGTTCAGGTTTGACAGATTTAAACATGCTTATGATCCGTGTACCTTCTCCTTTTAGCTGATCAGTAAATTCCTGCCATGCAACCTCAAAAGCTTCGGGTGTGAATTCAGTTTTAGACTTTAAATGAACTTCAGGATCATTCAAAACAGAATTCTCTTCTTTCTTTACTTCAGGTTTTATATTGTCGATAATGATCTCTTTTATCGAAAATGTCTTAGACGGTTTTTCAATTACCGGATCATGGGTTCCTGACGCACTTTCATGATTAATAGCCATTTTCCCGGAATTCTGAACCTCCTGCCGTATAATCTCTGATCTGGAGGGAAGAGGAAGATCTTCCTCCTGCTTTTTCAACTGATCAGGATCAGACTTTTTTTTTTCTGAAGGATCCTCCGGCTCATACATAATCCTGCATAACCTTATCAGCGAAAGTTCTATATGCAATCGCGGATTCTTGCTGCTCTTATAAGAAAGATCGCAATTGGATCCGATCTCCAGAGCCTTAAAAAGAAAATCAACAGGACATTCCCGGGTTTGCTGAATATATCTCTTTTTAATGGCAGGTGTTGCTTCCAGAAGATGCAGGGTTGATTCATCTTTGCTGATCAGCAGATCGCGGAGATGACTATTAAGTCCGGATATAAAATTATGTCCGTCAAATCCTTTTTCCAGTACCTCGTTAAAAGTTAACAGCACCGAGGATACATCACTAATCATGGCACCGTCAATGCATTTGAAATAATACTCATAATCGAGCACATTGAGGTTCTCAATGACATCATTATAAGTTATTGTTTTCCCGCTAAGGCTTACGATCTGGTCAAAAATTGACAGAGCGTCGCGAAGAGCTCCGTCAGCTTTCTGACCTATGATGTGCAGAGCCTCATCATCAACTGTAATTCCTTCATTATTAGCTACATACATAAGACGACCAACAATATCTTCAATTTTGATCCTGTTGAAATCAAATATCTGACATCGTGAGAGAATTGTCGGGATGATTTTATGCTTTTCAGTTGTCGCTAAAATAAAAATTGCGTGAGACGGGGGTTCTTCAAGCGTCTTCAGGAACGCATTGAAGGCTGATGAAGAGAGCATATGAACTTCATCAATTATATAGATGCTGTATTTTCCTATCTGCGGAGGAATTCTAACCTGGTCATTAAGACTTCTGATATCTTCAACCTTATTATTTGATGCAGCATCAAGTTCGTGAATGTTAAAAGATCTCAATGAATTGAATGAGAGGCAGGATTCACATTCATCACATGCTTCAAGATTTTCACCGAGGTTGATACAGTTAATGGTTTTGGCAAAGATTCTCGCACAGGTAGTTTTCCCTACTCCCCTTGGTCCGCAAAAAAGATATGCCTGAGCAAGATGGTTGTTTTTGATTGCACTTTTCAGAGTATTCGTAATAGAATCCTGACCTATTACCATATCAAAACTGGCAGGCCGGTATTTCCTTGCTGAAACAATGAAGTTTTCCATAAATTACTGACTCCCGTTTTTCTAATATCACGAAACACAAATATAGTTAAAAAGGCTTCCCTGTAAAGTGACTCTTTATAAATATAGGGATTTAGTTAATAAAAAAATAATATTAGAATAAAGGTTGCCACAAAGTGGCAATATATGAATAACCCCCGGCTCTTTCAGAGCCATTAAAAATCTATCTAAATCCAATATCGCAAAGTAAGTAGGTAAAGAATTTGCACAATTGATTTTAATTTAAAGACTAAATGATTATATATATTTCAATTTTTTTCATCACTAAATTTTTGAATAAAGCAAAATAGTTGTACTTTTGCGAGCCAAAATCATTAAACTAATAAACAATTAATTACTATGTTGAATCAATACGAAACCGTTTTCATTGCAACTCCCGTTTTATCTGAGAACCAGATGAAGGAAGCGGTACAGAAATTCAAGAAGGTCATCACCGACAA
>JGI24133J20442_1000094_pt1 | contig 24691 bp, 24 predicted proteins | sample BarGraNGADG00311_2_FD_20442 | JGI IMG/M metagenome (IMG submission 20442)
CGGGTCTAGCGCTTCGCGGCCAGCGATACCCACATGCGATACACCCCGTGGGCGGTGTATCGCATGTTGCGTCTTTGAACCACCGAAAGCCCCTCAAGTCGCTACTTTGGGCCCCTCCTGGCGCCATCTAGCGATACGGTCGGGTGAGCCGGGCCGGGAGCGTATCGCCAGTGGGTGTATCGCTAGATGGCGCATCGAGCCGCGGGACCCACCCCCGGGCTGGGGAAACGCGCCCTGGTACCCCCCGGGGCAGAAGTGCCCCGCTGGCTACTTCTTGCCGGACTTGCCCTTCTTGCCCTTCTTGCCCTTCTTGCCGGAATGGGCCTCGTCACCGGACTGGGCCTCGTCACCCTCCGCGGGCTGTTCACCCGTCGCGGTCCGGCCATCCGCGGCGGTCGCGGCGACGGTGTCCTCCTGTGCGACGTCGTCGCCCCAGGCCACCTCGGGGGAGGCGCCCCCGTTGGCGTCCACGGCCGCGAGTTCGTTGACCTCCCGGACGTCGTCGGCGTGGGCCGCGGTCTCTTCGTGGACTTCCTCGGCCTCCGTGGCGGCGGACTCCGCCGCCTTCACCAGGGTCGCGGGGTCCATGGTGGCGGCCAGCCGGCGCTTCTGGTCCTCCACCTGCCACGGCACCGTGGGCCACGTGAGCTCCAGTGAGGCGAGCGCCTGTGCCAGCAGTTCGGTGACCGCGACCCGGGCGTACCACTTGTTGTCCGCGGGAATGACGTGCCACGGGGCGTAGTGGGTGGAGGTGTTGACGAGCATGACCTGGTACGCGGCCTGGTAGTCGTCCCACTTGGAGCGGGTGTCCACGTCACCGGGGTTGAACTTCCAGTTCTTGTCCGGGCGGTCGAGGCGCTCCATGAGGCGCAGGCCCTGCTCCTCACGGGACACCATGAGTGCCACCTTGACGATCACGGTGCCGCCGTCCACGACCTGCTTCTCGAAGCGGTTGATCTCGTCGAAGCGCTTGTCCCAGTCCACGTCCGCCAGGTGGTTCACCCGGACGACGAGCACGTCCTCGTAGTGGGACCGGTCGAAGATGCCCACCTTCCCCGGAGTGGGGAGGGAGCGGCGGACCCGCCAGAGGTAGTGGTGCCGGAGCTCCTCGGCGGTGGGCGCGCCGAACGAGCGCAGTGCCAGGCCCTGCGGGTCCATCAACCCCGCGACGTGCCGGATGATGCCGCCCTTGCCGGCGGTGTCGAGGCCCTGCACCACGAGGAGCACCGAGCGGGTGCCGCCGCCCGCGCGGGCCTGCGCGAAGAGGCGTTCCTGCATCTCGGAGAGCAGTTCGCCGCGCTGCAGGCGGAACGCGTCCGCGGCGTCGTCGTCCCCGGTCCAGCCGGGTGTGGCGGCTCGGTCGAGGCTGCTGAGGTCGAAGGTCGGGCCCACCAGCAGCAGGTCACCGGGATCCGTGGCCCAGATCGTGGCACCTGAGCCGTCCTTGCCGGAGTTCTTCTTGCCGTTCGAGCTGTTCTTGCTGGTGGCCACGGGGGACTCCCTTCCTCTGCACACGAACCTAGCCCACCGGAGGGCCGGGCGTGCCGCGTCAGACGGTGAGCGCCGCCAAGTACACGGCAACCAGGTGGCACACGTAGCCGATCACGGTCCCGGTGTGGAAGATCTCGTGGAAGCCGAAGTACGCGGGGGAGGGGTTGGGGCGCTTGAAGCCGTACACCACGGCGCCCAGGGTGTAGGCGATCCCGCCGGCGGCGACGAGCGCAACGATGGCGGGCCCGCCGGAGCGCCAGAAGTCGGGGATGAACCACACGGCCACCCAGCCGAGCGCGACGTAGAGCGGGACGTACAGCCAGCGCGGCGCCGAGAGCCAGAACACCCGCAGGAGGATGCCGACGAGCGCACCCGCCCAGACCACCGCGAGTAGGACGATCGCGGTCGAGCGTTCGAGGAGCATCCACGCGAGCGGGGTGTAGGTGCCCGCGATCAGCAGGAAGATGTTGGAATGGTCGAGGCGCCGGAGCACGGCTGCCGTCGTCGGCGACCACGTGCCGCGGTGGTACACCGCCGACGTCCCGAACAGCACCAGGCTGGAGGCCACGAAGACGGCACTCGCCCAGCGGTCCCCGGCCGGGGTGAGGGCGATCAGGACGATGCCCGCGATGAGCGCGATGGGCGTCGTGGCCACGTGGATCCAGCCACGCAGCTTGGGCTTGACGTTCGCCACCACGCGCCCCGCGGCGCCCTCCAGCCGGTCGAAGGCCTGGTCAACCGTCTCGTGTGCGTTCCCGACGGCGTCGCGCGCGCTGTCGACGACGTCGCGGGCCTGCTGCTGGCCGCTCCTCGACCTCCGGGTGTGCCCCGAGTGTGTCACTGCGCTCTCCTTCGTCCGCCACACGTGCCGCGCTGCGCCGAACGGCGCGAACCTACGGTTGCGTAACTTACGTAATCGTAAGCCCTCAGCACCCCATCCGGCCAGACCTGGTGCGGTGACGCCAGCCACTGCCCGTGGTACGGCCCCGGTCCCGCCCTCCCGCCGGCGGCGTTCGCGGTAGCGTGTGTGCGGAAGCCGCAGCGAAGGAGGGCACGTGGGCAGCGGTCTGCTGTACAACCTCTACGAACGCCGGCTGGCCCGCAACCTGGACCCCGCGGGCCTGCCCAGACACGTCGCCGTGATGCTCGACGGCAACCGCCGCTGGGCCGCCGCATTGGGCGAGCCGGCCGCCCACGGCCACCGCAAGGGCGCGGACAACATCACCGAGCTGCTGAAGTGGTCGGCCGATGTGGGCATCGAGCGCGTCACGCTGTGGATGCTCTCCACGGAGAACCTGGGCCGGGACCCCGAGGAGGTCGCCGAGCTCCTCGAGATCATCTGCACGGCCATCGACAAGCTCGCCGACGACGGCCGCTGGCGCGTCCACCTCGTCGGGGCGCTGGACCTGCTGCCGCCCGACGTCGCCGCCCGGCTCTCCGCCGCCGAGGCGCGCAACGCGAAGCGCGTCCGGAAGGGGCTGGACGTCAATGTGGCGATCGGCTACGGCGGGCGGCACGAGATCACGGACGCCGTCCGGGCGCTGCTCCGCGAGAAGGCCGCGAAGGGCTACACCATCGAGGAGGCGGCCAACGTCCTCTCGGTGGACGACATCACGGACCACCTCTACACCGCGGGCCAGCCGGACCCGGAGCTCATCATCCGCACGTCAGGTGAGCAGCGGATCAGCGGGTTCCTGCTGTGGCAGTCCGTGCACTCCGAGTTCTACTTCTGCGAGACCTATTGGCCGGATTTCCGGCGGGTGGACTTCCTGCGCGCCCTGCGCGACTATGGCCAGCGCGAGCGACGTCTCGGCAAGTAGGCGCCGGTCAGGTGGCGTTCGCGGCCAGCCAGTCGACGGCGTCGAGGTAGCCCCGCCAGCCCCGGCCGATCACGGAGTGCGCCACCACCCCGTCCAGCACGTTGATGCGGCGGAAGTCCTCGCGGGCGTTCACGTCCGAGATGTGCACCTCCACCACGGGGACGTCGCAGGCCGCGAGCGCGTCGCGCAGCGCGTAGGAGTAGTGGGTCCAGGCGCCGGGGTTGATGANGACGGCGTCGTAGTCCCGCTCCTCGATGCGGTCGATCATGCGGCCCTCGTGGTTNGTCTGGAANGCGGCGAGCGCNTGTCCGGCCGCNGACGCNCGGTCCGCGGCGGCCGCCACGATCTGCGCGAGNGTGGTGGAGCCGTAGATCTCGGGTTGGCGTGCGCCCAGCCTCCCGAGGTTCGGGCCGTTCAGCAGCAGGATGCGCATCACGCCACCCGGATGTGCTCGAGNGCGGCGGTGATCTCCGCCTCGGTGACGTCGTCCACCTCCGCCACCCGCCCGATCGCCTCGGGGAGGATCCAGCGCAGCCGGCCCGCCCGCACCTTCTTGTCTCCGCTGAGGGCCCGCGTGACGACTGCCGGGTCGAACGCGCGGTGGGTGGCGAAGCCGAGGCCCGCGACGACGTCGTCGATCTCCGCCGCGAGGTCGGGGTCGGCGCCGCGCGCGACCGCCATGTGCGCCACCGCGCGCGTGCCGAGGACCACGGCCTGGCCGTGGGGGAGGGCGTAGCGCGACTCGATCTCGAGCGCGTGGCCGATGGTGTGCCCGAGGTTGAGGGTGCGCCGCTCGCCGTTCTCGAAGGGGTCGCGGTCCACGATCCCGAGCTTCAGCAGCGCGGCGCGCTCCACCATCGCGTAGCGGGCGGCGAGGTCCGCGTCGGGGCCGTCCGCGAGCGCGGCGTTGCCGGAGGTCTTGACGAGCTCCCAGAGCCACGGGTCGCCGATGATGCCGCACTTCAGGGACTCGCCCATGCCGTCGAGGAGGCGGGCGCGGCTGAGGGTGGAGAGCGTGGCCACGTCCCCGACCACCGCGACCGGCGGCCAGAACGCCCCGGCGGTGTTCTTGGCCGCGGAGAGGTCCACGGCCACCTTGCCGCCGATGGCGGCGTCGGCCATGGCGAGCCAGGTGGTGGGCACCTGGATGAGGGGCGCGCCGCGCATGTAGAGCGCCGCCGCGGTACCGACCAGGTCTCCCGTCGTGCCGCCCCCGATCGCCACCCAGGCGTCACCGCGCTCGGCGCGGCACTCGGCGGCGAACTCGAGCATGGCCTCCGCGCTGGCGAGGCGCTTGTTGGTCTCCCCGGCGTCGATGAGGAGGCGGCGGCCCGCCGGGAAGGCGCCCACGACGTGGGGCTGCGCGACCATCACGTTCTGGTCCACCACCACCACGGGGACGCCCGTGGAGTAGTCGGCCACCAGGTGGGCGAGGCTCTCCGGGGAGANGTGGTCGCCCAGGACGATGCGCGCGGTGGGTGGGCCCATCGGGTGGTCCCGGCGGACGGTGGTGTCGAAGAGCCGCCGTGCGGNCGGGGCGTTGTGGTCGTTGGCGCGCAGCCAGTCGAGNGCCACGTCCGCCGCGCGACGCGCGTCCATGTCACCCGAGATCGTGAGGTCCGCNGCCCGGTAGAAGGCGGTGCGCTCGCCCCGCCGGGTGGCGAGCTGCTCGTCGTCCTTCGCGAGGGGGCGGGGGATGTGGTGGCCGGCGAGCCGGGCGCCCAGCACGTGGTCGGGCGCGTCCAGCCAGATCACGGGGCCGGAGTGCCACAGCATCCACCGGGAGATGGGGTCGATCACCGAGCCGCCGCCCGTGGAGATCACCGTGTCGTGGAGGGACGCGGCCGCGCGGGTGACGGCGGCCTCCGCCGCGCGGAACGCCGGCTCGCCATGTGCCTCGATGAAACCGGCCGCGGAGACCCGGTGGACGCGCTCGAACTCGTCGTCGAGGTCGAGGAAGCGGCGGCCGGTGGCGGCGGCGAGGAGGCGGCCCACGGAGGACTTCCCCGCCCCCGGCAGGCCCACCAGGACGACGTCAGACATCAGCCGCGCCCAGGTCTTCGAGCAGCGCGGCCAGCATGGGCTCGGCGAGCTCCGGGCCCACCTCGATACCGTCCTGCGCCAGCCAGAGCGCGAGGGAGCGCCACGCCTGGCCCACGAGCAGNCCGGCGCCGTTGCGCGCGGGGGCACCGATCTCGCGCGCGGCCCGCACCAGGGCGGAGGGCGTGGGGCGGTAGACNAGGTCCAGCACCGCGGCGTGGGGACTCAGGTCCTCGGGTTCGACCGGGCTCTGGTCGGACTCCGTCCCCACGGGGGTGGCGTTCACNAGCAGGTTCGCGCCGCGCAGCAGGCTGCCGACGTCGCGGATCGACCCGTCCCGCCGCTGCGCCACGGTCACGGCCGCGTCCATCCGGAAGAGGGCGAGCTGGACCGCGTGCGAGGCGCCGCCGTTGCCGAGCACGACGGCGCGGTGCACGCCGTCGGGGCACAGCGAGCGGATCTCGTCCGCGATGGCGGGCAGGTCCGTGTTGTGCCCGGTCAGGTGCCTGCCCGTGCGGACGATGGTGTTGGCGGCCCGGGAGAGCCGGGCGTCGTCGGTCAGCTCGTCGCACGCCTCGGCGGCCATGCGCTTGTGGGGCGCCGTGACGTTCGCACCCGCCCCCGAGGCGCGGAAGCGTTCGATCTCGTGGGGGAGGTCCACCGGGCTGACGTCGGTGACGACGTAGTCGTAGTCATCCAGGAGGCCGAGCGATCGGAGCGCGGCGCGGTGGATGAGCGGCGAGGCCGAGTAGGAGATGTGGTGGCCGAAGAGTTCGAAGGTTTTCACAGCAACCGTCCCATGTCGTCGAAGAAGCCGGGATAGGAGACGTCGGCGCACGCCGGGTCATCGACGTCGCAGTCGGTGGTCCCAACGCCGACCAGGTCCGCGATGGCGAAGGCCATGGCGATGCGGTGGTCGGCGCCGGTGATGACGAGCGCGCTCCCGCCCGAGGCGGTGGTCCGGACGGGCGCGCCCGTGATGCGCCAGCCGTCGGGGAGTTCCTCGGCCGCCACGCCGATCGCCTGGAGCCCCGCGACCGTCAGGGCGATGCGGTCGGACTCCTTCACCCGCAGCTCGGAGGCGCCGGTCACCGTCGAGGTGCCCGCGGCGCCCGCCATCGCGACGGCGAGGACCGGGAGTTCGTCGATCACGTCGGCGACGTCGTCCGGCCCGAGGTCGACGGCGTGCAGCCGCTCGCCCGACCGGACGCGGATCGTCCCGGCCGGTTCCGGCCCCGCGGCATCGGCCGGCGTGACCTCGATCCGGGCGCCCATGCGCTCCAGCACCCGGATGACGCCGATCCGCGTGGGGTTGAGTCCGACGTGGTCCAGCGTGATGTCCGCGTCCGGGTGCAGGGCTCCCGCCACCAGCCAGAAGGCGGCGGCGGACGGGTCCGCGGGCACGTCGATGTCCCGGCAGTCCCAGATCGCCGGCCCGTGGATCGTCGTGGTGTGCCCTGCCCGCTCGACCCGCGCGCCCAGGAAGGCGAGCAGGCGCTCGGTGTGGTCGCGGGTGGGTCCCGGGGTGGTGACCTCGGTGACGCCGTCGGCGGCCGCGGCGGCCAGCGTGAGGGCGCCGAGCACCTGGGCGGAGGCCACGCGCAAGAGGTGCGTGGTGGGCGTCAGCGGAGCGCCGCCGGCGACGGTGACGGGGGCGTGGCCGTTCGCCGTCGTGATGCTCGCGCCCATGGCCCGCAACGGCTCGGCGATGCGCTCCATGGGGCGGGACGAAAGCGAGTCGTCGCCCACCAGCACGGTACGCCCGGCCCGGGTGGTGGCGGCGCCGGCGAGAAGGCGCATGAGCGTGCCCGAGTTGCCGCAGTCCAGCGCGACGTCCGCGGTCCCGGGCAGCGCGGCGTGGTGCGCGGTGGCGCCCCCGGTGACGCGGTGACGCACGGGTGTCCCGTCGTCGGGGTCGCCGTCCACGGTGGCCAGCGCGCCGAGGTCGGCGAGCGCGGCGGCGGTGGAGCGCACGTCGGCGCCCGGGCGGTGCATCGAGACCTCGGCGCTGCCGCGGCCCATCGCGTTGAAGAGGAGGGCGCGGTGCGCGATCGACTTGTCGGCCGGGAGTCGCAACGTGCCGCGGAGTTGGGGTGCCGGCATGTGCGCCCCTCCTTCCGTTCGCCGCGGGTGCCCGCGGCCTGTCAGCTGTCAGGCACCATTGTGGCCCCTTCGGCCGCCCGTGAACCCGCGATCCCACGTTTCCGTGGCGACGGCGTGCGCGGCGGTGGCGACGGCGTGTCGGGCGCGCCTCACCCGAGCGCGGGGGTCGGGTACGTAGTGTGGGCAGTGACCACAACGCCAACGGCGCTGAGGCGCCACGAGGAGGCCCACGTGACTTCGCAACTGAAGGCACAGGAACTGGTGGAACCCACGGGGACACCGCTTCGGACGTACGTGCTGGACACCTCGGTNCTGCTCTCCGATCCCCACGCGATCCTCCGGTTCGCCGAGCACGACATCGTCCTCCCGGTGGTGGTGATCACNGAACTGGAGGCCAAGCGCCACCACAGCGAGNTGGGCTACTTCGCCCGCAGCGCGCTGCGCATGCTGGACGATCTCCGNGTGACCCACGGCCGCCTCGACCACCCGATCCCGGTGGGAACCGATGGCGGCACCGTCCGCGTGGANCTCAACCACAGCAACGAGAACACGCTGCCGTCCGGCATGCGTCTCGGGGACAACGACACCCGCATCCTCGCCGTCGCGGCCAACCTCGCCGCGGAGGGCCAGGCGGTCACGGTGGTGTCAAAGGACCTCCCGATGCGCGTGAAGGCCGCCGCGCTCGGCATCCACGCCGAGGAGTACCGCGCCCAGCAGGTCATCGAGTCCGGGTGGACCGGCATGACCACCGCGCAGCTCACGGAGTCCGAGATGTCGGCGCTGTGGCGCGACTCCGCCCTCGTGATCGCGGACCTCGCGACCCCGGACGAGCTCGCCGGCCAGCCCGTCCACACGGGCGTGATCATGCACTCCCCGCGCGGCTCCGCGCTCGGGAGGATCACCCGCGACGGCCGCATCACGGTGGTGCGCGGGGACCGCGAGGTCTTCGGCGTGCGCGGCCGCTCGGCGGAGCAGCGCGTGGCCATCGACCACCTCCTGGACACGAACATCGGGATCGTCTCACTCGGGGGGCGTGCGGGAACGGGGAAGTCCGCGCTCGCCCTCTGTGCGGGTCTCGAGGCCGTGCTGGAGCGCCAGGAGCACCGCAAGGTGGTGGTCTTCCGGCCGTTGTTCGCGGTGGGTGGCCAGGAGCTCGGGTACCTGCCGGGCAGCGAGGCCGAGAAGATGAACCCGTGGGCCGAGGCGGTGTTCGACACGCTCGGTTCGGTGGTCTCCCAGGAGGTCGTCGACGACGTCATGGCGCGCGGGCTCCTCGAGGTGCTGCCGCTCACCCACATCCGCGGGCGCTCGCTGCACGACGCCTTCGTGATCGTGGACGAGGCCCAGTCACTGGAGCGCAACGTCCTGCTGACGGTCCTCTCCCGCATCGGGCAGAACTCCAAGGTGGTGCTCACGCACGACGTCGCCCAGCGCGACAACCTGCGGGTGGGGCGGCACGACGGCGTTGTGGCCGTGATCGAGGCCCTCAAGAACAACGACCTGTTCGCGCACGTGACCCTCACGCGTTCGGAGCGTTCCGCGATCGCGGCCCTCGTGACGGAGATGCTGGACTAGGCCGGCATCTCCGTCACGAGGGCGGTCCGCCGTCCAGTGATACAGTCCGGCGCCCGGTGGGTTGCCCCATACGTCTTACCGGAAGATGAAGATGAGCAGGGCAATGATCGCCAAGATTCCGACAATCGTCCAGATCAGGCCTGAGCCGCGCATATTTCGCTCCTTCCGGGCAGGTTGTGCAGTTCGTCACGCAATCATACTGGGAGACCGCCTTCCCACGCGCACTTTGGACGGTGCCGCCGAGGGCGCCGTCGGTCGGGGCCGCGGCTCTGGTGGTGTCGTGGGCTGTCAGTTACCTTTGTCACCATGTCCACCCGTGGCCGAGCCGCAGTTGCCGGCGCCGTCTCGGCGCTGGCGGCGCTCGCGGCGTCGGAACTGGCGGCCGGCGCGCTCGGCCCGGTTCCCTCGCTCGTCGAGTCGGTGGGCGCCGTGGTCATCGACGTCGTGCCCCCCGGCCTCAAGAACTGGGCGATCGACACCTTCGGGACCGGGGACAAGCCGGCCCTCGTCGTCGGCATTGCCCTCACCATCTCCCTGATCGGGGCGTGGGTCGGCGTGGCCGCCCGGCGCGGTTTCCGCGTGGCCGTCATCGGCTTCGGCGTCCTCTCCGCGGTGGGCGTCGCGGCCGCGATCGCCGCGGGAGAGCCCGTGATTGGTGCGATCGTGGGCGGGGCCATCGCCGGGGCCGTCGGGCTGGTGGCGCTGAACTGGCTGTTCGGCCGCCTGCGGCGCGAGGAACCCGGCTCGGCCGGTGAGGTCGACGGCGGGCGCCGGTCGTTCCTCGCGGCGGTCGGCGTCGTCGTCGCCCTCGCCGCGCTCTCGACGGCGGCCGGCCGGGTGATCGCCGACCGGGCGAAGCGGCTGGTGGCGGGGCGGGAGGGCGTCGTCCTCCCGACGCCGGTGGAGGCGATCGGTCCGCCGCCGGCGGCCGCGTCGCTTGCGATCGACGAGCTGAGCCCCCTTATCACGCCGAACGACGAGTTCTTCCGGATCGACACGGCGCTGTCCGTCCCCAGTGTCGACCTGTCCACCTGGACCCTGCGCGTCAGCGGCCTCGTGGACGAGCCCTACGAGATCGGGTACGACGAGTTGCTCGCGATGCCGATGGTGGAGCGCTACGTGACGCTGTCCTGCGTCTCCAACACCGTCGGGGGCTCGCTGGTGGGGAACGCGAAGTGGCTCGGCGTGCCCCTGTCCGCGATCCTCGACCGGGCCGGGGTGCGGGCGGGGGCGGACCAGCTGGTGGGGCGGTCAGTGGACGGGTTCACGGTCGGGTTCCCCACGGGCGTGGCCTTCGACGGGCGCGACGCCCTCGTGGCGGTGGGCATGAACGACGAACCGCTCCCCGTGGACCACGGGTTCCCCGTCCGGCTGGTGGTGGCCGGGTTGTACGGGTACGTGTCCGCCACCAAGTGGCTGTCCGAGATCGAACTGACCACGTGGGACGCCTTCGATGCCTACTGGGTGCCGCGCGGCTGGTCGAAGGAGGCGCCCGTCAAGACCCAGTCACGCATCGACACGCCCCGCCACGGCAAGCGCTTCGGCGCGGAGCCGCGCGCGATCGCCGGGGTGGCGTGGGCGCCGAACACCGGGATCGCCCGGGTGGAGGTCCAGATCGACGAGGAGGAGTGGGCGGAGGCCCAGCTCGCCGAGTCCCTGAGCGACAACTCGTGGCGCCAATGGACGATGCCGTGGACGCCCACCCCGGGCGACCACCACATCCGGGTGCGTGCCACCGACTCCTCGGGCTACACCCAGACCGGGGAGTCCGCCTCGCCCGCGCCCGACGGCGCCACCGGCTGGCACACGATCCGGGTCACGGTCGAGGGCTGACCTCCCGCACCTCCCCGGTCTCGAGGGAATAGGTGGCGCCGATGACGGCGACCCGCCGGGCAGCCACCGCCGCGGCGATCGGCGGGCACTGGGCGACGATCGCGTCCACGACCGCGACCGCCTGCACCTCCGCCGCCTCCCCGGGAGGGGCAGCGGCAGCGGCCGGGGCGATCCCCGCGACGATCGCGGCCAGGTGACCCGACGCCGTCGCCTCACCTCTCGCCACCTCGCGCGCAATGCCGATCGCGCCGCACCCGTCGTGGCCCAGGACCACCACCAGTGGCACGCGCAGCACGGAGACGGCGAACTCGAGCGAGCCCAGCACGACGTCGTCCAGCACGGTGCCGGCGCTGCGCACCGTGAAGATGTCCCCGAGCCCCTGGTCGAACACCAACTCGGGCGGCACGCGTGAGTCGCAGCAGCCGAGGACGGCGGCGCGGGGCTCCCGCTGTGATCCGAGGAGCGCGAGGCGGCGTTCGGGCCGCGAGCGCGGGTGCATCTGTGCGCCGGCAGTGAAGCGCGCGTTGCCGCGCATCAGGTGGGCCCACGACTCCGCGGGATCGACAGCTGGGCCCGTCATCGCGCACCGTCCTCGGGGGAGGCCGACTCGGGGGAGGCCGACTCGGGGGACGGCGCGGTCGCGGACTGGATGTCATCCAGCCGCCTGCGGGCGCCGTCCAGCCACGACTGGCAGTGGGCGGCGAGGGCCTCGCCCCGTTCCCACAACTGCAGCGCGGCCTCGAGCGGCACGCTCCCGGCCTCGAGCGTGCGGACCACCTCGGTGAGCTCGTCGCGGGCGGCCTCGTAGCTGAGGGTGGCGATGTCGCCGGTGTCGGGGGGTGTCACGGGCGGTCTCCTTCGGGAGTTGGGGGCGGGGGTGTGGGCGCGGGGTGGAGGGCGGTGACCGTGGCGTCGAGGCGGCCGTGGGCGAGGAGCACCTCGAGCGCCGCGCCCACGCGGACGGCGGCGGGGTCGCTGACCACGTGACCGGCGTCGTCGCGCACGACGGAGTACCCGCGCCGCAGCGTGGCGGCGGGCGACAGGGCCACCACCTGGGAATGCAGCCGTACGACGTCCGCGCGCCCACGGTCGAGGCGCCACGCGAGGGTGCGACGCATTTCCCGCCGCGCCGTGGCGACCTGCTCGGCGTGCCGGTCGATGAGCGTCCGGGGGTTCGCGAGGACGGGCCGCGACCGCAGCGAGCGGAGGGCCGCGGCCTCCCGGGCGAGGCGCGACGTCACGCCGCTGCGCAGGCGGGCCCGGGCCTGCGCGACGGCGCGGGCCTCCTCGGTGACGTCGGGGACGATGCGCTTGGCCGCATCCGTGGGGGTGGAGGCGCGGTAGTCCGCCACCAGGTCCAGCAGCGGTGAGTCGGTCTCGTGGCCGATCGCCGAGACCAGCGGGGTGCGGCACGCGGCCGCAACGCGCAGCAGGTGCTCGTTCGAGAACGGCAGCAGGTCCTCCACGGAGCCCCCGCCGCGGGCCACCACGATGACGTCGATGGTGGGGTCCGCGTCCAGTTCGGCGATCGCGTGCGAGACCTCGACGACGGCGTGCGGCCCCTGGACCGCGACCTCCCGGATCTCGAAGCGGACCTGCGGCCAGCGGGCCTTGGCATTGACGACGACGTCGTGCTCGGCCTTCGACTCGCGCCCACAGATGAGGCCCACGCGCCCGGGGAGGAAGGGGAGGGGCACCTTGCGGTCGGCGGCGAAGAGGCCCTCGCCCGCCAGGACGCGTTTCAGGTGCTCGATGCGGGCGAGGAGATCACCGAGCCCGACCGAGCGGATCTCCCGGGCCTGCAACTGGAGGGTGCCGCGCCGTGGCCAGAAGGTGGGTTTGGCCTGCACGACCACGCGGGCGCCGTCCGCGATCTGGGCGGTGGACCGGGCGAGGTCCGACGCCTGGATCACCACCGAGATCGACATGTCCACATCCGCGTCCCGCAACGTCATGAAGACCATGGACGCGCCCGGCCGGCGGTTGATCTGGACGAGTTGGCCCTCCACCCACAGCGCGGACATCCGGTTGACGTAATCCGTGATCTTCGTGTTCAGCAGGCGCAGCGGCCACGGGTTCTCAGGGGTGGTCTCGGCGGCGGTGGGGGCGAGCGGCGGCCGGGGCCGCGGTTGCATCGCCTCACTCATGGAAACAGCATCACACGAACCACTGACACGCCGCTGGCCGGGCCGTTTCGGGCGGTTGGCGCCCTCGATCCCGGGGCCCGGCCCGATCGACGTCGCCAACTGCCCGTTTGCGGCGTCCAATCGCCGCTCAAACCGTCACTTGGCGCCCTCGATCCCGGGGCCCGGCCCGATCGACGTCGCCAACTGCCCGTTTGCGGCGTCCAAGTGGGCGCGGCCCCGCGCCCTTGGACTGGTCCGCATCCGGCCACGTACCCTTGGGGGGTGACCCAGACGGAACCCACCACCGTGCGCCCCGCGCCCTCCTCGCTCGCGGGCGCGTCCGCATTCCCCGACGCCGTCCCCGCCCTCACCCCGGGCGCGCGGGCGGTGCCCGGGCGCAGGATCCTGCTCGCCGCCCCCCGCGGCTACTGTGCGGGTGTGGACCGGGCCGTGGACGCCGTCGAGAAGGCGCTCGCGCACTACGGCGCGCCGATCTACGTGCGCAAGGAGATCGTGCACAACCGGTTCGTGGTGGAAACGCTCGCCAAGCGGGGGGCGATCTTCGTCAACGAGACGGATGAGGTGCCGGAGGGAGCCCGCGTGGTCTTCTCCGCCCACGGCGTCTCCCCGGCCGTGCATGCCCAGGCGGCTGCCCGCAACCTGGCCACGATCGACGCCACCTGCCCGCTGGTCACCAAGGTGCACAAGGAGGCGGTCCGGTTCGCAGGCAGCGACTACGACATCCTCTTGATCGGACACGCCGGCCATGAGGAGGTGGAGGGCACCCAGGGCGAGGCGCCCCGGCACATCCAGGTGGTGAACGGCCCCGATGAGGTGGACCGGGTGGTGGTCCGTGACCCGGACAAGGTGGTGTGGCTCAGCCAGACCACGCTGTCCGTGGACGAGACCCAGGAGACCGTGCAGCTGCTGCGGCAGCGCTTCCCCAACCTGCAGGACCCACCCTCCGACGACATCTGCTACGCCACCCAGAACCGTCAGGTCGCCGTGAAGCACTTCGCCCCCCGCTGTGACGTCGTGATCGTCGTGGGCTCGGCCAACTCGTCCAATTCCGTGCGGCTCGTGGAGGTGGCGCTGGAGTCCGGCGCCGGGGCCGCCCACCGGGTGGACACCGCCGACGAGGTCCGGGAGGAGTGGGTGGCGGGCGCGACCACGGTGGGTCTGACCTCGGGAGCCTCAGTGCCCGAGATCCTGGTGCGCGACGTCGTCGCGCGGCTGGGGGAGCTGGGTTTCGGGGAGGTCGAGGAGGTACGCACCGCGACGGAGGACATCATGTTCTCGCTGCCGAAGAACCTGCGCTCCGACCTCAAGGCCGCGGGCGAGCAGCCGGACCGGCCGCACCGCGCGCGTTCGTAGGGCCTGACTCGTGGCCCCCGGTTGGAGGCACGCCCGCTAGTCGACGGTCGGGTGGTAGCCGGCGGGTGCAGTCCTCGAACTCCGACCATGCCGCCATCAGGTGTCGGTCGTCCAAGCTGATGGTGAGGCCGTGTGCGTGTGCCTGCTCGAACCACAGGGGCTGCAGGGTTGGTGGCCGTTCCGCCATGGAGGCAATGTCGGACCGGGACACCTCCCCGCGAAGCGTGGTCGGGTCATCGACCGCGGCCCCGAGGGGAGGGTGCGTTCCGCGCCACCACAGCGGCGGGGTTTCGCTCATGAAGCCATCGTAGGAAGAAAGTCCTTGGATTCGTGCATCCAAAACGGGACCTTCGTCGGAAGTAGGAGGTGTAAGCACACACCGCGCCGGGGACATCGACGGCTACCGCGAGGTGTGGCTCTCCGACCGCAACGTCGAGCGCCTCGTCAGCCTCGGCACCATGACGGGTGACCGGGCGTCCTTCCCGATCCCCGAAGGTCTCGACCTCGACGAGTACGTGATCGTGGACGTCTCCCGCGAGCACTTCGACGGCGATCCCACCCACAGCGGCGACAGCATCGTGCGGGGCACGCTCTCCTGAGCCGGTTCAGGACGCCAGCGACGCGGACGTGAAGTCCCGCACCTGCGCGCCGTCCCCGTCGATCTCGGTGAGGGTGGGGGCGTCCACCCCGAGTGCGTCGAACTCGCGCGCCGTCACCAGCAGGCGCGACTCGATGGAAGCCACCGCCTTGTTGTAGGCCGCGACCGACGCGCGCAGCGACCGCCCCAGGGTGGCCATGTGGTCCGCCACCACCCCGAGCCGCTCGTAGAGGGTGCGCCCGAGCCGCAGCAGTTCCTGCGCCTGCTCGGCCACCTCTTCGTGCGCCCAGACCGCTGCCACCGAGCGCAGCAGTGCGAGCAACGAGGCCGGGGCCACCGGTGAGACCCCCCGCCGCAGGGCGTATTCCAGCAGGCCGGGGTCCGCGTCGAGAGCCGCGGCGAGCAGCCCCTCCGAGGGCACGAACATCACCGTGAGGTCGGCGGTGGCGAGCTGGCCGTGGTAGTCGCGCTTCGCGAGGGCATCCACGTGCGCCCGCAGCGACTTGGCGTGCTGGGCCTCCAGCTCGCGCCGCCGGGCGACGCTCGCCGCGTCCTCCCCCTCGATCGCGCAGGCCTTCAGGTACGCGTCGAACGGCACCTTGGCGTCGATCGGGATGGTGCGGCCGCCGGGCAACCGCACGAGCACATCCGGCCGGGACCTCTCCGAGATCGCCGCCTGGCTGGTGAAGTCGACGTGCTTCAACATCCCGGCGGCCTCGAGGATCCGCTGCAGCTCCACCTCGCCCCACTGGCCGCGGGCCGAGCTCGACCGCAGGGCCGAGACGAGCGACGTCGTCGTGCGCCGCAGCTCGTCGTGGCTGGCCCGCGAGGTCGTGAGCTGGGAGGAGAGGGCGGAGTACTGCTCGATCCGCTCGCGTTCGAGGAGCGCCACCTGATCGCCCATGCGGGAGAGGCTGGCCTGCACGGGCGCGAGGGCGCGGAGGACGTCGTTGTCATGCGCGGCGCGGTCCCGCAGGTCACTGGCCTCCTCCTCCAGGCGCTCGGCGCGCGCGATCGCCCCGGCGAGGTTCGTCCGGGCGGTCTGGAAGCGCGCCGTCGCGATGAGGTAGCCGGCCAGGAGGCCCACGAGCAGGCACAGCAGCGGGATGAGGTAGTCCATGGCCCCAGTGTCCATCGCGGCACTGACACGAACGCGCGGGGCGCGCTGGACCGGGCGGCGGATGCGTTGGCCGGGAGGGGCGTGCGCGCCGTCGCCTAGACTTGACTCCCGTGGCCCTCACCATCGGAATCGCCGGACTGCCCAACGTGGGCAAGTCCACCCTGTTCAACGCCCTGACCCGCGCGACCGTGCTCGCGGCGAACTACCCGTTCGCGACGATCGAGCCCAACATCGGCATCGTGCCCCTGCCGGACCCGCGCCTGGCGAAGCTCTCGGACATGTTCCAGTCCGTGCGGATCGTGCCTGCCACCGTCTCCTTCGTGGACATCGCGGGCATCGTGCGCGGCGCCTCCGAGGGGGAAGGGCTGGGAAACCAGTTCCTCGCCAACATCCGCGAGGCGGATGCGATCTGCGTGGTCACCCGTGCGTTCGCGGACCCCGACGTGGTGCATGTGGAGGGCCGGGTCGACCCGAAGGACGACATCGAGACCCTCACCACCGAGCTGATGCTCGCGGACATCCAGACCCTAGAGAAGGCGATACCGCGCCTCGAGAAGGAGGTGCGCGGCAAGAAGACCGACGCCGGCGTGCTGGAGACGGCGCGCGCCGCCCTCGCCGTGCTGGGGCGCGGGGAGCTGCTGTCCGCCGCCGCCGTGAGCGGCGGCCTCGACCGTGACCACCTCGCCACCTTCCAGCTCATGACCTCCAAGCCGTTCATCTTCGTCTTCAACACCGACGACGCCGGCCTCGCCGACGCCGCGATGCGGGCCGAGATGTCCGCCCTGGTCGCGCCCGCGGAGGCGATCTTCATGGACGCCAAGTTCGAGTCCGAGCTCGTGGAGTTGGAGGAGGACGAGGCGCGCGAGATGCTCGCCGACTCCGGTCAGGACGAGGCTGGGCTCGACAAGCTCGCGCGGGTCGGCTTCGCGACCCTGGGCCTGCAGACCTATCTCACCGCCGGCCCCAAGGAGTCCCGCGCCTGGACGATCCACCGGGGCTGGACCGCCCCGCAGGCGGCCGGCGTCATCCACACGGACTTCCAGCGCGGGTTCATCAAGGCGGAGATCGTGGGCTACGACGACCTCATGGACGCCGGCTCCATGCACGAGGCCCGCGCCCGTGGCAAGGTCCGCATGGAGGGCAAGGACTACGTCATGCGCGACGGCGACGTGGTGGAGTTCCGCTTCAACGTGTAGGTGAAGGCGGTGGCGGCTCGCTGCTCCATCGTGCAACCGGCTACATCAAGAAGCGCATCAGTTGATGCTATTCTTGATGCAGGAGGAATCATGAGGACGACGATCACCATCGATGACGAGCTGGTTGAACGCGCCGCGGCGCTCACGGGGCTGTCGGAGAAGTCAGCGCTCGTGCGCGAAGGGCTTGAGACGCTCATCCGGGTGGAGAGCGCGCGCCGCCTGGCAGCGCTGGGAGGGAGCGATCGAGCAGCTACCGCTGCACCTCGGCGCCGAGGCGAGTGACGTGATCCTGGTCGACACGTCCATTTGGATCGACCACTTCCATGCGCCGGAGGGGCATCTTGTCGAGTTGCTCACGCGCGATGAGGTCGGCTGTCATCCGCTGGTGATCGAGGAGCTGGCGCTGGGGTCGCTGGTTCGCCGAGGCGAGACGTTGGACCTGCTCGCCGCCTTACGGGGGTTCCCCCAGGTGACGCACGAGGAGTTGCTCGTGCTCGTGGCCGCCAACCAGCTCTGGGGGCGCGGGCTCAGCCCGACGGACGCCCACCTGATCGGCTCGGTCCGGCTGGTCGGAGGGGCGGCGCTCTGGACCAGGGACAAACGGTTGCTCGCCGCCGCCGAGGAGATGGGAGTGGCCCACCACCCGCGCGGGTGGTGAGCTCTTGCGCCGAGGGGGAGGGATATGCACCTCACCGTGGGCGCGAAGCCTTACCAGCCGCGTTGCGCTAGCTCAGGAGTTCGTCGATCTGGCCGGCGGCGAGCGTCAGGCCCTCCTCCATGCCCATGGCCATGACTTGTGCGAACGCCTCGGGGGAGTCGAAGGCGCCGACGAGGGTCATGAGGGTGCCGCCGTCGGGCTGGGGATCGAGCGTGAGCGTCATTCTCGACGTCGGCAGGTCCGCGGCGTCGTCGGGGCTCTCGCCGAACCCGTCCTCGAGGCGCAGGCCGCGGGGCGGGTCGACCTCGAGGACGCGCCACCACCCGTGGAACCGCTCGCCCTCCGGGCCGGTCATGAAGTACGTGACGTGGCCCCCGGGCGTCAGGTCGTGCTCGACGACGGTGGCAGGGTACGTCGGCGGCCCCCACCAGCGTTCGAGCTGGCGGGGATCGGCCCACACCTGCCACACGCGCTCGACAGGCGCGGCGAACGTGGCGGTGAGGGTGAGTGTCCCGGCTGGTGGGTCGGTGGTGACACGGGTGACGGTCATGTCGGTTCTCCTTCGGGGTCGGTGAGGATGGCGTCGATGCGGTCGATCCGCTGCCGCCAGACGTCCGCGAGTTGGTCGAGAGCGACCCCGGCCGCGTGCAGGGAGTCGCCCCGCGCGCTGACCAGCTGCTCCCGGCCGTGCCGGCGCTTCGTGACGAGCCCGGCCTGCTCCAGGACCGCCACATGCTTCTGCACCGCCGCGAAACTGATCGGGTAGGCGCGGGCAAGTCCCGAGACCGAGGACTCGGCGGCGACGGTCCGCCGGACGATGTCCCGCCGGGTGGGATCCGCCAACGCGTGGAAGACGGCGTCGAGCGGGTCGGCCAGCACATCTACAACCATAAGGTTGTAGGTTAGTCCCTCACGACTGCCGCCGCAAGACCCCTACTTCACGAAGTACGACGGCACCGACGGAAGTCCTCGGTCTTGGGGGGCTGGGGATCGAGCATGCGCGTCATCATGGAAGTCGGCTGGTCCGCGGCGTCGTCGGGGTTCGCACCGAACCCGTCCCCTGCTCAAAGGCTAACCAACCGCCGAGGGAGAGGGTTCGAACCGGCGGTGAGGGCTATACACCTCACCATCGGCTCGAAGCATCACCAACCGCCGACGCGAACTCACTGCGCGAAGCCGAAGGTCTCCTGCCCGGTCTCGTCGACGGCGCCGATCGTGAAGGTGCACGCGGTCAGGTCCGCCTCGAGGGTGGCCTCGTGCCCCTTGTTGCGCCAGATGAGCGTGAGCCGGTCCGCCGGGGTGTCGCCCACCTCGCAGGTGGCGTCGAAACCGAACGCGGGGCAGGTGTTCCGGAACCGCAGCAGGTCGAGCTGCTGCTGGACCACGGGCCGCTCCAGACCCTCCGCCACGTCCGCCATGGACAGGTTCGTGCGGTTGATCTCCTTGTGGCCGCCCGAACCGGCCTTCTCGACGGCCGCGTGGTTGTTCTTGCCGGCGAAGAGGTCGAGGTACCAGACCTGGGGCTTCCCCGGCATGAACATCTGGATGGCCCGGGCGAGCAGGAGCTTCCGGTCGTCCTCTCCCAGGGCGCTGTAGTAGGTGGCGTTCACCTGGTAGTACATCTTCTTCTGGCCGTGGAGATCCTTGACGTAGCCGCCCCGCGACTTCAGGGTCTCGATGAGGGCATCGATCTCGTCCTCGCCCAGGAGGCCCTTCAGGTCCAGCAGGGGGATGCCGTCGTGACAGCCCAGCATGTTGACGGTCCGGATGCCCTTTGACAGGATGTCCCCGATCCACCGCACCAGCGTTGTCGCATTGTTCCGTTCGAACGCGTCGATGAGGAGTCCCGGCAGGAAGAAGTCGTAGGTCATGAAGCCCTTGGCCGAGAGGGTCTCGTGGATGCCCTCTTCGTAGGTCGAGTGGATCTCGGGCAGGAGCTTCAGGCCGCGGTGGTCCGCGAGTCCCTTCACCCGGTCCAGCAGGTCCCAGGTCCCCGGGTCGTTGAGGAAGTTCTTCGCCCCCGGCTCCTTCGGGGCGTACGCGAAGGCGTCCAGCCGGACGATCTCCGCCCCGTAACCCGCCAGCCTGTCCAGGGTGTCCTCGTAGAAGTCCCACACCAGCGGGGACTTGATGTTCAGGTCCATCTGGCCCAGGTAACGGCGCCGTGATTCGAGGAGGTCGACGACGGCGTCGCGCTGGTCCTCGAAGCCCCCGAAGTCCACGTCCCCCGGCGTCGTCCCGGCGGCGAGGGCGGCATTGATCCTCCCGGCCAGCACGTCGGCGGAGCCGTACTGGAGCCCCGCCGCCGCCATCAGGTCCTGCGGGTCCACGGTGCCGTACCGGACCTCCTGGTAGAAGGTGTTCCAGTAGGGCTTCTCGGTGCCGTCGGGCAACCTGACCATCAGGATGGGGAGCCCTGGCTTCCGGAAGAACATGTCCTTGATGAGGTCCTCATCGGGCTGGATGTACCCGTCGGGCGTCAGCTCGCCGTGGCCCTCCCAGAACTTGTTCCAGTCGATGAAGAAGTCCGTGAACGCGGACTTCTCCCCGTGCCGGAGGATGTCCTGGAACTGGGGGGACAGCACCGAGGCGTGGTTCAGGATGAAGTCGAACTTGAGGTCGATACCGAGATCCGCAAATGCCTCGAGGTCCGCCTCCGTGGCGAAGAGGTCACTCAGGGTGTAATCGATCACGGAGAAGCCCCGGTCCAGGTCCGTGTTGAAGATGCTCGGCAACAGGTAGGCGGACTGGAAGGCGTCCTTCAGTGCCGGCACCCGGAGGAAGGCCACGAGGTCCTTCAACGAGCCGCCGATGCTGTCGGGGTAGACGTTCAGCATCGGACCGGGGTTGGCGAGGTCCTTGCCCATCTGCTTCAGGTAGCCGTCGTGGTCGAGGAGCTCCCCGGACTTGGAGACGATGATCCTCGCCTTGTTGGACTGCGAGTGCAGCAGGGCCTGCTCGAGTTCGAGCACCATCGTGGTGAACGGGCTGTCGGTGGCGCCGTCCCGGTTTCGCGACCGCCGGTGCGCGAGCGTCTCCTCCGGTGTGCTGTTGAGCAGGATGGGGATGTCGACACCAGCCACGTTGTCGTTGTTGCCGTGCGTCCACTCGACGACGATTACCCGGGTTCCCACCATGTCGACGGACTCGTACCAGAGCTCGGCCTCCGTCCGTCCCATGCGCTTCAGGAGCAACCGGTCCGCCCCGGCCTTGAAGTCGGCGAGGATGCGGTTGACCTCGGCGAAGTCGATCTCGTTGGGGGTGCCGAGGTAGAAGGTGAGCGCCCTCCGACCCGCCTTCTGGTAGGTGGCGAGCCACGGGTGGTCCTTCACCTGCGCGGGGGCCGCGTCCTGGTCCTGGTCCTGCAGGCCCGCCAGTGCGCTGCGAATCGCCTCGTCGTAGGTCCCGGCGGTCACCAGACCCTGGACCCCGCCGGTCCGGAAGGTACGCAGTCTCTCGGCGTCGTTCATGCGGGGGATTCGGCGGGGGTAGTTGTCCCCGGAGAGGACGTACGTGCCGACCCCGCGCTCATTCAGGTAGTACGCGAGCAGGGAGCCGATCTCCGACTTCCCGACTCCGGAGCCACCGTGGACCGCGACGACGGCGCGCCGCCCCCCGTCCAGGATCGGCTGCAGGAGTGCCCACAGCCTCGGGAGGATGGCGTGCGCCTTCTCCAGGTGTTGGTCGGTGATCTGGACCTTGTCACCGGGCATGTCCCCCGTGGGGATGGCATCCAGGTCGGGGATGGTGGGGAAATCCATGGGTCGTCCGTCCTTCATGGGTCGCGCAGGTGCCCCAATCGTAGTGAGCGCCGGCCCGCCCTGACCCCACAACGGACACACCTCAGCGGTGCTTCTTCGCTCCTCCTCCTCCTCCTCCTCCACCGCTCAGGCGGCGTCGCCCGCCCCTCGGTTGCCTCACGGAGAACACGCGCGGGGAACGGTCAAGCGCATTGCGCTCGCGAAGGGTCGCCACCGGCTCGGAGAAGTGGGGGGTGTACATGCGGTCGTCCTGGGTGCGCCATGGCCCTGTGACCACGGTCACGATGTGGCCCCCCAGGGTGACGCCGGTGGCGAGTCCGACTGCGATGCCGAGCGCCGTCGACAGTCCGTTGACGCCGGCCTGCGTGGTCGTGTCCATGAGCCCATGCAGAAGCGCGATCATGACGGCCACGACCACCGCATAGGCATTCATGCCGGGGTTCACGATGAGACCGACGCTGGCCACGAGGACCGCGATGGCACCGACGAACATCTGGATGAAGAAACCCGGCCAGCGTCGCTGCGCGAGCTCCACGGTGGCCGTGTACGTGCCGAAGTTGAAGGTGCGATTGCGCACCGGGGCAACTCGGGAGTGGATCGTCCCGAAAGACTCCTCCGCCTCGAGGGAGACGATCACCTGGTCGTAGGTCACGACGACGCTCACGTCCACCAGTCCCGCGACCATGCAGATGTCCAGCACGAGGTCCACGATCTCGGAGGCGGCGGCGCCGTTCGACAGGAGGGCGGAGCCAACCTCGGCGGCCAGGTCGAGGGCTGCGGGGCGCCACTCGTCGGAGACCCCGGGGCGTGGCGTGGACTGTGCCGCTGCCGCCAGCCGCAACCGCGACTCCTGCCGCGTGCGGAGCCGCTTCGCGGCAAGCCGACTCATCCCTGCTGGTCCACCATGACGAGGCTCAGGTGGCTCGGCGCGTCGGCGACCAGCGAGTGCGTCTCGCCGGGCGCGAGGTAGATGACGTCCCCGGGCGCCATCGTGTGCTCCGTGCCGCCGCTGGTGAACCGGATCGCGCCGTCGATGAGCTGCACGACGACAGCGCGCGGGGAGGAGTGGTCGGTCAGCAGTTCACCGGTGTCGAAGGCGAACAACACCACCCGCAGCAGGGGGTTGTTCACCACCACGCGCGACGTCGTCGCCTCGGCGGTCACGGGGAGGGCCGCGAACAGGCCCATGTGGGCGGCGCTCTCGGCGACCTCGGTCATTCGGTTGCCCATGGGATGCCTCTCATTCGTCGATGCGCGGGTGCGTGGCGCGCCACGTGCCCCTCTTCGCCGCGCGTTGGTCGTACACCGCGAGGAGGAGGGCCAGGCCGATGAGCCCGGCAATCACAACGTACGACCACATGAAGCCCGTGGCCCAGTCGGAGCTGGCGGCCACGCTGAAGAACACGGCCGTGACCATCGCGGTGCCGATCGCCGTACCGATGCGCTCCGCCGTCTGCTTGACGCCGCCGGCCGTGCCGCCATAGTGGGACGGGATGTCCTCGAGGCTGAGGGTCTGGTTGCAGGCACCCATCGTGCCCATGCCCCAGCCGATAACGGTGACCGTGACACCCAACCACCAGAAGCTCCAGCCCTGGTTCGCCACGAGGTGGACGACCAGGATGCTCAGCAGGGTACCCGCGACCATCGCGGCGAGCGCCAGCACGATGAGTTTCCGCCCCTGGGTGAGCGCGTGCCGCCCGGCCCACCACGACGAATACGTCGACGTGATGGCGTTGGGGAGCATGACGAGGCCGGTCAGGAGCGCGTTCACGCCGAGGCCGGACTGGAGGAAGATGGCGAGGACGGCGAACATCGAGGTGGCGCCGAGGAACATGGTGCCGGCGATGGCCGTGCCGTTGGTGAAGGACGGGTACCCGAACAGCTGGAGGTCCACCATCGGCTCACGGCCGGACGCCTTGTAGTGCCTCTCCCACCGGACCCACCCGAAGAGGAGCAGCAGCCCGGCGGGAATGAACCCCCACGTGAGCCCGCCGGACTTGGACATGAACGGCCACATGACGGCCAGCACGGCAAGCGCGACCAGCACGGCGCCCAGGGGGTCGAGGTCCACGCGTGCCCTCTCCACCGTCAGCGCCTCACCGCGAGCGCGCGCGGCCTGCCGCTCGCGCTTCCGGAGGGCGCGACCACGCTCGCTGCCGAAGGGGAACCAGCGGAGCGCGAGGAGGATCCCGACGAGGCCGAGGGGGAAGTTCAGGAAGAAGGTCGCCCGCCACCCGTTCTGGGGCCCGATGGACTCGATGATCGCGCCGGCGAGCACCGGGCCGATCGCCACCGAGACGCTGACCACCATGCCGAACAGCGCGAACGCCTTCGCCCGGGCGAGGCCCCGGAAGTACTGCTGGATCATCCCCATCGTCTGGGGGTTGAACATACCGGCGCCCAGGCCCTGCACGAAGCGCGCGGCGTTGAGCTGGAATGGTGTGGCCGCGAGCCCGCACGCCAGGGAGGCGAACGTGAACACGGCGACGCCGGCCACGAAGACGCTGCCATGCCCCAGCACGTCGCCCGCCCGGCCCCAGGGGATGAGGAACACCCCGAAGGTGAGCGCGTAGCCGGCGAGCACCCACTGGATGTCCGACGCCGTGGCGCCGAGCCCCGTCTCGATGGTGGGGAGGGCGACGTTGATGGACGAGACCGCCATCAGCGACATCGCGAGGGGGATCAGGAGCACCGCGAGGATCTTGTCGCGGTGGAAGATGCGGTCCGTCCCGTAAACCCGGACGATCCCCGGATCCTCGCTCATGTCCCGCCGTCACTCGGCACCCGGCCGCCTCGCCATCTCGACCTCCACGCGGTGCGTGCCGCCGTCGTCGTCGAGGGGGACGCGCCCGTCCGGCGCCTCGACGCCGTCGACGACGACACGCGCAACCCGCCGCGGCGCCTCACAATCCGCGTTGAAGGCGATGTCCCAGGTGGTCCCGCCGACCCGGTACCGGACACTCGCGTGCCGCCACTCCGGGGGCAGGCACGGCTCC